>JFJP01005804.1_pt1 | contig 12538 bp, 13 predicted proteins | sample 431651 | NCBI WGS metagenome assembly JFJP01 (sample SAMN02602958, study PRJNA72255) | Microbial mat metagenome, whole genome shotgun sequencing project. | biome: fresh water; feature: sink hole; material: water; isolation source: purple microbial (photo- and chemosynthetic) mats found in... | reverse complement strand
TGCCCAGGCGCTGGGCGCTCAGCGCCACGCCCTGCGCGTGGTTGCCGGCGGAGGCGCAAATTACGCCCTTTTTCAGATGCGCCGGGCTCAGGTGGGCCATCTTGTTGTAAGCGCCACGCAGCTTGAAGCTGTGCACTGGCTGCTGGTCTTCGCGCTTAAGCAGCACGGTGTTGTTCAGGCGATGGCTCAGGCTCTGCGCTGGTTCAAGCGCGGTTTCAACCGCCACGTCATAGACACGGGCGTTGAGGATCTTTTTCAGGTAATCAAAAGGGGTCAGGTCAGGGGTTTTCATAGGTGGGTGATGATAAGCGGGCCGACGCACGCCGCAATCACGCGACAATCGCTGTCTTTTGACACCTTCAAGGATGACGCAGATGGAATGCACAGTCAGTTGGACCGGCGCTTTGGGCACCCGCTCAGGCATGGGTTTCTTGGCAGAAACCGGCAGCGGTCATACGCTGGTGATGGACGGTGCGCCTGACGCCGTCAAGCCAGAAAACGGTGGCCTGAATCTGGCACCGCGCCCGCTCGAAACCCTGCTGGCTGGCACTGGCGGCTGTACCGCTTATGACGTGGTGCTGATTCTCAAGCGTGGCCGCCACGATGTGCGCGGCTGCACCGTCAAGCTCAGCGCCGAGCGTGCCGACACCGACCCCAAGGTGTTCACCGCCATCAACATGCATTTCACAGTGACTGGCAAGGCGGTACCGGTGGCGGCAGTGGAGCGCGCAATTGCCATGAGCCACGACAAATACTGCTCGGCCAGCGTGATGCTGGGCAAGACAGCGGCCATCACCACCAGTTTTGAGGTGGCCGATATCTGATCAGATGCGGTGCGCCACGCTGGTCATCACCTTGGCGGCCAACGTCATCAGGCCTTTGACGGGCGCTGGCAAGTCGATGGCCCCAAGCTCCTGAGCATCAAGCGCGTGGCGTGCCTCGTCTTCCTTCATTTGCGCAACGATCGCGCGTGAGGCATGGTCACCCACTGGCAAACGGCTCAGATGACTGTCCAGATGGGCTTCCACCTGGTTTTCCGTCTCAACCACAAAGCCCAGGCTGACCCGGTCGCCCAGCCGTCCCGCCAGCAAACCAATGCCAAAAGCACCGGCATACCACAGCGGGTTCAGCAGCGAGGGGCGGTCGTCAAGCTCTTTCAAGCGCGCCTCAGTCCACGCCAGATGATTGGTTTCTTCGGCGCTAGCCCTTATGAAATGGGCGCGAAGTGCTTCGTTTTTTGTAGCAAATGCCTGCGCCGTGTAAAGCGCCTGGGCACACACTTCGCCCACATGGTTGACGCGCATCAGTGCCGCAGATTCTTTTTTTTCAAGCTCGGAAAGTTCGGTCACCTCGTTGGCCACCGTGGGACAGGATTGAACGGCACGGTGGGAGGTAAACACGGTGCGCAGGGCTTCATCAAAGGTGGTGAAAAATCGGTCGATCATTGTGCTGATAAGTGGGTAAAAAGATCTATTCCAAGCCATCCAAAGGCTTGCTGCGTATGCCGCAATCAAAACCGCTGATTCGTGTGGATTTTGACCGATTGAGCAGCATGCAAGAATGGTGCTGCACAAATTGTAGGGTGAAGGTTGCGCCATACACAATACACGCCGCTGCTGGCCGTAAAAACTTCAGCACAAGCTGTTAACCTTATGGCGTGAGTCAATACAACCATCGCAAATCCATTGTCAACGCGGGGACCCATGGCAGTCTGAGCGCTGCTTTTGCGCGTTTGGGCTGCCTGCCTGCGCCAGCACCCTGCAAGATCAGAATTCAGGCAAGGACGGCATTGCTATGACCCCGCTCGGCGCAAGCCATACCGAACGTCCGGTCAAAGGCGTGATTATTTGTGCTGACGACTTTGCCGTGAATCAAAGCACCTCTCTGGGCATTACCAAACTGGCACGCATGGGTCGCATCAGCGCCACCAGCGTCATGGTGCTGTCAGCGCGCTGGCCGGGTGATGCCCGGTTGTTGATCGAATTGCGGAGCCACATGGATGTTGGCCTTCACCTTGACTGGACCAGCACTTTTGCGATGGCGGCAGGCCACGGCATGCCACTGGGGCAGGCCATGCTGCGCGCGCTTGTCGGTGGTTTTGACCGCAAACAGGCTGAGGCGGTGATTGAGCGGCAGCTGGATTTGTTTGAAATCCGTTGGCAATCGCCCCCTAACTATGTGGATGGGCATCAGCATGTGCAGCAGTTTGCTGGTATTCGCGAAGCACTGGTTGACGTGCTGGCCCGGCGTTACGGCGCGCAAGCGCCTTACCTGCGCATTTCAAGAGCACCCGCTGGCACGGGCGATCTCAAAGCCTGGATGATTGCCAAAATGGGGGCATCTGCTCTTGAAAATATAGCTGCTAGTGCAGGATTGAAAAGGGCTGGAGCACTATTAGGCATCTATAACCTGGCAGACAACACGCTGCACTATGCAACGCTCATGGCCGGCTGGCTGGCGCAAGCCCCGGCGGGCAGCATCATCATGTGCCACCCGGCGCAGGCCAGCGAGCCTGGGGATGAGATTGGGCTGGCGCGAGCGCAGGAGTTTGCCTATCTGGCAGGCCCGGACTATGCCCAAGCTCTGAATCAAGCCGGGGTAATGCCAGTGCGCGGGTCGACCTGCGATGCACTGGCTGGCCCCACTAAAATCAGCCAGTGATCGCCCTTTCATCTTTCCATCCCCCTTGCGCCCAACGTCTGACTGAGCGGCAAAAATCCTGGCTCATTCTGGCCGCACTCTGGCTGCTGCTGTTGCTGCTGGCGTCGCTGCGTCCGCTGGCGGTGCCCGATGAAGGGCGTTATGGCGAAGTTGGCCGCTGGATGCTGATCAGTGGTGACTGGTTAACACCTCGGCTCAATGGCATCCCGTTTTTTCACAAACCACCACTGCTGTATTGGCTTGACGCCATCAGCCTGTGGTTTTTTGGCGTGAACGAACTGGCACTGCGGCTGGTGCCGGCGTTGCATGCTGGGGTCATGATCAGCGCCCTTTATCTGGGAGCGCGCAGCATCAGCACCGAGACTATTGCCCGGCGCGCCGTCATCATGCTGGGCACCAGTTTGAGCTTTCTGATTGGCGGTCAATATGTCAACCACGACATGTTGGTGGCCACCTGGATTGGTCTGGCGATCGGGTGTTTTGCCTTTGCCTTCATGGCTGGTCCCAAACCGAATGCGAACCTGGCCCGGCTGGGTTTTCTGGCCTGTGCTTTAGGCATGCTGAGCAAAGCCTTGATCAGCATAGCCTTGCCCGGTCTGGTGCTGCTGATCTGGTTGATCTGGACCCGTCAGTTCAAAAAAATCTGGCAGTTACCCTGGTTCAGCGGGTTGCTGATTTTTGCCGCGGTGGCTTTGCCATGGTTTGTGATGGTGCAGCAGCAATACCCCGAGTTTTTTAATTACATGTTTGTCGCTCAGCAGTTCAACCGCTACACCGCCGCCAGCTACAACAATCCGCAAGCCTGGTGGTTTTATCTGGTGGTGCTGGTTCTGCTGCTGTTTCCCTGGGTGTTTTTTGCGCTTGGCCAGGTACGCCGGGTGACCAGCACGACACTGACCTCCGCCATCGGCATGGACAAAGCCTGGTGGCGTCTGTGCTGGGTCTGGCTGCTGGCAATTCTGGCATTTTTCTCAATTCCGAACTCCAAGCTGGTGGGCTACATCTTGCCCGTGATGCCGCCACTGGCCTTGCTGGCGTCGCTGGGCTGGCAGCGCAGCATGGCACATCGTGCGCTGGCAAAGCCGGTGTTTGCTGGCCTGGTGGCTCTCAACATCGGCATTGCCTCGGCAGTGGTGCTGATGGTGGGCGATGTCACACGCACCGGGCGTTCACAGGACGTGGCCGCAGTGCTGGCCTGCGCCGCTGCGCCGACCGACACCATTTTTGTGTCAAACGCTTACCCCTATGACCTGCCTTTTTACACGCAAACTCGCCAGCAAATGCGGGTGCTGGAAAACTGGCCAGAGCTTCGCAAGCGTGCCGGTGATGGCTGGCAGCGCGAGTTGTTTGAAGGCGCTGACTTTGACGTCAAGGCAGCGAAGGTCCTGCAATCGGTGGATGCCCTGGCCAATGCCGGCACGCAAACCGGCAACTGGTTTGTTATACGCAGCGGTGGTTCCCCCGCTGACAACCCGCCGGGCTGGAACCTGCACTTTCAGGGTGCGGGTTGGGCGCTCTACAAGTCAGGTCTTGCAAACTCAGCGACGAAAAGCCCAGAACCGGCTGAGCACAAAGGTTTGCCCGGCTGCAAAAACAAGTCCAACAAATAGGGCCAGCAAGGGCGGCCATTGCAAGCCACGCAGCAACAGCACAAACACCAGCTCGTTGCTTACAAAGCCGGCCACCGCCGTGACTGCAAAGCGCTGAAAGCTGGTTTTCACGCTGGTGCCCGCATCCTGAAAACTTAAGCGCCGGTGCCCGGCAAAACTGACAAAAAACGCCACGCAAAAACCCACAGCGTTGGCCAGTTCCGGCCACATCAGCCACTGGGTGGCGGCAAACACCCCCATGTGGGTCAGCGCGGCAGCGCCACCTACCGCCAGAAACCAGAAGGTGGACGCGTTCACGCTGTCTCGACTGGCACCGTGGTCCCGGCCAGCCCCTGCCCGATACGTTGCTCAACCAGGTAGTTGGGGCGCTGCTTGACCTCTTCGTAAATGCGCCCCACATATTCAGCCAGAATGCCAATGGACAGTAACTGGATGCCGCTGAAAAACATCATGCCCACCACAATCGTGGCATAGCCGGGCACTGCAATGCCAGTAATAAAGTACTCACCCACCACCCAGATGCCGTACCCCAATGCCAATGCAGACAGCATGAATCCAGTGATCGTCAAGGCGCGCAGCGGTGCAATCGAAAAAGCCAGGATGCCGGTAAAAGCCAGCGCCAACGAACCACGCAGGCCAAAATTGCTCTTGCCATCGGTACGCGGCAGGGGCTCGTAGTCGATTGCGGTGCTGTTAAACCCGACCCAGGCATATAAACCTTTCATGAAACGGTTGCGCTCTGTCAGGCGTATGAGTGAGTCGACCACCTTGCGGTCCATTAGCCTGAAATCACCGGCATTGGCCGGAATCTTCACCCGGTTACCCAAATTGACCAGCTTGTAAAACCAGCTGGTGAGTTTGATTTGCAGGCCCGACTGGTCAGCGCGAGTGCGCCGCACGGCGTACACCACGTCGGCACCGTCGCGCCACTTGACCAGCATGTCGGGCACCAGCGACACCGGGTGCTGGCCGTCGCCGTCCATCAACACCAGCACGTCGCCACGTGCGGCCTCAATGCCAGCGGTCAGTGCCGGTTCTTTGCCAAAGTTGCGCGACAGCTTGAGGTAGACCACCTCGGGGTGGTCAGCGCACACCTGCTGCATGACGGCCGCGGTGTTGTCGCGGCTACCATCGTCCACAATGATCAGCTCCAGCTTGGCACTTAAAGAGCCCAAGGTTGCCAAAATCTCGGCCACCAACGCCGCTAACGTGCGGGCTTCATTGAACGCGGGAACAACGCAGGAGATGGACGGAGTCAGGTGTTGGCGGTGCAGCATGGCCGCATCATGCCAAAAGAAAACCCCACTCAGCGCTTGCTGGTGGGGTTTTTTTACAGTCGTGACCGATCGGGGATCAGGCCTTGTTGCTCAGGCATTCTTTCATGAATGCTTTGCGCGGGTCGCCTTTTAGGGCTTTTTCGCCGGCTTCCTTGTTGCAGGCTTTCATTTTTTCTTGTTGAGCGGTTTTTTTGCCGCTGGCAGCGACAGCAGCGGGCTTGGCACCCAGGCATTCCTTCATGAACGCTTTACGCTCTTCGCCCTTTTTGTCACCGGCGTCCTTGTTGCAAGTGGTCATCTTGCTTTGCTGGCCGGTCGTGGCGGCTGAGGCCGGGGCAGAAGCGGCTTCGCCGGCTGCGTAAGCGGTACCAAAAGACAGGGCCAGGCTCAAGCCCAGCAGTGAAAAAAGTTGTTTCATGGAGTGTCCTTTTATGGGTAGGTGATTGAAATCCCGGCGGGATTCCAATACACAACGTGATGAAACGCAATCCGTTGACGCAGGTGCTCAATTTCAAGCAAAAAAGCCTGGCCCGTAAAATCACCGGATGCTGACCGTCAAAACCGAACTTTTAGAAGCCCTGCGCACAGCGCTGGAACCGATGGCCCCTGGCGCAGGTGACAAAGCCACCTTTGAATCGCCCAAGGTGGCCTCCCATGGCGACCTGGCCACCACGGCCGCCATGCAACTGGCCAAACCGCTCAAACAAAACCCGCGCCAGCTGGCCGAGACGCTTCGCGCTAACTTGCTCGCCAGCCCGGCTTTTCAACGCTGGGTGAATGCCGTGGACATTGCCGGCCCTGGTTTTATCAACATCAAACTCAAACCAGCCGCCAAGCAGCAGGTGGTGCGAGAAATACTGGCGCAAACCAGCTGCTACGGCAAGCAGGCGGCCCAGGGTCAGCGCATGTTGGTGGAGTTTGTCTCGGCCAACCCGACCGGGCCACTGCATGTGGGGCACGGTCGCCAGGCAGCGTTGGGAGACGCCATTTGCAACCTGTTTGCCACGCAAGGTTGGGAGGTTTACCGAGAGTTTTATTACAACGATGCCGGTGTGCAGATTGGCACCCTGGCCACCAGCACGCAGTTAAGGGCGCAGGGTTTCAAACCAGGTGATGCCTGCTGGCCCACCGATGTGGACAACCCGCTGAGCAAAAATTTTTACAACGGCGACTACATTGCCGACATTGCCGCTGATTTTTTGGCCAAAAAAACCGTCAAATCTGATGATCGGGCGTTCTCCGCCTCGGGTGACGTGGCAGACTTGAACGGTATGCGCCAATTTGCCGTGGCCTACCTGCGCCATGAGCAAGACCTCGACTTGCAGGCCTTTGGCGTCAAATTCGACAACTACTACCTGGAAAGCAGCCTGTACACCAGCGGCCGGGTTGATGCGGTCGTCGCAAAGCTGCAACAAGCCGGTAAAACCTACGAGCAGGACGGTGCGTTATGGCTCAAGTCCACCAACTACGGGGATGACAAAGACCGTGTCATGCGCAAGGGTGACGGCAGCTACACCTATTTTGTGCCCGATGTGGCCTATCACGTGGCCAAATGGGAGCGTGGTTTCTCAAAAGTCATCAACATCCAGGGCATGGACCACCATGGCACCATTGCGCGCGTTCGCGCCGGACTGCAGGCCGCCAATGTGGGTATTCCAAAGGGTTTTCCTGACTATGTGCTGCACACCATGGTGCGGGTGGTGCGCGGCGGAGAAGAAGTCAAGATCAGCAAGCGCGCTGGCAGCTACGTGACGCTGCGTGACCTGATCGACTGGACCAGCAAGGATGCGGTGCGTTTCTTTTTGCTCAGCCGCAAGCCAGACACCGAATACACCTTTGACGTGGACCTGGCGGTGGCCAAGAACAACGACAACCCGGTATATTACGTGCAGTACGCTCATGCCCGCGTCTGCTCGGTATTGGCGGCCTGGGCAGGAGATGCCGGCACATTGGCCAGCGTGGACCTGAGCCCACTCGACAGCCCGCAAGCACAAGCCCTGATGCTGCTGCTGGCCAAGTACCCGGACATGCTGAGTGCCGCTGCCGAGGGTTTTGCGCCACACGATGTGACGTTTTACCTGCGCGAACTGGCCGCCTGCTACCACAGCTATTACGACGCCGAGCGCATTCTGGTGGATGATGAGGTGGTCAAGCTTGCTCGGCTGGCGCTGGTCGCGGCCACGGCTCAGGTGCTGCACAATGGTTTGGCGGTGCTGGGTGTGAGCGCTCCGCAAAAAATGTAGGTCAAACCACATCGAAGACAACAAAGGCTGGGCATGAATCAACAACGCGGTGGAACTTTTCTGGGTTTTGTTTTGGGTCTGATGGTGGGGCTGGGGGCGGCGCTGGCAGTAGCCGTTTACGTCACCAAAGTGCCGGTACCATTTGTCAACAAAGCGTTGAGTCGGGATCCTGGGCAGGATGCCAATGAACAGTTAAAAAACAAGGGCTGGGATCCCAATTCTCCGCTGCACGGCAAAAATCCTGCAAAACCCGCCCCGGCCGCTGAGAAGGCAGAGCCGCAGGCCCAGGCTGTGTCGGATGCACCGGCCAAAGTTCAGCCAGTCAAGCGTGCCAGCGATGTAGCGGCTCCACCTGCCAGCGCGATCAAGCCTGAGCTCAAACCTGCGGTCAGTGCCGACCCCCTGGGTGATCTGGTCAAGGCGCGCGCAGCTGACGCGGCGGCCGAGCCTTTTACCTATTTTGTACAGGTCGGTGCATTTCGCACGCCTGAAGACGCCGAAGCCCAGCGCGCCAAGCTGTCGCTGGCAGGCATTGAAACCAAGGTAACAGAGCGCGAGCAATCCGGGCGCATGGTTTACCGTGTTCGCGTGGGCCCGTTTGACAAGCGCGAAGCAGCAGAAAAAACCAAGTTGAAACTTGACGCGACCGGCCTGGAGACGGCGCTGGTACGCGTTCAGCGTTGAACTTATTGGAATCACAGCGCTCTGAGGCTGGGCTTTTTTGAATACCCTTTGGAGATTTTGAACCATGAAACGTCGCGATTTTGTTGCTGGCGCTGCCAGCTTGGCCACCGGTGCTGCCATGCTGGCACCCCAGGTCACTTTGGCACAGACCGGTACACCGCAAGCCGGTGCTGACTATGTCATGCTGAAGCAGCCGGCACCGGTCGAGGCACCAGCAGGCAAGATTGAGGTGGTTGAATTTTTCTGGTACAGCTGCCCCCATTGCCATGCGTTCGAGCCGGCCTTGTCGGAGTGGGTCAAGCGCTTGCCCAAAGACGTGGCTTTCAAGCGTGTCCCGATCGCGTTCAGGGACGACTACGTGCCGCAGCAAAAACTGTATTTCGCGTTGGAGTCCATGGGCTTGCTGGATTCATTCCATGCCAAAGTATTTGCCGCCATTCATGGCGAGCGCCAGAACCTCAACACAGCCGACGGCGTCACCGAGTGGATCGTCAAGCAGGGTGTTGACCGGACCAAGTTTCTGGCCAATTTCAACTCGTTCTCATCCACCACCAAGGTCAACCGCGCGACTCAGTTAATGAATGCCTATGCCATAGAGGGCGTTCCGGCCATCGGTGTAGCTGGGCGCTTTTACACCGATGGTGGCTTGGCCAAGAGCATGGAAGGCGCTTTGCGCGTGACAGACTATCTGATTGCGCAGGTTCGGGCCAAGCGTTAAAAGAGTCGGGCTTTCGGCGTTCAGGTCTGCCGATCCGCACGGCAGACCGCTACAATGCGGCGCTTAATCATGCAAGATTCGTGCCTTTATGAAAACCCCCATTCTTCCCTGGCTTGTTCTGACTGTTCTGGCGATCTCTGCCAGTGCAACTCTGGCTGAAAAGGCGGATCGCAACAAGCCCATGAATGTGGAAGCGGATGCCTTGCGTTATGACGATGCCCGCCAGACCAGCGTGTTCACCGGGCAGGTGGTGCTGACCAAGGGCACGATCCAGATCAGGGGTGGGCGCATCGAGGTCAGACAGGACCCCCAAGGCTATCAACATGGCGTGGTAACCGCTGATGTCGGTAAACTGGCTTTTTTCAGGCAAAAACGCGAAGGCGTCGACGAGTACATCGAGGGCGAGGGCGAAACCATCGACTATGACGGGCGCCAGGACACCGTCAAATTTGTCTCCAAAGCCCAGCTGCGCCGCTTTGTGGGGACAACGCTGAACGATGAATTCAGCGCCGGCGTGATTATTTACAACAACACCACCGACGTTTTTACCCTGGATGGTGCACCAGCGCCCGGCAAAAGTGGCAGCCTGGGCCAGGCTGGCGCGCCCGCTGGACGAGTACGCGCCATGCTGACGCCCAAGCCAGAGCCTGCGGCATCAGGCGTGGCTACGCCGTTGCGCGCCAGCCCACAACTCGGCGGAACAGTCAAGTGACGACCCAAGCACCGCTTGTGCCTGAACCAGCCATCGACTCGCTGCGCCTGGCTGATGGCGGTTGCGACAGCTGCTTGCAGGTGCACCACCTGCAAAAGTTTTATGGTGGCCGCAAGGTTGTCAAAGACGTCTCACTGTCAGTGCGCAAAGGCGAGGTTGTGGGTCTGCTTGGCCCCAATGGTGCTGGCAAGACCACTTCCTTCTACATGATTGTTGGTTTGGTGCGCGCCAGTGCTGGCGACATCACGATTGACGGGCAGTCGATTGAACGCATGCCGATCCATCGCCGCGCTCGACTAGGCCTGAGTTATCTGCCCCAGGAGGCCTCGATCTTTCGCAAACTCAACGTTGAAGACAACGTGCGCGCCGTGCTGGAGTTGCAGTTTGACGACAAGGGGCGTCCGTTGCGCGGGCCCGAAATCGAAACTCGTCTGACGGCCCTGCTGCAGGACCTGCGGGTTGAGCACCTGCGCCAGTCCAGCGCCCTGTCACTGTCGGGCGGTGAGCGTCGGCGGGTTGAGATTGCCCGGGCGCTGGCCACCCAGCCACGTTTTATTTTGCTTGATGAGCCGTTTGCCGGCATCGACCCGATTGCTGTGATAGAAATTCAGCGCATCATCAGTTTTTTGAAAAACCGGGGCATCGGCGTACTGATCACCGACCACAATGTGCGCGAGACCCTGGGTATTTGCGACCATGCCTACATCATCAGCGACGGCAGCGTGCTTGCGCAGGGCACACCCCTCGACATCGTCAACGATGTGGACGTGCGTCGGGTGTATCTGGGTGAACATTTCCGCATGTGATGACATGACACTTATGTTTTGTGCTGTACGAAATTCCTTGACCCTGGCGGTTTCATGAAACAAGGTCTGTCACTGCGGGTGTCGCAGCATCTGGCATTGACGCCGCAGCTGCAGCAGTCGATCCGATTGCTGCAACTCTCCACCCTGGAGCTGGGGCAGGAGGTGGACCAGATGCTGGACGACAACCCGTTTCTGGAGCGCTCCGCCGATGAGGCCGAACGCGAATCGTTTGGACTGGCAAGCACCGACGTGCCGGTAAGTCAGTCAGACCGGGAAGCTGAAGTCGCTGCATATTCTGTAGCTGACTACCCAGATTCAGTAAGGGTTAAGACCGAAAATGACTCTGACGATATAAACTTTCAGGCTGACGACAGCCCAAGCTGGGACGGGGATGGCAGCGTCAGCCTGGCCCCCGACGACAGCGAATGGGGCAGTGAAGCGCGTGCTCATGGCAACAACTTGAGTGGCGATGATGAGATGGACGCCACCGAGCTGGCGCGCAACCACGAGTCACTGCAAAGTTACCTGCACCGCCAGGCGCTGGGTCTGCGCCTGATCGCCGAAGACAGAGCCGCTCTGCACTTTTTGATCGAATCGCTGAACGATGATGGGTACCTGGAAGACGAACTGGTCGAGCTCGCACGCGGCCTGGCCAAAGAAGACATGGTGCAAATCGACGACCTGGTGCACCACTTCACGGTGGCATTGCACCTGCTGCAAAGTCTTGAGCCTACTGGCGTGGGTGCCCGTAACCTGGCGCAGTGCCTGAGTTTGCAGCTTAAGGCGATACAAAATGACCTGGACTCAGACATTGATCTGGATGCAGTGAACGTAGCGCTGCGCATTTGTGCCCAACCAATGGACTTGCTGGCCCGGCGCGACATCAAACATCTGGTGCCGCTGTGTGGTGCACCAGACGCCACCGTGCGCGCTGCCATCACGCTGATTGGCCGACTTGAACCGAAACCCGGGCGACGTTTTGTGGATGTCGAGCGCAACATTGTGGTGCCAGACGTGCTGGTGGTCAAAGTGGGCGGCGGCACTCAAGCCAAGTTTCAGGTGCGGCTCAACCCTGAAGTGATGCCGCGCCTGCGGGTGCATGACATATACGCCAACGCCCTTAAAGGCCATAAGGCTGGTGGCAGCGAAGCCGCCAATGTGCAGGCGCTGCAACAGCGTTTGCAAGAGGCACGCTGGTTCATCAAAAACATTCAACAGCGGTTTGACACCATCTTGCGCGTCAGCGCGGCAATTGTGGAGCGGCAAAAAAGCTTTTTCACCCATGGTGAGCTGGCCATGCGTCCGCTGGTGCTGCGTGAAATTGCCGACGAACTGGGTCTGCACGAGTCCACCATCAGCCGCGTGACCACGGCCAAATACATGTCCACGCCGTTTGGCACTTTTGAGCTCAAGTACTTTTTTGGCTCGGGCTTGGGCACCGAGGCGGGCGGCAATGCGTCCAGCACTGCAGTGCGTGCCCTGATCAAACAGTTTGTGGCGGCCGAGAGCTCAAAAAAACCCCTCAGCGACAACCAGATCTCCGACATGCTCAAGGAGCAAGGCATCGAATGTGCCCGCCGCACCGTAGCCAAATACCGCGAAGGCCTGCGCATAGCACCAGCCAGTCTGAGGAAGTCATTGTGAACCAGCTACAACTGTTCCTGCCCTGCGCCGCCGGCGTGGAAGACTACCTGGCGCCTGAGGTCCTGCGCATCACCGGTCTGCCGCCCGGTTGTATCACCAAGCAGCGCGGCGGGGTGGCGGTGCGCACTTCATTTGCGCACGCCATGCTGCTCAACCTGTACAGCCGCCTGGCGCAACGCGTGC
>JFJP01039830.1_pt1 | contig 12539 bp, 8 predicted proteins | sample 431651 | NCBI WGS metagenome assembly JFJP01 (sample SAMN02602958, study PRJNA72255) | Microbial mat metagenome, whole genome shotgun sequencing project. | biome: fresh water; feature: sink hole; material: water; isolation source: purple microbial (photo- and chemosynthetic) mats found in... | reverse complement strand
TCGTATTCGGCACAAGAAGTAAACGAATATGTGGCTGTACTTAAAAAACTGATTACCATTCGCGATACCATTTTTGCCGTAAATAAGCAATACATTGCATCGGCAGCGCAAGCCGAGGCGTACCGCACCGAGCCGCATTTTAAATTGCAAGGCTCTTACCGCGATATGAACAAAATTTCGGAAAAAGTGGTTTCGGTTATGAACGACCAAGAAATTAAGCGTTTGTTGCTAAGCCATTACGAAAACGAATCGCAAACCTTAACAGCCGACACCGAAGCCAATATGCTTAAGTTTAAAGAACTTACCAACACCATGGATGCAAAAGAAACCGAGCGTTGGGAAAGCATTAAAACGGTGTTCAGAAAAAATAAAGAAGGCAATAGTCAGTTGCAAATGAATAAATTAATTGAACGTGTTACCGACATTTCAGCCGGAATACAATCGGTTTCTGAAGCTTTAAATAAAAAATAACAAAAAATATACTACTTTAGCCCCGAAATAACACTACCTACGCAATGAGTTTATTGATAAGAAAGGCCGTTGGCACCGACGCCGAAACAATTTCGAATTTGGGAAAAAAGGCATTTACCCATGCTTTTGGTTATTTGCTTTCGGATATTAGTTTGCGGAAATATTTGAATAAAGTGTATGGCACCGAAAAAATTGCCGAAAGCTTAGCCAAAAAAAGCAATACCTTTTGGATTGCCGAATTGGAAAATACAACGGTTGCTTTTTTGAAAATGAAATGGAATTTCGGTTTAAACAAAAAAGCGTCGGAAACAGAGGCAAACTTACAGCATTTGTACGTAAATCCCGATTTTACCGGACAACGGATTGGCGAAACCATTCTGAAACGTGCGTTGGAAGAAACAAAAGAGCGAAAAACCAACAAATTATGGCTCGAAGTATTTCCTGAAGGACCCGACAGTTTGCGGTTTTTTATTAAACAAGGATTTGCTGTGCACGGAAAATATTTGCATCCGTTCGACGATTTTGAGTTGGAATACGATGTGTTGGTGAAGCACTTGTAGTGATTTTATTCCAAATACATACGCGTAAACTTATCTTTTTCAATAAGCAAGTTAATATATGTTTGCGCGTAGGTAGTTGAGGAGAAAAACGGTGCTTCCAAATTCGGATTGGTTGAAATGACCATTGGATCTTCGCCAAAATTCAAAAATATTTGGTATAATTGATCCGGTTCTGTACCTTGTTCCAATAATTGTAATAAAAATTCTTCTACTATCTTTTTTGCAGCATTTACTGCCTCTTCGGCTGTTTCATAATTTCCGGTCAGGTAGGTCTCCGACTCGTCCATATAATGATAATTGTCGTAAACTTTTAAGCTGAAATTCATGGTTTGTCTTTTTCTTTTGAAAATTTTTGCCGGTACGTTTTGATTCAAAAAACTTATTTGAGCCTTGTTTTTTTGCCGTCGGACGTGGCTCTAAAAAATTTCCCGTTTTCGATATACAATGCTTCCGATTCGTGTGCATTTCGAAATGGTTTATTAATACCTATAAACTGCCGGTTGTGTGTGAATTTTATTTCTTCAACTTCGGTATGTCCCGAAATAATTCGTTTGACTTGGTACTTATGTGTAATGTTTTCTATGTTTTCATTCGAAATAGTTGGCATTCCGTCGTTTAAACCAATAAACCCGCGATACCAAAGCGGACCGGCAAAGCTTCGCAATAAATCTGCTTGTTTTATACTGTCGTTCTGCTGAAAAATTCCCGCTGCGAATTGATTTATTTGCTCAACAGATTCGAAATTATTGGCAATTTCGGGCGAAATGCCGGCATGAACAAATAGGTTGCCGTTAATAGTTACGGCAATTTTCGATTTTCGTATAAACTTTCCCAAAAAGGACGAATCGTTGAAAAGTTCTGCGTACTCAATGGCTAAATTATTGCATAAATTATAATAATTTTTGTGCAAATAGCGGTAGTCGCCGGTTAGTGCCAGCAGTTCGTGGTTTCCTAATAGCAAATGAACATTTCCGCCTGCCTGTTGCGCCTGCAAACTAAGTTTTACAATAAGCCAAAGGGTTTGGGTTACTTTTTCGCCTCGATCAAAAATATCGCCAATAAAAACCAAATGCCCTTTTCCCCATGTCCAATTATATGCCGAATCAATAACTTGGTTGTTAATGAGCAAATTACTTACTTGGTCAAAATTTCCGTGTACATCGCCAACTGCTATAATTTTTTCAACATCCGAATAAATTGAAGGTTGTGGAATTGAATTCATATACTCCGAGGCATTTTGCTTGTTTATGGCAGGAACAAATGACGCATAATTTTGCAATTCCGGTTCAGACAAGTTAAGGCGTTTAGTGTTTCCATTTTCATCCGATTTTAGTTCAGAAGCTGTTAAATTGCCTTCGGGAGTAAATTTCAAATGTGGCCCATCGACAAAATTTACGGTTTTTTTTCGGGTTCTTTTTGCACCCTGACTTAGTAAAAACGTTCGAATTTCCGGATAACCGTAAATAATTGCAACATCAAGCACGGTAAGGCTGTCGGGTGTAGCATAATGAATATTGGCACCCAAATTAATAAGCGTACTTACTGCGGCAGTGTTTCGGTATTTAACGGCACTCATTAGCGGCGTATAGAATGCCGAATCGGGTTGATTTATGTTGGCTCCGTTTTTGACAAAAAGTTCTATATTGGTTATATTTTCTTCAAATACAGCAAGTTTAAGTATTGTTTTATTTTGAAACTTGAAATTTATATCGGCACCTCTATTTTTTAACAGCTGAGTTAGCGACTCTTTTCCGGTTATTAGCGTAAAGTATAAAAGCGGAAATTGTTGTTTCCCCATCAGTTTATTTGGGTTTTTCTCGGTTTCGAGCAATTTCTCCAATTTGGTTAAATCGTTGTTTAAAATAGCATTCAAATAAACGCTGTCGGCAATGGGTTGCGACCAACTTTTCGCATAAAAAAACAATAAGAGTATAATGAGTATTTTTTGAAATTTCATCGATAATTGAGTATACTTATTTTTGGTTACGCAGAAACTCCGAACACACAATGGCAGTTGCAGAGGCTAAATTTAACGATTCGCTCTGTTTTTGGCTTGGGTTAAGGCTTGGTATGGTAATTTTATCCGTAACAAGTGCTTCAATTTCGAAGCTTATTCCATGCGATTCGGAACCCATAACAATAAAACCCTTGGTACCCAAACTGGCTTTATATATGGAATCGCCGGTTAAAAAGGTTCCATAAACCGGAAAACTTTTTGATGCATATTGTTTAATTAAATCGGGTAAAATTGCGTAATGTACTTTTACATTTGCTAAGGCGCCCATGGTTGCTTGCACTGTTTTCGGGTTCCAAACATCTACCGAGTCGGGCGAACAAATGATCGCACGAATTCCAAACCAATCGGCAGTTCGTATAATGGTTCCTAAATTTCCGGGGTCGCGCACCGAATCGAGCACTATACTGAGTGAATTTTCAATTTCATTTGGCAATAAAATTGTTTCCGGAATTCGAAATATTGCCAAAACTTCGGAAGGAGTGCTAAGTGCGCTCATTTTGCCAAGCTCGTCGGGTGTTATTACAATACATTCGGCATCGGGCATTTGGTCTAAATTACTAAACCAAATTGGAAGTGCGCAAACAGTAAGCAATTCGAGCTTACTTTGCAGCAAATCGGCTACAACTTTTGGCCCTTCGGCAATAAAACACGAATTTATTTCCCGGTACTTCTTTTGGTGTAACGAAGTAATGAATTTAATTTTATTTTTGCTGAGCATTTTTATTAAAATTAATTTGCAATTTTACGAACTTGAAAACGACATCAAAAATACAATTTTTCAATGTTTGGGCATTCTTTTCGGCAATTTTTTTTGCCGCCGGATGCACTACAACCAAAAACTTGCAGGAAGGCGAATATTTGGTTCGCAGCATTAGCGTGGAATGCCCTACCTGTAAGGAAACAAATATTAAGCCCGAAAATTTTAATTCGTATATAAAACAACGAACCAACCGAAAATTGTTGGGAGTACCGGTATATTTATACGTGTACAATGCCGGCACAAGCGGAAAATCGAACAAAATAAAGCGCCGAATGACCGAAAAAATGGGCGAGGAGCCGGTAATTTACAGTTCAAGGCAAACTTCCTTATCGGCTGAGCAAATGCGCTTATATATGAAAAATTTGGGGTATTATCATTCAATTGTCGATACTATTGTAACATACGAAAATAAAAAAGCGCATATAAAATATGCCGTTAATCCGGGTATAAAATATGTGGTCGATACTATAAATTATACCGGATTAGATACCATTTTGCTCGAAGTTGTATTGCTCGATACCATTAATTCAAAATTAAAATCCGGTATGGCATTCGATGTAACGGTATTAAACAGCGAACGAACACAAATTGCCCGACGTTTGCAAAATTTGGGGTATTATAAATTTAATCAGTCGTTTATTCATTATTATGTCGATACAACCTTAACAGGAGTTACCGGCGGCATAAATATTACAGTCGAAGTAAAACCGTTTGAGCAATTGCCCGATGGAAAATTTAAACCGCACCAACGTTACATAATAGACCAGTTGCACATTTTTACCAATTACGATGTAAAACAAGCAATTATAGATAAGGAAAACTATGTTTCGAAATTTGTTCCGTCTAATTACCGCGATGCATTATATTATAACGACGAATTTTTCAACATAAAACCAAATATTATTTGGGAACAAAATTACCTTTTTCCGAGTACAATTTATTCAACCGAAAATGTTGAACGTACTTATAAACACTTGTTTGCACTAAAAACATTTAAGCACGTAACAGTCGATTTTGTCGAAAAACCATACGACCCGTATTTTGGTCCGTATTTGCCGCTCGATGCCAATATTCGACTTACGCCGTTTAAAACACAATCGTATATGCTTGAGGCCGAAGGAACTAATACCTCGGGCAACTTGGGTATAGCCGGGAATTTAAAATATAGGCACAAAAATATTTTTAGAGGTGCCGAGATTTTAGATTTGAAATTGAAAGCTGCATTGGAACGCCAGATTGATGTTATCGGAAATGAAAACCCGGCATTCAATACCTCGGAATACGGATTTGAAAGTATGCTTACATTGCCCGTGTTTTTATTTCCGATTAAAAATACCGGCAGCTTTAAAAAAGCCTACAATCCAAAATCGACGCTTAAAGCGGGTATAAATTATAGGCAACGTACCGACTATAGCCGTATTATCGGAAATTTTTCAATTGGCTACTTACTCTTCGGAAAAAATAATCCTAATTTGTTTTATTTTTTTAATCCAATTGAAATTAACTTAATAAAAGTAAGCAATTTAAGCGAAACTTTTTTGGCTACCATACAAGACCCCGTTATACTTTCGAGTTACGAAAATAGAATTTTATCGGTTTCAAACATTCAAATTGCATTTAATAACCGCACAAGCAATAAACCGCGAACTTATTCAATAAACTGGACTGCCGAAAGCGCCGGAAACTTGCTGAGCAGTTATTTTTCGCTTCAAAAAAACAACTCAATAGGAGTGAAGGAAATTTTTAATGTACCTTTTGCGCAATATGTTAAAACCGATTTGGATTTTAGAAAGCACTCGCGATTAAGCAAACGTAACACCATGGTTTATCGATTTTTTGCAGGTGTTGCGGTGCCCTATGGAAATTCGGTTGCCATACCTTTTATAAAAAAATATTATTCGGGCGGTGCCAACAGTTTGCGTGCTTGGCGAGTACGTAATTTAGGCCCCGGAAGTTTTGCCGGCGACGATAATTTGTACCCAAACCAAACCGGCGATATGAAACTTGAATTAAACATTGAGTACAGGTTTAAAATTTTTGGCATGTTCGAAGGGGCTGCTTTTATTGATGCAGGAAATATATGGTCGGTTACCAAAAGCGATTCGCGCGATGGTTCGCTTTTTGACATAAGCACGTTTTATAAAACCACCGCTGTGGGCTATGGTTTGGGGCTTCGGCTCGATTTCGATTTCTTTATTTTTAGAACCGATGTAGGCATAAAACTTATCGACCCGGCATTGGTCGGAAACACGTTTGTTCCTTCAAATCCCAATGCTACAGAGTATGTAGCATTTAATTTTGGTATCGGATATCCGTTTTAAATTTCAACATAAAAAAAATAGTGTAATGAACACAAAAATAGCATTAATTACCGGTGCAACTGCCGGCATAGGCAAAGGAATTGCTTATAAATTGGCTGCCGAAAATTATAAATTAATTATTACCGGCAGACGAGCCGACCGACTGGAAGAACTGGCTGATAGTTTAACAAATAACTTTGGAATAGAAGTGCTTACGTTGAATTTTGATATTAGAAACCGAGTTGAAACAGAAACGGTACTTAAAAACTTGCCCGAAAAATGGAAAGCGGTTGAAGTGCTGATTAATAATGCCGGTTTGGCAGCCGGATTAGACCCCGTACAAACAGCCAATGTAGACGATTGGGACCAAATGATTGATACCAACGTAAAAGGCTTGCTTTATGCTTCGAGCCAATTGATACCGCAAATGGTTGCTGCAAAAAAGGGGCACATTGTAAATATTGGCTCTATAGCAGGCAAAGAAACCTATGCAAAAGGTGCCGTTTATTGCGCTTCTAAACATGCCGTAGATGCTATTACCAAAGGAATGCGTATCGATTTATTGGAATTTGGAATAAAAGTTACCGCTATTAATCCCGGAATGGTTGAAACCGAATTTTCGGAAGTGCGATTTAAGGGCGATACTACGACAGCAAAAAAAGTGTACAAAGGTTTTACGCCGCTCGATGCCAACGACATAGCCGAGGCTGTTTGGTTTGTACTCAGTCGCCCGGCGCATGTAAATATTAACGATATGATTATTATGCCAACCGCGCAAGCAAGTGCTACAAATACCTTTAGAAATGAATAAGTTAGGACAATTTATTGCTGCAATTTTAGCCGGTTTGGCAGGTTGGCTGCTTATTGGTTATTACCAAATTGAAAGTTTTACACGAATTGGCGTTTTCTTTATTCTTTTTCTAATTTTCGGAATAACGGTTGAATATTTAATTCGATATTTTCGAAAATAATAAGGCTTTTTTAGTAAATTTTAAAACACCGGCAACCTATTTGCTTTACGTAAACAGGTGAGTTTGCTAATTGTAATTATTTGATTATTAACGAATGAACAAGTTTTTTTTGCTTATTTTATGTTTTACGTTATGTTTTGTAACTAGTAAAGCACAAGTTATATATCCCGATGAGGTGGAGGTTGAAAAAAGCGATGAGGAACTGTTGCTCAGCGAGGAAGTTGTGCTGGACGAAAGTTTCTTTGAGTCGATTGTTATGTACGAAAAACTGCTTTCATTCTCGCCCCGAAGTTCGAATTTAAACTATAAATTGGGCTTCGTCTATTTGCATAGTATTGTAGAAAAAAGCAAATCGATTGGCTATTTGGAAAAAGCAATTAAGTTTTTATCTGCCGAAGACCCTACAGACAATGCGCCTGTAGAAGTTTATTTTTACTTGGGCAGAGCCTACCGAATGAATTTCAGGTATGCCGAAGCTTTGCAGGTTTTAGTAAATTTAAAAGCGCAAGTTGGTTCTGAAAACGAACGTTTTTATAACCTAATCAACGATGAAATTCAACTTTGTACCGAAGGCTTAAGTGCCGAAAAATCGGGTTTCAATAAAAAAGAAACAAAAAAAATCAATTCTAAAGGCGATGTAATGCTCGAAAACGAAAGTTTCGACGAGGCAATACCGTTTTATTTAAAGCTTCTGGAAGACGACCCTTCGAATTCGATGTGGAATTTTAAATTGGGGTTTTGTTACTTGCAAGCAGCTAATCAGCGTAAATTGGCCATTGAATACTTGCAAAAATCGGTTGATAATATTACCGACGATAAAAAACGCAAAAAATTCAATGCACCGCAAGATGCCTATTTTTATTTGGCACAAGCTTATCGGTTGGAAAACAAACACAAAGAAGCATCGTTTGTACTTCAGTATTTAAAAAAAGTAATTTCGCAACGCGATGTCGATTTTGCTGCGGCAGTTGAACAAGAAATTGAGTTGGTACAAAACGTTTTGGTGCTTATGGAAAATCCGTTGGAAATTGAAATTGAAAACCAACTGGTTTTAAATTCTGAATTTTCCGACCATAGCCCGGTTTTTTCAGCCGACGAATCGGTTATTTTCTTTACTTCTCGCCGGAAACACGGCGAAAATGCAAAGCGAACTGACGACGGACAATATTTTGAAGAAATTTATTACTCTGTAAAAACAGACAGCATTTGGTCTGCCCCAACTCCAATGTCGGAAAGCATTACCGGTCAGGGGCATAAAGCAACCATTAGCTTATCGGTAGATGGACAAGAAATGTACATTTACAAACCCGACGACAACGGTTCTATTTACGTAAGTTATTTGGAAGGAACTATTTGGAGTATTCCGCAGAAATTAAATGAAACTATAAATACCAAATCGCGCGAAACAAGCGCTTCGCTTTCTGCCGACGGAAAGCATTTGTATTTTACCTCCGATAGAAAAGGTGGTTACGGCGGGCTGGACATTTATGTTGCTACAAGGCTTACAGATGGAACATGGAGCGAAGCAGTTAATTTGGGTGAAAAAGTAAATACCGATTTAGACGAAGAAAGCCCCTACATTCACCCCGATGGTGTAAGTTTATTTTATAGTTCGAAAGGGCACAATACCATTGGAGGGTTCGATATTTTTAAAACCGTTTTTATGCCTGAGTCCGAAAGTTGGTCGACTGCCGAAAATATTGGTTTTCCTATAAATACTACCGAAAACGATGTGTTTTTTATTCCTACACCCGGCGGCGACCGAGCGTATTATGTTTCGGAGCAAGAAGAGGGTGGTAAGTTCTCGGATATTTACACCATTTCGCTTCCCGAATCGGTGGTAAATCCGCTAACAATTATTTCCGGAATTGTTTCGGTTTGCGAAAAAAATATGAGTAACACCCGCATTTTGGTTACCGATTCGGCAGCGGTGGATACAGTTGGTATTTACCGTCCGAATCCTAAAACCGGAAAATATTTGTTCGTACTCTCAAAAGGAAATAATTATTTATTAACCTATTATTCTTCAAATTCCGAAGCGCATACCGAACAATTGATAATTGATGAACATACGCCATATCAGCAAATTGTGAAAAATATACAGTTAAAATCGACCGATTGCGACGAAAATACCATTGTTTTCGACGACGATAAAAACAGTACCACGGTAGGTTTTCTGAACGATGGAGTGTTGTACGACGAAATGTTCGAAATTCCGATTATTTTGTTTCCATTTGCAAATGCAAGTAATTTCCGAAGGTATAAAGATTTGGATAAAATTGCCGATTATTTAAGCCGTAACCCGGAAGCCATTATTGAAGTTGGCGGTTATGCCGACTCGCGAGGCAGCGAGGAGTATAACCGTAAACTTACCGAATACCGTGCCAGCAGCGTTAAAGCCTTTCTGATAGGTAAGGGCGTGAGAAGCGAACAATTGGTTATTAACGGGTACGGAAAGGCAAATCCGGTGGCAAATAATGCAAACGACGATGGCTCGCTGAATGAAGAAGCAATGAAATACAATCGCCGAATTGAGTTCAAAGTTATCCGCCAAGGCAATTCAAGTTTGTTTATTAAAACCATAGCCGATATACCAAAGGAGTTTAAGCTAATAAATCATTAATATACGTTTTTGTTATTTTTTTATTTATGAAAAATACTTTCCTTATCTTTGTAGTCTAATTGCAAAAAAAAATATACTAAGCGCAAATTTCAGCTATATTAAAATGAAAAAAATTATACTCTTTGCTGTTTTTATGTTATTGGTTCAATTAATTGAAGCACAAGTTATTTACCCCGATGAACCTACCAAAGATAAGCAAAAAAAAACAACAAGTGTAGAGTCGTTTTTTGTTGAGGAGGAAAACTTGGAGTTGTCTATTCCAATGTACGAAAAACTTTTAATTTACGAACCGGAAAACTCTGCTCTTAATTATAAACTGGGCTTTTGCTATTTGAATTCGGTGCTCGATAAAGAGCGCTCGATTGATTATTTTTTGAAGGCCATAAAGTTTATGAACAATACCGACAGCGCAAATACTGCACCTAAGGAGGTATACTTCTATTTGGCAAGGGCATACCGTGTAACCGGAAAGTATTTGGAAGCTATTGATGCACTGGAAAAACTTCAAGCGCTAATTCCGGAAAATGACAAACCTTACCGACAAAAGATAAAGGAAGAAATGGAAATGGTTGAGGCCGGTGTACAGGGCACATCTACCATAAAAGCTTCCACTGTGCGAAGGCTTTATGCTATTGCCGAGCAGTTTATTGAGGAGCAAAATTTTGAGGACGCTATAAGCACCTATAAAAAACTACTTATTGTCGATAATAATAATTCGGAATATAACTATAAAATGGGGCTTTGTTACCTGAATACGGTATTGGAAAAACAACAAGCGATAAACTATCTGTTAAAAGCCGTAAATTTAAAATCGAATGATAGTAAGCTCAAGCGGTTTAATGCACCAATGGAGGCTTATTTCTATTTGGGCCAAGCCTACCGAGTTAATTATAAGTACGATGAAGCCTTGAATGTATTTAAGTTTCTTCAAGACTCATTGCCTAAAGAAGAAAGTGTTTTTCTTCAGTTGGTTGAGCGCGAAGTGCATTTGTGCAACAACGTTAAACGCTTGCTTAGTAACCCTATGCAAATTCAAATAGAGCCGGTTTCGGAGCTTAATTCCGAATTTACCGACCACAGCCCGGTTATCTCATTTGACCAAAAAATACTTATTTTTACTTCGCGTAGAAAAAATAAAGATTTCGAACGAGCATACGACGATGGACAATACGATGAAGATATTTATATTTCGGTAAAAGACGACGATGGCGATTGGACTTCGCCTGAAGAAATAAGCTCGAATATTAATACAAACGAGCATGAAGCGAGTATCGGTTTGAGTGGTGATGGTCAGGAGTTGTATATTTATAAAGACGACGGCGGCGACGGAAATATTTATGTTTCGAAACTGAAAGGTACCGATTGGTCGAAACCGGAAAAGCTGGGTTCAACCATTAACACAAAGTACAACGAAGCGCATGCTACCATTTCGCCCGACGGACAAATACTCTATTTTACTTCCGACCGCAAAGGCGGATTTGGAGGTAAAGATATTTATTTAGTTAGAAAACTGCCGAATGGCGATTGGGGTAAAGCCGAAAATTTGGGCCCGATTATTAATACCCAATACGATGAAGAAGCGCCTTATATTGCCGCCGATGGTCAAACCCTTTATTTTAGTTCGCAAGGGCATTCGAGTATGGGCGGGTTCGATATTTTTCAGGCATCAATAAGCGAAGAAGGTTCGTGGTCGGCACCCACTAATTTGGGCTTTCCGCTAAACACTCCGCAAGACGATATTTATTTTGTACCTACCGCCGATGGTTCAAACGGTTTTTATTCGTCGTTACGCGACGACAGCTTTGGCGAAATGGATATTTACTCAATGATAATGTCGGAAAAACAAGGTTCCGGAGTTACCATTTTAACCGGTAAATTTAGCATATGCACCGGTAAATTGCCCGTAATCGAAATTTCGGTTAAAGATTCCGAAACCGGCGAAACCATTGGAAATTATAGACCAAACGAAGTGTCGGGTCGGTTTGTTCTTTCGCTTAATACCGGCAGAAACTATTTTATTCAGTATCGAGCCGACGGTAAAGTATTTAGGTCGGAACCGGTTGAAATACCCGAAAATTCGCCTTTCCGACAAGTTGAAAGAAATATTAAATTGAGGTCGGGAACAGCTTGCGATGCGCAGTTTTTTGGTACTTCGAGCAGTTCGTTTTTTGGTGGCGATATGGAAGACGTTTTTATTATTGAAGGGGTAGTGTACGACGAGAAAATTGAGATTACCAATATTCTTTTTCCCTTTGGAAAAGCGAACAAAATTGACGAAAATAAAGACCTCGATTTTTTGGCGGCATATTTAAAAGAAAACAGAACAGCAGTTATTGAAATTGGTGCTTTTGCCGATGCTGTTGGTGCCGAAGATGTAAACTTACGTTTGACCGAAAAGCGTGCGCAAGTAGTTGTTGATTATTTGATGGAACGCGGCGCGTTGAAAAAACAGTTGGTAGCCAAAGGGTATGGCGAAGCCAATCCGATTGCATTAAACGAAAACCCCGACGGAACTTGGAACAAAGAAGCACAAGCATATAACCGCCGAATTGAATTTAAAGTGCTTACCCAAGGCGAATCGAAATTGTGGGTAAACCCCAATATTTTTGTGCCGGAGGAATATAGAATAAAAAAAGAGGAAGAATAACCTGTATACAAATGTGGTTAAAAAATGATAGAATTAGTCTGCGTGCGTTGGAGCCCGAAGACTTAAGTTTATTGTACGATTGGGAAAATAATGCCGATAATTGGTCGTTTGGCAATACCGTTGCTCCTTATTCCCGTCAAGCGCTGCATGAGTATATGCAACATGCCGATTTGGAATTATACACCAGCCG
>JFJP01027433.1_pt1 | contig 12540 bp, 4 predicted proteins | sample 431651 | NCBI WGS metagenome assembly JFJP01 (sample SAMN02602958, study PRJNA72255) | Microbial mat metagenome, whole genome shotgun sequencing project. | biome: fresh water; feature: sink hole; material: water; isolation source: purple microbial (photo- and chemosynthetic) mats found in... | reverse complement strand
CCTTTTACCCTCAAAACGCCGGAATTTCCTCTACTTTCAATCTGTTTTTCCTCTTAGAAACCCCTCTTCTTCCCACAGATTTCCTCTATATTAAATTCCCATTTCCTATCGGTTTTTCAGCAAAATCCCTTATTTCTGACCCAATTTCCCCGATTTCTTCACAAATATCAACGAATTCTTTCTCAGAAAATGCAGATTTATCAGCAAATACTGAGTTTTTCCAAATAAATCAACCTTTACCTTCTAATAAATGGTTTCTTTTACAGATCTTTCCTACTGATAAATCATCACAAAAACCCGGGTTTCAAGGCTGTATTTTCTTTGCAACAACTTCTGATAAAATCACTGAAACCATGATAATTTACGATATAAACCCCTGTTTCGACGATATTTCCTTTGCAAATCCCATCGATAACACGAATTTCGAGGCTTTTGCCTCAGTTTCTCACAGGGATTTGTCTAGAAAAATTGGTTTTAATGAGAAATATCAGGTTTTTTTCGAGATTGTTCTGAATCAGGAAGTTTCTGATGGTTTGATTGAAATTACTATAGAAAAAGACTTTGTTTTTGATAGTCATTGCACGAGTTTACCTTGTGTTATCAGCGATTCTCCAACAAGCGATTGTCCTATTGCTTATAATATATCGCAGTTAAAAGACTTCAATTGTGATGGAAATGACAGAGTTTTAATACTTTTTATGCCAAATACAATCAATCAACAGAGAATTTACATCGCAGCTTCAGTAAAAAACCCCAGAAATATCACGATTTCAAGGGTTTCAGCTGCCTTTAGGGATAAAAACTCGGCGATTTATTACTGTAATGCCACAATTCTCAACAAAAAAGGCGAGGAATTCGTTTTTCATAGTAATTACCAAGAAATCGAGATAAAAGCGGATTCTTATTTGTTTTGGGGGTTATTTAGTGAGAATATCAAAGGAAAAAGCGGGTTTTTTGGCTGTCCGATTTCTCTTTATCAAACGGCAAATTATGTGGTTTTTAACAGTTTTTCCACGATTTTCACTGTTGGGAAAATGATTGATAGTTTGGAGGAAAATGGCTTTTTGACTGTTTTATGGACAATAATTGATGTAAAAAACGCTATTTCAGCGTTTTTAATGAACTCTTTATCAACGAATTTAACACTTTTAAAGGAGAATTCCTGTGAGTTTTTACTGTTAAATTCCTCAATTATCTGTAAAAACATTGATAAAATCCCTATTGGAATGTATCGAATAAGTGGGAAATTTGGCTTAGAATCCAGTTTTTCTTTCAGTAAAAAAACGTATAATTGTGGGAAAATTGAGATAAAAACAGGCGATTTGTATGTGATTTCGACCTCAGAATTTTCAATGATAAATGTAAGAAAAAACAATGAGTTTTTTGACGAAAAAATCACCATTAAAAAGAATTTCAATCAACTTTTTTCTTATGTTTATTCAGAAAACTACGATTTTTCAGCGAAAACACTGATAAAAACCATAAAAAATCAGTTTATTGGTGGTGGGGATCAAGATTCTAAGCCAAAATCCGGTGTTTTTACAAAGTATTCCCAGGAAAATAACGGTGTTTTTCTCATGCTTTTTGTGAAGAAATCCCAGATTTGTAGTGAGAATTATGAGGGTTTATTGATGAGTTCTTGCGAAACTGCGATAAATTCATGGGATTCGTATGCAGTTTTATTGAAAATAGTCTTTAATAACAATATTTTCAATATAAATGCCTCTCTTTTCTCAAAAGGCGTTCAAATAATTGGTACTTTATTCAAATATATAGATACAAAGGACTTTTCCTTGATAAATAATGGTAAAATCGCTGATTATAACCATAATTCAAGAGATTTCCTTTCGAATTCTATTGATATTTATCAAGGAAATTACGGTGCGGCTTTTTGGCATGTGAGTATTACATGTAAATCTGAGATTTCTGGTGGTTTTCCTGATAATTCATGCTATAATATTTTGGGTTTCAATGAAGAAAACCCAGTTTCCGCATCAGGAATCGGCTTTTTATCAACGAATATCAATAAATACCCTTCTTTTTATGCTGATGATATGGTTTTTGACATGATTATTTGCATAAAACTGGGGAATTACAATGATTATTCTCGTGATTCGAGTATCCAAAATGAGGAAAATTGGTTATTATTCGAGAATTCTAATGCAGGACCAGGGATAATTCATGGATATATCATCACAAATACCACAATTTCCTCAAAAACTGCTTTTTCTAATGTTTATTTAGATGATAAAAAACTCAGCGGAATGTTTGAAAATCCACGGTTTTCAGCGAATTTCCCTTCTTTTTTACGAATTTCCTTTACAATTCCCTCAGAAAAACTCAATGAAAACGGGGATTTTATTGGTGTTTTCCTTGAAGGAGACCAGCCTAGTTCTTTATTCACTGTTTATCATGGTTTATCAGCATATTCTGATGAAAAATCATCGATAAATATCGCGGATTTTACAAATGGAAACGTGATAAATGGTTATATTTCTAAGTCTTATACCTCACAAAAACCTTATATTAACATGTATGATCATTGGTTTACACATAATAGTGTGATTTTTCCCTATAAAATTACCATAAATTCCTCAGTTTTTGTCTATATTCCACTCCAAACGACTTTCTCAGAGGTTTTTTCTCTAAATATCGCAATTTTACAGAGAAAAATTCTTAGAAAAACCCTTGAATTCTCTGTTGTTTCTATCTATAGGCTTTATGGCTCTGTGTTTGAGAATTCTGTGGCTTTATCAATGAAATTAAGTCTTTATCCTATAGGAGTTAAACACCCTAATATCCCTTTGAGTTCTACATGGGATTTATCAGCTTCTGGCTCAGGTTGTATAAATAACAGTACAAAAAGACCTGGTTTACCAATAAATTCAGTGTTTTTACCATCAAAGATTTTTTCAAAGGAAAATAACGAAATTTTATCCTTTCAAAGCGATGTTCAGTATAATGACGATATTTCCTGCGGTATTTCGAAAGGAAATAGCGAAAACCAAGGCTGGGGTGGGCTTTTTGCAGTTATTTCGCATGAAAATGTCTTTGGTACTAGTGATTTAGAATGGAGTTATAGTGGTGAAAATGTGAATAAATGTGTTTTTCTTCATATTTTCGTTTCGAATTTCAATAAAACCTTATATACGATATTATGTTCAGTTGATTCTTCAGCCGATTTATCAAAGAAATACGGGGAAAATGGCTATGTTTCATTAAGTTCTTTTATCAGTCCTTTCTATTGGGGATTGAATTATCCTATACATCAAACTTTAAGATATATATGGTCAAATCCTAAAGGTTCAGCAGTGCTTATACAGCCTGAAAACAATACAAATACACAGAAATGGCTTGCAAATAGCTGCAGTATTGCGAATATCAATGGAATCGCCCTAAATTCCAACGATGCGAGCTTTTCTCTTAAAATTCATTCAAAAGTCCTTTATAAAATAGAAAAAAATTCGAATTTAACAATAAAACATCAGATTTTGAACTATGGGGGAAATGCGAGTTTTTGTCTGCATAAAAGCCTTAATTGCTCAGTAATCAATGGAAATTCCTATATTCTTAAAGCCTTTTCTAATGAAATAGGGGGTTTTACTGATGGTTTTCTCTTATCAGGAACTATTAGTATTGAGGTTTTTTTTGATACGAATTCAATGATCGAAACCACAAATTCGGTGCTTTTTGTATATAAAGGCTATGATATTGAACTTTGTTCTTCAGAAAGCTTGGGTTTTCGAATTAATGGGGCTTTTACTGAGAAAAACATCAGATTAGGCGATTTCAAATACGTAGAAACGAGAAATTCTAGAGGAAATTTCGCATTTTCCTTTGAAATAAACACAGTAATTAGAAAGGAATACGATATTATATTTGATTTTCATGGGTTTTTTGCAATGAATTTCGATCAGAATTATAGGTGTTTTATCATGAAAAACTCAGCTATTTCTAATGATTGGAAATCATTGAAAAAGGTTCAAAGTGGAAGTTTTATGCTAAAAGCGAAGAATTTCATTAGAATTCCTGGTAAATATGACTATAAATGCATAAATATCGCTATTTCTGATGAATTTAGTGAAAATTACACTGATTATTCCATTTCCGCCTTTTTAGAAAGTTCTTTTCAAGGGGTTTTTCTAATGAAAAGCAATATTTTAAGCATTTTAAAGGATTTTAAGCCTTTAAATCTTTCAAAATCCCTTAATTTCAGTAAAAACATCAGAAATAGTGGTTTTGAAAGTGATTATACCTTTAATTTCATTCCGAAAATCATTGAAATCCCTCTAAATGGTCGTATTTATATTGAATTTTCTCCATTAATAGCCCCAAAACTCAATTCTGAAGGCATTTTAGAGTGTTTTATTGATGAAATCTCTGCAATTTGCGAGTTTTTTGAAGAGAGAAAGATCACAATTTTCCCAGTTTTTCCTTTGAAATTATTAAAGGAATATCAAGTGAAGATTTTATCAATAAAACAGCCTTTTTTCAATGAAAATGCGATAAAACAATTGATTTATCTAACATTAGATGATGATCAAGACCCTTTTAATGGGATTATTGAACAATTTACCTTTGAGGATTCTTTTGAAATAGCCGTTCCTCAGATGATAATCGTGAAGAATTTCCGTTATTCTGGTGTTTTTATTAGAAATTACACCAATTTGTCATTTTCCTTGATAATTCCTTCTGATTTTATCAATGAAAATCATGATATTTGGCTAAAACTGCCAAAAAGCTTCGGTAATTCAAGGGTTTTCATGGAAATGAGGATTTCTTGTGAAATGGGATCTTTTATTGTGAAAGAGTGCGAATTATTCGAAGGAAGAAGAATTAAGATGAAATTAATGAACAATTCATTGAAAAACCCACAAAATTACTCATTTATTATCAAGAATTTAACCACTCCACAAAGAAACTCCCTGCAAAATGGCTTTCGTCTTTATATTACTGATAAAAACGCGAAAATAGTGGCTTTTAGTGGAAATCATGGATTTTATATGAATTTCGTGAATAATACCAATAAAATCGATCTTTTTTTCGAGGATTCTACTGAAAAAAATGATTATTTTCCAATGAATTTCGGTGTTTTTCGCAATGAAATCTTTTTAACAATGAAGAACTCAATGTTTTTCAATGAATCCTTCAATATTTCTCTTCAATTTCTCGATAATCCTGATTCTTTGTTGATAAAACCATCAGTTTTATCAATAGAACCCGGGGATTTCGTATCGAAATTCAAAATAGCAGGAAAACCCTCTATAATTCAAGGTTTTTATTACATAAAACCCTCAATAGATCAAAAGAATCTTTCTTACACCTTGCCGAATTTCTTCATAATTTCGATGATTTTCAATAGATTTTCTCCTTTATTCTTATCGAAAAACATCGATATTTCTTATAAATCGCAAGGTTTTAGTCCAATAATCATTGATTTTCAGCAATCTCTTCCAGAAAAAGAGATAAAAGTCGAGGCAAAGGTGATTTTTGGCTTTTTCGAACATAATATCAGTTTTTTTCCAAATAAATCCTCGATTTTTAAAACCCTCGATTTCCCAACTGATGAAAACCAGGCTTTTCAGCTATATTTCTATTTAAATTGTGATAAAAACGCTCAGAATCAAGTAAAAATCGAGAAAGCAGCATTGATTTCTTTTGAATTTTCAGGAAAAGATGCTGATTTTTACACAAATACTGATGAAATTATCGTTAATTTAATACCTGATAATTATGAAGAACCACAAATAAAATCAATAGAAATAGACAAAAACCTGTTAAAAATCGCATGTAATCAGCCAGGAAAGTGCTATTTCTCATTGGGAATTACCCCAAAAATTCTAAACGAATCTTTATCGAATATTTACGATAAAACAGAACGTGTTTTTACTGAGATTACTAAGCCAAATCCCATTGATTCCTTGTGGGTAATTTATGGTTTTATCATGAATTTACAAGAAAATACAGTTGTTTTTATAGATCTTTCTGATAAACTGAAGGCTAATGAGAATTATACAATAATTGCTTATTGTTCTAATTTAAATAACATAAATACATCGAAATCAGCCAATTATTCATGGTTTCAGGCTGATAATGGAGGCTTTAGCTTTGTAATAAGGCTCATTTTCAATCATTCAATGAACTCATCAAATAAGGGCCAATTGGCTTGTTTTATAGCCAAAATTCTCGCCATTTCTTATAAAAGAGTATGGACTGATGAAGCTATGTATTGCAATATGAAGGAATCTATCAATAAAAGCGAATTTATAGAGCCTTTAAGCCAAAAATCCCTGAAAATATCAGTGAATTTCACTTATGATTTCATTGTTATAAAGGACTTTTTATCAGAAAAAGATGAGTTTTTCAAAGGGATTTATGAAAAAGCGAATAATTCTGATTTTACTGATAAAATTCTGGAATTATCTAGAAATTCGAATAATCATTGGATTCCTGAAATCCTTAATAAAACCACTTTTTCTTTTGATTCATCACAATCTTCACAGAAATTTTATGAAATAACGATCGTAAATACAACAATTGATATTTTTTCCTTTAAAATCACATTCGAAATGAAGAATAGCTCAGGAAATATTGTCGCTGGTATCGCGATTAATCAAACAAAACCGACTTTTTATCAGTTATTTCAAGGATTTACTGGGAATAATAGTTCTTTAATTCAAAAAGGCAAGGTTTTTTGTGACTTTAACGAAAGAATCTGGTTTAATTTCACGAATCTTCTTTCTAATCAAAGCTATTTGTTGTTTTATGCTGGAAGTAACTCCGATACAAGTCCTAATTCAGTCCATTCCGACGTTAAAATGTTTGAAATTTCTACGAAAAGCAAGGTTTTTTCTGCAGAGAGTATAGGACTATGTGTTTTTTTAAATGAAATAGGTGTTAGTTTTGTGATTTTGTTAATGTTTTTGCAATGAATTTGAGTAGAAAAGACTATTAATAAATAAATAAATAAATCATAAATCAAGTGTTTTTTGTAGTTTATTGTTAAATTAAAAGAGAAAAATGAAATAAAAGTCAATTAACATCACTGCCATTTAACTTTGACTCCAACCTTAAGCTTCAACAAACCAAACACATGTAATAAAAAAAACGCCAACATTAAACAATATAAATTTGATCCATTTATGCTTCTTTTCCTCCTCAACATCAAATTCATCTGGCAAAACCTCCATCAAAGTGATATAAATAAACGTTCCTGAGCTGATTGAGAAGAAAATTGCTGCTAAAACCTTAGATATATAGCTTAAAATCCACCCACATATGATGCCACAAGGTGCAGTTAATGAAAAGAACAGTATATATCGTTTCGCTATTACAGGGTCAAAGCCATTATTCAGAAAAGTGATGGCTAAACTCAATGATTCTGCCCATTTGTGCAGCATAATTGCCACAAATAAATTCACAAAAAACGTTAAATCCAGTATAATTCCCAATGCTAAAGCCTCGAAAACCTGTTTATTTAATTAAGAGATTTATTGATATTTATGAATTTTATTGATAAAAAACACTGTGAATAGATAAAGCTGAGAGGATTAAAAAAGGCGAGAAGTTCACAGGCTTTTCATGATCAGAGTCATGTTTGAGAAGATTCAGATCTTTGGGCTTTTCTAAAAGATACTGTTCTTTATTCTCTTGCATTTCGATCTCTTTTTCATTCGTGTTCATTCCTTTTTAAAGAGAAAAACTCGATTTTTCATAAATAAATGAAAAAAATTTAAAAAAATTCATTTTATTTCAAAAAAGCTTGATTTTTAAGAACTTCTTATTGCGGATTTAATCACTAATGAATGCGAATGTGTGTAATTCTGCGTAAAGGCGACTTTCTCCACGAATAAGCAGAAGCCAATCGTTAAGATCACAATCATAAAAGCCCAAGGAAACGGGAAATAATCAGGTGATTGGCATATTTTCTCTTCAATGACATATTTTTCTCCATCTGAATTTATTCATAATTATCACATTTTTATTAAAAAACCGACTTATTTCAAAAATGCTTGAATTCTTGTAGTTTTCATTGTATAAAATCAATTCTTTCACGTTTTCTACCCCTTGTTTCGCATTAAAAGTCAAAGAAGCTTCAGGCAAAAGATGTATTAAAGCCATTGAGAGGAATAAACCCCCTGAAAAGACGTTTGCATAGGATAAAAACCTAAAGCTCGTTTGGATTTTATTCCTTTTTAAAATAAAAATATGATAAAATTCATGAGTTTTTTTCATTTTTTAAGACCATTTATAAGGAAGCATACCACAAAAATAGGTCAATGAGAACATTAGAATAATGCTCAGGAATTTTAACAGGGAAATCGAAGAAGAAGACTCAGGTTCAGAAGCTCTATGCATAGTTTTTATTGCGTTTATTTAAATTTAAATGAATTTTCTTCGAAAAAATCAAATTTCTTCAATAAAAACGAATTTTCCTTTAAAAAAGATGAAATTTCTTCATTAAAAAAAAAATTCTTAACAATTTCGCTAAAAAATCATCTGTATTTCGTCATATAATACCCTGATTTCTTCACTTTTGTCATAATAATCGACGATAATTTTATCAATTCCTCCACAAATCTACTCCAAAACCCTTTAAAATCGATAAAAACAATGGAAAAAATACTGATTCGAGCACTCATTGAACTCCTGATCATTTAAATCAATCAAATTATCCTGTAATTCCAATATTTTTCCCACAATCCTTTTATCAGTAAATCCTCCTATTTTTTTACTTGAAGACTCAAAAGTGTTCATAAAATCACTTTTGACCTTTTTTGTAGGGGAAATCCTAAGGAATTTGGCTCGAGTTTCTAACTCTGATAAAGCTCCTGAAGTTCCAAAGCGATAAACCTCAGTATTTCTATTGATTTTTGATTTATCGAAACTGGGCTTTTGGGCTTCAAAGTTCAGTTTCTGTGTTTCAAAACTCGAATTTTGGAATTTCTCGCTGTTTTTCAAAATTTCGGGGTTTTTCAAATGATCGATGATGGTTTTCGAATTATCGTAAAATGGCTTGGTTTCGAAACTGCTGAGCAATGATTTGAAATCTGCGGGCTTTTTAAAGTCTTTTTTGAGGTCAGACGCCGTTCGAAATGAGCCGATTTCTCTTTGTAAATGCAGGGTATTTTGCAAAGAATCTCGAATTTTATCAGGTTTCTTTGCAGAAAGTTCTTTGAGGCTTTTCTTGATGTTTTCGATTTGTGAAGGTGACTTTCTTGAGTTTTTCGAGTCGAAAAAGTTGGCTTTTTCTTCTAAATTCTCTTTATTTCCTGATTTTATTGGTAAAGTGGCATAAATATTCGAGGTTTTATTCGAATTACTGGAGGTTTTTTGCTTAAAAATATCGTCTTTTGTTGTTAAAGGCCTGTTTTGCATTAAACGATCGTTATATTCTCTTTTGATTTGTGTTCTAAAAGCCTCAAATTCAGTGAAAAGATCAGAAGAAGGCTGTGTTTTGGCCTTTAAAGGACTACTGGCGAGTTTGGCAGATGCAGGCCTTATAAAGAAATTAGGCTTTAAAAGACTCATTTTGATTTATAAATTCGAGGGGGTTTTTTAAATAAATTTGAATTTTTGGCTTATATTTTCTTTTGAAATCTTAACTGAAAATAAAAGATTTATATTATTTTATCAATGAATTTCGCGAAAAGTCTTCAAGTAATCGTCTCGTTTTTTCAAAGGCTTTTATACAAATTATAGGATATTTCCAATAATTTGGCCTCCAATATCAACAATTTAAGCACTGTGATAGAATCGAACACTTCCTTTAAAAAGTCCGAATGTCCTGCTAAAAAGCAATTCAGAATATTCATCAATACACAAAACCCCAAAGAGATCTTTATGGCTAGTATTGACCCTAGCTACACAATAAGTATAAAATATAAGAGATTTCTTTATAAAATCATAAAAATATAGTGAAATTTTCATTATATATGGGAAAATATTATAATTTTGTTGTTTTTATTGATTTTATTGATTATTTGGATATAAAAAAAGACTAATTAATATTTAATTAGATGAGATGAATGAGCAAATAGCAAGGATTTACCAAAGCAATTATCTCACAGACTTCGAATCAATGGAAAAACAGAAGTCCGTTGATGTAAAAGTCCAGAAAACCTATCTAAATGGTTATCTTCTCAACACGAATTTCGTAAAAAAACTTATTTTATTAAGGAAAAACTTATGAATTATTTTTTTTAATAATCCTTTTAAAAACCCCGTTTTTTTTTTTATTTAAATTTTTTTTTTTCTTTTGATAAAAAGGTTGTGCAAGATTTTCTGAACGATTTCGACACTATTTTCTGTGAAATTATAAAGAAAAACCCGGATTTAAAGCCTCCTTCTAAAGCTAAAAAGTCAGCAGGTCCACCTTCGAAACCACATCCTCAAAACCAGCAAAATCACCAAAATCAACAAAAAGATCAACATAAAGTCTTGTTCGATAATACAAAAGACTTAATAAAAGCCTCGCCAAAGAAGATTTCTATTGAGAAAAACCCTTTGAAAAGACCTGCTGAGAAATCTATTGAAAAAGAACAGCTTCTTGTAAAGAAAATACATGGAGAAACAAATAAACCAAAGGAAAATCCCATAGAAATAGAGAAAAAAACAGAGAAAAAAGACGTTTTTGAAAGAAAACCAGAAAATTCAAATAAAAACGAAGAAAACAAAGCCAAAAATCATCATCATATAAATATAAAAGAAGCGATTATAGAGGAAAAAGAAGAAATATTGAAGAAAAGTCCAGAAAAAACAGCGAAAAATAAGGTAAAAGAGCCTGTTGAATCAAAGAAAAAATCCCCTGTTAAATTGCAGACTGTTTCCTTAGAAAAAAAGCCAGAAGAAAGCTTAAAAACAAATGAAAACAAGCATTTACCAAAGAAGAAAAACGACGAGAAAATAGTCGAAAAAGTTGAGAAAAAATCAAAAGAAACGACTCCTCCACAAGATTTTGATGAAAAAACTGCAAAAACACCAAAAGAACTTGAAAAAAAACCCAAAGAACATGAGAAAAAGCAGAAAGAAGCGATAGTTTCTGAGGAAAAACCCTTGAAAAAACCAAAAGAACCGCTTTTTACTGAAGAAAAACCTGAAATCCAGCCACGTTCTCGCAAAAACAGCGTCGCACTCTCAGAAAAAGCTCAGAAAAAACCCGAAAAAAAGCCTTTAATTTCTTTAGAAGACGATAAAAAGAAGATTTTTTCAGAAAAAGTTGAGGATTCTGATGATTTTGAGTATTTAGAACATATGGACACTAATGAAAAAAAGCCTGAAATCAAGCCTATAGCTCAAAAGAAAGAGATTAATAAGAAGGTTATTTCAAAGAAAAATGACGCAACAAGCTCCTCTTCATCAGACTCTGAGCCAGAAACCAAAACAAAGAAACCTGATACGAAAAACCTTTTTAAAACCAAGCAATAAATTAAAAGAAAAAAGATTTTCTATATAAAAACCTCAAAAAACCTCAAAAAACCTCTCAAAAAACCCCAAAAACCCCTCAAAATAAGAAAAAAATCGCTTTTTTCATAATTTAAAAACCTAAAAAACTCTTTTAAATATCACTTTCCTTTAGAAAATTCTTGAGAATTCCATTCACCTGCACCGCGCTCTCATAGATCCTTTCCAGTTCTTTCCAATCCCATTTTTTTCCCTCTCTTTGTTTTTCTCTTTCCTCCATCAAATCAAACACTTTTAACGCATCTTTCCTCTCCTCGCAAATGCCTATTTCTTCTTTCAAAAACCCCCCGAATTTCTCTTTAGCGATTTGATCGATTTCTCCATCTTCTAACTCCACATCCTCTTCAACGCTTTGATACGCGATTTTAAAGAGGTTATTTATGGTGTTTTTCTTTTGTAAATTCATAGGGTAATTCCTTCTTTTTTTTGAGACAAATCTCGTCATGACTAATCCATTGCGAAAATCAGTATTTCCGTTTAATATAGACTGTCTTACAGTGGATCCCCTTTGGCTTAAATGAGTATCTTCTATCGAGAATTCTAAACAGCCTTTATTCTTCTGCCAAATCCAATAGCTTCTAGGTAAAAGTGCCTTTGTTTTATAATTTTTTTTTCTGTTGATTTTCCTCATTTTCGCTCTTTTATTCGCCAAAAGCATGATTTCAGTCTTAATCGCTTCATATTGTGATAAAAGTGGTAAAAACTGGGATTTATTTATGCGTAAAAGCTTTAATTCTGTCTCAGCATAGCAATTTTCGAGTCTTTCTTGATTTAAAACGATATCAACTTCTCCGAAATAAGTGCCTTTTATATAGATATTCGCTCTTTCTACACCGTTTTTATCCTCGCAGGAGGTAACTGCCCTTCCTTTTTGCAGGAAATAGATGAAAGTTGCTGGATCGCCTTGTTTGTAGACTTCATCACCTGATGAATAATAAGAAGGCTTCATAAAAGGAAGCAATTGTGTGATAAAAGACATAGGTTTATCAAGAAAAAACTCAAAATTATCAAATAAATCCTTATAAATATAAGAAAGAATCTCATAATGAAGCTCTAAAGGCAGTTGATTCAACAGTT
>JFJP01039828.1_pt1 | contig 12541 bp, 4 predicted proteins | sample 431651 | NCBI WGS metagenome assembly JFJP01 (sample SAMN02602958, study PRJNA72255) | Microbial mat metagenome, whole genome shotgun sequencing project. | biome: fresh water; feature: sink hole; material: water; isolation source: purple microbial (photo- and chemosynthetic) mats found in... | reverse complement strand
GCAGGCCGGCCATTATGCAAAGAAGTTTAGCATCATAATAATAGATTGCTGTTGCGGTAACTGCTTTTGGTGTAAGCTGAGCTTCTCCGGGGAATTTCGGACCAAGGTCGTACCAGTCTCCAAGTCCGTGGCTTAATATATGACCTTCCGCCATCTCTCCCAGATACTTTAGATATCTTTTCATCATTGGATATGCTTTTTTAACGGCTTCGATATCACCATACCATTCATACATATCCCAGGGAAGGATTATTGCAGCAGATCCCCATTCAGGAGAGTCACGGAATCCGGCCACAAATGGGACATATTCAGGAGCTATATCGGGTATAAGGCCATTTTCAAGCTGGGAGTCAATCATATCATCAATAATTTTGTCGTACAGATTATGAATATCGTAGATGAATTTTATTGAGTTTCCCATCAGGTGGGTTTGCTCGAGCCATCCCAGTTTCTCCCTGTGGGGGCAGTCAGTTGCGACACTGGCGAGGTTGCTTTTTATGGACCAGTTAATCAGATCATATACGGAATTAAAATGATTGTTTGAACACTTGAATGTTCCAATCACCGGCGATGAGTTACTTGTGTGTAAAAGGGTTATTTCAGAGAGAACAGGAAGATTGCCGGGATTAGGATAACCAGCAGGAACAACTCCTTCAGCCTGAACATATCTGAATCCATAGTAGGTAAAACGTGGCATCCAGATCTCCTCTTCTTCTCCCTTTAAAACATATGAGAAGTAATATGGATCTCCAGTAGCATCCTGAGTAACCAGAGAATCGTCACCTAAAAGTTCCCCAGGGATAAAACGGACTTCCTGTCCCCTTTCTCCCTGAACCTTAATTTTTATTATTCCTGATGCATTTTGTGCAAAGTCATAAATATAGATACTGTCTTTTTGCTGAGATATTTTTTTGTTGTCAATAATGTCAGTGATTGCAACAGGGTAGTCTTTTTCAGGTTTTAATACACCGGAAGGCTCCCTCACAACAAGAGCCGGTCTCCATGTCTTTTCATTAAACCCCGGGCTTGCCCAGCCTTCCTGTTCTAGCCTGGCATCATAATCCTCTCCCCCGTAAATCCCCGAGAATGTAATTGGTGAAGGAGACGTTTTCCAGTTTTCATCACTTATAATTATCTCTTCTGAACCATCGTTATACCGGATATACAGTTTCAGGATCATTTTAGGGGCGCCGTAGGCGATCACCAATTTTCTGTAGCGCTCCCGGCTGATGTTGTAGAATCCGTTCCCAACAATTGCTCCTATCGTGTTCAGACCACTATTCAGGTTATCTGTTACATCAAAAGTGTTATATAAGCAAGTTTTTCTGTAATCGGTCCATCCTGGTGCAAGAAACCGGTCGCCAATTTTATCTCCGTTGATGTACAATTCATAATGTCCCAGTCCGCTCACAAACGCATAAGCTCGGGTAATCTTGTTTTTAAGAGAAAACTCTTTCCTGAAATAAGGGACAGCTATTCTTTTTTTTGCTATCTCACCGAGATTGTCTCCGTTTCCATGAACCCCGGGGACAAGCAGCAATGACTCATCGATTTCTTCATATCCTATCCATTTTGCCCCTGACCAGTCTTTTCTCTCAAACAGGCCTGTTACAAACTTACCGGATGAACTCCATGGGGAGAGATTATCATCATTATCCCACACTCTGACATTCCAGTAATATTCCTTTCCGGGTTGAAGACCAGTACCTTTAAAACTAATCCATAACGACTCTGAGGACAGTGTTTTCCCTGAGTCCCAGATATCGCCTTTCTGACCATCAGATGATTTTCCGTCGGAGGAGACTATTATCTGGTAGGCAGATTGGCTTTGACCGCGTTCTTCAGATTTTAATATCCAGCTGAATTCAGGGGTATTATCTGTTCCTGATGGATTTTCAAGGCCATTGCATTTAAGCTTATCTACTGTTAAAGTTGAGTTGTCCCTGCAACTGGTAAGGATGATCAGGAAGATAATAATTGGAAAGTATATTCTCATTGGAGTAGATTATTAAAAAGGCTGTATCAGAAGTTATAAAATCTCTTTGATACAGCCTCCTGTAAAATTTTGTATATAGATTAAGGGTTATTTTTTCAGCAGATCGCGTATTTCTGTAAGCAATGATTCTTCCTTTGTAGGAGGAGGAGGAGCCGCAGGAGCCGTTGGCCTGGCATCTTCCTTCTTCTTCGCTGAGTTCATGGCTTTAATTACCATAAAGACTGCAAATGCCACAATCAGAAAGTCAAACGTTACCTGGAGAAAATTTCCATAGTTCCAGGTTACTGCAGGGTGAGTATCTGCCGCTGCTTTTAGTATCACCTTGAGATCTGTGAAGTTCACTCCACCGATTAGCAAACCCAAAGGAGGCATGATGATGTCGCTAACAATAGAAGATACAATTTTCCCAAAAGCTGCACCAATAATGATACCGACTGCCATATCGACAACATTGCCTTTCATGGCAAAAGCTTTGAATTCGTCAACTAGTTTCATAATAGAAGTATTAGAGGGTTAAATTATTAAAAATTATATGAGAAACCAACACCGAAAATCTCTTTAAACTGAATCTTTGATGCCACACCTTCGCCTGGCTCAATGACCCCGCTATCGTTTTTATCAAACTGTATCATAATATCATCATCATACAGCAGATGGGTATTTAAATTTACAGATAAATACTTATTAACCTTCATTGCTATAAGAGTTTCCCAGCTAACGTCAATATTCTGAGGGTTATTGGCATAATTTGAGAAGAGGTCTATTTTAGTTGTAAATGATACATTCTTAAGTATTTCTGCCTTAAAATCGTTTTTTGTATAGATAGCTCTGATGTAACCCCCAACCTCACTTTTTAAATTATCTCCCGGTGTTACTCCGAACGATCCTTTATTTGAAAGGGAGTCATTTGCAACAATAGTAAATTTTGCAGTAGCCGGGGCTAAGAAAGCGCTGAAGTTGGCATTGGGCTTATAGTCAAGTCCAAGAGCAAGTGTAATATATGCAGGTGCAAAAAGGTCAGATATTGTTTCTTTCTTAGGGTAATTATATCCCGGTGTCATCTGTGTTTTAAAATTCAGAAGCGCAGCATAGTAGAAATTTGTAAATGCCTCTTGTCCATACTTTGAAAGAAAATCGATTTTATCATCTGTTTTTCTGAAGTCTTCATCTCCCTGTTTAAGAAGGCCATAACCCAGATCGAGAGAGTTATCCCAAACGGACTTGCCTTTTTTGTAATTTAAAAAGCCACTGAACAGACCATTTACTGCAAGGGAATTCTGACCTCCTGCTGCCCAGTTAGTAAGAGATGTCTGAGCAAGGTTAACGGCGAAAACACCTCCTTTTTTCCATCCCTGTGTTGTGTCAGCTGAAATGGTCCGCAGATGTTTTTCTCCTTCTGTAACTTGTCCGTGGGCCAGCTGAAAAATAAAGAGGATAATTAGAGATGCAGTTAAGATTTTTGTTTTCATACGTATCAGATTAGTTTATAAATATTAGTTTAAAATTTAGACCTTCATAATGTTATTATCATCAGCAACTGTTGTTTTTTAAAAGGAAATAACACTTAATTGAGCATTAATAGGAACGTCGGATAAGCACATATTTTCTGCAATGATCTGGTTTAATGATTGAGAGCAAATATAAGAACACTTTATTAATTTACATATGGAGGTATCGTCATATATGAATTTACTTCTTTTTATTTTGACATTTTGGTTTATTTCCAATTATGGTATTTGCACCTAAACTACTAAATTGCAAAGATTTTGTTTTCTTTTACATTTTTTATAACCTTATTGAATATGAGTAAAATAGAGAGTTTTGTAAAACATCTAAACGATGGATACTCATGCAAAGGCGATTATGTACTCCTGGGATCAGCTATTCTGGAAGGAGAGGTAATTTCTGATGCCCCGATAAAAGTACCGTTAAAAACGCTTAACCGGCATGGTCTGATAGCCGGAGCAACCGGCACAGGTAAAACAAAAACACTTCAGGTTTTGGCTGAACAGCTTTCTGAAAAAGGAGTTCCGGTTCTTCTGATGGATGTCAAGGGTGATCTGAGCGGAATTGCAATGGCCGGAGAGGAGAAGCCATTTATTACTGAGCGACATTCTAAGATCAATATTCCCTATTCTGTAAAGGAATTTCCGGTTGAACTTATGTCGTTATCTCAGCAGGATGGTGTCCGTTTAAGAGCTACCGTTTCTGAATTCGGACCAGTGCTTCTCTCACGAATACTCGATCTGAATGATACCCAGCAAGGAGTGCTTTCTGTTATATTTAAATATTGCGATGACAACCAGTTAGCTCTGCTCGATCTTAAAGATCTTAAGAAAGTTGTTCAATATGTTACTGAAGAGGGAAAAGAGGAAATTCAAAAGGTTTATGGAAAGATATCAACGTCCACTACCGGTATTATACTCCGGAAAATAATGGAGCTTGAGCAGCAGGGAGCTGATCTCTTTTTCGGAGAACTTTCTTTCGATATCAACGACCTGATGCGTGTAGATAGAAATGGCAACGGATTTATAAGTATTATTCGTCTGACCGATATTCAGGATAAGCCAAAATTATTTTCAACATTTATGCTTTCACTCCTGGCGGAGGTTTACAGCCAGATGCCGGAGAAGGGTGATGTAGAGAAGCCTGAACTGGTGATTTTTATCGATGAGGCCCATCTGATATTTAACCAGGCCAGTAAAGCTCTGCTCGAGCAGATTGAAAATATCGTGAAACTGATAAGATCAAAAGGAGTAGGGATCTTTTTTGTGACACAAAATCCAACTGATGTGCCAAACGGAGTTCTCTCCCAATTGGGTCTAAAAGTCCAGCATGCCCTCAGGGCATTTACGGCCCTCGACAGAAAAGCCATTAAGCTGTCAGCAGAAAACTATCCGGTTTCGGAGTATTATAAAACTGATGAAACAATTACAAGTCTTGGAATCGGCGAAGCTTTGGTAACTGCACTGAACGAAAAGGGTATTCCCACACCGTTAGCTGCTACTATGTTACGAGCACCAATGAGCAGAATGGATATCTTGTCCCCGGACGAGATTGCTGCTTTGAACAAGGCATCTGTACTTGTACGCAAATACAGCGGGAATATTGACAGAGAGAGTGCTTATGAGCTTCTGAACAGGAAAATATCTGCACTGGAAAAAGAGTCAGCTGATGAGGCCGCAAGGGTGGCTAGGGAGAAGGGGAGAGTACGGGAATGGGAGAACCCTACTTCCGGAAGAACATCGTATGGAAGAAGAAGTAAATCACCACAAGATCAGATGGTTAAGGTATTGACCAGCGCCACTTTTTTAAGAGGAGTTTTTGGGATTCTAAAAAAGGTAATGAAATAATTGAAGGAGCTTACAGGAATCTATGTGCCTGATTCATTTATTTGGCTATCATCTTTTTAAACACAGAATAGGGGGACGTTACAGTAGTCATATATACCGGATTCTGAACATGACCTGAAGGATGAAAGCACTCGTAGGGAGCGCCATAGTTACCTCCTTTTCTGAAATCGTTGTTACGTAAATCTGCGACATACTCACCGGCCAGTTTTTGCGCCAGATGGAAATCTGCCTGGGCAATTGAATAGCAAACCCAACCGGTGGGAGTACCCCAGTATGCTCCGTTCTGGTAGGTGTTTTTCGCAGCCAGTGAATATTCCCAGGCTGTTGAATCACTGTAGTCATCACTTGTAAGGATATGTCGGATGTTGCCGTTGTATGACAGATCCCCTTTCTCATACACGTTTGCCAGGAACTGACAGGCTTTGTCCCTGTTACTACCTTCAAGAATGTTTAGATAAACTGCCAGGGCTGTGCTCCATACATCCGCCTGACTGCTTTTTCCATTCGATGATTTCAGCATCCCTCTGTTATCAAGAAACAGTTCAGGGATAGCATTTTTTAATTTTGCAGCAATTGTCATGTATTTGGAGGCCTTTTGCCTATTGTTAATATTTTCACAGACATATGCCATCTCATTGGCTGCATTGTATTTAAGTATTGAGGTGAAACATAAATCCCCAGTAATGTTTATAACATCCCTGAATCCAAAATCAACACCTCTGAAATCAGAAGAAGTGTAAACAATATTATTATCCAGTCTTGATGGAGGAACGAAAAAAGCAGCTTCCATCCTGTCGATTAGAGCTATTTCATTTACCTTTTCAAAAAGGATCCCGAAGTCAGAAGTTGCTATTAAATAGTTGTAAGCCATATGAATGAAGTAGAACTGGTCATCATAAGGCGGAGTCATGCCAAAGACTTTATTTCCCTGGTCAGAAAAACTATAAGTGCCAGGGAAATAAATAGGCAATACGTCGTCGATGCGGATATGATCAGCAATTGCGCCCCTGGGGATCAGGCTTCCCCCTTTTGTGATCCATGTCTCGTCACATTGAGTTGAGGCAGTCAGAAGCAGCATATGTCTTTGTTCCCCGATGCTAATGAATCCCGATTCAATCGACATCGCATAATCGCGGATCCAGAATGACGGATAACAGTTCCTGCCACCGGGCCGGATAAGAGTACCTCCTGTATTATTGGGACCAAAATCAGGTGAAATGACAGTCCCCGGGAGTATCCGGGAACTGTCAACTACCTCTTTTGTCAGGCTTGCAAGAAATTCAAAGTTGCTTTCAGAAAGAATATTTTCATGCAAATCTCCTTTACCTTGTTGTGACCTTATACTGCCGGCAAAAATAAGTACTGTTAAAAGCGACAGGATTGATCTTTTCAGGTTCACAATGGCTGGATTTATTCAAAGTTTAACACACTAATATAGGATAATTTGTTTTACACTTACGTTATGACCATTAATTATCTGAATAAGATATGTCCCCTTTGGCAGATATTGCAGATCATACTCTGTTACGTCTTTCAGAAGTATGTTTGAATAAACCGGCTTCCCGTTAAGATCGATGATTCTGATCATTTTGTCTGCACCATTTTTAACGACAATTTTAAATAGTCCTGATGAAGGATTTGGAAAAATATTGAGGAAATTATCTTCTAAAGTTTCCAGATCCGTTATAACGACAGTTATTGTCAGAGAAGGCGCTTCGGTATTTGGATTTCCGGCTAAATCGCTGACGGCCCCTGCAGGGAGATCAATTATTACATCGCCTGAAAGGTCGGGAGTTATATCGGCCGTGTAGATCATTGCGTTTGTGGCAACAAGATTCCCTGCAGTGCCATTGGCTACTTCTATGTCATCAACAGTAAGGCCCGTAACATCTTCGCTGAAGGTAAGTGTCACATTAAATGGAGAGCTAACACTTCCTGAGCCTGATGTTCTGGTTAATACGACAGACGGGCTATTCATATCAACATTAACATCGAGATCAGTAGCGGAGGTATTGCTATTGTCTGCCATATCCGTTAATAAACCGGCAGAAAAACTGATTGTAAGTGTACCCTCAGTTATAGCAGGGGTAATTGTAACTTTATATCTTGTACCACTTTCTTTGACAAGATCAGAGGCTGTCCCATTTGTTACCCCTGGCATATCAGAGGTCAATCCTTTAATCTCTTCAGTAAAATCAATGTAGATTTCGAAAGATGAGTTTACACGGCTCCCCCCGCTTACGGTGCTTAGCATAACTCCTGGCTGCAGATTGTCATAGGTTAACGCTAAAGATGAGGCACTGTTTCCCTCACTTGTAGCTACACTGGCTGCGACATCATCACCAACCCATATAGTTACTATGCCCTGTCCGTCAGGCGTTAAAACGACAGTATATTCACTGCTGCTGACAGGAGTAAAATCGCTGAACGTCGCATTCACAGTATTTATATCACCTTCCTCAAATCCGGTAACATCCTGATCGAATGTGAATGTTAAAATAATACTTCCGGAATTAAAGTAATAGACATCTCCTTCTGCAGCAATATTTAGACGGGGAGCATCCAATTCGATATAGGAAAGAGTTAGAGTATTGGATTCTACATTATAAATATCAGCCAGGTTAGCGACCTCTCCGGCTTCTACTTTGACAGTTACTGTTCCTGAATTTGTTGGAGTTACCAGCACTGTAAAGATCCTGCCGGCTGTTGTTTCTGAAAAACCGCTTAGAGTCGCGTTTGTTGAACTGATCATGCTTTGAGTAAATCCGGTAACAACTTCGTTGAAACTAATTGTTACAGGAAAGGCTGCGAATACCGGTGTTGTTGCAGTTGTGGTTAGTGTTACTACAGGAGGAGTGACATCTTCCACTCTGATCTCTAAATCTGAACTGAGGTCACTGATTACACCAGAAGGAGAGCTTGACTTAATTCTGATTTTATATCCTGTTCCGGGGGGTGTTGAACTGCTGATCGTCCCCTCTATGAGGTTCCCGGCATCATTTATTCTTGTATTGGTTTCACGTATTTTTCGTGGTGCGGCAATATAATAGAAGTAGTATAACTCAAATACTTTTGTAACCGGGTTATAATAATTCATAGGTTCACCTTCGTATGTATCGTAAACTCCCATATCGGAAGGATTAGTCATACCTGTTATCTGAAGATCGCACTTGTATACCGTTACTCCTTCAATCTCCATTGTTTCACCTGTGATGGTTATATCGAGACCATAGCCTGAATAATCACCAATCTGATTTTTGTGAACTGTACTGGCATTAATCCCAAAAAATGGAAGAATCGTATTAACTGGTAGTATTCCGGCAGTAGGATGTTCTCTGTACCCAACAGAAGAATATTCACCTTCATAAATGTTGCCAGATCCTGACATCAAAAAACCAATCGGGGTTTCGGAAGCAAAATCTCCGGTTTTATCAGACAAATATGCGGTAAATGTATTTCCTGAGTTAAAGGTTCCCGAATATGTAAATGGGATGTTTACCTGTGCTGCGCTTGAAGAACTAATATAAAAAGGTGAACCGGTTATTGAACCAATAGATATTGACAATACTTCTACTTTGAAAGTTCTCACAAATAAAGGACGGGCCGGAGGAGCATTATTTGTCAGTCCGATAGTCGTTGCATTAAGAGATACATTTGAAATGCCATTTGTAATGATATTATTGGCTGCATCTTTAGCGCAGATGAAATATTCGTACCCGGTACTGACTGTGAGGGGAGTTGTTATTGAAAAAGTCCAGGTAATGTTATCGACTTGTTTTACGCCATCAACAGAAGTAAATGCATCAGCTGAATTTTGCACTCTGTACCAAAGTTTTGCAGCAGTAACTCCTGTGTTATCGGTTATGGTTGCTGACAGTTCCGGGGTTGTGTTTAATGAGCTTGGAATAGGAGTAAATGCAATTGCCGGCGGAATAATATCAATGGTTAAAGCCAGTGCATTATCTTCAACTGCCCCTATGTCAGGGTTTGCAGGATCTCTTGGATTTCCATAAAAATCTGTTGTAACGGAGAGGGGCATCCCTGAATTTATTGCAGGAGAGGAAGACAATAATGAAACATCATTGGCTTCTCTGTCGGTAAATGAGGGATCTCCAAATCCACTGCCCAGATCGCGCCCGTTACCCGGGGCAAATCCGGTACTTCTCCATCCGGGGAACTGATAATAATTGGAATTAATAATCCAGAAAGGATGGGAGTATGCTGTAGTTCCCCCAACATAATAGATATTATTTTTATAAATGTTTGATGATTCATTGCTAATTATCACTCCCAGAGTGTACGTAGGATTAGCATTATCAATGGTATTGGAGAAAATATTATTTCGAATTTCGAGGTTAACGGATTTCTCCGCAGTGAATGAATAACACTCTCCATCAGTAACGGTATTCCCTTCTCCAAACAGATTTACAGTGTTATAATAAAATTTTACATTATCACAACTGTACAGAACTACACCCTGAATTCCCAGATTTAATCCGGTAGTGCCAGCATAATTTGGGCTGCCATATCCATTTACCCCTGAAATAATATTGTTTGAAATTGTAATATTCCTGGAGGCCATGGCACATAACCCATTCGAAGTGGAAGACCCAACCGTTGCATTATTAATTATTCCTTCTATGAGATTATTTCTTACATTCCCTCCAACAGAATTATTTATCCATATTCCATAAGCAGCTAAATTATCGGCCGCATTGATAACATTACGGATAGTATTATTTTCAACAGTGATGTCTGTACACTGATTCAAATATAATGCTCTGAATGTCAGAGTATTATCAGTATCCGTATTTCCAAAGGTACAAGAACGTATAGTTGGACGGTTGACATAATTTAATGCAATTCCTGTTGTCCCTTTAACAACACTAACATTTTCGAAAATAAAATCAGAATGATAATTCCCTGCAACTACGAGACATGCTGAAGAAGAATATAACCCGAAATTTTTTAAAGTTATATTACTGCATCCATTTGTCGTAATACTGTTAAATACAAGAGGATTTGTACTGTAGTTAATTAGTGCCAGATGACTTAAATTATCGCCCTCATAGCTCCCGTCAATAGTAAATCTGTCGGCGCCTAAAACTAAAACTGGAAGGGTTGTAGTATTGGTAATAGTTCTTAAAACTGTACTATTTGGTCTCAGTGTTAGCGTATAATTGCCGGCACCTGATTCCTGCCATTGAAGTAAGGAAATTTCTCCTGTTTCTTCCAGGTCAGATATAATCTCTGCTTCAATATTTCCAGTTATTAAGGAGCTTCTGATGGCATCGAACAGACCACCTGGTTGTGTTAAATTTTCATAGTCTCCACCTGTACCTACTGTATATGTACCCTCGCCAAGTGTCATTTTATATGAAAAACTATAAACATAATCCTGGTTAGCAGGAGGGTTATTTACTTCAAGACCTGTGTTTTCTGTGTCGAAGCCCGAAATGATATATCCGTTCGAAATTATATTACCGGAAGCATCTTTTGCACAAACAAAATATTCATAAGCTCCCGGGTCCAATGTTGGAAAGGTAAATTCCCAGACATTCCCATACTGATTTCCTGTGACCTTTGTGTATTCAGTTGATGATCCTTTTACTCTGAACCAAAGGTTAGCAGCACTAACTCCTACATTATCAGTAATTTCAGCAGTAAGTTTTACTTCACTTAAAGAATTATGAGGTATGGGCTGAAATCTGATTACCGGTGGCCGCAGATCGGTAGCCGGACCAAAATCTCCTTCATAAGCTCCGATATCGGGAGTACTTGCACTTCGGCTTGTCCCATTCAGACTGCTGGTTACGATCTCAAGAGGTACCCCGGAGTTTGATGCAGGTGAAGGATTTTCCGGTGTAAAGATATAATTGGTTATATCTGTAAAATTGGGATTAGCCGACATATTGCTTAAATAGTAACCCGGAGAGGGTATGGTGGTCCATTTTTGCCATTCCCTGAACGTATAATTTGTATTTCCTCTTCTGTAGGTAAAATTATTGGTAAGTGATTCATCAATCCAGAATAAATTGTTTTCAATTATTCCATCTGACAAAAAGAGTGCCCGGAATGAATTTACTCCAGTTACCGAAAAATCAGCAAAAATGTTGTTTTTTATTTCTGAATTTGTTGTAGCCCAGCATAATATAGTGTTTTCGTGTTGATTAACAGAGGTTCCGACAATTGTATTATTATAGACTCTGTATTTCGCGGTTCCGTTAAGATGCAACAAGGTCAGGTTCCAGTAAGTATTCAAATCAAGGGTACTGCTGCTTTTTGCCCCGTCAAAGTCGTAAAGAAGGTTATTATAGATGTACATTATTGCACTTGGATCTGTAGAACTAGGTGAAATACCCATTATATCAGATGCTTCAGAGGTAGATGTAGAGAGCAGATTATGAATTTCATTATTGAAAATATGGTTTTCTCCGGAGAAACTATTCATCTGCATCAGATAAAAATTGGTAGTAGCTATATTTTGCATTTCATTATCGTGCAATGAGAAATTCTTACAACGGTTTATGAAAATAAGAGCGCCATAATCTAAGGGTTCAATAAGAGAAGCCTCTTCCCCAAATTTGCAGTTCTTTACTTCAATAGATTCATTATAAAGATTTTGAGAATTAATATTAATAGCGTTACGTCCCTCTTTAAAAGTCACGTTATCAACCATGAGATTGGAAACAATGCCAGACGCAACTCCGGCATCCTGCCAGATGTTTATCCCGTTCTGAGGTGTTCCGTCAGATCTCCGTTCAATGTTTATTATACAGTTTTTTATTGTAATATGGTCACAACCATCAGTAAAATTATTGTAGATCCCGACACCATATTCTATTCTGTTGGCGTCGTTCCCGGCGGAAGGATCGGAAATAAGATCAATCCCGTCAAATGTTATATAATCTGATCCGGAAACTCCAATTATTGCATCCCATTCATTTCCATCAATTACTTTACCGTAAATTATCGGATTGGCACCAATACCGTCTTTTATGAATATTATTTGATCATCAGCATTTGAAGATAGGGTTTGAATATAATTCTGAGCTTCATGGAAAACAGCCCCTGCCGCTACGTGAAATGTCACACCTCCACTTTCTGTACCAAAGGCGTTTATTGCTCCAATTGCCGCTGCAAATGAAGCGTAGTTATCAATACCACTGCCTGCAGGATTAATAGTTTTTAT
>JFJP01022343.1_pt1 | contig 12541 bp, 11 predicted proteins | sample 431651 | NCBI WGS metagenome assembly JFJP01 (sample SAMN02602958, study PRJNA72255) | Microbial mat metagenome, whole genome shotgun sequencing project. | biome: fresh water; feature: sink hole; material: water; isolation source: purple microbial (photo- and chemosynthetic) mats found in... | reverse complement strand
GCCCCGGCATGCGCGATATTCTTGAGCAGATTCGCTTTGATACCTGCATCAGATGCGTTCCTGTCAAAAAAAAGCGATCCGTCAATATGGTGATGCGGATGGGGCAGGCAGCTATCGGCGAGGCTTCCAACCTCGGTTTTATGCTGACCTTTATCGGATCGGTGATTTCTTCTCTGTTCCATGTTTTATGCAATCCAAAATCCCTCAGAGCCGAAGACACTATTACGCAGATGGAAAAAACCGGCGTGGACGCGCTCCCGATTGTGGCGCTCCCGATTGTGGCGTTAATCAGTTTTCTTCTGGGATTGATTATGGCGTTCATGTCTTCCATTCAGTTCAGGCAGTTCGGGGCAAGCATTTATGTGGCGTCTCTGGTGGCATTTGCGATGGTGTCGGAATTAGGTCCGATTATGACGGCAATTGTGGTTGCCGGAAGATCCGGTTCCGCGTTTGCGGCTGAAATCGGAACCATGAAAATTTCCGAAGAAATTGACGCATTAAGCACGATGGGCTTTGATCCGATCCTGTTTCTGGCAATTCCTAGATTGATTGCAGCCGTTGTCATGGTTCCGCTGCTTGCCCTGTTTTCAAATTTATTTGCAATTTCGGGCGGAATGATGGTGGGTGTATTTATGCTCAATCTCACGCCTAACACCTATATCAAACAAACCCTTGTCGCGCTGACGTTGAAAGAAGTGATTTGGGGAATGGGCAAAAGCGGGGTGTTTGCGGGATTGATAGCCGGAATCGGCTGTATGAGAGGATTTCAGGCAAAAGGCGGGGCGTCCGCAGTCGGAAATGCCGCCACATCTGCGGTCGTCAGCAGCATTTTTCTGATTATCCTGTTTGATTCTATCTTTGCGGTTATCCGAAGTTATATTAGATAGGGTGTTATGTGTTATGTGTTATGTGTTATGTGATTTTTCTTAACACTTAACACTTTCCACTTAACACCTTTTTAAAAGGAGTAAAAAATATGAAGAAAACACAACGGGGCTTTTCCCTGATAGAACTGCTGATTGTGATGGTGATTCTGGGGCTGCTGGCTGCGCTGGTGGGTCCCAAAATGTTCGGAAAAGTAGGCACTTCCAAGCAAAAGGCGGCAAAAACACAGATAACCATGTTTGAAAGTGCGTTGGATACCTATCGCCTGGATACGGGAAAATATCCCGCGACAGAGCAGGGAATGCAGGCATTGAGAATCAAGCCGCAGGGAATTACCAAATGGGAAGGACCTTATCTTCCCAAAGATATTCCGCCTGATCCATGGGGAAATCCTTATCAGTACAAATCGCCCGGAGATCACGGACCTTTTGACATTATTTCTTTCGGATCAGACGGCAAGCCCGGCGGTGAAGGCGAGGACTCGGATATTGTCAGTTGGAAAAATATCGGTGAATAAGGGCGGATTTTCGCTGCTTGAACTGCTGGTGGTGCTTGCCATTATGGGGCTGATGTCCGCGCTGGTCATGCCGTATCTTGCCGGAACACTGGGACATGCCAATCTCAAAACATCGGCTAAAACTGTTGCCGCATCGCTCAGATATGCCAGAAGCCGGGCGGTTTCGGAACAGCTTGCTTATGTTGCCCTGTTTGACAGTGAAACGCGCAGCCTTCGGATATTCAGCGAAACAGAAAAAGCCAAACAAGCCAAAGCCTGTCATCTGCCTGAAGGGATATATTTTGAAAAAGCAAAATCGGCAAAAGGCGTTACGCAGTCAGGGCTTTTTCGGATGATGTTTTATCCGACCGGCGCGAGCAGCGGCGGTGAAATCATTCTTGCAGACGACAAAGGACGGCAATATGCAGTCCGGGTTCATTTTATTACCGGCGTGGTAGAATTAAGCGATTGAATGATGTGATTTTTTGTGATTGAACAGTGCTATTCTCTTACTCATAGTTCACCTCAGAAATGAAAAGATGTATCAATGGATTGATAAAACACTACCCCATTTTATCAATCCATTTAAAAAGTTACTTCCTGCCCGCCGCCATCACCATTGCCTTGCCGGTGCGAACCAACTGCACCAGCGGAATGCTTGCCGGGCAGGTGTATGCACAGCACCCGCATTCAAAACACGCCATAATGTTATACTGCTTCGCCAAATCAACTTCTTTGTACACGCCATAATGTTATACTGCTTCGCCAAATCAACTTCTTTGTAGCGAGACGCCATTGCAATCTTGGTCGGCACAAGATTCATGGGGCAGGCATCTACGCATTTGCCGCAGCGCACGCAATTGGTTTCTTCGGCTTTTTTCACGTCAGCATCGGTCAGAACGGTTACGCCGCTTGTGCCTTTGGTAACGGGCGTATCATAATCCGTGAACGCAAAGCCCATCATGGGACCGCCGGAGATGATTCTTGCCGCATCTTTGGTCAAGCCGCCGCAAAATTCAATCAACTGCCCATAACTGATACCCATCGGCGCAAGAACATTTTTGGGCTTGACCACGCCTGCGCCGGTAACGCAAATCACGCGGTGCGTTAAGGGTTTTTTGCGAATCACCGCACGCGCAATCGCCGCAGCCGTACTGACGTTGCTCACTGCCACGCCCACATCCAGCGGCAACCCCGGCGGCGGCGCAACTTCGCGTTTCAGCACTGCAAAAATCAGTTGTTTTTCACTGCCCTGCGGATATTTGGTCTTCAAAGGCAGTATCTGAACCCCGGTTCCGGCAGCAGCGCGGGTCATAACCTCAATGGCTTCGGGCTTGTTGTCTTCAATGCCGATGATGATTGTCTTTGCACCGGCAGCCCGCCCTGCAAGCAGCGCGCCCGCGATAATCGGCTCAGGGGCTTCCAGCATCATCCGATAATCCGATGTCAGATACGGCTCGCACTCGCAGCCGTTGATTAAGACCGTATCCACCGGCTTTTTGTCATTGGGCGTGAATTTGACATGCGTGGGAAATGCCGCGCCGCCCAATCCTACAAGCCCCGCGTCCTGAATGGCTTTGACAATTTCCTGCGGACTGTATTTGTCAAGCCTGTCTTTTTCCCAGTCGCCGCCGAAAATCTCATCCCACAAAGCTTTGCCCGATAACTGCCCGCCTTCTGCCTGAATGGGAATGGCTTTGAGATGCCGTCCGTTGGGAAGCGTGCATACTGCTTCTTTCAGGGCTTTTCCGGTTATCGGCGAATGAATCGGCACAGATACAAATCCGGTGGCTTTGGCAATCATTTCTCCGAACGCAACTGCCTGTTTTGCTTTGACCACAGAGGCAGATGGTCCTCCGATGTTCTGAAGCAGAGGAAGCAGAACTTTTTCCGGCGCGGGCATGATTTCAATCGGCGCGTCCGCTGAAAACTCTTTTCTTTCAGGCGGATGAACGCCTCGCGGGAAAGTATTGCCGCCTACAAATCCTTTCAGCATAGATTTCTCCTGTCAGATAAATATGAAGGTTATCCTTCTGTAAAAATAACATAGTTCAATACAGTATTTTTCTCAATCAGGCAATGCCTTTTCACATCACAGCTGCCCCTTTTGTGCGGAATCTCAGTCAGAGAAAGGAGAATCCTTTATGAATCTTCGGAATACTGACAGACAGACTGTTTTTCTGCAATATAATTGACGAAATAGTCGGTTTATTGTAATCATACTCTAAGTAATATCCGGCAATGGTTGACGAACAGAATCACACAACCGGAAAAGGATGAATACAGATATCGGAGAATTAAATGAAGCGGGTGTGATGTTTGATTTTACAATAGTCTGCCGATTCAGCGGCAACAAAGGGAGGTATTATGAAAAACTTGTGTGTAAAATGTCTGTGTCTGTTTATTGTTATGGGATTTGCAATAAACGGATACGCCAAAGAACCGCTTGAGCCTGTAACCATTCAGTTGAACTGGCTTCCTAATGTGGAATTTGCCGGTATTCTGATCGCAAAAGAAAAAGGATGGTATGAAGAAGCAGGCATTGATCTGATTATCAAAAGTTGGAAGCCGGGCATATCATTTATTGACGAAGTTGTATCAGGAAATGCCCACATCGGAGTTACAGAAGGTGCAGACCTAATCAGAGCCGGAGCAGACAAAAAGATGATCAAAGCAATCAGTGTTCACTTTCAAAAACCGCCGGGGTGTCTGATAAGCAAAAAAGAGAAAGGAATAGACAGCCCTGAAAAAATCAAAGGAAAAAAAGTCGGAATAAATCAAGATGAAGTTGTAATGATGAAAACCGTACTGGCAAATCTGGGACTCCGTTATGAGGATATTACACCTGTTGAAACAGAATCGGATGTCCAATCCTTAGTCGATGACAAAATAGATGCCTGTGTAGGCTACATGAATGGTGAACCTCTGAGTATGAAGGAAAAAGGGTATGAGATGAACGTTATTCCTTTGTTCAAATACGGTTATGATTTTTATGCCGGAGTTGTTTTCACTACCGACAGGATGATTAAAGAAAATCCCAAACTGATTCAGAAGTTTATGAATGTTACTCTGAGGGGGTGGAAAGAAGCCTTCAGAGAACCGGCTGCAACGGCAAAGCTGGTTGTTGAAAAATTCTATCCCAAAGGATCAGTTTCCCAGCAAACCGAATCGCTTAAAATATTTAAGCATCTTGCAACCATGGGCATAGGAGAGAGTCTTGTCGGATACATGGAAGAACAATTCTGGCAGAAGGGAATTGATATTATGTATCAGTTTAAGCAGATTGAGAAAAAAATTCCCGCGAGTGATGTGTTCACATTGGAATTTCTGAAAAAATAAACAATAATAAGACCTTCAGGGTTTCGTTAACTTTGAAGGTCTTAATCTGAAAACAGGATTTATGAAAAAATGAAACTATTCTCCAACCGGCATATTGCCACAAAACTTCTTATAGTCAATGTGCTTATACTCCTGATATTTTGCGGCGTTGTCGGCGTTGTGTTTTTTTCTTTCGGCAAAATTGAAACTTTTATGACAGAAATTGCAAAGCAGGATGTTGCCAACATTGTCGAAAATGCAAGTATAGGAAGAGAACTTACCAATATATTTGCAGATAATTCCGATCTCATAAACATTTTTCTTAAACAGGAAGATGCCTTGAAAACTGATGGGGAACGTCTTATCAACTCTGTAAATGTCTTAATCAGCAAGTGTTCAGACAAGGCTTTGAGGAAAAATCTGCAGGCATTTATGAGGCATTTGCAAATTCTTCTTGAACAAGAGACGGTTATCAAAAATATGTTGAAAGAACTTAAACAATCGGATTCAGAATTGGATAACAGTTTGATAAATTTATCAGATTTGATTGGAAAAACTTCGGTGATGATAATGATGGAAGGCAAAGATGTTTCAGGATTGGAACGGATAAACCTTGATATTCCATGGTACAGAGAAAAATTCCTGAGAATAAATATTCTTGTTGATCATCTTACTTATGAACATCTTCGTGTTTTAAAAACAGAAAAACAGGATAAAACAAAACAGATATTTTCTTTATTCAATGGAATAAAGGTAAGGCTGAAATCAATAACAGAATCCGAGCCTGATATTGTTGCATCAGGTAAAAAATTTGCAGAGACTGTTTTAAAATATGAAAAAATGATTGATGACTATCAGAATAAACTGACAGAATTTCAAAAGCAGATCAATATATCAGATAATATTCAAAAACAGATACTTAGTTCAATGGAATCAACAGATAAACAGGTTCTAAAAAACACAGAGACGATTCAGGAACGGATTCAGGTAAGAATGAGATTATCTGAAAAACTTATTCTGACGCTATGTATTGTGATTTTCATCATTCTGATTTTTATTACTTATTCAGTATCCGATATGCTGAAGCCTTTGAAAAAAATAATTCACGGACTTAATGACAGCTATAAACATCTTTTATCTGTTTCAGAGCAGATAGCAGAATCCGGTCAGTGTTTATGTAACTGCTCTTCACAACAGGCTGCATCCACAGAGAAAACTTCATCAGCCCTTAATGAAGTATCTTTCATCTCCGGTCAGAATGCGGCTTATGCAAAAGAAGCAGATGATTTGGAGAAAAAAACAAGACAACTTATTCAGAGAGCAAACAGTTCAATAGCAGAACTGATTCGTTCCGTAGATGAAATTACAACAACAAGTCAGGAGACTTTCAAAATCATCCGACAGATAGAGGAAATTGCATTTCAGACAAATCTTCTTGCTTTGAATGCAGCAATTGAGGCAGCGCGTGCAGGCGAAGCTGGTGCCGGATTTGCGGTTGTTGCTGATGAAGTAAGAAGTCTTGCAATGAGCGCGGGGCAGGCTGCAAAAAATACAGGTGAAATCATTGAAAAAACAGTAAATAAAATCAGAAGCGGCTCAGATGCAGTAACAATTGCAAAACACACATTTTCCGATGTTGCTGAAAATGCGATTAAAATAGGTGAGTTAGTAACAAAAATTGCACAGGCATCCGGCGATCAGTTTTCAAGAATCGGACAGATAAGCGAAGCTCTTGGGGAAATCAACAAAATAACTCAGCAGAACGCGGCAGATTCTGAGCATTCTGCTTCAGCATCTGAGGAAATGAATACTCAGGCAAAACAGATGAAGATATTTGTAGAAGAACTGGCAAAAATAACCGGTGCTGTTTAAGCATTCATCGTGTTTGGCATCACTGAGGCAATCGGAAAAGACGGCGGATTCTTCGGAGAGAAGCGTCTTATTCAGGTAATTGAAAACAGGTGCGCTTCCGAAATTCATGCCGCTATTCTGCAAGCACTGAAGGATTATGAAAAACCGGATGATGTTACGTTATTTGTGATGAAGCGGGTGTAGCCCGGAAATCGGAGTCGCTGTTCCGAATATCCGGAACCATAACCGGAACTTTCTGTTAAAACCAAATTAATAATATTATATGAGAGAGGTAACAATGAAATCATCTGTCGAATTACGAATCGGAAGCCTGATTCTTCTCTGTCTCATACTGGCAGGTTTTTCACCGAACGCCGAAGCGGAGATGGTTAGGATTGGGATCAGTTTTTCAATCCCGCCTTATGTGGTGAAAGAGGATGATAGCGGAATCGAGCTGGAAATACTTCGAAAGGCTTTCGAGGTCAGGGGCTACAAAGTGGTTCCCCGATACATGCCGCTCGCACGGACGTTTTTGGCGTTTGAAAACAAAGATATTGATGGGGTGATCAATGTGAAAGAGGGAGTTGTGAAAGGGGTTTATTCGGATGTTGTTATTCTTTTTCGAAATTACGCCATCAGTTTGGCAAAAAATAAATTTCCCGATTTCAAGAGTTCTGACTTCATGAAAGACAAAGGGGTCATCGCCTTTCAAAGAGCTTCGCAGCTTTTGGGAGAAGAATTCGGAACGATGTCCCGCGCCAACAACAAATATGAGGAAGTTGCCGAACAGATGATTCAGATCAATCGCCTCTTCAAAAACCGAACAGATTTCGTCGTGATGGAAAAAAACATCTTCAAATATTTTCGAAAACAGGCGGAAATCAAAGGAGGAGCATTGACTGTCGAAGATGTTCGGCAGGAAGTAAGATTTCACGATATTTTCCCGCCGACCGAATATCGTTTTGCTTTTCTCAGCGAAAAAATTCGGAATGATTTTAATTTCGGTTTGAAAACAATCCGCGAGAACGGAATCTACTCCGGAATAGTCGAAAAGTATGAAGCCATCACGGATATTCAAAAATGAAACTTGTTGCGATGAATGCTCTCAGACAAAAGGAACCATCATGAAAATGGCAAAAATATCCCGTATGAAATATTCCGACCTGAAGTTGAGGAATAAATTTCTGATCCCCGCGATAGGGATTATGTTTGTGTCTCTGTTGGGTTTTACCATTTATCTTATCCATAATCAGAAAATCAGAGACGAAGCCCAACTGAGAGACAAAGCTGACAGAATCACACGCTTATTGGCATATTCGACTGCCGACAGCTTATGGGATTTGACGCAAAACAAAATGGACAATATTTGCAAAGCTTTTTTTGAAGATAATGAGGTAACCGCCATTCGCATAAAAGATGGCAGGGATTACGAATTTGTGAAATTGTCAAAAGAAATCAAAGGTACAAATGATATCATCAAAAAAACGGATATCATCAAAGATAACGAAAAAATCGGGACTGCCGAGGTTGTTTTTAGCAATTATCATATTGAGGAAAATTTGTCTTCTATCAGAAACAGATTCATCGTTTTGTTCCTGATCATGTTTTCCCTCATAACCGTTCTCATATCGGTGGTTTCAAATATCGCACTCATTCCTTTGAAATATCTGATGGAAGGCGTGAGGCATTTTACGGAAAAAGACCTCGGATTTCGTATCGGAATAGTATCATCTGACGAATTCGGAGACTTATCGGCTTCTTTCAACAACATGGCTGAGGAACTGAACCGTCATCAGGAACATCTTGAAGAACTTGTGGAAGAGCGGACAAGACAGCTTACGGATTCGAATTTGAAATTATCGGATGCCATGAGTGCTTTGTGGAGCGAGATGGAACTCGCAAAAAAAATCCAGTCCTGTCTTTTGCCGAAAATGCCTGAAATATCAGGGTATGATATTGCGGCAAGCTGCGAACCGGCAGATGAGGTCAGCGGTGATTATTATGATGTGATTTCTGTCGGCGGCTATGACTGGATTGTAATCGGCGATGTTTCGGGACACGGCGTTACGGCAGGGCTGGTGATGATGATGGTTCAGACCGCGATTCACACTGTGCTTAGCCAGAACCCGGAAGTTCCGCCTTCGCAGTTGCTGTGGGTCATCAACCGGACGCTATACGAAAATATCGCAAGGATGGATGAATCCAAACATATAACCATCATTGTGTTAGTCTGCGGAACAGACGGGCATTTCTGCTTTTCCGGGCTGCATGAGGATATGCTGATCCGGCGTGCGGAAACCGGAAAGGTTGAGAATATCAGTACGGACGGCATGTGGATAGGGCTTGAACCCGACATTTCCGAAATGCTTTCAGATAATACGCTGAAACTGGAATCGGGAGACTGCATCGTGCTTTATACAGACGGCATTATCGAAGCAAAAAAAGACGGCGGATTCTTCGGCGATGAGCGGCTGATAACGCTCATAGAGACTTATGGCAGCAGGTCCGCTGCTGAAATTCATGCCGCTATTCTTGACGCATTAAAGGATTATGAAAAACCGGATGATGTAACACTGTTTGTGATGAAGAGATGTCCGAATTAACAAAATGAAAGCATAATTCATGCCGATAAAAACCAAAAACGGATTAGTATAACACTTTTAATTACACCCATATATTTCTGACACCTTCCTCCAAAAAATTCTGTCCCACAAAAAAGATTGACATAGTTAAAATCATATATTATAATAAATTTAATTCTTTAACTGAGGCGGAGTTGATTTATCTTCCTTTTTCAAATCAGGTTTGCCAAAAATCAGATAGGTTACAACCCGTGTCATATAGTGATTTCACATTAAAAAAAATCAGTGATGAACTCAATCTGGATGTGATTGAAGACAGGGATTTGTTCTCAAAGATACGGGAGATACAAATCAGTGAATATCTTTCAGCCACATTGAACTATAATAGACCTCTTTTTTCAACGCCGAGCGATAAATCGCCCGGCTATAAGCCGAAGCCTGCTTAAGCAGACTTCAGCTTTCAGCCCTGAAATTTATTTCGGGGCATAAATAACGGACTTTGGAAAGAGGTCTAATGTGCCTCTTGTTATGGCTGTGGAAACTGAAAAAGTCCGTTCGGAATTGATAATTGCAAATGTCCTGCTGGAAGTCAGAAGACTATCGGATAACAAAATCAGCTTTTTTTTCCGGTGTCAATCTGGATGTTGACAAAGAAAGTTGTCGGGGTTCTGGTCGAAATGGTAAATCAGAATGCCTAACCCGTCATTGCAAATGAGATTCGGAAAACTGATGATAAAAATTTTGCCGCGTGAACCAGCCCGGTTTATCTGTCATCACAACATCCGCATTTAAAGAAATCGCCTGCTGAGCCTGTTTTGCCGTATTACAGGTGTATGTCATCACCTGCTTTTGTGAATGATGAGCAAATTTTACCAATTTTTCGGACAGATATTTCCGATTCACACATACGGCGTAAAGATAATCGGTCTCAGAACGAGGCTGCCGGATAATTGAGGTCGGTCCGGTCGGCTCTGTATCAGAATCCGAAAGATTCAGCACATATTTCAAATCGGGAAATTTCTGATATGCGGACTTCAGAACTTCCGTATCAAAAGATAGAATAAATATATTGTCAAGACAGGGTGTTATCTTCGGATTTCGGAGTTCTGCCATAACTTTGTCTGTCAATTCAGGATGTCTGCCGCTGCTGCGATCTGAGGCATCAGATTTGATTTCAAGCATCAGACGGGTGCGATGAGCATACAATTTCAATGTTTCAGAAAGCGTAAGCATCTGTTTTTCAGGAGAAAGGGCGCGTAACTGCGCGTAAGTATGATGTGAAATATATTTTCGGGTTGCATTGAGTTTGAACAGGGTTCGGTCATGCCAGACAATAACCGTCTTATCTTTTGTCATTCGCAGATCCAGTTCTATGCCGTCTATGGGATATGTTAAGGCTTTGTCAAACGCAGCCCGGGTATTTTCAATCTCTTCATCTCTTGCGCCGCGATGGGCGATAATCCATGCTGTCATATCTGTTCTCCCCGCCCTATCCGAAACTGAGACAGGAATTTTATAGTGATGAAAAATACAATATCATTTTCTGATAAATTTCAAAATAAAAATAAGTTACAAAATATCAGATTGATGATATGTTATATCCGAAAAAACACATCTCTTATGCAATGGAATCCCAATGAAAGAAAATTTCAAATCCGGATTTATTTCAATTGTCGGCGCACCGAATGCCGGTAAATCAACGCTTCTGAATCGGCTGCTGGGAGAAAAAATCTCCATCACCTCCGATAAGGCGCAGACCACAAGAAACCGTATTCTCGGTGTTTTGCACAGACCTACGGCGCAACTGATTTTTTTGGATACGCCGGGAATGCACCTTACCCAAAATACCTTCAATTCCCGAATGGTTGAGTCTGCGGTCGCTGCCATGAGTGAGGCAGACCTGATCTTGTTTATCACAGACGCTTCCGCGCCTGACAGAGAATCTGAAAAGCTGATTGTTGACAAGATTAAATATCTTAAAAAACAGGTAATTATTGCCTTAAACAAGGTTGATCTGGTAAAAAAACAATCTCTGTTGGAAATGATTGCCAGATGGTCAGAACGAGGTATCTTTAAATCAATAGTCCCTATTTCTGCGATAAACGGCGAACAGACAGACGCGCTTTTGCAGGAAATGGAAACCGCCCTGCCTGAAGGTCCGCCGTTTTTTCCCGATGATGTGATGACAAATATAATGGTTCGGGAAAAGATATTCCGCCTGACCGGTCAGGAAATTCCATACTCTACGGCAGTTACGATTGAAACTTTTGACGAGTCCGATCCGGATATTGTAAGAATCCATGCCGCGATTCATGTAGAGCGGGATTCGCAAAAAGGCATTATTATCGGCAAGGGCGGAAGCAAACTCAGACAAATCGGTGAAAATGCCCGCAAAGATATTGAGCAGTTGGTCGGGACAAAGGTGTTTTTGAAATTGTTTGTGCGGGTAGAAAAAAATTGGAGCAGGGATACCAAATCGCTTCTCAAATTCGGGTATTGATAAGTATTGGGATACCAAATCGCTTCTCAAATTCGGGTATTGATAAGTATTTTCCGATATAATAGACCTCCGCTTTTTACGCCCCGAAATAAATTTCAGGGATAGAAGCTAAAGCCTGCTTAAGCAGGCTTCGGCTTCCAGCCGGGCGATTTATCGCTCGGCGTTGAAAAATCAGGGATAAATCTCAGTTTTGAACCTACAGATGTTTTTCAATAAAATCCGTCAACGCCGCAATATCATCCAAGCCGAATTGCGCCACGCCCGCATCAATATCCGTATCGCTCACAAATGCGATGAGTTCGGGATTTCCGATAAACAACGGCTTATCAGATACGCCTTTGCGGAATATCTCAATTTTAGGCTTATGTTCTTTTTTATAGCCCTCAACCAGCACAATATCCGTATCCTGAAAATACGCGCTGATATTGTCCAGATTATCGCTGTCCGAATTTTTAACTAAGGCGATTCTTCCGGGCGAAGCCACCAGCACCGTATCAGCACCCGCAGCCCGATGCCGCCAACTGTCTTTGCCTTTTTTATCTATTTCAAATCCGTGAGACGCGTGCTTTACCGCGCCGACGCGAAAGCCCCGGCGTTTCAGTTCGGCAATCAGCTTTTCAATCAGCGTGGTTTTGCCTGAATCTGAATTTCCTACAATACATATCATTTTCAGCATGATTCAGCTCCAAAATTTAAAGAAATGATGCACGGGACCATGCCCATGCCCTATCTGATACCCGGCTCCGGCTGCTATTGCCTGATGGATAAAGTCTTTTGCCTGACGGACAGATTCTTCAATGTCAGATGATTTGGCAAGAAATGCCGCTATCGCCGAAGACAGAGTACAGCCAGTGCCATGAGTATTGCGGGTCTGAATCCGCTCTTTGTTCAATACAACATAGCGATCCG
>JFJP01002225.1_pt1 | contig 12541 bp, 10 predicted proteins | sample 431651 | NCBI WGS metagenome assembly JFJP01 (sample SAMN02602958, study PRJNA72255) | Microbial mat metagenome, whole genome shotgun sequencing project. | biome: fresh water; feature: sink hole; material: water; isolation source: purple microbial (photo- and chemosynthetic) mats found in... | reverse complement strand
TATGCTGTGCGACGAGGATATTGTCGAGGACGCTCATTTCCTTGAACAGACGAATATTCTGGAAGGTGCGCGCCACACCCAAACGGGTAATGGCGTGTGGCTTCATGCCGATTATTTCCTTGCCCTCAAACTGAATACTTCCGGTGGTCGGTGTATAGACCCCGGTAATCAGATTAAAGGAAGTCGTCTTACCGGCGCCATTTGGCCCAATCAAGCCAACGATCTCGCCGGCCTGAACATCCATGTTAAGCGTGGTGACCGCAGCAAGACCGCCAAACAGCTTATTGACCTCAACCGTCTTTAACAGGGAACTCATTGCTTGCCCCCCTTCTCGCACCGGGCCCCGCGTCGTGGCAACAGACCGATGCTGGACAGAGCATCCCAGCTGAATTCAGACTTACCCATCAAGCCCTGCTGGCGGTAGATGACGACAACCATCAGCAAAGCCGAGAAGAAGACCATACGCAACCCAGGCACGCCGTTGGTCATCATGAACCCCAGATTTAACGGCCCGTCGAGGAAGCGCAGTGCTTCCATGGCGATGGTCACGACGATGGCCGCAACGACCGAACCCGTTATCGAACCGACCCCACCAAGCACGACGATCAGCAAGATATCGAAGGTTTTTAGAAAAATGAACTGTTTCGGATCGATGGTCGTCAGGTAATGCGCCAGGAGACCTCCGGCAATACCCGCCAGGAAGCTGGAGATGGTGAACGAGAGTACCTTCATGCCAAAAACATCGACGCCCATCGACTCGGCAGCAATCTCATTGTCGCGAATCGACTTGAATGCCCTGCCATAGCTCGATTTGATCAATAGAACCAGAAACAGCGTGATCACCACAGCCGAACCCCAAGCCCACCACATGGTTGTGAAGCGCGGCAAGCCTTTTAGTCCTAGAGCACCATTGGTCACAGTCGAAGCATTCGTAAGTATGACTCGGATGATTTCCGAAAACCCCAAGGTCGCGATGGCCAGATAATCGTCGCGCAAACGCAGGGAAATCACCCCCAGCAGCCAGCCAATAAACCCTGCAAGAAGGCCGGCAATCAGCAAGGAAGGCAAGAAGGGCAAATACACGCTGGACAGCCAGGGGGCAATTGGCTGAAGGACGTAATTGACTTCCTTCTGCTCGGGCGACATGGTGAGAATGGCGCAGGTATACGCCCCGACCGCCATAAAACCGGCGTGTCCAAGGCTGAACAGGCCGGTAAATCCGTTGATCAGGTTCAGGGACAAGGCCAGAATGATATTGATGGCGCAGAGCTTGAATATCTGCATGGTAAAGCGATCAAACATTCCGTCGAAGACGAAAAGAAGCGCTAAACCGAGAACCGCAGCACACAGAGTAAGCTTTGAATTACGGCTCATGCGTGGCTTATTGGATGTTGAAGTATTCATCAAACTTTCTCCCCCTGGTTCTTCCCAAGCAGACCGGTGGGCTTGACCAGCAAAACAACAATCAGCAGGACGAAGGCAAAGGCATCCTTATACCCGGTGAGTTCCGGCAGGAAGGCGACTGTCATCAGCTCGATTATGCCAAGCAACAATCCACCGAGTACCGCGCCCGCAATGCTGCCAATGCCGCCAATGACTGCGGCAATAAAGCACTTGAGGCCGGGCATGATTCCCATCAAGGGTTCTAGCCGGGGATACTTGAGTGCCCAAAGGATGCCACCAATGGCCGCCAGCGCACTGCCGATGGCGAAAGTGATCGAAACGATCCGATTTACATCAATGGCCATGAGGCGCGAGGCCTCAATATCGGTGGACACTGCGCGCATCGCCATACCGATCCGGGTTCGATGAACCATCCACAACAAGAAAGCCAGAATAATTGCCGTGACCACGGGAATGACCAGACTGACACTGGCAATGTGCACACCGCCCCAAACGAGGTTCCGCGCGAAAAACTCTGGAACTGGAAAAGCCTTGGGGCGTGCATCAAAAAGAACAATCGCCAGGTTTTCGATAAGAAACGACGCTCCGATGGCGCTAATCATGATCGAAATGCGCGGTGAATCACGCAAGGGCCGATAAGCCACCCGCTCGAGCCCGACACCAAAAACAGTCGTGAGCGCAATAGCCACAATGACGGCCATCCACCAGGGCATGAGGAAAGCACTGGCCCCATAGAAGGCGAGATAGCCGCCAACCATGAAAATGTCGCCGTGAGCGAAGTTAATCAGACGCAGGATGCCGTAGACCATCGTATAGCCGATGGCAATCAACGCATATAGGCTGCCCAGAGACAGCGCGTTGACGAATTGCTGTAGAAAAGTTTGAAAATCCATGGAGTTCCTTCTGGAACTGCAACAACTCCGCCTTTGATGATTAAAACGGAGTGAAATACGAGGATAGAAAAGTTAGGGCAGTTAAACAAAAATCCGAATGAGCCTGAAGCAAAAGCCAGAACTCATTCGGATCTTCAGAAACTGCGGTATTACCCTACGCAGAGACCTTTATCAGGGCTTCACGGTCGTCAGGAACACAAACTTGCCGTCTTTCACCGTCTTGAACACCGCATCCTTGTCGGCATTGCGCTCGGCATTGATGGTGATGGAGCCAGCCGAACCTTCAAAGTCCTTGGTCTGGGTCAGCGCATCGCGAATCTTCTGCGGTTCAGCCGATTTGGCACGGGTGATTGCATCCAGGATAACCATGTAGGCGTCGTAGCCCAAGGCCGAAACCGCTGCCGGCTCCTTTTTGAACTCCTCGCGGAATGCCTTCAGGAATACCTCAGAAGTCTTGTTGATCGGCACGTCATTAGCAAAGAAGGTCGAGAACGTTGCGCCTTCTACTGCTGCGCCACCGACTTCCAGGAATGTCGCGGCATCCCAAGTATCGCCACCGATGAATTGAGCCTTTATGCCAAGAGCGCGTGCCTGCTTGATGATCAGGGCTGACTCGGTGTAATTGCCAGGAGCGAAAATCGCATCGGGCTCAAACTGCTTGATATTGGTCAGCTGAGCCGAGAAGTCCTGGTCGCCCGTGTTGTAGTCAGAGGTTGCCACGATCGATTTTTCATCGCCCGAAAGCTTGACAAACTGATCGACGAAGAACTTGGCCAGACCGACGGAGTAGTCATTGGACACTTCGCGGATGATGGCGACCTTCCTGGCCTTCAGTACATTGAACGCATAGGCGGCACCCACCGTTCCCTGGAATGGATCGAGGAAACAGACACGGAAGTAGTATTCATTACCCTTGGTCACATTGGGGTTGGTCGCGGAAACGGCGACCGCTGGGATCTTGGCTTCGGCAAAAATTGGGCCACCGGACATCGACAGTGAACTGCCCCAAGAGCCGATAACGGCGTTAACTTTTTCCTTTTGTGCCAGTACCGTGGCAGCGTTAGCAGCTTCAACCTTGTCGGACTTGTTATCTACTGCAACCAATTGAATCTTCTTGCCAAGAATCGTCGGGTTCAGCTTGTGGGCCAGCTTGATGCCATCATATTCGTCGGCACCACCAGCACCATTGGCACCAGTAAGGGGCTCGAACACACCAATTTTAATGACGTCACTGTCGCCACCCGAACTGGAACAGGAAACAATCGAAACACCGGCCACCAGAGCTGCGGCGAGCGTCAGAGCAGACACAATCTTTTTCATGGAACCCCCTTTTAAGTTAATCGACCAATGCTACAGAGCGAATTTCCCACCGTCAAGAAAAATGCATTCGAATGCGAACTTGCTCAAGAATGGCGCCAACTCGGGCATCCATCCGTTCAGGCTGCGTGTACCTGTTTGCGCGAAGCAATCGCGATATGCAGCAGCATGTCATCGACCAGATTCTCCAGCCCAATGACCGGCTTCCAACCCCAGTCGTCGCGTGCATGAGAATCGTCCAGGCTTTGCGGCCAGCTGTCAGCGATGAGCTGTCGGTGATCCGGCCGATAGTCGATGCGAAAATCCGGCTGCCGTGCACGGATCATTCCGGCCAATTGACTGGGATTGAAGCTCATTCCCGCAACATTGTAGGAGGAGCGGATGCAGACCTGCTCGGAAGGGGCCTCCATCAACTCAATGGTGGCGCGAATGGCATCGGGCATGTAAATCATCGGCAAAGTGGTTTCCGGCCCAAGATAGCAAGGGTAGTGTTCGCCTCGGCAGGCGGCGTAAAAGATGGCGATGGCGTAATCGGTGGTACCTCCGCCGGGAGGCGACTTGTAACTGATGATGCCAGGGTAGCGAATACTACGCACATCAACGCCGTACTTGCTGAAGTAGTACTCGCACAGCCGCTCTCCGGCCTGCTTGCTGATACCGTAGATTGTTGTCGGGTCCATCACCGCCAATTGAGGCGTATCGACAGCAGGCGTGTTCGGACCAAAAGCGGCAATCGACGAAGGCCAGAAGACGCGCAGCGGCTTGCCCGCTGCCGTTCGCTCGCGGGCAATTTCGAGGATATTCAGCAGGCCGTTCATGTTCAGCGTCCAGGCGCGCAACGGCGCCTGTTCGCCGGTTACCGAGAGTAGAGCAGCGAGTTGGTAAACTTGGCTGATCCCGTACTCCTCGATCACTTGCATCAGTCGTTTGCTGTCAAGCACGTCGAGTGTTTCGTAGCAGCTCGCTCCGGCAGAGCTGCGCGCGCCGATATCGGCGGCAATCACGTTCTCAGCCCCATGTTTTTCTGCGAGCGCTTCGACCAGTTCGCAACCGATTTGTCCGTTAGCGCCAATTACCAGAATTCGTTCCATTTCTTTATCCTTTACTTGCCCAGCAGGTCCACCAATCCCAATTCACGCCCTGCCTGGGCGAAGGCGGCCAAAGCCGTATCCAGTTGTTCGCGGCTATGTGCCGCCGAGAGTTGCACGCGTACCCGAGCCTGCCCCATCGGTACCACTGGATAAAAAAATCCGGTGGCCAGCACTCCCAGTTCGTAAAGTCGACGAGCAAATTTTTGAGCAAGCGGGGCATCGAAAATCATCACCGGTACGACAGGATGCGTTCCCGGCTTGATGGTGAAACCAAGATCACGGATGGCAGCGCGGAAGTACGCAGTATTGGCGTGCAGCCGGTCGCGCAGTTCAGTTGAAACGGACAGGCGCCTAAGCACTTCCAGCGAAGTTCCAGCGATGGCCGGTGCGAGGCTGTTGGAGAAAAGATAGGGACGCGATTTCTGGCGCAGCATGTCGATCACTTCGCAACGAGCCGCAGTAAAACCACCCATAGCCCCGCCCAGTGCCTTGCCTAGCGTACCTGTAATGATGTCGATGCGCCCCATCACACCGTGATGCTCATGCGTACCACGCCCTGTGGCGCCCATGAAGCCTGACGCGTGGCATTCGTCAATCATCACCAGCGCGCCGTAGCGGTCAGCCAGATCGCAGATCTTGTCGAGTTGGGCAATCGTGCCATCCATCGAGAACACACCATCACTGACAATCACTTTGTGGCGTCTGTCCGAGGCGGCCTGCAACTGCAGCTCAAGATCGGCCATGTCGTTGTGCGCATAACGATAGCGTGCCGCTTTTGACAATCGGATTCCGTCGATGATCGAGGCATGGTTCAAGGCGTCCGAAATGATCGCATCGGATTCATCAAAGAGCGGCTCGAACACACCACCGTTGGCGTCGAATGCCGCCGCGTAGAGGATCGCGTCCTCCATGCCAAGGAATTCAGCAAGCGCTTTTTCAAGCTGCTTGTGCACCGTTTGCGTACCACAGATAAAACGCACAGAAGATAGGCCGTACCCGAATTGCTCAGTGGCAACAACGGCAGCCTTGACTACAGACTCGTCGCCAGACAAGCCAAGGTAGTTGTTGGCACACAGATTTATTAGCTCCCGCCCGTCGTCACACACGACCATGCTACCTTGGCGCGAAGCCAAGACACGCTCCTGCTTGAAAATCCCTTGTTCACGCAGGGTTTCGAGACTTTCCTGCAGACCTGTGTAAAAAGACTCTTTTTTTCCGTTTTTCGTCATGGTGTTTCTCACGAATTTGCTGTTATCTGGCCGAAGAAGACATCCTCTGTTAGCATAGTTGTTCATCTGCTTTATCGAATTCCACTATACAGAATATATTTTCGATATAATGGATAATAACCAGTCCTATTTAACTTTGCAAGCCTTCCTGTGAAAATTCCGAGCACCACACCAACCCCTCCCGAAGTAGGCGCGACTCTCCAGAAAATGCGGCTTGCAAGAGGCTTGACACTCGAAGACCTGTCGCGTGCCGCCGGCGTATCGAAATCGATGCTTTCGCAAATCGAACGCGAAAAGGCCAACCCGACCATTGCCGTCGCTTGGCGGCTGGCCAATGCGCTGGGCGTTAGCATTGCCGAACTGCTCACATCGGAACATCAGGAGACCGAAATAATCCGTGTGCTGGAGGCGCACGAGTTACCAACTCTTCCAGGCGACCACGCCGGTTACGTGCTGCGCATCCTCGGACCGATGGAACTGGCGGGCAAATTCGAGTGGTACGAGTTGACTCTAGCGCCGAACGGCGAACTCGCATCAAATCCGCACGATCCCGGCGCGACCGAACATCTCACTCTGCTTCATGGAACGATGGAGCTGGAAGTGGAGGGGGAAAAGAAGAAGCTGCGGACCGGTGCCACGGCCCGTTACCTAGCCGACCGCAACCACCGCATTCGGAACTCCGGCAAGTCCGAAGCAAAAGCCTTACTAGTGGTCATTCACCGCTAAAAAACTCTCCAACCAAAGGAGAGAACAACTCGCCGGGTTTATTTACGATTGCTGGAGATCACTCAACCGTCACTGATTTCGCCAGATTACGCGGCTTGTCCACATCTGTACCGCGCACAAGAGCAACGTGATAGGCCAGCAATTGCAAGGGCACAACGTGAATTAGCGGAGAAAGCTGCCCATAGTGTTCGGGCAGTTGCATGACATGCACTCCGTCAGATTCAAGCATTTCACTGTCGGCGTCTGCAAAAACGTACAACTCACCGCCGCGCGCGCGAACCTCCTGCAGATTGGATTTCAGCTTTTCAAGCAGGAGGTCGTTTGGAGCAACGGCGATTACCGGCATCTCCTTGTCGACCAGTGCCAACGGACCATGCTTGAGCTCTCCAGCAGGGTAGGCCTCGGCATGGATGTAGCTGATTTCCTTAAGCTTTAGAGCGCCTTCCATCGCGATTGGGTAATGCCTGCCGCGCCCAAGGAACAGTGCGTCCTGCTTCATGGCAAAACGCTCAGACCATTCACGAATCCCCGGCTCAAGCTCGAGCACTTTAGTGACCGCACTCGGGAGGTGGCGCAAGGCTTGCAATTCGGCTGCCTCGACCTGCTCGGACAGACGGCCACGCAACTTGGCAAATATCAGCGTCAGAAGGTAGAGCGCAGCAAGCTGTGTGGTAAACGCCTTGGTCGATGCCACTCCAATTTCTGGGCCGGCACGAGTGATGAAACGCAGCGAATTCTCGCGCACCAGTGAGGACTCGGGTACGTTACAGATGCACAGCGTACGTGTCATGCCGAGCGCCTTCGCGTGTTGTAGTGCGGCCAGCGTATCTGCCGTTTCACCCGACTGCGACAAAGTAACAACCAACGTCTTCGGATCGGGGACGGATTCGCGGTAACGGTATTCGCTTGCAACTTCAACGTTGCACGGAATGCCAGCAATCGCTTCGAGCCAATAACGAGCAACCAGTCCGGCGTGATAACTTGTGCCACAGGCAATGATCAGGACCTGCTGCACATCCTTGAGAATTTCTTCGGTATTAGCGCCAAAAAGACCGGGTTGAATACTACGTGCAGCACCGAGCATTTCAAGAGTGTTGGCAAGAGCCACGGGCTGCTCGAATATTTCCTTCTGCATATAGTGACGATACAGACCGAGTTCAACAGCATCCGCCGAAAGCAACGATTCGGTCTCGGCGCGCTCGACCGGTGTGCCATCAATACGAACCACTCGGTAGCTGTCGCGCATCAGTTCGGCACAATCACCATTTTCCAGATAAACGATACGGCGCGTCACCTGTAGCAAAGCAGATGCGTCGGAAGCGGCATAGTTCCCCTCGTCGGACAAGCCCAGCAACAGCGGTGATCCTTCTCGAGCGACAATCACGCGACTCGGATCTGTTTCGCGCAACACAGCAAGCGCATAAGCCCCTTGCAGTTGAAGAATCGCTGCACGCGTTGCCGCAAATAGATCCGACGTCCGTTTCAGTTCAGAGACGATGAGATGCGCCACCACCTCGGTATCGGTTTCCGACGTAAACTCATAGCCTTCTGCCTTGAGTCTTGAGCGCAAAGCCTCATGGTTTTCGATGATCCCATTATGAACAACAGCTAGCCCGCCCGAAATATGCGGGTGGGCATTACGCTCGCAGGGAACGCCGTGCGTCGCCCATCGTGTATGAGCAATTCCTGTATGCCCTGCCGCACCGGTCTGGTCAACTTGCGCAGACAGCTCGGATACCCGGCCGACGGCACGCAAGCGCTGCAAGCCGGTTTCATTAATCAGCGCAAGCCCAGCTGAGTCATAGCCCCGATATTCAAGCCTGCGCAGACCTTCAAGAAGGACTGGGACAATATTACGGCCAGCGACCGCAGCAACGATTCCACACATGGCTAACTCACTTTTTGGTTTTGACGGGCCGCTTCCAGCCCGTAATGGAGATCTGCTTTGCACGCGAAATAGTCAACGTGTCAGGCGGCGCATCCTTTGTCAGTGTTGTGCCTGCTCCGAGAGTTGCACCACGACCGACAGTAACCGGCGCGACGAGCTGGGTATCGGAGCCGATGAAAGCGTCGTCCTCGATGATCGTCTGAAACTTGTTAGCACCGTCGTAGTTACAGGTAATCGTACCAGCACCAACGTTGACCCGGCTACCGATGATGGCATCGCCAATATAGGCCAGGTGATTGATTTTAGAATGGGCTGCAATCCTGCTCTTCTTGACCTCGACGAAGTTGCCGATATGTACGTCCTCTGCCAGTTCGGTGCCCGGGCGCAAACGGGCAAACGGACCGATCATGCCGTCCGGCCCGACCACCGCATCTTCGATATGCGTGAATGCCGCAAGGCGCGTTCCAGCACCGATACAGGCGTTCTTAAGCACACAGTTCGGGCCTACCTCAACGGCTTCGTCGAGCACAACTTTTCCCTCGAACACGCAGTTGACGTCGATGTAGACGTCACGCCCACAGACCAATTCGCCACGCACATCGAGGCGCGCCGGATCTGCAAGACGAACGCCCTGCTCCATCAGTTGCTCGGCGTTGCTGCGCTGAGCGATGCGTTCAAGTTCAGCAAGCTGCACCTTGCTGTTGACGCCGAGGACCTCCCACTCGAATTTCGGGTTGGCGGTGCGAAGCGGCAAACCTGCCTCGACAGCCATACCGACAATATCGGTCAGGTAGTATTCTTTCTGCGCATTGTTGTTGGACAAACGGCCAAGCCATTCGCTAAGCCGCGCTGTTGGCATGGCCATGATCCCGGTGTTGATTTCATGAATACGGCGTTCTTCGACCGTGGAATCCTTCTCTTCGACAATACGAACGACCTGCCTTGCATCGTTGCGCACAATACGACCGTAACCACTCGGATCAGCCAATTCAACCGTGAGAATGGCCAGCGCATCCTGCGCTGCATGCAATAGCCGTTTCAGTGTTTCCGTCTGGATCAACGGAACGTCACCGTAAAGAATGAGCGTCGTTCCATTACCTTTCAAATATGGCAATGCCTGCTGCACAGCATGTCCTGTGCCAAGTTGCGGCTCTTGCAGAGCCCATGTCAGATCAGGGGCATCAAGAGTAGAACGCACGGCATCACCGCCGTGCCCATAGACCAGACAAAGGGTTTGTGGAGACAGGTGACGCGCGGTGTCGATAACGTGCGCTACCAGCGCTTTGCCGGCAACAGGATGCAAGACTTTGGGGAGGTTGGAATGCATGCGCTTTCCCTGCCCCGCAGCAAGAATGACAATATTCATATTAAATACCTGGTGGAACGGACTGGGGTTCAGCGATCTTCCTGTCCGGAGAGAATGTCGCCCAGCATCTGTTTACCTTTTGGCGAAACAAACCAGTGCAGGACATTCTTTTCGTTGATACGGGTTTCGATGATGCCAAGAGATTTGAGCACAGCCAATCGTGCGCTGACCAGATCACGCGCCAGCCCGGTTTTGTCCGTCAGCCCTACCAGATTGCCATAAACGTAACTCTCCTCGGCAAGCGCCCGAAGAATTTCAATGTCATTATACGACAACGACTCCTTGATGGCTTCGGTCTTGAAAGCGACCGGGACCTCGACCGTTGGCACGTGCTCTTCACGAACTGACGGATAAGACATATCCTGACGTTGTTGTTTGAGCTGGACCATCTCACGCTTCATCTGATCCATCTGATTAAGCAATTTGTTGGCCGCATTCTCGGTGACCCGGCGAGTAGCCACGACGTAGATCAGGCAAAATCCGGCGAAGACGAAAAGATCGACGGGGCGGGTTCTCGCGGCCTCAAGCAGGTTGCTGGAAATCATGTTGAGGAATAGTGGCACGGTCAACGCAGCGATCACGCCAAGGATTGTGTATTTTCCCCAGTCTCTGCGAGCACTTTCATTGTGCCGATCATTCAGAAAACAATTGGCGACACCACCAAGGATACCGGCAGCAATCATGATCAGCAAAATAAGCAGCATGTAGCTGTCCAAGCCACCAGACAACGCAGAGACCTGCAAGGATTTTTGCAATTCCGGATTCATCGTCCACTCCCTCTTCTTGGCAACCGCTACTATGCCATAGCCTTGCCCGAAGCCCAAGAAAAAACCCCGCTCTGAAGCGGGGTTTTTCAAACGAGAAAATCCCCCGCAATCAACGCGGCAAGGTACTTGTACCCATCAGGAACGCATCAACCTCTCTGGCACATTGACGGCCTTCGCGGATAGCCCAGACAACCAAAGACTGACCACGGCGTGTATCCCCTGCGGCAAACACCTTATCCGCGCTGGTGACATAACAGCCCGCACCATCCGTTGTTGCTTTGGCATTCCCGCGTGCATCCTTCTCAACACCGAATGCATCAAGCAAGCCACCAACTGGGCTCAAAAACCCCATGGCCAGAAAAACCAGATCGGCCGGGAAGGTCTTTTCGCTGCCGGCAATCTCGCTCATCTTGCCATCTTTCCAGTCCAGTTCGACGGTCGTCAGCGACTTGAGTGCACCTTTCTCGCCGCTAAACGCCTTGGTCGCTATGGCGAACCTGCGTTGCGTGTTACCTTCAAGATGCGACGATGAAGTGCGCATCTTGAGCGGCCAATATGGCCAAGTCAGCGGCCGATCTTCCTCTTCGGGAGGTTGCGGCATCAACTCGAACTGAGTGACTGAGGCTGCGCCGTGTCGATAACTGGTCCCAACGCAGTCTGACCCGGTATCTCCGCCCCCGATAACGACAACATGCTTGCCTTTTGCGTTGATCGGATTGGCTTTGCCGCCACTGACAAACTTATTCTGTGGAATCAGGAATTCCAGTGCCGCATAAACACCTTTCAACTCACGCCCAGGAATCATCAAGTCGCGCGGCACTTCCGAACCGGCGGCCAAAACCACTGCATCGAAATCGTTGTTGACCTGTTCAGCCGAAACGAATTCGGTTGCATCGTTGACTACGCACGTAGGAAGCACCTTGCATCCGACGACTACCTTGGTACGAAATACGACACCTTCAGCCTCCATCTGTTTTACGCGACGCTCAATCAAGGACTTGTCGAGCTTGAAGTCAGGTATTCCGTAGCCAAGCAGGCCCCCAGGGCGGGCGTTCTTCTCGAACACCGTTACGTCATGGCCGACTCGCGCCAGTTGTTGAGCAGCAGCCAAACCTGCCGGACCGGACCCGATAATGGCAACTTTCTTGCCAGTCTTGGTCTTAGACGGCTGGGGGACGATCCAGCCCATCTGCCAACCCTTATCGACGATGGCATGCTCAATCGACTTGATGCCTACCGATTCATTGTTGATATTAAGCGTACAAGCGGCCTCACAGGGCGCAGGACAAATACGACCAGTAAAGTCCGGGAAATTGTTGGTTGAATGAAGCACAGACAGCGCTTGTTCCCAGTTGCCACGGTAAACGAGGTCATTCCAGTCCGGAATGATGTTATTCACAGGGCAGCCGTTGGTACAAAACGGGACACCACAATCCATGCAGCGCGACCCCTGTACTCGCGTTTGCTCATCGTTGAGTGTCGCAACAAATTCACGATAATGCTTCAGGCGCGTCTCGACGGGCTCGTAAGCCTCTGCCAGACGTTGTCGCTCCATGAAGCCAGTAGGCTTTCCCATTTATACTGCCTCCAGTTGCTGATTCTCGGCCCGTTGTGCGGCCATTTCGGTGAGCGCGCGACGATATTCGTGCGGCATGACTTTGACAAAACGGGCACGATAGCCCGCCCAGTCATCAAGTATGCGGCCGGCCGTCAGGCTACCCGTATATTTGGCGTGTTTATCGATCAAGCCCTTGAGCAGCATCTCATCCGCAACCCCAAGGTGATGAACATCAACCTTGCCATGGCTTTCCAACTCGTCCCCGGCACCACTGCCCTTGCGTGCAGCAATCTCTTCTTCGA
>JFJP01040241.1_pt1 | contig 12542 bp, 9 predicted proteins | sample 431651 | NCBI WGS metagenome assembly JFJP01 (sample SAMN02602958, study PRJNA72255) | Microbial mat metagenome, whole genome shotgun sequencing project. | biome: fresh water; feature: sink hole; material: water; isolation source: purple microbial (photo- and chemosynthetic) mats found in... | reverse complement strand
GCCGGTATCACCCTTACCAACTCCAGTGAACTAGCTTCTCTCCTGTCAGATGAAACCGGTACCGGAAACTCCGTCTTCTCCGACTCTCCAATCTTCACTGGTACTATTCTCTCTGCCTCGACCACAATGTCTTCACTCCTCACTATGAGTGGTACCGTCGCCAACATCAAACTCGGTTCCAACTACTTATCAGGAGATGGAGATGATGAAGGAATTTATATTGGATCGACAGGGAATGTGGGGATTGGTACTTCCTCTCCCAACTCCGTTCTTACCGTTTCTGGTAATACTTACTTTAGTGGTAATTTAAACGTCATCGGTAATACTACTTTCACTAACGCCTCTACTACCAATCTTTCAATTTCAGGAAATCTCTACGCGTTTTCCTCTTCAATAATTGGTGATGGTACTGAGACTGGGGGTCTCACTATTTTTGGTGGTGCAACGACGACAGGAAATGCGTACTTAGCAGGAAGAATGGGAATTGGGTCTAATGCTCTCTCTGGTGAGAAGTTTAGAATTGACGCCAATTTAATCACAGTGGCAGACAGCTACGATACACAGGGTAGTATTGCCAGTACTAGCCAAGTAACAATAGCGACAAGTCAAATAAAACTCACTTCTTATAATGTATTTAACTGTGGTGATTCTATCACTTTTACCTACAATGGTGGTTCTGTGACTTACGGCACTGTCACTGGCGCTGATGGTAATTGTTGGATGGATCGCAATCTTGGTGCAACTCAAGTCGCCACATCATCGACTGACTCTCTTGCTTATGGACACTTGTTCCAGTGGGGAAGAAGTGATGATGGACACCAAGTTGTCACTAGCGGTACAACAGCCACCAACGCTGATATTCCTGGAAATAACCTCTTTATCACGGAAAGTTCTTCACCATATGATTGGCGGGTAAACCCAAGTGATACCCTTTGGCAAAATAGTACCAGTACCAATAATCCTTGCCCTGATGATTGGCATGTTCCTACCCAAGCGCAGTGGGCTACTTGGGTTACTGATGCTTCAGTTACCAACAGTGCTACCGCTTATAGCTCAAACTTAAAACTACCGCTAGCTGGTTACCGCTCCCTCACGGATGGTTCTTTGCTCGATCGCGGGAGTTACGGCGTCTACTGGTCGAGTAGTCCTTCGGGTGGCAATGCGTTCAGTCTGGACTTCGATTCGGGAGGTGTCTATCCAGCGAATGCGAATTACCGCGCGTACGGGTTTTCTGTTCGGTGTGTCCAGGATTGACAATTTGACAATTTGACAATTTTTTAAAAACATAAAAAATCTTATGGCTCTCTACTACACACTTCCAGTTTATAAATCAAGCTACAATCTAGTAGTGATGATATTTAAGTGTGCCGATAACTTTGCTCGTGAATACAAATATACAACAGGTCAGGAATTGAAAAATGAAGGAACAATGTTAATAAAAAATATCTATCGAGCCAATATTGCAACTGATAAAAGTGAACCACTGCGTTTGGCAAGAGAGAATGTGGAAATGGTGCGTTTGTTCTTGCGTCTTATGCAAGAATTTAATCAACTTAGTCTTAAAAAGTTTGTTGAAATCAATCTTGGTATAGAAGACGTTTCTAAACAACTTTCAGCATGGGAAAAGCATAGTAAAAAATTAACACCGCCAGAATCGCCTGCCATCAGGGCACAGGCGAGCGTGCGGAGTAAATCCAATAATCCTCTCGCGTCACGTGAGAAATATGGTTCAGAAATAGAGCCTGTTACACAGCTTAATCAACAAATTGTGTGATAAATCAAGTGATTATTAATGCGCTAGCTGGTAACCGCTCCAACACGGATGGTTCTTTGAACAATCGCGGGAGTAACGGCAACTACTGGTCGAGTAGTCCTTCGGGTGGCAATGCGTTCAATCTGAACTTCAATTCGGGAGGTGTCAATCCAGCGAATGCGAATAACCGCGCGAACGGATTTTCTGTTCGGTGTGTCCAGGACTTACATAGAAAAAAATGAAAAACGGCGAAAATCAACAACTGCTTTTAGACTTGTTCCGTGCGTATTTTGATACGCGTAAAAATAAGCGGTCAACCGTCAATGCCCTAGCCTTTGAGGTTGATTATGAAGAGAAGTTATTAAAATTGTATCGAGAGATTATGAATCGTACTTATGCAATTGGAAAAAGCGTTTGTTTTATTGTTGATAAACCAGTCAAGCGTGAAATTTTTGCTGCTGATTTTCGTGATCGTATTGTGCAACACTTAGTTTATAATTATATCAACCCTATCTTTGAAAAGCACTTTATTAAAGATAGTTATAGTTGCCGAATTGGCAAAGGAACTTCCTATGGTATTAAGCGAGCTAATCATTTTATCAGATCAGTTTCAGAAAATTATCAGAAAGAATGTTGGATTTTGAAACTAGACGTTCGAGGGTATTTTATGGCGATGGATAGAGATATTTTATATGAAAAAATCGAACGAACTATTCTTAACCAAAGAAATACTTCTTTTGATACCGAACTTGTTTTGTACTTGATTCGCATCATTATTTATAACGAACCAACTAAAAATTTTATTACTAAAGGACATCGTGAAGATTGGATTGGTCTACCAAAATCAAAGAGCTTATTTTTTGCTGGAGAGGGTAAGGGCTTTCCAATTGGAAATTTGACGAGTCAACTTTTTAGCAATATTTATCTTGATGAATTTGACCATTTTGTACACGATGAGCTTGGTATATCAATGTACGGCAGATATGTTGATGATATGCTTTTGGTACATAATGATAAGGAATTTTTAAAGTATACGATCTTAAAAATTAAACACTATCTACTCCAGAACCTAAAAATAACCCTTCACCCCAAGAAAATATACTTACAAAATTGTCAAAATGGGGTAAATTTTCTTGGAACGTATATCAAACCGTGGCGTATCTACATAGGTAGGAAAACAAAAAATAATTTAAATGTTAGAATAGGGGAATGGAAAAGTTTTATTAAAGAGAAGAATGGTCTTGGCAGTAACGAAGATGTAGAAAGACTCTTGTCTCAAATAAATTCATATCTTGGAATTATGTCTCATTATAATACTCATACACTTAGAAAGAAAATCGCCCAGAGTTTTTGTGTGGAAACTTTCAAAGTAATTGCTTTTTCAAAAGATTTTAAAAAAGCTGAACGGTATGCTACAAGTGAAAAGATGGAGGTTTCTTCATCTAAAGTTTCTATACCAAATAATCGCACTTATGCTTTTTTAGTAATGTTTTTTATTTGGTTTATGATACAAGCGACGTTCCCATTGGTTGCGTTTGCTACTACTCAGTATTATTCATCAGGTACTGTCTATTCAACTAATTTACTTATTGGTAAATCGGCTTCCGCTATTACTAATTTTCACTACAATCTGTCGTCTTTGCCAGGTAATTCTAGCGTTTCTGTACAATTTAGTACAGATAATACTAATTGGTATTCAGCATCTGGAGTATTAAATAATTCAAACACACTTAGCACTATTGGTGGTGCCGACCTTGCTCTTACGGCAGGTTGGTCTGGTACCACTTTTTATTACAAATTAACTATAAACTCAACTAGTGACCTTAGTGCTACACCGGTAATTGACAATATTAGGCTCGATTCTACCGCTAACAGTGGTTATGGAAATATGCTGGTAGTGACTGATTCAGGTCATCTTGGTATTGGTACTACTACTCCAAATAGTCTCCTCACCGTCGCCGGCACTATTCAATCCACCGCTCTCCTCGGAGGCTCTACCAACCTCACTACTGACGCTAGTGGGAACATTATCCGTGATCCTTCCGATGTCAGGCTTAAGGAAAACGTCACCACCATTGAAAACGCCCTCGACACAGTTCTTGGTCTCCGTGGTGTTCGTTATGAGTGGATAGATAAAGAACGTTTTGGTAGTCAATTTGAAATCGGCTTTATTGCTCAAGAAGTAGATACTCTTGTACCAGAAGTAGTCCAGAAAGGTGGAGAATATTGGTCACTTAATAGCAAGAACTTGATCGCTGTTGTGGTGGAAGCAATTAAAGAAGTGTGGGCTAAGATACTTGGACACGAAGAAAGACTTAATGAGTATCAAGGTTTGATACAAGAATTGAAGATTGAAAATACTGAACTTAAAACGCGTATAGAGACAATTGAAGAAGAATTAAACATTGAACAAACTACCAATATCATCAATACTACAGATACAAATAACAGCAGTGGTGATACTACAACTGAATTACCTATAGTAGTACCAGAAGTGGAAGTTATAGAAACTTTACCTGAAGAGGTAGTAGTCGAAGATGAAGTTATAGAAACTTTACCTGAAGAGGTAGTGGTTGAAGCTGTTGTTCCGGAAGAAGTTGGAACTGAAGTGATAGAAGTTACTCCAGAAGTGGTGGGTGAATAATTGTTTATTTTCCTAAAAATAAAAGGTTTCTTTGGTGAGATAGTCTGCCTCAGTTAGAAATTTTTTACAAATAATCTCTAGATATCGTTTTAACCAAGTTTGTTGATGCTTGCATTTTTCCTCGAGGTCTTGCCTCAAGGAAGAAAGACTCTGGAAAAGTTTGAGGAAGGTTTGGTCATTTTAGATTTTTTAGCTTTAAATAGTGGGGGTTTTGTGTTATAGTAGTTAAATTGTATTAATTGATATAGTTTATGATTCGACTTGTAATTCTAACTCTTTTTGTTGCCTTATTGCCTCAACTTTCTTTAGCCTCTTCAGTTGTCAGGGCGGGAGATAGTGCTTCTGTGGCTGTTGATTATGTTGTTGAGGGTGATTTTTATGGCTTTGGTAATAGTGTTATTGTTTCAGGTGAAATTCTTGACGATGTGTTGGTATTAGCTAGGACCCTTAAGATAAATGGTCAGATTGGTAAAGATGTATTGGTCTCCGCTCTAAATGTTAATGTTGATGGAGTAGTTGGAGATGATCTACGTATTGTGGCTGGAGAAGTGGTAGTGGCTGGAGAAGTAAAGGGCGATTTGGTAGTAGTAGCTAATGATCTTAAAGTGCTATCGACTGCTAAAGTGGCTGGGGATATTATATTTTATGGAACAAAAGCAGAAATTGAAGGTCAAATTGGTAAGTCTATTTATGGTACTAGTGAAGTTCTAAGAATTAATGGTGTCATTGGTGGAGATGTTGATGTTGAAACCTCTTTCCTTACTTTAGGTGACCGAGCTGATGTTACAGGTGTGGTTGAATATAACAGTATAAACGATATGGTGCGGTCGCCAGATTCTAGAATTGTTGGCAATGTTGTGAAAAATGATCCAAAAATAGAAGAAACAGTCACTGCCGAAGACATCATTATACCGCTACTAATAATTCTCTTTTCTTCTTTAGCTTGTTATCTACTATTTCCGCGTTTACTTGGACGTGTGGTGGATCAAGGAGTGGCTCATTCCGCTCGAAGTATTTTGATTGGTTTTAGTTTTTTACTTTTGATTCCTGTGATTGCTTCAATATTAATTGTAAGTATGCTTGGATCTCTGTTTGGGGTAGCTTTGTTGTTATTTTACTTTGGATTACTAATAACAGCGTTTTCAATCTCATCGGCTATGGCTGGAGTATATTTATTCTCTTTGTTTAAAAAAGGTAATGAAGTGACTTTACCAAAAATTCTACTAGGTGGAGTTTCTATTTATGTTATTACTTTTGTGCCGATTATTGGGTTATTTTTCATTGTCTTATTTTTATTGACACTAGGGGCTTTGACTACACAATTATTCCGTAACATTCGTTTAGGATAATTAACACACCTTCCCCTGTATGAAAATCTTCTTAGCGACAATACAGGATCTATTGAAGTTTGCTTTAGAAATGATTCGCAGTAATCACGAAACGGTTTTAGTGGCTCCTGTTCTACAACTACCACGCCCTACTTTACCTAAAATGTTGCCGACAGTGGTGTTGGATAAACCAGACTTTGATAAAAAAATTGCACCACGAGAAGCAAAGGCAGTACCATTTTCTGGCACTGTCGGTTTGGTCGTTACAGACAAAGCTCGGGTGTGGCAAAGACCAGTCTTTACCTTTGATGGTGAAGTTTGGCATTTACCTTACGCTACTAAAGTTGAATTACTTGGTTATGAGGGTCGTTTTGCGCAAATTAGAAAAGATAATAAACGGGGTTTTATTTTAAAAGACGATGTCACAACCGAACAAAACGAAGTCTATCCCAACTTTAATATCGGTGAAATTTATTCTGCCAACCACCCTGAAACAAAAAAACTCCGCCGACTTACGGATGATGAGTTTGCTGGCGGTGAGTTATATTTACCGCTTCAAGATATCGAATATGTTAGTTATGTAATATCAAGAAAAGGTCTCATTTTACCGTGGGGAGACACTCGTCCACGTTTGGCTGGAAATTGGCAAAATTTACTTAAAGGCAAAACAGGAATTAGAGTTAGTGTCACTCCTAAAACCGGTTCTTTGTTTGAATATCTGCGTGATGATGGTACTGGCTTTATTGGTTATATAGATGAAGTTTTGGTAAATGAGACAATTGTTTTTGGTGGTTTTGGGCGATTAATAGCAGGTGAATTCCGCAAAGAGACTCTCAGTAAATCGGCTTGGCAAGAGTGGCGTCCGGTCTTTATTCAAATTACCTAAATTAAATTGTGTATGAAGCAAAAAGTGGCTTTCTTTGATATTGATGGGACGGTTTTTCGATCGAGTTTATTAATTGAATTGGTCAAAAGTCTAGTAGAGAAAGATATTTTTCCTAAGGAAGTTCTTGAGCAGTATGAAGATCACTATAGACGTTGGCTCGATAGAGAAGGTAGTTATGAGGAATACATTAATGCTGTCGTGGCGGTTTTTATCGGTAACATTAAAGGTGTGCATTATGGAGTGTTGGCTGATGTTGGTCGGGAGGTGGTTGCACAACAACATAGACAAGTCTATAGATATACGAGAGATTTAATCAAAACTTTAAAAAATGAAGGTTATTATGTAGTAGCTATTTCTCAATCACCAAAGACAGTTTTAGATGATTTTTGTTTGGAATATGGCTTTGATAAAGTTTATGGTCGTCTGTATGAGATTGGATCGCAAGATCGATTTACTGGAGTTGTTACTGACGAACATTGGATTGAAAATAAAGCCAATATTGTAAAAAGAATCATTGATCATCACTCTGAATTTACTTTAAATGAATCGGTAGCGGTTGGTGATACTGAAGGTGATATTTCACTTTTGGAAATGGTTGACCGTCCAATTTGTTTTAATCCTAATTCGGCTTTATATAAACACGCCAAACGAATGAAATGGGAAGTGGTAGTGGAGCGTAAAGATGTTATTTATCATCTGTAATTAATTGGGGCGATTATTTGGTATCAGACAGACGTAGAGTGATAAAAATGCCGGTTACCATTAAGAAACCCAAAAGAACAAAAATAAACTCCAGTGGAAAAAAGAATAGAGCCATACTACCAGCTAAGGCACCAAGTAAATTACCTACTGGACGCATTAATCTAAAAAAACTGATGAGATTGGAGTGGTGACTTTTAACTTGTTTAAAAAAGTAACTTTCAGTTGTTACTTCAACTAAGCTGGCACCAAGACGACTAAAAAACATTAAGGCCATAAAAGCCATTACTGTTGCATTTTCCATATAAAATAGACTAGCCGAAGCAATGGCGAGAATAGTAAATCCAAGGGCCATCATTTCTTTTTCTCCCCAATATTTATCACTAAGTATACCAATTGGATATTCAAAAATAACAAAAGCAAAAAGACCAACCGCAATAATGTTACCTATCGTCTCCCAACTTAATCCAATAACTGTTGAAAAATAAAGAGGGAAGTAGATGACCGCCCAAGTATAAAAGAATTGGAGGAGAAATTGAGTAATCATAACAGTACTTAAGTCTTTATTTTTTATGGTTGAAAGACAAAGCTCTTTAAAGTGAATTGTTTCATAAGCTGGATCCAAAAAATGCCGGAAGCGAGCGACTAGAATGCCTAAAAAAATAAACCCAATCACCGCTGATACAAAAAAAGTACTTTCGATATTGTCTGTGTCACCAATCAGTAGACCCATAGTAAGGGGAGCAAAGAAAGCTGCCAAACTCATAAGTGCTAGAATCAAACCGCGTTTACTACCAGTAGCCCCCTCTTCTTCACCAGTTAGAACTTCGAGGAAGATATCAATATTTAAATAAATCTGTGGGTAAAGAGCATTAAAGGCAATAAAGGCCATAATGGTTATGGCTGGTGTTGGTGCTAAACCAATTAGTGCTAAAGAAAACATCATTAATATCATAATTAGGCCAGTGGTATTGACGTTTCCAATTAGTCGGAGAAGAAGAGGTAATAAAAAAGTAAAAATCATTGCCAATAAAGCTGCTAAGGCAAAAATAAAGCCAACAAATTGAGGGGCAATAAAACTTTCTAAATAAGTAGAGCTACTGTAGGCTGTGAGTAGTGATTGAAAGGTGAAAACAATAGACAGAAGATAAACTAAAGTAAAGGTGATATCACGAGGGACGCTTTTTTTGGTAAATAGATGACGATAAAAATCCATAGTAACAGTGTACTATGGATTTTTTATTTGAGTTCGTTATGGTTGGGTATTAAACACCTATCAAAACTGGAATAACCATTGGTGTCTTTTGAGTCTTTTGCATCAGGAAACCTGAAACTACGTCAGTGAGTTGGTCTTTGACCAAATCCAAATCAATTGGATTCATTCGTTCTGTTTCTCTTTCTACTGTACGTTTGATGAGTACACGAGCTTCAGAAAGTAATTGTTGATTTTCTCGCAAGTAAATAAAACCTCGAGAGATAATGTCTGGTGACTTGCGAAGTTTACCAGTCTTGCTGTTTACTGTGGCAATAATGACAAACATACCATCTTGAGCTAGGGAAAGTCGGTCACGTAAGACCACTTCTTGTCTGGTACCTACTGTAAAGCCATCAACTAGTACCATTTCAGACGGAATGGTCATTGGTTGGCGAATAATCTCGGTACCGTTTTTTATGTCGATGATAGTTCCGTTGTCGGGGACGACAATATTTTGACGAGGGAAGCCATTTTCTATAGCAGCATACATATGGCTCTTAAGGTGGTAGTGATGACCGTGAACTGGAACCAAGAATTTTGGCTTGATGGTTTGGTGAACCCAAACTAGTTCTCCAGCGTTGCCGTGTCCTGAAGAGTGTACGTGTGAACCTTTATAATTAATTACTTTGACGTTACGACGGTAGATATTGTCTTTTAATTTTTGTACGGCAATTTCATTTCCGGGAATAATTGATGAAGAAAGAACAATAGTATCTCGTTCATTTAAAGTAATGAACTTGTGTTTATCGGTGGCCATACGCATAAGGGCAGCAAATTCTTCACCCTGAGCGCCAGTAGAGAGGATAACAATTTTATCGCTCGGGTAATCACCCATATCACCAGTATTTATAAAGGTGTGAGGTTGTACTTCAAGGAGTTTGGCAGCAATAGCAATGTCAATATTAGTTTTAATACTACGTCCTTCCATTACTACTTTTTTGCCATTAGCTTCACAGGTTTTGATGATACTGATTAGTCGGTCAAATTGTGAAGCAAATGTACCAATAATTAGTCGGCCTGTCGCACTCTTGATGATGTTTTCCAAAGTTTCATATACTTTGGCTTCAGAAGATGAAAAGCCTTCACGGTCGGCGTTGGTGGAGTCGCAAAGAAGCACAAGGTTATTATTGAGACCAATTTTTTCCCAAGACGCTTTTTCTTCAACTACTACTTTTCCATCTTCGTGGGTTAGTTTGATGTCTCCAGTAATAACTACGTCACCGTGTTTTGTTTCAATAGCAATACCCATCGCATCAGGTATAGAGTGAGTGACTGGGAAAGTTTTGACACGAGTACTACCAACTGTAAATGATTCACCTTCTTTTACTACTTGCATTGAAACAGGATCCATATGCGGAAATTCTTCTTGCCGTTTTAGAATCATCAGTGAGGTAAGGTATTGTGTGTAGATTGGAGGATTACCAATTCTTTCCATAATAAATGGAATACCACCAATGTGATCAAGGTGACCGTGAGTGATAATTAAAGCACGAATTTTTTGTTTGCGTTCTTCGAGATATTGAGTATTTGGTAGAATATAATTTACACCAGGAGCATTACTTTCTTCTGACACAAATTGAAAACCGGCATCAATCACAATAATATCTTCTTTGGTCTCGATGATAATCATATTACGACCAATTTCTTCGACTCCAGAGACAGGAATAACACGTACAGTGTCTTCATCTAGTACTTCGGGAATATTTGGTTGCTTGTCGGTCGTGACGGTTAGTCTATGGGTAAGGGCAGGAGCAGTGTCACGACGACGACGTTGTGGGTGATTGCTACGACGTTTTGTTCGACCGCCAGCTTCAGTTTTGCGAGTGGTGGTATCGGTATTACTGTGAGAAGCGTTTTGTGGGCGATTTTGAGTACTTCCATAACGATGAGTAGAGCCGTTGGTTCGGTTGCGACTAAAGTCACGACGGGCTGGTCTAGCTCCTGTTGAAGGAGTTTGTGTTTCGGTTGGTTGATGGTTTGGATTCATAATTTAATTTTAATTTAGGTTGTTATCAAGTTCCTTTTTTTGAAAAATTGGCCAAAGAATTTCACTTTTTGCATACCAAGAACCGATATTCATAAAACGGTCAGATGGTTTTCCAAGGTCAGTGAGCGGACTTATAGTGATATCTTTATGGACAACATAAGTTAGACTAGGTGCAAAAAGAAATACGGCAGGGGTATCAGCATTGATAGCGGTGCTTATTTCAGCAAGTAGTAAGTTTCGTTCTGTATTGTCCTGTGTGTGGCGACTTTTTTCGAGTAAACGGTCCACTGAAATATTTGTATACTGAGAGATATTTAGCCCAGGGTCATTTTTTTGTGATGAATGCCAGAAAGGGTACAGATCTTTTGATCGACTCATATCAAGTCCAAATAAAAGGGTAGCAAACTCTCTTGGTCTTATCACTGATTGTACCAAATCAGTCTGTTCATATTGTTCAATTTCCACTTCTACTCCCAACCTACGCCACGTCTCTGCAATAAGCATAGCGGTTCGGTTAAATAAGTCATTATTACTAGTCTTGATAGTAATACTTAGAGTCTCTGATGTTCCGTCAATAGTTTTTTCCCAAAAACCAGCTTCATTTTTAATCCACTTACCAGCAATTAAAATTTGTTCAGCAACATCGAGTGAAAAAGATGGATCGGCTTCTTGTGTCCTTATTGATTCTAACTCATCTGCCTTCGGTAGCATAGGCTCGGTAATGGGAAAACCATAACCAAGAAGTAATTCATTAATTAAATTTTGACGATCAACGGCTTTATTCAATGCTTCCCTGGCTGATTTGTCTCGCATTGAGGCTGATCGGTTTTGGTTGATAAATAAACCAAAAACTCTAGGTAATGGAATATTCTGTATCCGATAGTCGTCGTTGTGAAGATTTTTTACATCGCTTAAAGCTAAATAAGCAGTGGCATTGATTTCATTAAACATCAGCATCAGCACTCGGTTTTAGTTTATAGCCATTAATTAAACCTGTTTCATCACTAATCACTTCTTCAATAGAAAATAATCCAGAACCAATTGGTTCAGTGTTGTGTTTACTAAATGGAAGTTGTTCGATTTGCAGTCTACTCCAAATATGAGCAGGCATAATACCAAGAGTGAAATTCTCCATAAATGGGGCATAAGCTTCAAGGAGAGTAACTGTTAATTCATATTCATTAACAAGTTCGGTGGTTACTTCACTCCAATTGCCAGCTAATGGACTTTTTAGTTCTGGATTTTGGATTAGTTTGATGGTGTATTCTACATCGTGAGCGGTAATCGGTGTTCCGTCGTGAAAGTGTCGATCTTTTCTCAATAATATATGATAAGAAGTTCCGTCTTCAGAAACAGTTATAGCTTCGGCTAAGTCAGAAACTAAAGTACCGTCTGGTTTTATTTTTAATAAACCACTATATAAAAGAGCAACGGTGTCGTGATCGGCACGTGTCAAAGCAAGGGCAGGATTAATAAAACGTGGTAAGCCAACAATTCCTTCTTTTAGAACACCACCTTCAGTTGGTGAACTACTGCTATATTTTTGACTTAAAGTATAAGTAAAGGTAATTCCAGCTAATATTACTAAAAATAATAATGTTCGCAAAATTAAGCGATCGCTAGCTTTGCGTTTTTCGATAAGTCCAAGGAGAGTATCAAACAAGGATAGTTTAAAACGTGATGACATAAGATAAACCACCGCTACAGGATAAATTCCTGTAGTACGATTTGATTTAGAGACAGGTTAATAATTTACCTGGAAAGGTCTATACAATAAGGTTCAAAAAAGACGACAATACAAAAAGTATTGAAATACCGATGGTGAATTTGAATAGGAAAAGCTCAGCACCACGACGCTTGTGGAAAGCTGAACTAAAGTTATCACCACCAAATGCTCCGCCAAGGCTAGAGCCACGCTGTTGTAACAGAATCGCAGCTATAAGCAGGACAGAGAGGGTTATTTGAACATAGGGCAATGCCGGTTGCATTG
>JFJP01005803.1_pt1 | contig 12542 bp, 16 predicted proteins | sample 431651 | NCBI WGS metagenome assembly JFJP01 (sample SAMN02602958, study PRJNA72255) | Microbial mat metagenome, whole genome shotgun sequencing project. | biome: fresh water; feature: sink hole; material: water; isolation source: purple microbial (photo- and chemosynthetic) mats found in... | reverse complement strand
TGGGTTTTGCGGGCATTGCCATCAAAATATTTTTTCAGTGCAACATCGGCAACCTGCAGATCGGCTCGCGCTGAATCAAGCTGGCGCGACAGCAAGCCCAGACGGGCATTGAGCAGCTTGAGCTTGAAGTTCTCACGCACAAAAAACGACTGTTCAGGCGACAGCAAGGTGGCCTCGGGGTTTTCAACACGGCTGACCCGCACCAGGCTGCGCGCCTCGGTCAATACCAGTGAAATGCTCTGCTGCCACCAGTTGGGGACCGGGGCGGCCTGATCCGCCAGCGCTTGTTTGCCGGCCTGAGTGGCCGTCACCGCATTGGCCAGCGCCAGCTCATCGGCCAGACGCACCAGCTCATCAAGCTTGGCCAGCATGGTCGGTGTGTCACTGATGGCAGCGGACTTGACACGATCAATGTCGCGCGCAATGGCACGTTGCAACAAGGCCAGGCGCGGCTGCGCTGCCCGCACCACGCGCTGGTCAGCGCTCTTGAGGGCCGCCAGCAAAGGTTCAACGCTGCCTGTCAACAGCGCCTGCTGTTGGGCCAGACGCAGCGCGGCTTCAATGTCGACCACCAGGTTTTCGTCACGCGAGCGTGACAAGCTTTGCATCAGTTCGTCAAGCTGGCCACGTTGCAAGGCCACCTCACTCAGGCGTGAATCAAGCACGGCGGCACGCGCCGCTGTTTCCTGGGCCAGCGCCACCGCCTGTTTGGACAACGCCCGCGCCTCCAGCGACTGAGACAAGGCCTCGGCGCTTTGGCGGGCCAACTGTTCCTGCATGTTGCTGACTTTTTGCCACAACAGCACTCCCAGCAGCACACCCGCCAAGGCCAGTGCACCCACCCACCAAATCAGCTGGCTGTGTAATCTTGCAGGCTCGGGGGCGTCAGAAGCTGGCCGCTGGGTGTCAGGCTGAGTGACAGCGATTGCAGCCGGTGCGTCAGCTGCCGGTGCCGGATTGGCGGGGTCTGGTGAGTGGACTGCGGTCATGGCATTGATTCTATCGAGGCCAGCACGCTGGGCAAAGCCGGGCTGGCCAGCTGCACCACCCCAAAACCCAAGTGCCGCGCCGCCTCTGCAATGCGTCCATGGGTGGCTACAGCACGGGCTTCTGACCACGACTGCCCTGGTAACAAGCCCGCCAAATTTCCCACCGCTTCGGCGCTGCTTAACAGCCAGACCGAGCCATTGCTGGCCGCCAACGCCGCCAGCGCGGTTTGAGTACTGTCCCAAATCGGTGCGCCGCGTTGGTAAGCCACCACAAAGTCAACCTGAGCGCCTGCCGCCCGCAAGCGTTGCGCCAGCCAGTCACGGCCCACCCCGGTGGGCTCGCTGGCCTGGGGTTCAGCCGGTGTGTCGCCCCGAACGATCAAAACCTGCGAACCGGGGCCGACCTGGGTGTGCACCTGCCGCCACAGGTTTTCCGAATCAAATTGTGCGCTCTCAGCGCATGGCGCATCGACCCGCGCGGCTGGCATGCCCTGGCCCAGAAGCGCGGCACGGGTCCCTGGCCCTGTTCCCCACGCTCTGAAGTTGATAGTGCCTGACGCAATATCAGAAAGGGCTAGAGCATGTTTTTGATCAAAAAAATAATTCACGGCATGGCCGCTGACAAACATCACGACAGCGTAGCTGGCCAGGCGCTGCCAGGCTTGTGTCAACGCATCGTTGTGAGCCAGCGCACGGGTTTCAATCAGCGGCCAGGCACACGCGGTATGCCCCTGCTGCACCAGTTGTAGCGCCCATTGCGTTGCCTGTGGCTGCACCCGGGTCACGATCAAATGCATGGTCAGCTTTCGATGGGTGTCATGTCAACCCACAGCAGCGGATCAACCCAGATGCACCAGGCTGCCACCTTGCGCCAGCAACTTGGCCTGAAGCTCGTCAGCCACCCGCTGCCCCAAAGTTTCGGCCCCCGTCAGGTCAGTCACCGGTGCCTGCTGGCACACCCGCACCAGCGGCAGCTGGCCGGCCACATCGCCCCAGGCGGCTTGCAGCACCAGCACACCTTGGCCAAGTGTGGCAAATGCCGCCAGCGGCATCGAGCAGCTGCCACCCATGGCGCGGCTGACGGCGCGCTCAGCCGCAATGCGCAACCAGGTGTCGTGGTGCACCAGGGGTGCCAGCGCCTGCGTCACGTCGGTGCGCTCGCTTCGCACCTCAATCCCCAAAGCGCCCTGGCCGGCGGCGGGCAGCATCACATCAGGCTCAAAAACAGCGCGAATGCGGTTTGCCAGGCCCAGCCGCTTCAGGCCGGCAGCAGCCAGCACAATCGCGTCATACAGCCCCTCATCGAGCTTGCGCAAGCGGGTGTCGAGATTGCCGCGCAAGGGCTCAATCTTCAAATCTGGCCGCAATGACTGCAACAGCGCCACCCGGCGCAGGCTTGAGGTGCCCACCAATGCCCCCTGCGGCAAGGCGTCCAAGCTGGCGAAATGGGTCGACACAAAGGCATCGCGCGGATCTTCGCGTTCCATCACACAGGCCAGGCAGAAGCCTTCGGGCAAGGCCATTGGCACGTCTTTGAGCGAATGCACCGCCAGGTCGGCGCGGCCTTGCTCCAGGGCCACTTCGAGTTCTTTGACAAACAGGCCCTTGCCACCCACCTGGCTCAGGGCGCGGTCCAGAATTTGGTCGCCGAGTGTGGTCATGCCCAGGATGTCGACCTGATGGCCAGCCTGGCCCAGCAAGGCCTGCACATGTTCGGCCTGCCACAGGGCGAGGCGGCTTTCGCGGGTTGCGATGGTGAATTTGCTCATAAAACAAGGCGCTGGGCCGGAACCTTTTTGTCATCTGGACTGAGCCGGGAATGCTAGCATGGCTCTTGCTTGAATTCAGCTCTACCCAGCATTCCCCGACGTGAACACCGCCATGACAAAGACGACTCAAACCCCCGCCAGAAAGCAAGTTCACCAGCGGCGAGCAGCCGTTAATGGACAACATCCGTCTGCTCGGACGTTTGCTTGGCGACGTGATCCGTGAGCAGGAAGGCGAGCCCGCCTATGACCTGGTTGAGCAGGTGCGCCAGCTGTCGGTGGCTTTTCGCCGCAATGCCGACCACGACGCCGACAAGGCCCTGAAAAAATTGCTGAAATCATTGAGCAGCGAGCGGACCGTGAGCGTGGCGCGCGCTTTTACCAACTAGAGCCACCTGGCCAACCTGGCTGAAGACCGTCACCACATCCGCCGCCGCGCCCTGCACAAGCGCGCCGGCAGCGTGCGCGACGGCAGCGTCGAGATGGCCCTAGATCGACGCGCCGCACCCCCTGCAAGTGGAACTGGTACGCCGCTACCGCGATGGGCAAACCGACGAGCGCATCAAGCCGCGGTATTCACATTTCGATCAATGGCATTGCTGCGGGGCTGCGCAATACCGGCTAAGCCAAAAAGGCACAACGCTCAGGATGTCCAAAAAATCCTGACCGTGGGCCACACCAGAACCAGCACGATCACGCAGGGCACGATGGTCCAAGAGATCTCGACCCACAAGGCGCTGTGAAAATTCACCCCTTCGCTTTTTTCGGCCCGGTGATGGCGCCAGGCGGCCACCAGCAGCAGGGCGAAAGACAGCGCAAAAATCAGCAGGCAAACCAGCATCAGTGCGCTGCGCACGCCAAATTCAGTCATGGCCAGCCTTTGTCGCACCTTTGCCGCGCTGCAGGGCCGCGCGCATCTGGTCCAGGCCAATTTCGCTGTGCGCGCTGACATTGAGCTTGGGGCTGGGCTTGAAGGCATGGCCGTACACCACTTCAAACGTCAGTTGCAGTGGCTGGCCCGCCAGCGCCTGCAGCAGTTGCCGATGCCAACCGCCCCCACGCAAGCCGGCGAACCTTGCTGCGTGCAGGTTGCGCCCCAAACCGCGCAGCTCTTGCAGCAGGCGCTCGGGGGTCTCAAACGTCAGGGTGATGCGCTCCATGTCCATCACCGGCTCGGCAAACCCGGCCGCCAGCAGCATGTCGCCCCAGTCGTGCATGTCAGTGAACGCATGTGCCGGTGCCGGCCATTGCTGGGCCTGGTAAAGCGCGCGCAGTTCCATCAGCGTGTCAGGCCCCAGGCAAGAAAACATCAAGAAACCATCCACCTGCAAGGCTTGATGCCACTGCGCCATCAGTGCCTGTGGCGCAGCGGTCATGTGCAGCGCCATATTGGCCCAAAGCATGTGCGCGGGCTGGCTGATGCGTGTCACCACCGAAGTTTTGGGCTGGAGCCAGCTTTGTGGCTTCCACCTGGAGGGCTGCAGTGCTCGGGCAGCAAGCGCAACACCAGCGTCAGAGGCCTCCAGCACCGTGCACGCCGCCTTGGGGTAGCGCTGTGCCAGCAGGCCATGCGCTTGCATGCCTCCCCGCAGCGGCTGCCAATCAATCCAGCTCGCTGGCTGGTACTTGATGCAATCGAGCCGCTGCTGCATGCGTCGCGCCACCTCCTCGTGCAGCCAGGGTGAGGCTTCAGCCGGCCGGCACTGCCAGCGCCGGGCAGCCTGCGGGTCAAGGGTGGGGGGGTGAACGTCAGCCATGGCAAAAATTGGTGTGAGCACGAGTATATTGACTGCATGTTTGCCAAACTGATCTCTGGGGCCTTGTCGCCATTGCGCCGCGGTTCACCGCTGGCCGAGCTGCCCAGCCAGTGCCGGGTGTGCCACAGCTGGCCATCACACCCGGTGTGTGAGGCCTGTGTGAGCCAGTTTGCCCAACCGCAACCCCGTTGCCGCACCTGCGCCCTGCCCTTGCCTGCGGGCGGGCGCCAGTGCGGTGCCTGCCTGAAAAACCCACCACCGCTGGACCAGTGCCTGACCGCAGTGGCCTACGCCTTCCCTTGGTCGCGCTTGATCCACGACTTCAAATTTCATACTGAGCCCGGCCTGGTGCAGGCCTTTGCCCACCTGCTGCGGGCCACGCCCTGGGTGGAGCCCATGCTCGACTCCGCTGAACTGTTGCTGCCCATGCCCCTGTCAAGCCAGCGCCTGCGCGAGCGTGGCTACAACCAGGCCTGGCTGCTGGCACACCAACTGAGCGCCACCAAAGCGCGTGCCGACCTGCTGCTGCGCATCAAGGACACCCCCGCGCAGCACACGCTCAAACGCAACCAGCGCCTGACCGTGCTGAATGACGCCTTTGCCATTGAGCCGCTGCTGGCCGACGCTGTGCGGAACCGGCGCGTGGTGCTGGTGGACGATGTCATGACTACCGGCGCGTCGCTGTATGCGGCAGCCAGGGTGTTGCAAGCGGCGGGTGCCAGCCAGGTCAGTGCCCTGGTGATTGCGCGCACCGAATAGCCCGGTGCCCAGCCACGGTGACCTGCACGACAATTCTGGCATGTTCAATATTGTCTTGGTCGAGCCAGAAATTCCCCCCAACACGGGTAACGTGATCCGTCTGGCGGCCAACACCGGCTGCACGCTGCACCTGGTGGAGCCGCTGGGCTTTTCGATGGACGACAAGCACATGCGCCGTGCCGGACTGGACTACCACGAATACGCCACCGTCAGGCGTCACGCCCATTGGCAGGCCTTTCTGGAGGCAGAAAAACCCGCATCAGAGCACCTGTTTGCCCTGACCACACGCACCAGCCAAAGCGTTTTTGACGCCCGCTTTCAGCCCGGTGACTATTTGGTGTTTGGCTCTGAAACCAAGGGCCTGGATGACGCGGTGCGGCGATCATTCCTGCCGCCCTGCACGCTCAAGCTGCCGATGATGGCCGGGCAGCGCAGCCTGAACCTGTCCAACGCAGTGGCGGTTACGGTGTTTGAAGCCTGGCGCCAGAACGGGTTTGCGCTTCGATAGCCAGGCTGTCGCCGGCACCCGGTTGCTGCTGCAACCGCTGGTATTTGTTCCACAGGCTGTCTTTGCTTTCCACCCACAACGGGTTGACCGGAATACAGCTCACCGGGCACACCTGCACACACTGGGGCTCGTCAAAGTGGCCGACACATTCGGTGCATTTGTGGGGGTCAATCTGGTAAATCTCAGGCCCCATAGAGATGGCGTCATTGGGGCATTCGGGCTCGCACACATCGCAGTTGATGCATTCATCGGTGATCAACAATGCCATGGTGACGTGCCTGGCAGGCTGGCTTACTCGGTGATGTCCGGGCTGACGTTTTCAGTGCCCTTGACGATCATCACCGGCACACCCGCGGCGTGCAGCACCTCGTTGGACACCGACCCCAGCAGCGCGCTGCGCAGCGTGCTGGTACCGCTGGCCCCCATCACCACCAGATCGCAGCCGTAGTTTTCCAGGATGTCAACCAAGGTGTGCGCCGGGTCGCCCATGGCCACTTCGGTCTCGTAGGCGATGCCGGCGGCGTCCAGCAAGGCCTGCGCTGGCAGCAAGGAGTTGGCACCCGCTGCAGCGCTGACCTGCTCAATGACGCGCGGGTCGTGTGCCACCATCAGCTCGTACAGACTGGCAGGCTCTTGTACGTTGGCCAGCACTGCAGTGGTTTCCAGCCCATTGCCAGCCATGGCAATGGCAAAGCGCACCGCTTCCAGGGCAGTGGCAGAACCGTCAAACGGCAAAAGAATCTTCATAGTCAGCTCCAGTTGATTCGTTCAAATTCAGGCCACACGGCGCACTTTGTCCAGCAGGCGCTGATTCACACCGGGTGACACAAACCGGTCCACCTCGCCACCGAGCGTGGCGATTTCACGCACAAAGGTGCTTGAAATAAACTGGTATTTGTCGCCGGGGGTTAAAAAAACAGTTTCCACATCAGGCATCAAGGCGCGGTTCATGCCGGCCAGCTGAAATTCGTAGTCAAAGTCAGTCACAGCGCGCAGGCCGCGCACCATGGCCTTGGCACCCTGCGCCACAACAAAATCACGCATCAGCCCGTCGTAACTCTCCACCTGAACGCCTGGGTAATCCGCCATGGCCCGACGCGTCATGTCCAGACGTTCGGCCAATGAAAACATGGCCTTTTTGTGATGCCCGGCCGCCACTGCCACAATGACCCGGCCAAACAACTGCACTGCGCGGCGCACCACGTCTTCGTGGCCAAGCGTGATGGGATCAAAAGTGCCAGGGTAAACCGCTATCAGATTGTTGGGCATGGTGAAAAACAAATGAACAGTTGAATGGGAAGGGGGTGATTATCAACGGCGGACGCAAACGACTGCGCGCTGGTCATGCTGCGGGGCAGTCCCGTCGGGCGTGGAGACACCAGGCTGGGTTTGGACGGCCTGCGGGCAATGCCTTTAAAACCGGATAGCTGCGCTTTGAGCGACTTTTTTCAGCCGGCAACGAGCCAGGTCCGGCCCCATCCGGTGCACGTCAATAGCACGCATCGCCTTCCAAATAGTCACACTACACGCATCGCTCGCCCTCTGCACCAGCACTCAAACGCTCCTTGCATGGACTTTGACGGGGTCGTGTCTTGGGGGGGCCGCGAATGTTAAAGCAAAGCCGGCCCGGTTATACTCGGACGATCTGCAAATTCATCAGCAGTGCACGTCAGGCGCAGTTCCAGCATCTGTCGCAAGTTCTTTTTATTACAGGAAATATCATGATTGCATCCAGTATCAAAGCCGCTGTCGTCAACGACAACGCACGCCAAGCCGGTGATACCGGCAGCCCTGAAGTGCAAGTTGCACTGCTCACCGCTCGTATCAACGAGCTCACTCCCCATTTCAAGACCCATGCCAAGGATCACCACGGTCGCCGCGGTCTGTTACGCATGGTGAGTCGTAGGCGCAAGTTGCTGGACTACCTCAAGAGCAAGGATGCTGATCGTTACGTGGCTCTGATCGCCAAGCTTGGTCTGCGCAAGTAATCGGTCGTTGAGATGATTGAATGCCTGGGTTAGTTCACTAGCTCAGGTTTTTTTTACGGAGACGGCAAAAGCGGAGCGAAGCTGTGTCATTCCAAAGTCAGGTGAGCTGCCGGAGTTCGCCTGATTCTGGAATGGCATCGTGTTCTGTGTTGTTTGATCCGGGCTTGGGTGAGGTGGCCTGCACCTTCCAGTAAATCCTAGACATTCAGGAGAAATTTATGACAATGTTCAAAAGAGTCAGCAAAACCTTTCAATGGGGTCAAAACACGGTAACGATGGAAACTGGCGAAATTGCCCGCCAGAGCAACGGCGCAGTTTTGCTGGACATGGATGGCACGGTGGTGCTGGCGACAGTTGTTGCCAAAACAGAGGGCAAGGCTGGTCAGGACTTCTTTCCATTGACTGTTGATTACCTCGAAAAAGCATATGCCGCAGGTCGCATTCCCGGCAACTTCTTCAAGCGTGAAGGCCGTCCCAGCGAGTTTGAGACGCTGACCAGCCGCCTGATTGACCGCCCGATCCGTCCGCTGTTCCCGGAAGGCTTCTTCAATGAGGTCCACGTCGTTGTGCACACCGTTTCCCTGAATCCAGAAGTCGATGCCGACATTGCTTCACTGATTGCTGTCAGCGCGGCCTTGTCCATCAGTGGTGTGCCATTCAATGGTCCGCTTGGTGCCGCCCGAGTCGGTTTTGTCAATGGCGAATATGTGTTGAACCCTGGTCAGACCGCCCGCAAAAAATCAATCTTGGATCTGGTGGTGGCCGGCACAGAGTCTGCGGTGCTGATGGTGGAGTCTGAAGCACAGCAACTGTCTGAAGAAATCATGCTGGGTGCCGTCGTGTTTGGCCATGAGCAGGGCAACATCGCTGTGAATGCGATCCACGATTTGGTGCGCGACGCCGGCAAACCTGTATGGGACTGGAAAGCGGCGGCCAAGGATGAGCCGCTGATTGCCAAGGTGGGTGCGCTGGCTGATGACAGGCTTGCCGCTGCTTATCAAATTCGCAACAAGCAGGCACGTACCCAGGCCTGCCGCTCGGCCTACGCTGAAGTCATGGCATCACTGAAGGCCGATGGTGTGGCATTTGACAGCGTGGCCGTTGAAGGCATGCTGTTTGACATTGAAGCCAAGATTGTTCGTGGCCAGATTCTGGCCGGCGAGCCCCGCATTGACGGTCGCGACACTCGCACCGTACGCGCTATCGAAATTCGCAACAGCGTGTTGCCCCGCACCCACGGCTCGACCCTGTTCACCCGTGGTGAAACCCAGGCTTTGGTGGTGACCACTTTGGGCACCGAGCGCGATGCGCAACGCATTGACGCATTGAGTGGCGACTACGAAGACCGTTTCTTGCTGCACTACAACATGCCTCCCTTTGCCACTGGCGAAACCGGTCGCGTGGGAACACCCAAACGCCGCGAAATCGGCCACGGTCGCTTGGCCAAGCGCGCATTGGTAGCTTGCCTGCCCAACAAGGAAGACTTTCCGTACACCATGCGTGTGGTGTCGGAAATCACTGAATCCAATGGTTCTTCATCCATGGCATCGGTATGCGGAGGTTGCTTGAGCTTGATGGATGCTGGTGTGCCTATGAAGGCGCACGTGGCGGGTATCGCCATGGGCCTGATCAAGGAAGGCAACCGCTTTGCCGTGTTGACCGACATTCTGGGCGACGAAGATCACCTCGGCGACATGGACTTCAAGGTAGCTGGTACCACCAATGGCATTACTGCGTTGCAAATGGATATCAAAATCCAAGGTATTACCAAGGAAATCATGCAGGTCGCTTTGGCTCAGGCCAAGGAAGCGCGCATGCATATTCTGGGCAAAATGCAAGAAGCCATGGCAGAAGCCAAGACTGAGGTGTCCAACTTTGCGCCGCGCCTGTTCACCATGAAGGTCAACCCGGAAAAAATCCGTGATGTGATTGGCAAGGGCGGTGCCGTTATTCGGGCGCTGACTGAAGAAACCGGCACGCAGATTAACATCGACGAAGACGGCACCATCACCATCGCGTCCGCTGATCCCGCCAAGGCCGAAGAAGCCAAGCGCCGTATAGAGCAGATCACGGCTGAAGTCGAAATCGGCAAGGTCTACGAAGGCCCGGTTGTGAAGATTCTGGACTTTGGTGCACTGATTACTTTGCTGCCGGGCAAAGATGGTCTGCTGCACATCAGCCAAATCGCTCATGAGCGTGTCGAGAAAGTCACTGACTATTTGTCCGAAGGTCAGATCGTCAGGGTCAAGGTTTTGGAAACCGACGAAAAAGGCCGCGTCAAGTTGTCGATGAAGGCGCTGCTGGAGCGTCCGACACAAGGTTCGCCAGATAACCGCGCCTGATATTGCTATAAATCAAGTAGCTTATATCGTATGTTATATAAGGGCTAAAGGTCGATTCCATTATGAATGCGATAGAGATATCCGCTTTTGGTGCGCCTGAGGTATTGCGCCTGTGCGAGCGACCTACACCCACACCTGGTGCGGGTGAGTTGCTGATCCGCGTGGCGGCCAGTGGGGTCAATCGGCCTGACGTATTGCAGCGGTTGGGGCAATACCCGGTGCCTGCTGGTGCGTCAGACATTCCGGGCCTGGAGGTGGCGGGTGTCATTGTGCAAGGTGACGCAGGCGAACTGGCTGCCGCTGGCCTTCGCCTGGGTGACCGGGTGTGTGCGCTGGTAGCGGGTGGTGGCTATGCCGAGTATTGCGTGGCACCCATCGGCCAGTGTTTGCCTGTGCCGCAGGGGCTGAGCGACGTTGAGGCAGCGAGCCTGCCAGAGACCTACTTCACTGTCTGGAGCAACATGATGGACCGGGCGCGTTTACAGCCTGGTGAAACCGTGCTGATCCAGGGGGGTACCAGCGGGATTGGTGTTACCGCCATCCAGCTTGCCAAAGCCATGGGTGCGAAAGTGATCGCGACAGCGGGCAGTGACGAAAAGTGTGCAGCCTGCCTGGCGCTGGGTGCTGATGCTGCGATCAACTACAAGACGCTGGATTTTCAGGCTGAGGTGGCCCGTTTGACAGACAACCAGGGCGTGGATGTAATCCTGGATATCGTCGCGGGCAGCTATGTCGCCAAGGAAGTTCAGTGTCTGCGGGAAGATGGACGACTGGTGATCATCTCGGTGCAGGGCGGTGTGAAAAGTGAAATTAACGCGGGGCTGGTGTTGCGTCGTCGTTTGACGGTGACGGGTTCCACCTTGCGTCCACGTCCGGTGGCGTTCAAGGCCGCCATTGCTCAGGCCTGTCTGAAAACGGTCTGGCCGCTGTTGGTGGCTGGGCGCGTCAAGCCGGTTATACACTGCACGTTTCAAGCGGCGGATGCCGCCAAAGCGCACACGCTGATGGAAACCAGCAGCCATGTGGGAAAAATTGTTTTAACCTGGGGAAAATCATCATGAAGAAACTTATTGCCGGTAACTGGAAAATGAATGGCAGCCTGGCTGCCAATGAAAAACTCATCAAGGACATCCTGGCTGGGCTGGTTCAGCCGGCCTGCCAGATTGCGGTCGGTGTCCCGTCGGTATATCTGGCGCAATGCCAGGCGCTGCTTGCGGGCAGTGCGATTGATCTTGCCTCGCAAGATGTTTCGGCCCATGAAGGCGGTGCCTATACCGGCGAGATTGCCGCTGCCATGCTCAAGGAGTTTGGTGTGCGGTATGCCATCGTTGGGCACTCTGAGCGTCGGCAGTATCATGGTGAAACAGATGAAGTGGTGGCGATCAAGGCGCAGCGCGCATTGGGCTGCGGCATTACTCCGATTGTTTGCGTAGGCGAGACTCTCGCTGAACGTGAAGCTGGGCAAACCGATGACGTGGTCAAGCGGCAACTAGCCGCCGTCATTCACACCAATGGCCATTGCATCAGTGAAATCGTGGTGGCGTATGAGCCGGTGTGGGCCATTGGAACTGGCAAGACCGCCACGCCGGAGATGGCACAGCAAGTACATGCCGTATTGCGCGCGCAACTGCAAGCCGCCTCTGAGCACGCTGACCAAATCAAGCTTTTGTATGGCGGAAGCATGAATGCTGCCAACGCGGCTTCGCTATTGACCCAGCCAGATATCAACGGCGGCTTGATTGGTGGTGCCGCACTTAAAGCCCAAGACTTTTTGACAATTATTGCAGCCGCTGTTTGAAGCCAAGTGTAGATTGCTACTTTGAATCGCGGCGGGTATATTCCCCGCCCCAAGGGGCGGGGATTTTTATTGGAGCATTTGATGAATGTATTGTTGACTATTTTGCTGGCGGTGCAGATGATTTCCGCGGTCACCATGGTGGGTTTGATCTTAGTTCAACACGGCAAAGGAGCCGATATGGGCGCGGCTTTTGGCAGTGGTGGTTCGGGCAGCCTGTTCGGGGCCAGTGGCAGTGCCAATTTTCTGTCGCGTACGACTGCCGTGTTGGCGACGGTCTTTTTTGTTGCCACCTTGCTGTTAGCCTATTTTGGTACGCCGCGCGCAGCCTCAAGCTCCGGCAGTGTTTTGGAAAACGCTGCGTTAGTTGCCCCTGTTCCGGCAGCTGCTGCTCCGGTGGTACCCGCCTCAGGCGCTGCACAGATTCCCGCCAAATAATTGCTCTTGAAATGCCGGTTAGCCCGCAAGGAGGTGTGGAATTTCAGGGTAAACTCTTAGTTGTTGAACGACAACGGAGAGCCAAAACGTAAGTAGCTCTAGATAGTTTTCAGGCCGTCGTGGTGAAATTGGTAGACACGCTATCTTGAGGTGGTAGTGGCGAAAGCTGTGCGAGTTCGAGTCTCGCCGACGGCACCAAG
>JFJP01036282.1_pt1 | contig 12544 bp, 9 predicted proteins | sample 431651 | NCBI WGS metagenome assembly JFJP01 (sample SAMN02602958, study PRJNA72255) | Microbial mat metagenome, whole genome shotgun sequencing project. | biome: fresh water; feature: sink hole; material: water; isolation source: purple microbial (photo- and chemosynthetic) mats found in... | reverse complement strand
GGTCGTTGGTGGCGACTTGTACGACCGTGTAGGCGGGATTCCCTTTGGTCAGGTGGCTCCACACGAAGACCATCGCCGTGCAGGGCGCCGCTCCGAGGAGGATCGCGCCGGCGAGATAATTCTTCGCGAGATCTTGCGGGATGAACGCCTTGAAGACGACGAAAAAGAAGAAGAAGGCTATGCCGTACATGGTAAAGGGTTTGACGAGCCAGTTCGTCGCCCAGGTGACATAGAGGCCTTTCGGGTTTTTGCCCACATTACGGATGCTCGTAAAATCGACCTTGAGCATCATGGGATAGATCATGAGCCAGATGAGTACGGCTATCGGAATCGAAACCTGCGCGTACTCAAAACGCGAAAGGAAATCCGGTATCGCGGGGGCAAACTGTCCGATAAGGACGCCCGCGATCATGCAGAGAACCACCCAGACAGTCAGATACCGTTCGAAAAAGCCGATGCCGGCCTTGTTTGCGTCGCTCATTTGCAATTTCTCCTTTTTTTCCTGCAGAGGCAGGTTTCCGTATCATGCGAAAGGTCATGAATGAACTCTTCGAGAAAATCGAACACGTCTCCGTTCAAGCCGTAATGGATCCACTTTCCGTCGGGTCGGGTCGTGACCAAACCCGCTTCCACCAGAATGCCCAGATGATGCGAGAGGGTCGGCTGGCTGATGTCAAAGTAGTCGAGAAGGTCGCAGGCGCACAATTCGCCGCACGAGAGTATGTGGACGATCCTGATCCGGTTCTCGTCGGCGAGAGCCTTGAGCAATACCGAAGCCCGCGAAAATTCCGTTTCCACCCTTCACCTCTTGATATAGATGATTGTCTATATGAAGAATAACGATCAAATAGATGAATGTCAATATTAAAAAATGTTATTGCCCGGAAATGGAATTCTTTTTCGTTCCCGTCGGACTGGTCGAAAATCATGAGCGCCACTTGCAAGTCGTTCGTTCCGGGAGTACTGTTTAACCTCGCAGGGGAAAAAATGAAAAACACCGTCGAAGCGAAACTGCATCTGGACAGGGAATATACGATAGGACGGACCGACAAGCGGCTGTTCGGATCCTTTCTGGAACACCTCGGCCGCGCCATCTACGGCGGCATCTACGAGCCAGGCCATCCCGCGGCGAACGCGCAGGGATTCCGGCTTGACGTCCTGGAGCTGGTCAGGGAACTGAAGGTTCCCCTGGTGCGTTACCCGGGCGGAAATTTCGTCTCTTCGTTCCGATGGGAGGATTCCGTCGGCCCCGCGGAGTTGCGGCCGCGAAGGCTCGATCTGGCATGGCGCACGGTCGAACCGAACGGCTTCGGCCTCAACGAATTCATGGAGTGGTCGAAGGCAGCCGGAGCGGAGGCGATGATCGCCCTCAACCTGGGGACGAGGGGAATCGAGGCGGCTTCGGCGCTCGTGGAATACTGCAACCATCCCGGCGGCTCGTATTGGAGCGAGCTCCGCATCTCCCACGGCGCGCGGAATCCGCACAATGTCCGCCTGTGGTGCCTCGGGAACGAAATGGACGGCCCCTGGCAGGTCGGACAGAAAACGCCCGAGGAATACGGACGGCTCGCCTTCGAAACAGCCAAGGCCATAAAGCTCTTCGATCCGACCCTCGAACTGGTCGCCTGCGGATCCTCATACCCCGGCATGCCCACCTTCCAGCAATGGGAGTGCACGGTTCTCGACCACTGCTACGACACGGTCGACTATCTGTCGCTCCACCTCTATACCGGCAACAAGTCAGGCGACCTTCCGACCTTCCTCGCCGCGTCGCGGGGAATGGACCGTTATATCGAAGCCGTAACGGCTACCTGCGATCATGTGAAGGCAAAAAAAAGAAGCGGCAAGACGATGATGCTTTCGTTCGACGAATGGAATGTGTGGTTTCATACCCTTTCTAACGACAGGAACCAAACACCCTGGCAAGTCGGCCCGCATCTGCTCGAGGACGTATATACCTTCGAGGACGCCCTTGTCGTCGGATGCATGCTCAACTCCCTCCTGCGTCATGCCGACCGCATCAAGATCGCCTGCCTCGCGCAGCTCGTGAATGTCATCGCGCCGATCATGACCGAAAACGGCGGACCGGCCTGGAAACAGACGATCTTCTGGCCCTTTTATTACGCGTCGCTCTACGGCAGGGGAACCGTCCTCGACCCGAGAATCGCGGTTCCCGGCTATGACAATCCCGAGTTCGGGGAAACGCCCTATCTGGATGCGTGTGCGGTACTGGACGAAACGGGCGATTTCCTCACCTTCTTCATGATCAACCGTCACGCCGAAGAGAGCCTCCGGGTTTCCTGTTCCTTCGCAGGTATAGAACCCTCGGGAAAAGCCGTCCATATGGAACTTGCCGGCTTCCACCCGAAGACGGTAAATACCGCCGCCGATCCGCATGCGGTAAGCCCGAAAGAAAGTACGGACACCCGACAGACAGCCGATGGCTGGGAGTCCGTCCTCAAGCCGCTTTCATGGAACATGATCCGGCTCGCTCTGGCAAAGACGGCGGTTCGCTGAGAGTCGGCTATCCGGCCTTTGCCCCGATCTTGCATTTCTCGGTAACGACCGCATCTATCGCCTTCCCGAGCATCCCCAGTTCGTATGCCAGATCGAGGACCGTATAGCGGTTTCGTATGGTCTGGGCCGCGAAGAGGCCCCATCGGGCGAGGTCGGCATCCACGCCTATTTTTTCGAAGGACGGGCAGCGTGCCCGCAAGAACAGGTCCGACAGTTCCGCGTACCGGGGACGGTCCCGGAACGCAAGCGCGCGCAGGGTTTCCCATCGCTCGCATATCTTCTCGAGCCGCGCGGCAAAGGCCGCCCCGGTCTGCAGCTTCTCCAGGGACATCCTCACGGCATCGTCGACCGCGGAAATCCGGATACCCGTTCCCGCGAACAGGGTCCTCACTTCCTTCTCCCGCCCGGCAGGGGTCTTTGGGGACATGGATGAGGCGAGACGCCGGACCTCGCCGACATCCGTCGAAAACACGATTTCCGCAAAAGCCGTCGCCAACAATGTCCCCGCAGCGACCTTTTCGCCGTGGAGCACGTCGACACCGTTCACCCGGAGGCCGCGCATTTCCCAGCAATGGCTGACATGGTGCTCCGCTCCGGACGCAGGCCGGGAATCTCCCTGGTCCTGCATGGCGAGACCCGTATCGCAAAGACCGTCGAAGACGTCCCGCACCGCACCACTGTCGCGCCGGGCGAGGCCGTCGGGATTCGAAAGACGCCGTACGAGTTTCTCCTGCGAAAGGGCCCATATCGACGGCGTGATGGTTTCGAGACCGAGGGTTTCGGCGATGAGCCAGTCGCGGCCGCTGTTCAGCTTGGCCGCAAGGTCTCCGTAGCCCGCCGCGAGAAGTTCATAGGGAGCATTGGCCATCAAATCCTGGTCGGCGACGACGAGGGCGGGCGCATCGCAGGGCATCGTGGTCTTGAAACCGTTTATGGTTATCGCCGAACCGAAGGAGGTGTAACCGTCGACCGAAGGCGCGGTCGGCACGCACACGTAGGCAAGGGACATTTCGAACGCCGCACGCTTGACGATGTCGTTTACGGTACCGGAACCGACCGATACGGGAACGACGGGTGTACCCGAAGGTATAGTCCGCATGAAGCGTACCAGCTCTTCTATCCGCTCGAGGTCGCCGTGCAAATGCGGATCTCCAGGAAAAATGTACGGAGCGCACCGGGCATAGCCGGCATCCGCAAGCAGGGCCGAAACAGTCTCGCCGGCGGCTTTCCATGTATGCGTATCGGCTACGATCAGCGCGCGGGAGCCGGGCCAGGCACGGGCAAGTTCCGCAGGGATGCGGGAAAGTACGTCTTTACCGGAAACAATCGATCGGGTTGTTCGTGTTTTCATATGCGTGTACGTTAACATTTAGCGGAAACGGCAGATTTAGTCAAGGAAAGCGTCTATACTGTCCCACTATGATAACAGACAGCACCATCAACGTTCTTCCCGGCGAGGAAACGGACGAAAAACTCATACTCCAGAAACTGGCGGCGGCCCTTGCCGTCAAACCGGAAGCAATCACTGCCATAGTATTCCGCAAGAAATCGATCGACGCGCGCAGGGGACAGGTCAAGCTGAGCCTCCGGTATACCGTCTATGTCGGCGAGGAAGCCCCGGCGGCACAAGCGGGCGGAACGGCCTTCTCGCCCGCCTGGAAGCAGGCAGATCCCGCACGCCGGGTCATCATCGTCGGCTCGGGACCGGCTGGACTTTTCGCGGCACTCCGGCTTCTCGAGGACGGCATAACGCCCGTCATCGTCGAACGCGGTTCCGCCGCTCCCAAGCGGAAGCAGGATATCGCCGACATCAGCCGCGACCAGAAGGTAAACGGCGAATCGAACTACTGCTTCGGCGAAGGCGGCGCGGGAACCTTCTCGGACGGCAAGCTCTATACCCGCTCCAACAAGCGCGGCGACATCAGCCGCATCCTCGCGATTTTCCACCACCATGGGGCCGATGCCGAAATTCTCACCGACGCCCATCCGCATATCGGAACCGACCGTCTTCCCGCCATCATCCAGAACATGCGTAATACGATCATCGGCTTCGGCGGTGAATTCCTCTTCGACACCCGCTGCACCGGATTCCGGGTTGAAAACGGGCGTATTACCGGCGTCGAAATCCTGCGAACGGGGACGGACGGCGCGGCTGCGGAAATCCTTTCGGGGGAAGCCGTCATCCTCGCGACGGGCCACTCGGCCCGCGACATCTACACCCTGCTTGCGGGCTTTCCCGGCTGCCTCGAGGCTAAAACCTTCGCGATGGGCGTGCGGGTCGAACACCCACGGGAACTGATCGACCGCATCCAGTATCACGGACAGGAACGCCGCGACACGCTTCCGGCGGCAACCTACCGGCTGAGCGCGCAGGTCGAGGAACGGGGCGTCTATTCCTTCTGCATGTGCCCGGGAGGAGTCATCGTCCCCGCGGCCACCTCGGATGACGAGATAGTCGTGAACGGCATGTCCCCGGCCAACCGGAACACCCGCTGGTCCAACGCCGCAATCGTGGTCGAAACGCGTCCCGAGGACATTCCTGCCGAATTCCGGGATCCTTCGCTCGGCAACCCGGTGCTCGCAGGCGTCCGCTATCAGGAAAGTCTCGAGCACGACGCTAAAAAACACGGACGGGGCCAGTCGGCTCCCGCACAGCGCCTCGCCGACTTCATCGGCGAAAAAGCTTCGGCTACCCTTCCCGACTGCTCGTACACCCCGGGGGTCGTCCCCTCGCGTCTCGATCAGTGGCTGCCGCAGCGGATAACCGAACGGCTTCGCGAGGCGTTCACCGAATTCAATAAATTCATGAAAGGCTTCGTCGCTCCGGAAGCGATCATCGTCGGCGTAGAGACGAGAACGTCCTCGCCGGTCCGCATCCTCCGCGACGGCGAAACCTTCGAGAGCACGGCGATCAAAGGCCTCTATCCCGCCGGAGAGGGTTCGGGTTATGCGGGAGGAATCGTCTCGTCGGCGATGGACGGGGAAAAAACCGCGGAATCGATCGTACGCGGGTTGCGCTGAGAGTCAAAGACCCGCTTCGGGAAGGATGAGGCAGGCCGCCGCGGGCTGGGCCAGATAATATCCTTGCAGGAAATCGATGTCCATGGATTTGAGGGATTCGTACACCTCGACGTCCTCGACATATTCGGCGACCGTCTTCTTGTTCGACTTCTTGCAGAAATGGACTATGCCCTCGACGAGCATCTTGGCGTTTTCGTCGTTCTTGATCTTGCGGATCAGCGAACCGTCGATCTTGACGATGTCGATCGGCAGGTTGACGAGCGAGCTGTAGTTCGAGTAACCGCTGCCGAAATCGTCGATCGCGATCCTGAAACCGTACCGCGAAATGTAATCGATGAACCAGATGCACTTGTCGAGCTCGACCAGCTCGTCGCTTTCGAGGATTTCGAAGATGATGCGGCCTTTCTTGCCCCGGATTTTTTCGTGCACCTCGTCGACGAGGAGGAGGAATTCGGGACGCACGATGTCGTGTATCGAAATGTTTACCGAAACGTCGACGTCGAATTCGCAGATAGCGTCCGCCGAGCGCTTGAGGATGAAATCCGTCAGATGCTGATAGAAGCCGGTGGACTTCGCCACTTCGAGATAGGGATAGATCGTCGTGTAGCTGCCGTCCTCGCGCCTGATCCGGAGCAGGGCCTCGTACCATTCGATGACGGTGCCGTCGCTGTTGAACACCGGCTGGAAAACCGCGCGGAAAGTTCCGTTCTCGCGGTTGTTTATCAGCTCGGTAAACCTGATCACATACTCGTAGGCGTTTTCCTTTTCGGTATTGTCGTCATCGAAAATGGTGATGACCGAATGGCCCCGTTCGGCTTTTTTGAGAGCCACGTCGGCCTTCGACAGTGGACTGCGCGAGTCATCCGGATTGATCACCGTTCCGCCGACCCGGTAGACGAGGCGGATCCGGTCGGTTTCCCAGGGAAGGGACTCGATCTCCAGGGATTTGATGATCTCGGTCAGCCGCTGTGCCGCCTCGGCTATCAGGCAAACCCGTTCGGTGGTGATGAGGATCCCGTATTCGTTGTACTTCAGCTGGTAGGATTTATACCCGAAGCGGATTTCGTATTTACGCAGCTGGCGCGAAGCGAATTGCGAGATGGTGTCGGAAAATTCGTAGCCGAACAGGGCTACCAGATCGCTGAAATTCTCTATTTTGATGATCGCGAATATTCCGCAGGTGGAGGGATAGATGCTGTGGGCCAGAACGTCCTTGTTGGGCAGTCCGGTCGCCTCGTCGAAAACCAGGAGGTCCGTCAGGTGGTCGACCATGGTTTCCTTCCTGCGCTCGGCGAAAAAGGAAAACGCGAAAACGAGAACCGACGAAGCCGCTACGGTGAGGAATTCGATCAAGGACAGTTTGATCGCCCAGACCGGGGTTATTCCGAAAAACTGCGTCACGTACAGCAGGGACATACCGGCGAGGAATCCGAGAAACCACAAGCCGCCCCGAAAGCTGCCCCGAAGCTGGATAGCGATAGCTGGATAAAACGTGACGAGGACGATATAGAAATTTTTTCCATCCGGCAGCATGACCGAATAATAAAACCCGGCGGCGGCGGCGAGCAGGCTGAGAAAACCGGTTACGGTCGTGTTCTTCATCCAAAACAGCATTGCGAACAACAACACGATGATGCAGCCCGGACCCAGGTAGGGAAGAAGAAGATCAGTCCGGTTGTTGAAAAGATCGATGAAAAAAAGAAGTGAGATAAAAAAAAGCGCCGCCAGCAGGGAATAAAACAATAAATTATACTTATATTGGTTGTTTTCCGTGCTTATCGTGTTAAACCAGGCGGTTTTTTTATAATTAAAGGCACTCAAGCCCATTTTTCGCATTTTTTTCTCTAGCATAGGTGTAAATACTATATGCAGGACAAGTCTTTGTCAACAAAAATACTTTTTAATGCAGGGTAAAGCGGTTTTTGTCGTATTCGATGAGCCCCTGTTCCTTCATGCGTCCCAGTTCACGCGAAAGGGCGCTCCGGTCGACGCACAAAAAATCGGCAAGCTCGGTCCTGCTGTAGGGAATGCGGAATTCCACGGTACCGGACCTGTTTTTTTCCTGGACGAGATACGCAAGCACTTTTTCCCGGGTCGTCCGCTTGCCGGCTATCTCGATTTTCATGCCGAGCAGCAGATTTTTACGGGCAATCACCTTCATCATGTTTTCGATGAGCTTCCGGTGGAAGGAACAGGAAGCTTCGCAGGTATGCATCATTTTATTGAAAGGGATGAAAAGGATATCGCAGTTTTCCGCCGCAATGACGCTGACCGGAATGCGTTCGACGCCCGCGCAAACGAAACTTTCGGCAAAGAGGGCACCGGTACCGAAAGAGGACTGGATCATCCGGTTGCCGTCATAGTCGTTCCGGACGATCTGCACGAACCCCGACAGGATCACGCCGAGCGACTCCACGGGATCGCCTTCCCGAAGGATGCAGTCTCCTTTTGCATAGGAACGCTCGCGAACCGAGAGGCAGGAAAGAAGAAAAACCAATTCGTCGCTCTGTATTCCCTCGAAAAGGCTGACATTACCCGGAATGAACATTTTCGGATCCTTTAGTTGCAATTGCAACATATCATGTAGTTGAGACTAGTATATTGTAGATATAGATTCAAGGGAGACTTACATGAAACGACAGATCATCAAGATAGACGAAGAGAAATGCAATGGATGCGGCATCTGTGTCACCGCCTGCCACGAAGGGGCGATCGGCCTGGTGGAAGGCAAGGCGCGACTGCTCCGGGACGACTACTGCGACGGTCTTGGAAACTGCCTGCCCGGCTGCCCGACAGGCGCGATCACCTTCGAAGAACGCGAAGCCGCCGCGTATGACGAGGAAGCGGTACAGAAACGCATCGACGCGCATAGCCGGGCCGGGCAGGACTCCGAGCTGCGACAGTGGCCGGTACAACTGAAGCTCGTTCCCGTGAACGCGGCGTATTTCAACGGCGCGAACCTCCTGGTGGCGGCGGACTGCTCGGCTTTCGCTTACGCCAACTTCCACCGGGATTTCATCAAGAACCATATAACGGTCATCGGCTGCCCGAAACTCGACTCGGGCGACTACACCGAAAAACTCACCGCCATCATCGCGCAGAACGACATCAAGAGCCTGACCATCGTCCGGATGGAAGTACCCTGCTGCGGGGGGCTTTCCCATGCAGCGACCGAGGCGCTCAAGGCAAGCGGCAAGTTCATACCCTGGCAGGTAGTCACCATATCAACCGACGGTCGAAGATTGTAGACGCCGCGCGCGTTTCATCTATATACTGGACGGCATGCGAAAGAGTTCGACTGCCGCCTGTATATTGCTCGCCCTGCTCACGATCGTTTCGTGCGGAAATGCGGGACGGAATCCCTTGTTTGCGCAGCTTGCGCAACTGACGGTCGTCCTCCCCGCCGAAGAAGGCCGCATCCTTTCGCCCGTCGCCGGCACGCTGGTAGACCTTCCCGCCGCACTCGTCAGGGAAGCGGCCCTCGGCAGGCATGTCGCGATGGAGACAACCGTCGAATACCGGTTTGCCAGCAAGGTTGAAACAACCCGGTACGTTACGGTGATCGGAAATCTGGAAAAAACGACGCTCAAAAAAGGCGCTGTGGAAAAAGGGAGCGACATCGGAACGGCGCGCGAAGGGCAGGCTTTCATGCTCGTCATGGCCGAAGGCCTTGACAGCTACCTCGTATGCAGCGCGACGAAGCGCCCCGAAAACCGACTGGACCGCTGGTGGTACAGCGGAGAATTCCTTCTCGATACCCCGGACAGCCTCTGGCTGAATTACCTGAACGAAACATCGGCCGCGACGGCACTCGCGCAAATGCTCGCCGGCGGAAAAACCAACAGATATCTCCTGAACCTCGAACTTTCCGGTCATCCCGTACCGATTCCTGCCGACATGGCCGTCGAATTGACCGCCTATGACGAAAACCGTACCGGACTTGACGGAGTCGAAAGCATGCACACTTTCAAGGATGGAGACAAGACCGTCGTCATTTTTTGGCCCCCGGACTTTTCGGGATATCTGCGTGACGAGTACGTTCCGGGCCGACCGATCTGGATTTTTTCCAAGGTGATACCCTGCGACACGGACTACCGCAAGGTCTATGTGTTTGCCCGCGAATTCCTCCTGGAACCGCTCGAGTCCCTCTATGCATCACGATTGGAGAGTTACCGGCAATGAACACATCTCACAAAAATCACGCGCCACGCGCAATCTTTACGCCACTAATCATGATCGCGCTTGCGGCCCCCATGATTGCGGCCCTCGCCCTGACCGTCCTGCTCCTGACGCTCGAAAGCACGATCGGCCTCTTGGTCTGGAATCCGCCCTACCGCTCGATAATCTACGGTATCCTCGCTGCAGGTCTTTTTCCACTGCTTCCCGCAGTCGCCGCAGGGATTGCCTCGCTTGCAGGATGGAGCAAGACTTCGCGTACCCTCCGGGTGGGGACTGTCGTCCTTTCCGTCCTGGTCGTCGTGATCTTGATGGGGGCGGGAATCTTCCTTTCAATCGAGCGACACACACTGAGCGGACCGGTACCGGAGTCCAACAGGCTGGACACCGGTGGAAACCCGCAGCTCGTCAGGCTTGCCTTTTCGTCGGATTGCCATGTCGGCAGCGGCCGTAACGATGAAAACGCGACCCGCTCCATCCTCCGCACCGTAAACTCCGGCGGGTACGACGCCTTTTTCGCGCTCGGGGATTTTTCCGAAACGGGATTTCCGGGAACCGACTTGCAAGAGGCGGCCGAACTGTTCGCAAGCGAACTGGTCTCGGTTCCGATCGCCACAATCATGGGCAACCATGACGGCCTCGTCGGCGGAGCCTGGCGCTTCGGGAAGTACTTCAACAGCGAACGGTATTACCGCGTCGACTCGGGCACGAACCACGTTATCGCGCTCGACTTGCTGTGGGGAACCGAAACCTTCGGCCGGGCGCAGAAAAAATGGCTTGTCGAAACCCTCGCGTCGATTCCGCAAAGCGATACGACTATCGTCATCTCGCACTGCTATTTCCGGGCCTCGGGTTACACGGATCCCGAGACCGGCATGGAATGGTTCGACCATCCGGCGATGATCGGCGAAATATCGCCTATTCTCGAGGAAGGCGGGGTCGATCTCGTCGTCTCGGGACACAACCACTTCATGGAATACCTCGAGCACCCGTCCTCCGGCGGCGGGACGGCCAAAGGCGGCGGAACGTCCACCGCCTATGCCGTCATCGGAACCTTCGGGGGCAAGCTCGACCCGGACCGCACCCATACATCGCCCGATTCACTCTGGTTCGACAACGACCACTTCGGTTTTCTCGAAGTCGTTCTCGAAGAACGGGGCATGGAGCTGACCTTCCGCGACGAAACCGGGAAGGCCCTCCGCACCGTGCGCCGCTGACTTTATTCCTTCGGCATCAAAACCGCTTTGACATAGTTGTCCGTATCGAAATACTTTTTCGCCATCGCCTGCATCCGCTCCCCGGTAAGGAGGGCGGTCACCTCGGCGGTAGCCGCGATGCCGTCGAGCGGGCGGCCCTGCATCGAGAAGCTCGCGATGCGGTTCAGCCAAAACCGGTTGTTCCGCAAGCCCTCTTCCTGATCCCTGCGCCAGTTTTCGCGAAGTTTCGTCATGTAGGTCTCGGGAACGGGCGCGGATTCAAGCCATTCGATCTGTTCCAATACCGCCCGCGCCAGGCTTTCCTCCCGTCCCGGCTCGCAGCCGAATTCGATGCTTGCCTCGAAGGTCGTTTCGGGATAAGTGACAAGATTGCCGGAAACCCGCACTCCGTACGAACCGCTCATATCCTCGCGGATGACTTCGCGGAGACGTATCTGAAGGAGGGAAGCGAGCGCATCGAACAGCTCCGTTTCCCGCTCGCCTGCCGTGGCCCTGCCCCCGAACGCGAGGAATACACGGCTCTTCGCTTCTATGCCCATTTTGAGAACATCCTCGCGCACGCCCGCGGGGAAAGCGATGCCGAGCGGTTTCGCTTCTTCCTTCCTTTCGGAGGAAGGCAGGCTCGCGATATAGGTTTCCACGTATTGCTTCAGTTTGGCTTCATCGAGGCTGCCCGCGAACACGAAAGTAAAGTCGCCGGCATCGGCGAAACGCGCACGGTAAGCTGCCTCGGCGACCTCGGGTTTCACCGCGTTCACGAAATCCTCGCTCAGATTCGCGCGGCGGACATTCGTACCGTACATGAGGCGGGTTTTCAAGTCCGAGAATACCTCGTCAGGCTCGTTCTGCCGCGAACGGGCGACCGTATGGAGCTGGGACAGAAGTGCGTCGTAGGCATCGGCGGAAAAATACGGCCGGGTGAAGGACAGGTTCGCCAACTGGAGGAGCGTTTCCATGTCGGCCGTCGACGATGAGCCGTAGAGCCCCTCCCAGTTTTCATCCAGCCAGGTTCCGGCCGAAACGGTCTTGCCGGCAAGCTTTTTCTGCAGCTCGACCGCCGTAAAGCCGTTGAGGCCGGACATCTGCGCGAACGAGGTCGTTATCGCTGCCGAAGGAAAATCAGCGTCGGAAACGAGCGACGAGCCGCCCTTGCTGAAGGCCGAAAACAGCACTTCGTTCGCCTTGAAAGCGGTCGGGAAAATCAGCACGCGGGCGCCGTTCGAAAGCGTCCACTGCTTGATGCCGTCGCGAGAAACGGTCTGCTCCTTCACGATTTTTCCCGAACCTGAAAGATCGTAGAGCGGCCGGTCGAGGTTGTTTTCGGTATAAGCCGCGAGGACCGTTTCCGGTTTCCAGTTCTGCCACAAATCGAGAAGTTCGGCATCCGACGGAATATCGGTCGCTTTTTCCGAGGAGGTCACGAGGAGCAGTTTGCCCCGTCCCGTATACCAGCGGTCGATTTCGTTCTTGAGTTCCGCAAGGGTGATCTGCGGGACGATGGCGCGATACAGGTCATAGCGGTCCTGCACGGAGATCATCACGTCGCCGTACAATTCCGACTGGACAAGTCCGCCGGCGTATCCGGCCGAATTGAGCTTGTCCCGCTCGAGCCA
>JFJP01036992.1_pt2 | contig 12545 bp, 23 predicted proteins | sample 431651 | NCBI WGS metagenome assembly JFJP01 (sample SAMN02602958, study PRJNA72255) | Microbial mat metagenome, whole genome shotgun sequencing project. | biome: fresh water; feature: sink hole; material: water; isolation source: purple microbial (photo- and chemosynthetic) mats found in... | reverse complement strand
ACGACCATGCGTGTCGTGTTCGAGAAGTTGAAGCGTGAGAACAACAAGAAGTTGCTCATTCTCTTCACCGATGGTGTGATTGACGAGTTTGACCCGAAGGAGTATGGCAAGTTCAAGCATATTCTCTTCACCAGCCGAGGCAACCGGATGTATGGTGAGAACCTTCAGAAGAGGGGCTTCACCGTCATCATGCAGGATGAGGAATAAAAACATGTATGACAACATCAACAAGGGAGATACCGTTGTGTTCAAGGAAGGGAGACTCTTTGACTGGTGTATAGTCATGGAAGTTTCCTACACCGACAACAACGGTTACGGTAAGCTACAGCATTTCAAGCTTCTGTCAAAAACAAGGGGGGAGACTTTTAACGTTTCCGTTTGTGATGGGGGTGATGCTGCCTATGCTGGCTGGCGTTTCATTCCCGCTTCTGAACTAACCAACTACGACCGATAAGGAGATACAACATGGGTGGAAGCCTCAATATGGTATACCGAGACGAAAAGGGTAATACCGAGTTCCGTGAGATTTATACAAGTGGCATGTATACGCTTCAGATGAGTCATGATGTCATCGAAAAGAAAAACCTCACCCCACTGCTTGATGAGTGGTATGAGGGCTATGAAAAGTTCGACAAGGATAAGATTCACCCTTCAGGGTATGGATTGTTTGTTGTTGACTATCTTCACAACGAAATGTATTCCATTCAGGGGTATTGTGGAACGGGAAACTGTTACGGCAACCCATGGAACCAGTCATATGGTCGAGAAGAGAACAAAGAAGTTCTGCGGTTCATCAAAGAGAATCGTGTAACAGAACTTGAATACTTCGACCATGAACGTGGTGAATGCAAGCGCAAGAGCGTCAAGCAAACTGCCAAGAACCCATTCACCGAAGATATCATCAAGGGAATGATCAAGGGTAGCTTGGCAACCTTCACGTTTGACATGTCACCGATCAAGGTGATGGAGTTCAGCGAGGATAAGGCTGGCTATCGCAAGCTGAAGAAGCACATGACTGAGCGTGGGTTTGGTATTGACAAGAAGGCTTGGTCCGAGTTCATCAAGGATACGTTCGACTACTAAGGAGACATGATATGTCACTCAACGCAAAGCTTCATAAGGAATCTGACCACGAATGGCGAGTTGTAGTCGGTAGAGTTGTTGTTGCCGACATCTACTACTTCGATAAGTGTGAGGTTCAGGATCCGGATGAACCCCCGTTTGTTCCATTCTACCAGATTTCAATCAGCAAACACACCGACCGTGAAGTTTTTATTGACGCAGCAGATACGCTTGAAGAAGCCTTCCGCATTGCCGACGATGAGTTGCGTGGTCGGGAACTTCACTAAGGAAAAAACATGAACGACAATACATTCTGGATTACACTCTGGCTTATACTGGCTCTCATTGGAGGAACAGTAGCTATTTCAATCCCATATATCATCACACGCAAGGATGTTGCCATGGCTGAAGCTGGCTACGTTCAGAAGGTTGTTGTCATCGGCAACCCTAATGATAGTTACAGCCGACGTGTTGAGGTTGTATGGGTAAAGGTTGGAACCGAGCCAACCATTGAAGGTAAGTGATGGGCTATACTCATACCTTCGTTCAGAAGAAGAAATTCAACGCCAAGGAGTGGCACTCGTTCACCGAGTTTGTTGAACGGTTGACACATTATAAGCCAACCATATGCGGTCCTGACGGCACTGGTGTTCCGTTTATTGATAGTGACGAAGTATCGTTCAATGGTAACGCCGGAACTGGCGACGATTACGAGACGTTTGTCATTCACCGAGACATTCAGGATGTTGGTCATTCCGGTATTGCAAAGGGATTTGGTTTCTGTAAGACCGACAGAAAACCCTATGACACCGCTGTTGTAGCCTGCTTGGTGTTCATCCATAGCATGAATCCAAAGCTATTCAAGATGGCATCCAGTGGAAACCTATCCAACTGGCACGAGGGGCTTCATCTCTGTAAGGCAGTTTCGGGGCTTGACAATCTTATCATTCCAGACTTGGATAACTAATATGAAAACAATCAAAGGTGATATAGTCAAGCTTGCGCTCGCCGGGCAGTTCGATATTATCGTTCATGGGTGTAACTGCTTCCACACGATGAATAGTGGAGTTGCCAAGGCTATTCGCAAAGAGTTCCCTGAAGTGTATGAGACAGACGTTCAACTGACCAAGAAGGGCGACCGTAGCAAGCTGGGGTCGATCAATGCCACACCAATCGTGCGTGGGGATGTTTCTTTTTATGTTGTGAACGCTTACACACAGTTTGACTACGGTTACGACGGTAAGCAACGTGTTGTCTATGAAGCACTTAGAACGGCTTTTGGGCATGTTGCCACCATGTCAAGAGGTACATGGATGAAAAGAATTGCATACCCAAAGATAGGGTGCGGCTTGGCGGGTGGCGATTGGGAGTTCGTTTCAACCCTCATCAACCAAGAGCTATTTGGGCTGGATCATGCGCTGGTTGAGTATGAGGCGGTGAGTGACACACCTTCCGCCAATCTGGCTCCTGGCATCTTCTCTTCCTAAAACCCTTACTATAATAAAAGCATAACCAAGGAGATTATCACATGGCTGTTCAGGAAATGTCCCGCACCCAGGCTGTTGACTGCATCAAGTTCTCTATCGAATCGTCCGGCGCTGTCAAGCTCCCGATTGCGGTATGGGGGCTTCACGGTGTTGGCAAGACCGAAATGATGAAGGTGGTTGCCAAGGAACTCGACATGAATCTTGTCGTGCTTCACCTTGCCACCCAGGATGTTGCCGACCTTATCGGTATCCCTCGTGACATGGAAATCAAGGATGCCAGCGGCAAGGTGATTGATAAGATCACTATCTGGTCCTGCCCCGACTGGCTCCACAATGCCATCGAAACGTCGAAGAATACTGGCAAGAAGAATCTGTTCTTCCTTGACGAGATGAACCGTGGCAACCGAATGGTTCTGGCTGCCATGCTTCCGTTCCTCATCGAAGGCACGCTGCACACGCATCGTATCGGTGAGAAGGATTCCATCGTCGCTGCCATGAACCCTCCGACTGAGGATTACGAGGTAAACGACCTCATCGACAAGGCTGCTCTTGACCGTCTTGGTCATATCATCCTGCGCCCCACCGTCAACGAATACATCAAGTATCTCACCGAGACGGGAATGGATAAGACCACTCTCTCCGTTCTCAAGGAAGACCCGGCTTGGGTAAAGATTCCCGAGTTCGAGTTGAACTTTGAGGTAAAGCCCAGCCGTCGTAAGATCGACTACGTTATGCGTATCCTGGGCAAGAAGGGCAAGGGCTGGATCAAGGAACATGGCTCGCATATCCTTGAGGCTTACCTTGGCAGCAACTTCCGTGATACTTGGCTGGAACACTTCAGCCGCCAGGGTGATAGCATCACCATCGAAATGCTGGTGGATTACGAGAACAACAAGCAGGAAATCACCAATATCCTGAAGACCGAGATTGACGGTCAGCAGACCGTCCGCATGGATCTTATGACCAAGGCAGTCGGGCTTGTCAAGCAGTATATTGATGATAAGAAGGAGAAGTTGACCATCAAGGATGCTGAGTGGATGATGGGCTTCCTCAACAACCCGCTCATCGAAGACGAGTATGCTGCTACTATCTTCGAGGCTAACAAGCATGTTCGTAGCAAGATGCTTGCTGACTTGGATTTCAACGTCAAGGTCGGCACCTTCCTCCGTGAGAAGAAGATTTGGAACGAGGATGCGGGGATTATGACTTGGTAAGGAGTCGAATAACTATCATCCTAAAGGAAAGATATGAAGAAAGTCATTGATTGGTTCAAGTCTCTTCTTGAAGAACCGGATCCTTTTTATAAGGGTCCGGAATTCTTTAGAGATTCTGAGAAATTACGCAAGAAGGAACTTTCTGAGTGTCTTACGAAGCAGCAAACGATTCTCGAATATGTCAAGACTCTTACTGTGGATCAGCGGGAAATATTCATAAAGGGAATGGAATATACAGCCAATCTTGATCGAATGCTGCGAAAAATGACTACGGATGAGATATCTGCCTACCATAGAGATTTAATAAAAGACGCTACTAAAGAACCAAAGGTTGTCGCATGAACACTGACTTAGCAGCCCTCAACGATTACATCAAGCAGCTTGAAGCTGCCCTTGAGAAGCAGAAGGAAGTAGCCGACAATAACATTCGGCGTTTCTTCATTCCGACCATTGGAACAACCATCAAGATAATCAAGGATACGCCCGTTACCATATGGGTTGAATACCGTAACAGCAAGTTTATGGAGAAGATTATTCCTGGCTATAATGGTAGGTTATGCTGGAGTCGCTATAATGAAATGCCAAAAGACGTTCCAACTGATATCAAGTGGGTCGAGAGAAAAAACACACACAACAAGTGGTATGACTTCTATACTGAATGGTCAATTCCGAAGGATACTCGCCTTGTTGTGGATCGTGTCTATATCCGCAAGGGTAAGGATATGAAGGATTTTGACTCCATCACCTTCCGCATTGAAAAGCAGAAGGGCAGCAAGCTGACGGGGAGATTCTGGCTGAAGCGTTCTGATGTCAATAACCTTGTTGTTGAGGTTGTCAAGGAAGAGCCGTGAGCGACGATATTGAGAAGTTGAAGCGTCGGCTGGAAGCCTACGAACTCTTCATGCACTCCATGGAACACGACTACGAATGCTTCTCAGACGGGAATAGTAAACTTGACAGGGAAGGGTTTCCTGGGCTTGGTCATTATACCTGGGATAAATTGCAAAAGTGGAAGAAGGAGATAGAATCATATACAGAAACCGGAGAATACATTGAGTAAAAAGAAAGCCGAATCGGAAGTTGAAGAAAAGAAAGACTCTGAGATTGTCATAGGGCTTTACATATACTATATTGCCAAGCTGGAAAAAGACTTAGGTGAATATAAGGCTGGAAAAACTCTTGACGCTACTCTGATGCCGGTTATAGTTGACAGGAGCCTGGATAAATGGGAGAACAGATGGTTTCTCCATGATGGTGATAAGTTTGTCGGTTTGCTTCCTAAAGAAACCGATACCATATCAATCGTATCCGCAAAGAAAGTGAAGAAGTAAGGAATATAACATGGATAAAAACTGGCAAGTAAATCCCTTCGGCGCACGCATTCTATTGCGTGGGAGCCAGATTGTTTTTGTTGGAAGGGCTGGGCGGCAGTGTATGTGCCGTGTCAGATACCTCGCTCGAAAGAAAAACAAGTCGGCTCGCAGGTTTATCCTTGACGGGCTTATCAAGGGCATGGAAACTCTATGAAACGCACCCGTGAAATATTCGTTGACTTTGAGCCTATCCAGAAAGAAATGATGGAAGGTGACTACGAGAATCTGTGCAAGGTCTTCAAGCGTGAGTTTGGCGACTACTACCGTCTTGTGAAGGAATAATCATGGCTACTAAGCTCATCGTCGGAAACATCCCCGAGAACGTTACCTATATCTATTCAGATCCGAAGACTCTTTCGTGTTTTTGGGAGGATGATGCTCTACACGGCGGCTGGGAGGGGCAGGAAGTGATTCCAGCATTCTGTTCCGACTCTTCCAATGCCAAGACCATGGAAACTGGCAAGCGTTGGGCTGAAGGTGGGTATTGGTCGCAAAAGAAATCTGCCGTTCAAGAAACACACCGCAAGAACGACCCCATCAAGGGAATCAAGATTGTTTCGCTGGAGGCTCGTGGCAATGGTGGTCGAGCATACAAGGTTGTAACTCCCGACAATTTCTTTTTTGATGTTCGTGAGGATGTTCTCATGGATACCATGCTTGAGGCTGGTATTGACAAGGGCGGCATTCTGGTTGGTGAGTTTGTGTGGGCTAAGGTTCGCTCCGAAATGAAGCTCGTTCGTGTCGGATCGGCTCTCCACAAGGCTCTTATCGGCGCTACCGCTGACCGCTCTCTGAAAAAGATTGGATATGGCGACCTTCAGGTTGGTCATGTTTACGTTGGTAAGGGTGCCAAGAAATACGTCTTCCTGGGATATGTTGATACTACCCGCTGTGTTGCTGAACAAGATAATAGCGTCGGCTGGGGAGTTCGTAGAACGTATACCTACCACCGTTCCGAAATAAAGAATGCTCTGCTGTTGTGGGAGCAGACGGAATTCACTGGAGAAGTTTGCGAAAAGAACATCTACCAAGCCGAAGTCAGACCGTCACATTCCTTTATCAAGGATGTTGGAACCGTTGACCTTCCAGCAGACATCATTCAGAAGGTTTCGGAGTGGAAAACGAATAGATATGAGAATGGGGTGACGGAAGACGCTGCCCGATATAAGCGTGACACCGACTACTCGTTTGACTCGTTCCCATACTATTCCGATGGAATACTCATGCGCCCCACTGGAACCGTTTACGCATTCCCTGAGAAGTATGTCAAGCATATCTTGAAATTCCAAGAGAGAGTCAAGTGAATACCTATAAGGTCATAAAAACAGATTTAGGAACATACCATTATGAGAATGGTGTTATACATCGCTTTGACGGTCCAGCATATGAAGGTATTCATGGGCAAAAAGAATATTGGGTAAACGGCAAGAAGCATCGTGTTGACGGTCCTGCCGTTATCCATCTTGACGGGGATGAAGAATACTGGTTCAACGGTTATCTTCACCGACTTGATTCGCCACAATCAACTGGTCCCGCCATCTGCCGTTACTCTACCTGTCAGCATGAATACTGGATTGACGGGCAATGTATAATCAAACAGGAGAATGGCATTGCGGCTGAAGAATGGTCTGGTTGGGTCCGTAGTAATGGTCTTTCACAAGTCAATCATACTGTTAGACTTATACAGCCCCGTAACAAGTTCAAGAGCCTTTACCCGTGTAGGTCGGCTGGAAACCCCCGTGTGACACACCCACGAGGCGACGAAGAGACGGCGACTTGATTCAGTAGAATACCACCTATAATAAAAACATAACCAAGAGGAAAATACCCATGAGCGAAATCGTCACCCAACTGTTCGGACTCAAGTCTGCCAAGACTGCGACCCTCGGTGCCACCCTTATTGACACCGACCCATCGGCTGGCTATACCATCAAGGGTAATGCCATGTCGCAGGTTCGCACTCCGAATCAAGTGGTTGCGACCCCCAAGGATGCGCTGAACATCTACCCTGCCCTTGAGCAGACGGAGATGGAGGCAAAGAAAGAAAATACTGTGCTGACCATGGCTCCGTTGTGGATCAACGGTTACATCCCCTACACCCGTGCCCTCATCGACCCTCGCAACGCTTCCAAGCAGTCTGCGGCAGTCATGGCAAAGTTCGGTCTGGTTTCGACTGACATGAACTTCAACAGTCGCTCGGATGAGCAGTTGAACACCCTCTTTACCTTCTTCAAGCGTTACGGTGGGGATGATGACACCGACCGTTTCATCCCGAAGGAGTCGGCTGATGACACGAGTATCGGCAAGAATATCCGAATGGGTCTTGTCTGTACCAAGTGGAGTGTCAAGCCTCTGTCTGTTCGCTATGTTGTCAAGCAGCGTGGCAATGACAAGACCCGTGACTACCTGTATATCGTCGGTGGCTCCGATGAAATGCTGATGGATAACCCCGACAACCTCGCTGGCATGATCGGTGGCTTGTTCCGTGATGTTCTCTCCTACCTTGAGAGTGGCAAGACGGTTGCGGTTCCTGGCGGAAACTCCCGCACCATCACCAGCAACGCCGACCTGTCGGATCCGCATCGTGTCTGGTGGGAGCTTGATGATGGTATCAGCGATGATGTTCTTGAGCATCCGTTCAGCAAGGCTTACCTGAACATGAAGCGAATCAACCGTATGATTCAGGGTGTCTTCTACATCCGCAACTACTTCGTCTATGCGAAGAAGCACCTTGGGGTTGAGAAGGTGGCTGACTTCAATGTGAAGCTCGCCAAGTCGCCAGTCGAGGTCGGAATCACCGATGTTATCGACCGCTACGAGAACGTCTACCAGTATTGCAAGAACCTCTGCCATATCTACCCCGAGATTGCGGCAGGCAAGCTGGATATCTAATCCAGTCATCGGTTTCGGCTAAAAAGAACCCTGCTACAATAGTGGCAGGGTTTCTTATTTTATAAATAAAGGATATATATGCCAGAACAAGCCGAATACCAGCCATGGATGGACTCACCTTGGGTCGAAACGATGGAAAACTATGAGGAAGAGATTGAGACAGTCATGGATCTATCTAAGATTTCATGGTTCGATGCCAAGATGGATTTAGGTGATACCGAAGAAGAAAAAAGAGAAAAGGTGGAAGCCATGCAGGAGCAGATACGCATGGGCATCCTTCAGAAGAACGGACTACCCACTGGCATGCAGATACCGCAAGGAATGCACGTTGTAGGCGCACAGGGAGGCTTTAATTTCCCCGGAGCCATCGGAGTACCCCTACCAGCCAAATTCAATCCTACGCCCGTTACAAGGCATCTACAGGGCATGCAGGGTGTGCCAGGAATGATGCCCAATAAAGCCAAGAGTATTTCTCCGACACTCGTAAATACCGTAAAGGGTCAAGACAGAAGCATCTTCGAAAGAGGAAACGAGAAGCTGAGACGTATTCAGGAACTAACACAGGATAGGAGAAAGTAATGGAAGCATCATATAAGTGCCCACACTGCGGCAAGCAAACATTCGGAGTTGTGCCAACCCGCTTTGCAGCAACCGTCATCTGCCCAAGCTGTTCTAAGGAAGGTATAACAATCGTTATGCACGAACAGACTGATATTGACATTATGAATATGGGCGGTGGTCTGTTTCAGAAAAGAAATAAGATCAACTGATATTGATTAATCTCCGCCCTGCCCTATAATGGGTTTATCAAAGGGGAGAGAAATGCCTATTCAATATACAAGACATCCGCAGCCCTACCCGTTTCCGAAAGTTGTGTATTTGTTCGGACACCGGCAGCAGATGGGCAAGGATAGCTGCTGTGATATACTCCAAGATATCTTGAGAGAAAAACAAATATCCCATAAGCGTACCTTGTTTGCGAAGATGTTGAAGAAGCACGCTGCCGATAGATATGGTCTTGACTTGGCTAAAATGGAAGATCAAGAATACAAGATGAGTGTCGTTCCACATGCAGCCCCAAAAGCCGATGGAACACCAAGAACGGTTCGTGACATTCTGATTGAAGAGGGAAGGTTTGCCCGTTCTATTTGGGGTGACACATGGGCTTGGCAGGTATACAACGAACTATATAGTAGCGGAATGGATGTTGGAATCGTTTCCGACTACCGTTATCCAAATGAAGGCGACCCTGACAGCAAGATGTATAACCTCTTCGTAGAAAATGCAAAGGCTACACACCAGGGTTGGAGCTTTGAGAAACCAAGAGTAGTCAAGATACAAGTCTACCGTCCAGATGGTATATTCAAGAACGACGGGGCAGACGCAGAACTAACCGATGCTTTTAGTTTTTATGATTATAATATAATCAACGATCCTCGACCAGATTGGAAAGAGAACCTGAAGAAGCAACTCACCAATATACTTGCCGAAACATACAAGGGGTAATATGCCGTATAACATAATCCAAAAGAATAAAGCCAAATGTCTTCATTGTGGTGATATTGTAATATCTTCACCCGAGAAGAAGACAGAAACATGCTCTTGTGGAAAGCTGACCGTAAAAGGCGGAAACAGTTTTATCATGAGAACGGGGAAGCGGGATGTAGACTACAAAGAAATGTCTACGTTCAACTATGACGCTATGCCGGAAGTAAATGAAGAAACACCAAAAGGAGTTCAAGCTCAATGAATAAATTCCCATTCAACCCGTCAGACTTCTACAAAGCGAAGAATGCGGCTAAACCACCAAAGAGAAAAGCCGACTTGGATGAAGATGATGAAGAGAGTGAGGAAGGCGAGGGGCAAGATCAACAAACAGTTGTGAACTTCACCCTCCCATACAACTTGATAATGGTGTCGGGAGTTATCAATGACAAGACCAGTAAGATGGTCACTGAACAGTTGCTCGCATACGATATCAAGAACAAGATAACAGGAGTCATGCAGCCTATCCACATGCTTATCAACTCGGGTGGAGGCTCTGTCGTTGACGCTTGGCAGATTTGCGATATGATGGATTCGATTGACACTCCCGTATTCACCATAGGCTCTGGTCAGATTGCTTCTGCTGCTCTCACTATCTTTATCAATGGTGAAAAGGGATTCCGAGTTCTCTCCGAGCATACCTCCGTCATGTCTCACCAGTATAGCTGGGGTGTCGCAGGAAAGATGGATGATCTTGTTTCGGCTCACAGAGAGTTCAACAACATATACACCAGAATGGAAAGCCACTTCCAGAGAAAGACTGGATTGACCCGCAAGGTCATCAAGGAAAAGCTTCTCGGTGGTCTTGACAACTGGATGACTTCATCCGAAGCTAAGAAGATGAAGCTTGCCGATCATGTGCTTGACTTCAAGAAGAATTGCCCGTTCATCGTCGTTCAGGCTCCACCAAAGCCAGATGCGAAGAAGAAGGAAACCAAGAAACCAGTAAAGAAGGAAGAGAAGAAAAATGGAAAATCAGATAATAAGCAGTGAGCCATTGAACACTGCTATAAGTGTCAAGTCGGAAGAGAATCCGTTCATCCTCAAGTCGGTCGATAAGACCCTTGAGGTTATGAACGAGTTGAATAAGTTGAGTTTGGTCACGCCCCATGAAGTCAATATCATGGAGCGTGCCCAAGCGTTTGTTCTCTCAACGTACACGGATGTTCCAGCGCACAGAACATTTATGGATAAGTGTGTTGGTGTTCTGACCAATGCTCGCTTCCCAACGCCAGATGCCAAGTATTGGCAGTGTAAGAAGGAAGCTGAAGTTCAGTTCTATGAGTTGATGCGTGAAATGCTCAACTACAAGAAGACCAATATCAACCTTCGTGAAATTCTCTACAAGAAGGAGAAGGCTAAGGAAATACTTGCCAGAGCAGTATCAGACTCGAACAATGACCCGTTCCTTATCCAATGCGATATTGAGCGAATGGATTTGGCTATCCTTGAAATCAATATATCGGTGAAGAAGATTGAGAAGGAAATCAAGTTCCGTATTGCTGAGATTGGCGATTGGCTCTCTATTGCTAATGAGTGGGAAGGGCAGATGAAGCACAGCAAGGATATTTACAGTCAGCATCAGACTGAAGCTTTATATATGTTTATTGAGTCGCAGATGCGTGAAGCTAAAGCTGCCGGTGATGATAATGCGTATAACAACTTCGCTGACCAGCTTCAGACCCTTCAATCGCTTCTCAAAAGAAAGCTGGAAGCGGTTATGAAGGGTGCTAAGAATCAGCCCTGAAACGCACACTCAAACGTTTGCGTTGGGTCTAATATATCCATAAACTTCAATATAGCGTTCTGCGACCCTATATTGGAGTAGTCATATAACAACCACATGTGGTTGCCGCATGGAAATACAGTATCAATGTAATCCACTATGTTGTGGATCAGAACATACTCGGTTCCCGCTGCTGCGAAACGTGATTTTATATCGTTGCATATGCAGCAGTTATCTTTTTCTTCGGTGACATTGTATCCGTAGTTCATTTTTATTGAACCCATGCCGCGGTCATAGTCTTCGGTGGGCTGACAGTAATTCGTATCACATGCAACTTCATACTTATCAATGTCTATCTTGTAGATATCTTTGTATGATCTAAATTCGTAGCCGCTAACCTCATCAACATTTTCGGTTAAGTCTTGGTCGAAATCTACAGGTTCCCATCTCTTTATTATGTCGTTCCACAAAACACTCTTATTCAATTGACTTGACTGCTCAATCATTTTATTCCATATCTTAGGCTCATAGCAAGTATCGCAAGGGCACTTGGTTTCCGAGTAAAGTGGCTGAAATGACCTAGAGTAGAGGCAGCGCATAGTTTCCAACATGTAATCGAAACGACAAGATGACTCTCTCTCCCACTCAGTAAGTGGTGGTATTTGTGTTCCACAGGATGTTCCGGATATTTCTGGAGTATACATGTATTATCCTATTATGATAGTCTCTGAACGGTTATTGTCAAGGTTCCATCATCGGCACTGTCACAACCATCTTCATACTTATAAATGTATATGACTGTTTGTACAGGTTCGGAAGGATCTGATGGATGTGTACTTTCCAATCTAAACGCCGAAGAGTCGAATATGTCAGGATTTACTGCTACACAACATGTAAGTCCGGTTGGGTTAGTCTTAAATATCTTAGCCTTACCTTGACAAGAACCGTCTCTAGCCGCAGCGGCGGAAGAAGCTGTGAACTCGGTGTCAATTGCTGAGAAGTCAGGAGTATGTGAACAGGATCCGTGGAACTGATTGTAATCAATAGCCTGGAAAGTCCACACTTCTTCTGCAACAGAACTACTAGAAGAGCTTGAAGAAGAGCTACTTGAAACTATAATATTGCTGCTAGAAGAGCTTGATGAGCTTTCTGAGCTAGAAGAGCTACTTGAGCTAGAAGAGCTACTTGAGCTAGAGCTAGAAGAGCTACTTGAGCTAGAGCTAGAAGAGCTACTTGAGCTAGAGCT
>JFJP01006433.1_pt1 | contig 12545 bp, 15 predicted proteins | sample 431651 | NCBI WGS metagenome assembly JFJP01 (sample SAMN02602958, study PRJNA72255) | Microbial mat metagenome, whole genome shotgun sequencing project. | biome: fresh water; feature: sink hole; material: water; isolation source: purple microbial (photo- and chemosynthetic) mats found in... | reverse complement strand
CATGGTCGCAAAGACCGGGTTGCGCAACGATACCTGGGTGAACCACATGGTGTCGTGCGCCTCAGGGCTTGGTTGCGGGCAGGGTTGCCGCAGCAGACGCACCGGGCAGGGTCACGGCTGTGTTTTCTTGAATAAATCCTGCCCTGCCGCTTATCAGTATTGAATTGTTTGCTATACCAGTTACGAGTGCGGTGGCCGTGTTGTCCACCCCGTCTGTCAGCCCATGTGCCAATACCTGCACCGGCGTGTGGACCACGCGGGTCCCGGCTGTGTCGCGCAAGATCTGTTGCACATAGGGTTGGGGTCTGTCATTGCGCACCGCATTGGCGGGCACCAGTACGCCGGTGCGTTGGCCCACCGCCACGCGTCCATCGGCAAACAGGCCGTGCCTGAGGCCAGGTGTCGTCTCGAGCTTGAGGTAGGTCAGCACGGCACGATTGCCCGCTTGGGCGCTGGGGCTGATGCGCACCACGCGTGCAGCCACTGGCGCAGTCTGTCCCACAGAAACACGGGCTGCGTCCTTGGGGGGCAGGGCTGCTTCCAGTTCCAGGGCTGACAGGTCCACCACTTCCAGCACGCGGGCATCTACGCCCATCCGCTCGCCGTTCTGCACCAGGCGGGTGGCCACCTGGCCACTGATGGGGCTGCGCAAGGCTGTATCGGCCAGGGCTTTTTGGGCAATGTCCTGCGCCGCCAAGGCAGCTCGGTGCGAGGTGTCCAGTGCCGTTTTGGAAATGAAGCCCTGGGCCACCAGTGCCTGGTTGTTGTCCAGACTGCGCCGGGCGATATCGACTTGAGCCGCTGCGGCCTGTGCCTGCTGGCGCGCTTGTTGCACCCGGGCGCTGTATTCGGTGGTGTCCACGCGTGCCATCACCTGACCGGCCTTCACGCGGTCGCCCTCGCGCGCGGTCAGGCCCTGGATTTCACCGGCCACCCGGGCTTTGAGCACGGCCGTTTGAGTGGCCTTGACTGTGCCTGAGATGGCTATGCTTTGCACCAGCGTGCCATCCCGTGCCAGCACGGTGTCCTGAGCGGCCAGTTCAAACGCCACGGGCGCTTTCAGTTGAGCGGCCGCAGCTTGTGCGTCCTTGGCTTTGGCCTGTCGGGCCAAATAAGCGCGGCCCACGCCGGCGGCAAGGGCCAATACCACTGCGGCCCACAGGGCTCGCTTCAACCAGGTGTTCATGTGTGTGAGGGCGGTGTGGGTGGGGGGCACGCCTGCAGGCCCCGCAGAATGATGTCAGCCTGGCTGGCCACAAAGGCTGACGGGTCAACGTTGGGCATGCCACTGGTCGTCTTCCACATGATGATGAAAATCATGGGCGCAATGATGCTGTAGATCGCGTAGCCAATGTCCAGCTCGCGGAATTCACCCCTGTCCACGCCGCGCTGGAGTATCCGGCGGATCAGCGCATTGCCGGGTTCAATCACTTCCTCGCGGTAGAAGTGCGCCACCTCGGGGAACTGGTGTGCTTCGGTCATGACCAGTTTGGTGATGCCCGACACCTGTGTGGCGCCCACACGCTCCCACCATTGGTTCATGCAGTACCGCACCATGTCGGCCGTGCTGCCGGTGAATGTGTCGAATTCGGCATTCCACTCTCGAAACAGGCCAGACAGGTGGTGTTGAACCACCGCCTTGAACAGCTCGACCTTGCTCGGGAAATACAAAAACAGGGTGCCTTTGGACACACCGGCACGCTGCGCCACTTCTTCTACCCGCGTGGCTGCAAAGCCTTTTTCAACAAACAGGTCGAGTGCGGCCACCAACAATTCACCCGGGCGCGCTTCTTTGCGCCGCTCGCGTTTGTGGCGGGATTCGTCGGATGGTGTGTGAGTCACTGCGGGAGACATTTTTACTGACCAATGGGTTAGTAATATACCCTGCCCGTGGCTTCAGCCGCGCGGCTCAGGGCATGCCGTAGAACGCGCGGATGCCGTCCCACACCGCCGCCGGGTCGTCTGCATAGGTCATCAACGACAAGTCTTCAGGGGAAATGGTGCCTTCTTCCACCAGCACATCGAAATTGATCAGGCGCTTCCAGTAGTCGCTGCCAAACAGAAAAATGGGCACCGGCTTGGCTTTCTGGCATTGCACCAAGGTGATGACTTCAAACAGTTCGTCCAGCGTGCCGAACCCGCCGGGGAACGCGACCAGTGCCTTGGCCCGCATCATGAAATGCATTTTGCGCAGTGCAAAGTAGTGGAACTTGAAGCTCAGCTCGGGTGATACCCATGGGTTTGCCCCTTGTTCATGGGGCAGGGCGATGTTCAAGGCAGCGCAGCAGCCACAGCAGCGGTGATGCGTGACAACCTGAATGGCAGCATCAGCAGCCTGAGCAGCACGTGGGACACCCTGAAAAATGCCCTGGCCACGCCTGTGCTGCCGGTGCTCAAAAGCGCGGTGGACAGCTTGTCGGCCAGCTTTGCGGAGGCGGTCAACAGTGGGTTGATCACACGGTTTGGCGAAACCATCAGCCAGGGGTTTGAATCGGCCATCACCTGGGGCAAAGCGTTCCTGGCGCAGGTGGACTTTGAGGCTATGGGCCAATCCATGTGGGCGTATGCAGACCGCGTGGGCGAGGCGTTTGACCGCATTCAACAGGCGGCTGTCAACGCTGGCAATGTGGTGCAGACCGCGTGGGGCGTGATGACCGCTGGCGGCAATGCCGTGATGACTGCGGCATACACGGTGGGGGAAGCGTTTGCGGGTGTGTTGAGCAACCTGCAGAGCGGTATAGCGCTGGTGCTGACAGGGCTGGCCAAGATCACATTTGGCAGTGTGTCTGCTTCTTTTGCTGCTGCTGCGGCTGACATGAAGTTGCGCTCAAGAGCGGTAGCCAGGACGCGGCCGATGCAATTGCGGCCGCATTCGCTGGCATGGGCATCAAAACCAAAGCCGAGTTGCAAACGCTGGCGGATACAGCCAAAGCCAGGTTTGAGCTGATCAAATCAAGCGGGCTGGCTACAGCCGATGGCGTGGCCTCTGCCTGGAAACAGATGACGGAAGCCGCCATAGCTGCGAATGGCGGGTTTGCCACAGGCACACAGAAGGCGGAAGCCGCCATGTACGGCCTGAGGATCGAAGTGGATGCCACGGGCAAGGCCATTGTGACCAGCATGAAGGCTGGCGAGGACGCGACCAGGGCGTTCGGCAGTGCAGTGGATAGCGCTACTTCCAAGCTGGAAGCCCAAAACGCTGCGCTGGAGCGGCAGATCAGCGCACAGGAGAAAGCCAACGACCTGAAGCAACGCGCCATTGACCTTGAGAACAAGCGCAAGGGCATCGACAGCGAGGGCTTCAGCGTGGACCCGCGCACTGGTAAGAGGTTTGAGTCAACGGTTGATGTTGCTGCTCAAAAAGCATTGGCCGAGGTGCCAAAAGACGGCATGACGGGGCTGTATGACCCGATGGCGTATGCCAAGCTGTATGCTTTTTACAAGGGCCAGCAAGATGCGCAGTTGGATGCTGCCGCGCAGGCTGGCAAGAAATCTGCAATGGGTGCCGGTGTGGTTGGCGCACGCCCCAATCCTGGCGGTGAGAACGCCGGGCCTTCTATGGTGCCCGCCCCGATGGCCGCCAAAACTTACGACGTCAGGGTTAACAACTCGACTGTCAGGACCTACAGCGACGACGATGCGCAGAGGTTGATTCAGATTCTCAAAAATGGAAAGCTGGCATCATGAATGAAGATGCTGAATTTCATGATTGCACGATCATTGATGCATCATTTTTATATGAAATGCCCATTGAGAATATTTCCGAACTTCTGCAAAACCTAAAAGGCAAAAGCGGATTTCATTTCATGTTAGATTTTTTTACTTCCATGGCTGTTCAGATTCTTTACGAAAGCACCTCCCCAGAGGCTTCACGGCGCGGCTTTTGCTTGCTATCGACTGTTGAAGAAGCCCGTAAGGGTTGATGCTGTTTCTTGTGTGGTAATTCTGTTGCACCCCACGCAAACAAAAACCGCATCAAATATCGCGCGTTTCCGCCGAGAGGCCACGCCAGCAACCCGCCACCCAGTATCAGCACCGTACCCCCCAGCAACAAAGGAAGGTGCTGCTGTATCTCGAAATCACGCGCTGCCAAGGCCGAATACACCAGCACTGGTGCCAAGACATCCAGCGCAATTCGGTTGAACGTGCTCAGGTCAGGGCGCTGCCGCCGCGCGTACCCGTATCCGATGGCGACAATCAGAAACACGGGGACGATGACCCCCGAAATGCGCGTGATCAATTCCATGTGAGCTGTGGCTTCTTGTGCATGAAAAAAGCCCCTTGCGGGGCTTTCAGGCTGGGTTCGAAAAACGGGTCAGACGCGCTTGCGGTATTCACCGGTGCGGGTGTCGATTTCGATTTTGTCGTCCTGGGCCACGAACAGGGGCACGGCCACTTCGAAACCGGTGGCAATCTTCGCGGGCTTCATGACCTTGCCGGACGTGTCGCCTTTGACGGCGGGTTCTGTCCAGGTAATGACGCGCTCGACGCTGGTGGGCAGTTCAACCGAAATGGCTTTGCCGTCATAGAACACCACTTCAACGGTCATGCCGTCTTCCAGGTAGTTCAGCGCGTCGCCCATGTTTTCGGCTTCGACTTCGTACTGGTTGTATTCGGTGTCCATGCACACGTACATCGGGTCGGCGAAGTAAGAGTAGGTGCACTCTTTTTTGTCCAGAATGATCTGATCCATTTTGTCGTCCGCTTTGAAAACCACTTCGGTGCCGAAGTTGGCAATCAGGCTTTTGAGCTTCATGCGCACGGTGGCAGAGTTGCGGCCGCCGCGGCTGTATTCGGTTTTCAGGACAACCATGGGGTCCTTGCCGTGCATGATCACGTTGCCGGCGCGGATTTCTTGAGCGATTTTCATAACAGTTCTGGAAGTAAAGCTGCCTTGTTTCGGCAGGGTGCAGTGGTGGTGGGCGGTTTGCACCAGGTGCGTGGCCACCGCCCGTGGCCAAGGTTTGCCCTGGTGTGTTGACCCAACCGCCTTCGGTTTGGGCTCGACCAGTCAACCCGGCATTTTACCCTGCAGCGAAATCGCGGTTCAGCGCCTGCCACCGCCGCCGCGCCCACCGCCCCTGCCAGAGCCGGCGCGGTTGTTGCCTGCCCGACGGGCCGCCCGGCGGGCGGCGCGCTCCACCAGCTCCCGGTCGCTCAACGTGCTTTGCGGGTTTTCAAGACGAAAACGCTCGATGCGTTGCGCCAGGGTTTCCCCCGTGTTGGCCAGGCTTTTTTCTTCGAGTTTGGCCAGTATGGTTTCCTTGATGCTGGCCGCTTTCTCGTCTATCTGCGCATCGAACCTGCCGCGTTTGCGCTTGAAGAATCGGGGTATGTCGTCATGCAGACGGGGGGCGCTGGACACATTTGTGGCGTAGGCGGCGCGGCCCGCAGGCACTTCGAGGTCGTCATCTTCGGTTGACAGCACAGTTGCGCCCTCGTACACCAAGTGTTGCGTCCCCGCCTCTTCGGGATCAGGTGCCTCTTCGGTGGCAAAGTGTTGCACTTCAAAGTCCGTGCCGCGTATGCCGATGGTGGCCACCGGGGTCTTGAGCCGAAACGCCCCGGGGTTGCTCTTGGCGATCCAGCCCGATACCAGCCGAAGTCCGCCTTTGATCAGGTCTATCCAACTGGTATCGGCAGTCATGCCTGTGAGTTGGTACGCCACGAGGCGTATCTGGGCGCCCGGGCGCACCGCGAGGTAAGCCCCGTCTTCCATTTCGGCGTGTATCTCGGCTTCAGAGCTCGTGGCAATGAGGTCACCCGACCGCAGTTCCATGCCCGCAGTTGCCACGCGTTCCAGACCGTCTGCTCCGGTCAGGAGCACATGCCCGTGTACCAGTTTGACTTTGCCTGCGAGCGTCGTCGCCACCCGGCCATCGGCCCACGCGAGCGGGCCCGTGAAACCGGCAGCCCAGGAAGACGCAGCCAGTGTCATGACGGTGCGACGGCCAAATAAAACACGGTGCGCCATGGGTGAACTCCGTTGATCAAGGAGGGGCCCCAGTTTAGCCACGCCATCTGTGGGTGATTTCCAGCAACTGGGTGACGAGATCGGCCTGCGCGTTCAGGCGAGCGCGCGCCGCCAACACGGCGCTGCGGTGTTGCGCTGCATCGGGGAGCACCAGTGGCCCATGGGCAAAGCCGTTCCACTGCCAGTGCGCCTGGCGCACGTCCGCCGGAGGCTGCAGCCAATCCAGGAAGGCGTTGAGCTTGTGCTCATGTGCGCCATCGTCTTGCGGGTAGATGTGCCAGATGAAGGGTTGACCAGCCCACAAGGCACGCACCAGTGAGTCTTCACCGCGCACGAAATTCAGGTCGCACGCCCACAGCAGTTCGTCAAAACCGGGCTGGGGCAGGGCTGGCAGTGCGTGCAGGTGCAAGCGGCCGTGCCCGTTGGCTTCCCACCCCAAGGCCTGCACGGCTTGGGCCACTGCAGCAGCGGGCCGACCGGGCGTGACAAGCAGCCGGGTCGGCTGGTCGCGCGCCGCCAGAGATTGCAACAGCTCGGTCAGTGCCGGCGGTTCGTAGCAAAACAGGCTGATCACCGATTCACCCTGCCAGGGCACATCTCGGGTGGCCAGCCAGGCGCTTCGATCAAACCTGGCTTGGCGCTGGGTCAGGTCAGGCTCGCGCAACAGACCACCCGTGCCCTCGGTAAAACCGGGGTAGAAAAAATGCTTGGTGCGCCCGGCGGCGGGGCCGCGCATCACAGGAGACGGCAAGCCGTGGCAGCGGCGGGCATATGGCTCGGCTGTCAGGTACTCCAGGTTGATCCAAACGGGAGTTTTTGAGCGTTTTTGGTGCCCACCGCTTGATGGTATTGAAAAGTTTGCTATGAAGGCCTCTTCAATGTCACACCCAAACGCCTCCACCCACACGTCGGATGCGGGCAGGTTGCGCAAGGTGTCGGTGTCGGCAGACAGGCTCCAGGGCAACACCTGCACGCCAGGGGTTACTTCGGGTGCCATCCACGACAGGGCGCTGGCGTCATCCACCCACAGGCGCACGCGGTGCCCCAGGGCCGCAAGCTGCGTGCTCAGTCGCCAGGTCACACCCAGGTCACCATGGTTGTCGATGACGCGGCAAAACACATCCCACAACCAAGGCGCATGAGCTTGGTTGCATGGGCTTGTCAGGGCGATGGGGGGAATTACGGCGGACATGGCGCGACACAATACAACCATGTCTGACCCGACCCCGCCCCAGCAGCCTGTTGCATCGCACATCCCGCAGCCCGCACACCCCGAGGCGCTGCTGCGCGAAGTGGCGGCTTTGCCCGCGTTGCCGGGCGTGTACCGCTACTTCGACGAGGCAGGCCAGGTGTTGTACGTGGGCAAAGCGCGCAATTTGAAAAAGCGCGTGTCCACCTACTTCCAGCGCAGTCACGATGGCACCCGCATTGGGCACATGGTCAGCCGCATCCTGCGGATGGAAACCACTGTGGTGCGGTCCGAGGCCGAGGCACTGCTGCTGGAAAACAACCTCATCAAGACGCTGAACCCCAAATTCAACATCCTGTTTCGGGATGACAAAAGCTACCCCTACCTGCGCGTGGGGCGTTTGCCGGTGTTGCATGGCACCGATGTGGAAGGGTTGGGCGGGCCCACCAGCCCCACCGACTACCCGCGCATGTCGTATTACCGGGGTGCGGTGGACAAAAAGCACCAGTACTTCGGCCCTTACCCCAGCGCCTGGGCGGTGAAAGAAACCATCCAGCTCATGCAAAAGGTGTTCAGGCTGCGCACCTGTGAAGACACGGTTTTTGGCAACCGCACCCGGCCTTGTTTGCTGTACCAGATCAAGCGCTGCACCGGGCCGTGTGTGCAGCTCATCAGCGTGGCCGACTACACGGCCGATGTTCGCCGAGCCGCCAATTTTCTGAATGGCGACACGCAGACGGTGCTCGATGAGATGCAGACCCGCATGATGGCCCATGCCGACAGGCTCGAGTTCGAGCAGGCTGCGGAGGTCCGCAACCAGGTGTCGGCCCTGTCGCGCGTGCTTCACCAGCAAGCCGTGGACAACGTGTCCGACAAAGACGTGGATGTGTTGGCGGTGCGCATCCAGGGTGGGCGCGCCTGCGTCAACCTGGCCATGGTGCGCGGCGGCCGCCACCTGGGCGACCGGCCCTATTTCCCTGTGCATGTGGAAGACGCGGTGGTGTGGGCCGAGGGTGACGATGGCTCTGCCCCATCGGATGCCCCCGACATGGCCCAGCGCGTGCTGGAAGCCTTCATTGCCCAGCACTACACCCAGACCCCGCCACCGCCAATTCTGGTGGTGGGGGCTCCGGTGGATGCGGGCCTGCTGGAGTTGCTGAGCGAACAAACCGGGCTCAAGGTGAGTGCGGTGGTCAACCCCCGCGAGCACCGGCGCATCTGGCTGGATATGGCGCAAACCAACGCCGACCTGCAACTGGCCCGCCTGCTGGCTGACGAAGGATCGCAACAGGCTCGCACGCGTGCACTGGCCCAGGCCATGGACATGCCGCTGGACGATTTGGCCGGCTTGCGCATCGAGTGTTTTGACATCTCGCACACGGCAGGCGAATCCACCCAGGCCAGTTGCGTGGTGTTTGAAAGCCACCAGATGCAAAGCGCGCAATACCGCCGCTACAACATCGACGGCATCACCCCCGGCGACGATTACGCCGCCATGCGCCAGGTGCTGTTGCGCCGTTACGGCAAGCTGGCCGAGGCGCTGCGCGAAAGCGGTGGGCAGGTAGGCAGCAGCGCAGCGCAGCGCCTGCCCGACTTGGTGTTGGTAGACGGCGGCAAGGGGCAGGTGAGCATGGCGCGCGAGGTGTTCGAGCAACTGGGTCTGGATCTGGCCCTCATTGCCGGGGTAGAAAAAGGCGAGGGTCGCAAGGTGGGCCTGGAAGAACTGGTGTTTGCCGACGGGCGCGACAAGGTCTACCTGGGCAAAGACTCTGCCGCCCTGATGCTGGTGGCGCAAATCCGTGACGAGGCCCACCGATTTGCCATCACCGGCATGCGCAGCCAGCGCGCCAAGGTGCGCACGGGCGGCAGCAAGCTGGAAGACATCGCCGGTGTGGGCCCCAAACGTCGGGCCAAGCTGCTGCAGCGCTTTGGCGGGGTGCGCGGTGTGGCGCAAGCCAGCGTGGAAGACCTGATGACGGTGGACGGCATTTCTGCCGAATTGGCCGATGTCATTTACCGGGCACTGCACTGATGCCGCGTGGTGAATAATCCCGGCATGTTCTTCAACATCCCGACCCTGCTCACCTGGGCCCGCATCGTGGCCATCCCATTCATCGTGGGGGTGTTTTACCTGCAGGGTGTGGACATGGCAACGCGCAATCTGTTGGCCACCGCCATGTTCGTCGTGTTTGCACTCACCGACTGGGCCGATGGTTACCTGGCCCGTCGTTGGAATCAGACTTCTGCTTTTGGCGCGTTTCTCGACCCCGTGGCCGACAAGTTTCTGGTGTGTGCCAGTCTGCTGGTGTTGGTGCACCTGGAGCGGGCCGACGTGTTTGTGGCACTCATCATCATCGGTCGCGAGATTGCCATTTCGTCGCTGCGCGAATGGATGGCCATCATTGGTGCCACCAAAAGCGTGGCGGTACACATGGTGGGCAAACTGAAAACCACCGTGCAGATGGTGGCCATTCCTTTCTTGCTGTACGACGGCGTGTTGTTTGGCATGGTGAACACTGCAGTCTGGGGGCATTGGCTGATCTGGGCATCTGCCGTGTTGACCGTGTGGTCCATGGTGTATTACCTGCAAAAAGCCCTGCCCGAAATCAAAGCGCGCGCTCGATGAGCGCTAAGGCTGTTCCCGTTGTGCCGGGCTCTGGCGTGTCCCAAATTTGGCTGCGAGCCATGCCTGCGGTGTTTGTGCTGATCTGGAGCACGGGATTCATCGTCGCTCGGTACGGCATGCCCCACGCACCGCCTTTCAGTTTTCTGGCCGTGCGCTATGCCTTGTCCATCGCCTGCTTTCTTCCCTGGATTGTGTGGGCCAAGGTTCCCTGGCCCCAAAGCCGAAATCAGTGGTTGCACCTTGGGCTGACGGGAGTGTTCATGCACGCCATGTACCTGGGGGGCGTGTGGGCAGCCGTGAAGGCTGGCATGGGTTCGGGCCTGTCGGCCTTGGTGGTGGGGCTGCAACCGGTGCTCACGGCCATCTGGCTTTCCGCCCTGGCTTCAGGCAGTGGGCAGCCAGCCGTGTCTCGGCGACAGTGGATGGGCTTGGTGCTCGGTTTTGTGGGACTGGTTCTCGTGGTGTCGCGGAAATTTGGCAGCGGTGGGCCAGGTGATCAGGCCAACTGGCTCAATCTGTGGTTTGCCGTGATGGCCTTGTTGGCCATCACGGCGGGTACGCTGTATCAAAAGAGGTTTGTGAAGCCCTGCGACGTTCGCACCGCCAATGCCGTTCAGTTGGGAGCAGCGTTGCTGGTAACGCTGCCCCTGGCCGTCGCAGAGCCCGAGGCCATGCATTGGAACGCGCAGCTTGTCGGCGCCATGACATGGTCAGTGCTTGGCCTCACGTTGGGCGGTAGTTCTCTGTTATACCTGCTGATCCAGCGCGGTGCGGCGGCCAGTGTCACCAGTCTGATGTATTTGGTGCCGCCTTCCACTGCTTTCATGGCCTGGGTGCTGTTTTCGGAGCCCATCACGGCTGCCACGCTGGCGGGAACTGCACTCACGGCGTTGGGGGTGAGCCTGGTGGTACGGCCATCCAAACCTTGACAGTGTCACCGATCCATTTGATGCCGGATTTCGCTATAGGGGCTGCGGCTTTTTTTCACTGGTCTGCGCGACCACTGCGTCCTATGCGTCTAGAATTCGCGTCCTTGAAATCCAGACATCTCCCGGTGCCCGGCACAAGCATTTGCCTGTCGGTATGACCTCCCCCAGTTTCTAGGGAAATTTTGTGAACAAAACCGAACTGATCGACCAAATTGCCAACGATGCCGATATTTCCAAGGCATCGGCCACACGCGCTCTTGATTCAGCCCTGGCTGCTATCGCCGCCACCCTCAAAATGGGTGGTTCAGTTTCTCTGGTGGGTTTCGGCACTTTTGAGGTGGGGCAGCGTGCCGCCCGCGCCGGCCGCAACCCCCGTACCGGCGAGTCGATTAAAATCGACGAAGCAAAGGTTCCTAAGTTTCGCGCAGGCAAGGCATTGAAAGATGCTCTGAACTGAGCCAAACCGGTCACCCGTTTTCGGTGGGGTGCTTAGCTCAGTCGGTAGAGCGGCGCCCTTACAAGGCGTAGGTCGGCGGTTCGACCCCGTCAGCACCCACCACCAAAAACCCAATAAAATCAACCACTTAGGTAGATTTCAAAGGCTCACAGCGATGTGGGCCTTTTTTACTTAAGTGCCCCGTAAGTGCAAACAACACCTAACGCTGCACTTATGCGCCTTCTGTAAGTGCCGTGTTGCTGTTCTGCCACTTTGCCCAGCACGGCGGCTTGAAACCTACCAAACCGACATAACCGACTGGCGGTGGTGGTGCGAAGGTATCGACAAGCAACAAAAAACCCGCCTGAGCGGGTTCTGGTGCGTCTGGTGTGGTGTGTCACCCGTTGCGCTGCGCCTGTTGTGCCTCGGTCAGTTGCTGCGCCAGCCATGCGGTGACCTCCACGCTCGATGCACCCTCGGCCATGCGCTGGCGGGCAAAGTCACGCAGTCGTCTGCCCTCGGCCCAGATGGCAACCTTGCCGCGCTCATTGGCAAACCTTGAAAAAGAACGCCAACGAGCGGGGCACGATGCGCACGTTGCGAAATGCCGGGTCGCTTTCGGACACGTTCGCGGCTTCGTTGCGCCAGCTTGCGGTGGGGATGGTGCTGATGGCTGCGAAGTCATAGGACTTGGCACCGGCAGAGCCTTCAGGGCCACCAAGCATCACCACCTGGGCACCGGCTTGCATCACCGTGGACTCGGCGGTCATGGCGTTCAGCACTCGGCCAAACACCTCAGTCGGCAGCAGGTAACCGCCTGTGCTGTCGGTGCCAGCGGCCAGAGCCTTTTTGCTCAGTTCGCTTTTGACCTTCATGCCAGCAGCGCCGCGCAGGAAATCGGCCAGATTGTCATCTGACTGCGACTGCGCAAAGCCCTTGGCAGACAGTGCGCGGGCGGCGTTGTCACCGGCCTTGATGGTCAGCAGGGGTTTCCACTTTTGGATCCAGCGTGATAACCACAGTGCGGCGGGTCATGTCGCGCACAGGCTCCACGTTGTTGCCGCTGGACAAGAACAATGCTCTAGTGCCCACGGTGGCGGTTTTGCTCACACCCAGCACGCGCCCGGTCAGGTGTTCTTCAGTCAACGCACTGCACAGCGTTTTGAACGGAATCAGATCAGTGGTCAGGTTGTCAAACATCACCACGCCGGGGGCTTCCAGAAGCAGTGCCAGAAGTTGTTTTTGGCATTCCTCGTCACTGGTTGGGAACCCGGTTGCAGATACGTTTGTTGGTGTAACAAACGCAGCCACGATGCTGGATAAGTAGGATTTGCCCGATGCGATCTGCGGTGCCTTGATGTGGAACATCGGCGCAGTTGACAGGCTGGGTC
>JFJP01039825.1_pt1 | contig 12548 bp, 11 predicted proteins | sample 431651 | NCBI WGS metagenome assembly JFJP01 (sample SAMN02602958, study PRJNA72255) | Microbial mat metagenome, whole genome shotgun sequencing project. | biome: fresh water; feature: sink hole; material: water; isolation source: purple microbial (photo- and chemosynthetic) mats found in... | reverse complement strand
ATACTTTATATTCAATTTTTGACATTTCAAAATGAACCATCCCATTCTGTTTAATCGAAAAAGTGTAATCTATACTCTTGCGATCTGGGTAGTCATTATAATTTCGCATACAGTAATACTATCGTTTTTTTATAAACAATCTTTCAATTATTCTTTTACCGATAGTTTTATCTTTAATATCTATTTTGGAATTCTAACGCTGGGGATTTGGTATCCTGTTAGGTTTATTAACCTCAAGCAATCTTCTTCTATCGATATACTATTGAACCATTTGGGAACAGCAGCTGTAAGTATTATCATATGGTATATTGCTGCTTATGCTACGCTTAGTTATATATTTTCGGATAATCAGGAATATAATGCATTTCTTAATAACTCTGCTCCCTGGCGATTTGCTATGGGCATCTTTTTTTACACCACTACCATTTTTATTTATTATCTGTATATTTCTTTTCGGAACATTGAAGAGAAAGTTATTCAGGAAGCGGAACTTAAAGGATTAATCCGGGAAACCGAATTAAACTTGTTAAAGTCGCAAATTAATCCACATTTTTTATTTAACAGTTTAAATTCTATAAGTTCCTTAACCATTACCAATCCCGAAAAAGCTCAGGAGATGATTATAAAACTTTCCGACTTTCTCCGCTATTCAATTGGAGGTAAGGAAAAACAAATGGTTACGCTTAAGGACGAACTTCATAACATTTACCTTTATCTGGATATAGAAAAAACACGATTTGGCGATAAACTGAATTTTGAAATTGATGTTCCTGAAGAATGCGTTAGCAAAGAACTTCCCAATATGATTCTTCAACCGCTTGTTGAAAATTCAATCAAGCACGGGGTTTACGAATCGACTGAACCCATTACTATTTGGGTTGTTTGCAGGGTTGAAGGAAATAGTTTGAATATTATTGTTAAGAACACTTTTGACCCCGAATCCAAAAGTAAAAAGGGAACAGGAATGGGGCTAAAAAATATCCAAAACAGGCTTAAAATAATTTATCGAGCCGATTATTTAATGCAAGTTTCGAGTAAGGACAGCTTGTTTACTGTTTCTGTAACTTTTCCTCAAAACATCTAATTCAATCACAATGAATGCTATTATTATTGAAGACGAACAACCAGCCCGCGAATTGGTAAAGAATTATTTATTAGCATTTCCTGATATTACGTTATTAGGAGAATTCTCCGACGGGTTTTCAGGGATTAAAGCCATTAACGAACTTCACCCCGATTTGGTTTTTCTGGATATACAAATGCCTAAACTTACAGGTTTCGAAATGCTCGAAATTTTAGAAACCATCCCCGATATTATTTTCACAACTGCATACGACCAGTTTGCAATAAAGGCGTTTGAAATGAATGCTGTCGATTATCTTTTAAAACCATTCTCGCGGGAGCGTTTTGCCCAGGCTATTGAAAAAGCAATGGACAGGTTTTCGAAGAAGAAAAGTAGTGCGGATAATTTAAAAGAACTTAAAAAGCATATTCAGGAACATACCGATAAATTGGAACGGGTAGTTGTAAAAACCGGTTCTAAAATTAAGGTTATTGCCATCGAAGACATTGTATACCTTGAGTCGCAGGATGATTATGTAATGATTTATACCGCTTCGGGCAAGTACCTGAAACAGGAAACCATGAAACATTTTGAGGAACATCTCGATCCGGGGCAATTTATTCGTGTTCACCGTTCTTACATTGTTCGGCTCGATGCCATTACCCAACTCGAATTGTACGAAAAGGGGTCCTACCTTGCGGTTCTAAATACCGGGGCTAAAGTAAAGGTAAGCGACTCCGGGTATAAAAATTTGAAAAGTAAAATGAGCTTTTAAAGCTCATTTTACTTTTTTTTACCAATCCTCTCCAGGTCAAAGTATAGAGAGAGTTTCTAATTTTAATTTGAGCAAACGTTTGCGCATTTCGGGTGAATTATTAGTTTTGTGAAACCTATTAATTATTAAAACTATCGAAATGAAACAACACTCTTTTTTACTAATCATTGCCCTATTTCTCTTCAATTCCCTTACGGGGCAAAGCGATGAAAAAAAATATTTTAAGCCTGCTTTTATAAAAAGCTCTATGACAAAGGCTCTCAACTGGCAATTGGCTAATCCGAAACATGCACTTTGGGATTGGACTAACGGCGCTTTTTATACGGGAGTATTCTCGGCCTATGAAACATTGAAAAAATCCTATATACTGGATTCATTGGTTGCAATGGGCGAACGAAATCAATGGAAACCCGGCCCCAGGGTTCATCATGCTGACGACTGGACTATCTGCCAAACCTATATTGATATCTATAGGATTAAAAAGGACAGACGAATGATTCAGCCATTTATTGATACGTTAAAAGTTTTTGGAAATTCGGTTAATAAAGAGGTTGCTAAACATGGCATTACCTGGTGGTGGTGCGATGCATTGTTTATGGGGCCTCCTGCGCTTGTGAAGTTGGGAATCACCCTGAACGATAAGCAATATTTTAAAATGAGCGATACCCTTTTTAAACAATGTTACGATCGGCTTTATAATAAGGAAGAGCAATTATTTGCGCGCGATGCAAAATATCTATGGAAAGGTGAAGAAACAGACGTAAAAGAAAAAAATGGTCGCCTGATTTTTTGGAGCCGTGGAAATGGTTGGGTAATGGGAGGTTTGGTGAAAATAATCAGTGAGCTCCCTGCTTCGCATCCGGTTCGTAATTTCTATATTGAGTTGTATAAACAAATGGCCAATAAGATTGCTGCCATTCAGCAGGCCGATGGATTATGGCGGGCAAGTTTACTCGACCCCGATTCTTATCCGGGAGGTGAGGGAAGTGGTTCAGGATTTTATTGCTATGGATTGGCCTGGGGAATTAATCAGGGGATTTTAGATAAAGATAAATATCTCCCAATTGTTAAAAAAGCCTGGATAGGATTGTGCAGCTTACAACAGGAAAACGGAATGATTGGTTGGGTTCAGCCTATCGGAGCTGATCCTCAAAAGAATTTTTCACCTGATAGTTGGGAAGTTTATGGTACCGGCGCTTTTCTGTCTGCAGGAAGCGAGGTTATTAAGCTGAAATTATAATGAAATAACACTTCGACAGGCTCATCGTTCTTTTAATGTTTTGGACGTTGAGCTTGCCGAAGTATTATTTAAGTTGGGAGTATAATTTTTTTCTGATATTTAAGATTTGAGCAATGTATAGGTGAGTAATTTTTCTTAATTTTCCCCGAAAGATGAATTTATCGCTATGCTCAAAAATATTTTTTCATTAATAATTTGTTCTGTTATTGTCGCTAATTCCTTTGGGCAGTATTTAAACATAGCAACTTATAATATCCGCTACGATAATCCGGGCGATTCGCTCGATTTATGGCAAAAGCGGTATCCTTCTATTGGTGGGATAATTCAATTTTACGATTTTGATATTTTGGGAACCCAGGAAGGGTTGATCCATCAGCTCAACGATTTAAAAAGCCTGCTTCCGGAGTACAATTATATTGGGGTTGGCCGCGACGATGGAAAATCGGCTGGAGAACATGCCGCTATCTTTTACAAAACAACAAAGTTTAAATTATTAGAAAAGGGGAATTTCTGGCTTTCTCAAATTACCGACACCCCCAATAAAGGCTGGGATGCTGCATTGCCCAGGATTTGTACCTGGGGCAAATTTACCGAAGTCGCTACGGGATTCACTTTTTATATGTTTAACGTACATTTCGATCATAAAGGGGTAGAAGCCCGTAAGGAAAGCGCTAAGTTGATATTATCTAAAATTAGTGATATTGCGGGAAAAACTCCGGCGATTTTAACCGGCGATTTTAATGTCGACGAAACCAATGAAAGTTATACCCTACTAAATGCATCAAAGAATCTGAAAGATGCCTACGATTTGGCTAAAATTCGGTTTGCACCGAATGGTTCTTTTAATAGTTTTAGCCCCACAAGTAAACAGGTTGGGAGAATTGACCATATTTTTCTTACGCCTCAATTTAATGTGCTACGATATGGCATTTTAACAAATACTGTGCATGGACGCTATCCTTCCGATCATTTTCCGGTTTTTATTCAGGTAGGGTTTAAAAAATAAGTGTACAAACCATATACTCTATCTGTGCAAATCTGTGGTATTTCTCATTTACAAGTACGATAATAGTTAAAAATGAATTTAAAATTAGCCCTTTGCTCAATTGTTTTAATAAACTTGTATACCCTTTGTTTTAGCCAAACTATGGAACCGATAAAGCCAATGATTATCGCTCATCGAGGAGCCTCCTTCGTTGCCCCTGAAAATACGGTTGCTTCTGCTAAACTTGGCTTTAGTCAGGGTGCTGATGCAGTTGAGATCGATATTTATCTTTCGCTCGACAAGCGTATAATGGTTATGCACGATTCGGATACCAAACGAACCGCTGGAGTTAATTATATTCTCGCCAAAACCCTTTCCGACACCCTTCGGAAACTGAATGTTGGGAAGTGGAAAAACGAAAAGTATACTGGGGAGAAAATTCCATTTCTGGAAGAAATACTGCAAACCATTCCGGATGGTAAGAAACTTATCATCGAAATAAAATGTGGAGTCGAGGTTATTCCATATTTAAAAGCTATTCTTCTTAAAAGCGGCAGAATTGAAAACTATGTAATCATCTCCTTTGATTTTAATGTTCTCGCCGCTGCTAAAGTTGCAATGCCAAATATTCCCATGTATTTTTTGAGCAGCATGGTTTCAGTTTCATCATGTAAGGAACTCATCCTTAAAATTAAAGAGCATAAAATGGAAGGGTTGAATTTGAGATACTCTACCATTAATACTGAAATTGCTGAATTGTGCAAACAAAATTCGGTTCCTCTTTATACATGGACAGTTGATGATATCAAGGATGCCGCCAATCTGGTTAAACTTGGAGTAGCAGGAATTACAACCAATAAGCCATTGGAAATAAGGGAGGGGCTTGGGTTGTGATGCCCTTTAAAATGGAGTTTAGATTTATAAATCCTTTCAGCAATAAAATTTGAAAGGATTATTATTTTCCCACAATAGCCTCTACTTCTTTCACAGTTTTTGGAATAGGTTTCCCTAATACCCTGCAACCAGTATTGGTTATCAACAAATCATCTTCGAGGCGTATTCCTCCAAAATTCCGGTATGCTTTAAGGGCATCATAGTTGATAAATTCCGTGAATTTCTTTTCGGCTTGCCAAAGGTCTATCAACGCAGGAATAAAGTATATGCCGGGCTCATCTGTAATTACATTTCCTGTTTCCAGTTTCTTGCCTAACCTTAAATAGGCAAGTCCAAACTGACTGCTTCGGGCAATGGTATTATCGTATCCCACATAATTCTCTCCAATATTTTCCATATCGTGCACATCCAACCCCATCATATGGCCTAACCCATGCGGGAAGAACAAGGCATGAGCCCCTTGCTGAACAGCCTCCTGAATATTTCCTTTCATCAACCCAATTGCTTTTAATCCTTCCGCAATAACAGTAGCAGCTTTTAGGTGAACATCTTTATAAAAAATACCCGGTTTTGCCATTTCGATAGCTGCTAAGTTCGCAGCCAAAACCAACTCGTAAATTTCTTTTTGTTGGGGAGTGAAGGTTCCTCCAACCGGGCTGGTACGGGTAATGTCGCTGGCATAACCCAATTCCGATTCCGCACCAGCATCTATTATTAAAAGGTCGTTTTGTTTTAATGAATTTCCGTGGTGATGATTATGCAACGTTTCACCATGCATAGTGGCAATAATAGGAAATGAAACTCCAGCTCCCTTTGACAAGGCAATTCCCTCAATAATTCCTGCAATTTCCCTTTCAATAATTCCGGGCATGGCCATTCGCATAGCGGTTGTATGCATTATGCCGGCAACATCTACTACTTTTTCGATTTCCACAATTTCCCGGTCTTCCTTTATCGATCGCATTTGAGCAATTACTATTGCCAGTTCTTTCGATGAATTTTCTTTCAGTTGCACAGGATTTTTATCCAGCAATGCTTGCAGTTGCACGATGGTTTCGCCCCTGTATGGATTTAAGAAGTGTATGGGCCGTTTTTTATTATCGGGATGTTGAAGGAATGTAGCTAAGTTCGCTAATGGCAATGTTTTGGTTACACCTGCCAAACTTGCTCTTTCGGCAATGCTGGGTAGATTTCCCATCCAGATAATATCTTCGATGTCGATATCATTTCCAAAAATAGAATCTTCCCCTTTGTCTATATCTATAATTCCGAATAAATCGGGCTGATTCAGTCCGAAATAGTATAGAAAACAACTGTCTTGCCGAAAATGGTATGTATTGGCTTTGTAATTCATTGCTGTTTCCATATTTCCGGGAAACAATAATATGCCGTTTTTAAATTTCGAGCGGAGGGAATTTCTGCGCGATTGATATACTTTTGGATCAAACATAATCGTAAATTTTAGTTTCCTAATATACACTTTTTATGAAATGCCCTTGTAATGTTGTATAGCTTATATTGTGGATACAATAAAAAATTCTCTAACTAATAAATCATTAAAAATCAATTGATAATACGTCAAAAATAAGTACGAATAGTACTAGATAATTAATTATTATTTATATATTCGCATCGTTCGTAAAGTTATTAACACATTTCATTAACTTATTAACAATGCCCTACAGACGTCTCCCCAATACCGATGTAGCCCGACTAAGGGCCCTGAAAATTGCCTTTTTAAAAGGTAAAGACCTGCCTCCCTTTAAATTAGCATTTAGTCAAGGGTCTTTCAGTAAAGTTCAATCGTTTATGCCTTCTTATGAACATGCGCTGTTATTGCATAAAAATGCTTTTGCCAATCAGGTGCATAAAAGCCGTGATTATGCGAATGCTTTAAAGAAAGCGAAACTTTATATCTCTCATTTTATTCAGGTGTTTAATATGGCTATTATTCGGGGCGAAATAGCTTCGAGTGCCCGTTCATTTTTTGGACTGGAAGATTCGGATTCCAGAGTTCCTGTTTTAAATACCGAGAGCGATGTTATTAAATGGGGAGAGGCGGTTATTAAAGGGGAATCGGAGCGGATTAGAAAGGGAATGGCTCCCATTACTAATCCAACAATGGCTGTAGTTAAAGTGCGTTACGAAAATTTTCTTGAAGCATATAATTTTCAAAAAACCCTGCAAAAAACGAATACCCGTACTTTAGGCGATCTGGCGAAATTGCGGAAAGAAGCCGATGAAATAATTACCAAAGTTTGGAACGAAGTGGAGGCTACCTATGCAGAACTCCCGGATGAAATTAAACGCGAGCGTTCAAAAGAATATGGACTTGTTTATGTATTCCGGAAAAATGAACTTCGCCAAATAAGGGTACTGAAAAATGAATCGGCTGAAAGCCAGGCATGATCATTCTTCTTCTTGTTCTTTCTTCAGATTATTATCAATTTGAGCTGATAGAACAGATCTTTTATAAAAATACCAAATAAAAAATCCGCTGATTGCCATTGACAATAATACTGCGGGTAAAGCCTCCACCGATACCCCATACTCGGGAACATCCTTACTTATCGTATTAGTATTAACCAGATAGTATAAAATTACCGCACTAAGATTATTTACAAAGTGGGCAAGGATGGGTACCCATATACTTCCGCTCCAAACCAGCATATAACCAAATGTAGCTCCAAGAATAGCCCGGGGTAGAAATCCTGAAAATTGCATGTGGATCAAACTAAATAAGATTGCTGAAATCCAAATTCCCCAATGATAGTTTTTAGTCATTTTGCGGAAAATATTTTGCAACACTCCTCTGAAAAGGAGCTCCTCGCCAATAGCGGGTATAATAGCAATCATCACAATATTCACAAACAGCCCCCGAAAATTAGTATCACCTAAAAAAGCTTCCATTAATCGTTCATTTTGTTTATCCTGCGATGTTAGGTAGTTTTCGAAACCATTAAGGAATTCTGGAAAATGAATCTGACTATTCAACGCTCCTAAAGCATTTATAAAAGGGAAAATGGATATTATTAATAAAACCGAAATAATAGCTGACAGAATAGTTGGTTTATTTTCAAGTGACAAATACTGATTTGAATTTTCTGAAAATAGAAGGGCAAGTAATAGTGCTGCAAGAACAAAACCGAATAGCGATTGTATAATTTGAAAGAATTTTAAAATTGATACATTTTGAGGGTCGTTCAGGTTTTCGAAAATAGCACTTAGGTTTGAAATGTCAAGGTGAAACATTGGTATTGCAATAAGCATTGCCAGGGCTGACGATAGAAAAATCATTGCAAAAGTAAGAGCAAGGGTAATTACCAATTGCGAATAAACGGTAGTATGTTGAAACATTCCTCTTATCATATTCGAAAAGCTTTAAATTTGCCCAAAAATAGTTAAAAGAAATTAGAAATAGTTGTTAGTAGAAAGTCGTTAGTATTCAGATTTATTTGATGATAAAATAGGACGGAATGAAGATAGAAAATATTGATTTAGGAGAGAAACCGTTGTTGCTCGCACCCATGGAAGATGTGACCGACCCGTCGTTCCGTTATATTTGTAAACAGTTTGGCGCCGATATGATGTATACCGAGTTTATATCGAGCGACGGATTAATACGCGATGCCCGTAAAAGTCTTCAGAAGCTTGAAATATATGATTACGAGCGGCCAATTGGAATTCAACTTTATGGGCATTTGCTGGAGCCTATGGTGGAGGCAGCCCGCATTGCAGAAACAGCAAGACCCGACTTGATCGATATAAATTTTGGGTGCCCTGTCCGGAAAATTGCAAACAGGGGTGCAGGTTCGGGAATGATGAACAATGTCCCTTTGATGGTAGAAATGACCAAAGCCATAGTTGATGCCGTGAAACTTCCGGTTACCGTGAAAACCCGATTGGGTTGGGACGATAATTCAAAATTTATAGTGGACATTGCCGAACGATTACAAGATGTGGGGATTAAAGCACTTACAATCCATGGCCGTACCAGGGCACAGCTTTATACAGGCAGGGCCGACTGGACACTGATTGGCGATGTGAAAAACAATCCGCGGATGTATATTCCTATTATTGGGAATGGCGATGTGGTGGGACCTGAAAGCGCTAAGGAAATGTTTGACAGGTATGGGGTAGATGGAATAATGATTGGCAGGGCTACCTATGGCCGTCCCTGGATATTTAAAGAAATAAAACATTACCTAACTACGGGCGATTTCATGACTCCGCTCACCATTCGGGAAAAAGTAGATTTTGCAAAATCACATCTTAAGAAATCCCTCGAAATAAAGGGTTCTCCGGTCGGTATTTTTGAAATGCGCCGGCATTTAACGAACTATTTTAAAGCATTGCCAAATTTTAAAGAAACCCGAATGAAACTGGTAACTTCTATGGATGTAGATGAATTAATGGCTACCCTTGAGGATATTGCAATACGGTATGAGGATTCTGAAACTGCAAACAGCGAAATCTAATAAAGTATAATCTTTAAAGTGGAGAAATTTGTCATTTGAACTTATTTTATACATTTACAATTCGAACTAATTATAACACCTATGGCAGCTGAATTACCTGTAGGAACCAGAATTGATCACGACCGATATGGAGAAGGCGTGGTTGGAAAAGTAAATCTGGTGAGTTACGACATCTATTTTGCCCGAAATGGTAAAATGGAGATTCTAAAATCGAATAAGGATTTTAAAGTTCTCGAAACACCTGAAGGTGCTCAATCTAATAGCACTATTGATGTGCAGGCATTGCAAACATTGCTAATTCACACCCTTGATAAATATGGGATGCTTCAGGAGGTAGTTCCGTTAGGAGAAAAGTATGTCGGCGGAAAATTAATTATTCAACCGGCTAATAAATCACTGGTTGGTAAAGAAATTCCAATTGAAGCTTTCTTTCATAAAATTGTCATGTTACGCGACCGGCTTAGAGTTTTGGAACAAAACATCAACAGCAATGCCAAACTTACCGACGAAGATAAGGTTGACCTTCAGCAATACATTACCCGAATTTATGGTAGTTTAACTACTTTCAATATCCTATTTAACAATAAGGATCAGTATTTTGTAGGGACTGGAGGGGAGAAGTAAAGTTGTTTTCTTTAGCTATATTTAAACTATTGAATATTACGAAATAAAAAGTTTATTATCTTTTTTGGCATGTGGATAATCAATGGTATAATGCAGGCCAACACTTTCTTTCCTCGCTTGTGCACTTTTTATAACCAGGTAACTGGCATTAATCATATTTCGGAGTTCGCACAGTTTTTGAGAAAGGATGGACTTCTTAAATAGTTCTTCCGTTTCTTCATAAATTATTTCAAGCCTGTCCATGGCACGTTTTAATCGCAGGTTCGACCGCACAATTCCCACATAATTAGACATAATTTGCTGCATTTCCCTATAGTTCTGCGTAATAAGCACGATCTCTTCCGGATGGGTAGTTCCTTCATCATTCCACATGGGAATATTTGCCGGAATAATATTTTCCTTATAGTGATGCAAGGCATGCTTTGCAGCTTTATCGGCAAAAACAACGGCCTCCAGTAAAGAGTTTGAGGCTAGTCGGTTCGCTCCATGGAGGCCGGTATAGGAGCATTCTCCTAATGCATAAAGCCGGTTAATGGTACTATGACCGTTTAGATCGACCTTAATACCGCCACATTGAAAATGTGCAGCAGGAACCACCGGAATCAAATCCTTCATAATATCAATTCCCAGGCTTAAACATTTCTCATGGATATTTGGGAAATGATCCATTAGGCCCTGAGGGTCAATATGCCGGGCATCTAAATAAACAAAATCGTCACCGCGGGTTTTCATTTCATTATCAATAGCTCGGGCAACTATATCACGTGGAGCAAGCGATCCTCTACTATCGTATTTCTGCATAAATTCTTTCCCGTCGTGCCCTTTTAAAATAGCTCCAAAGCCTCGCAAAGCTTCAGAAATTAAAAAAGAAGGTCGTTCGGCCGGGTTGTATAAGGAGGTGGGGTGGAACTGAATAAATTCCATATTATCAATAATCCCTTTGGCCCGGTAAACCATTGCAACTCCGTCTCCAGTAGCTATGAGCGGGTTGGTAGTTGTCGAATACAAATTACCTGCCCCACCTGTCGCCATTACCGTAGTTTTAGCCAGGATAGTCATGATTTTGCGGGTTTCGGGTTGAAGTACATAGGCACCATAACATTCTATATCGGAATGGTACCGTTTGATTAAATGACCTAAATGATGCTGGGTAATTATCTCCACAGCAAAATGATGCTCGAGGATTTGAATATTTGGATGGTTTCGTACCCGTTCACTTAAAGCTCGCTGAATTTCAAATCCGGTATTATCTTTATGGTGAAGTATTCGATGTTCGCTATGACCCCCTTCTTTTGCCAGGTCAAATGTTCCGTTTTTCTTTACATCGAATTGAGTGCCCCACTTTATTAACTCTTCAATTTGTTTAGGGGCTTCTTCTACAACCATTCGCACTACACGCTCATCGCATAAGCCATCGCCTGCTATTAAAGTGTCATTAACATGTTTTTCAAAATCGTCAGGAGCATAGGTTACTGAAGCAATTCCTCCCTGGGCATATCGTGTATTTGTTTCTTCCAGGCCTGCTTTTGAAACAATTAAAACTTTGCCTTTATCAGCTACTTTCAAAGCAAAGCTTAAGCCTGCAAGTCCTGACCCAATAACCAAAAAATCAACTTTGCGTTGCATGTGTTTTTCATTAATTAGCATGTCAAACCTACATGAAATTTGGCATAATCACAAACACTTCTTCAACATGCGAGTATTTAGATTGCATCTTTTATTTGGGCGGTAGGTAGCTATTTTATATTTTAAAAGTGTACATTATTGATACAGTGATGTTCCTTTTTGTAACAAACATAGTTTTTTTTAATTCTCATTTCGATTCATATATGTCAGATAAACAGCTATATGATAATCTTGGCATGTTGATTGGTTAAACTAAACCGACAAATATTTTATTATTAAATTAAAAAATTCTAAAAATGAAAACACTAAAATCACTCTTTATTATATCTACCATTTTGTTGGTTTCTGGATATAGTTATGCAACTGGAAAAGGTCCGGAAGGATCGGGAAATGTAAATAATACTATTCGGCAAAAAATCGCCGCAGCGATTGAATCTGCTGATATTAACGGGAAGGGTCAGGTTACTCTTAAATTTGGTGTAACAGACAAAAATAATCTTCAAATTATTAAGATTGAAAGCAATGATCAAAAGTTGAATCAATCGGTTAAGGAAGCGCTTTCAAGTACAAATATTATTTTCCCTAAAGGAAGTAAAGGGCTCTACCAAATTAAAGTGGTTGTAAATCAGGAAACAGAAAGCAAATTCGAACCTGTTAGAGATCAAATCTGCAATGCCATGGAAAATGTAAAATATTCTTCCATGGAAACAGTTAAAGTTAGATTTCGGGTGGTAAATCCATCAACTGTTCAGTTAGTAAAAACTGATTGTAGAAATCCTAAACTTGCTCAGGAAATTAAAAATGCAATAGAAGGGATGCATTATAATATTCCAAAAAATCTGAACGGGGAGTATAACTTGAGA
>JFJP01039824.1_pt1 | contig 12548 bp, 7 predicted proteins | sample 431651 | NCBI WGS metagenome assembly JFJP01 (sample SAMN02602958, study PRJNA72255) | Microbial mat metagenome, whole genome shotgun sequencing project. | biome: fresh water; feature: sink hole; material: water; isolation source: purple microbial (photo- and chemosynthetic) mats found in... | reverse complement strand
CGCTTGGTTTTCGTGGCGAGGCCATCCCCTCCATCGCCTCCGTCTCGCAGATGACCGTCACCTCGCGTCCAGCCGGCTCACCACTCGGCAGTCAGGCAGTCATCAACTACGGCAGACTTATCAAAGTGCATGCAACCGGCTCTGCATACGGCACACAGTTCGAGGTTCGCAATCTCTTCGGCAACACCCCCGCTCGCCGAAAGTTTCTCAGGACAGCCCGCACCGAACTCGGTCACATAGATGAGGTCGTACAGAATTATGCCCTCGGTGCCCCTGAAGTGAGTTTTATCCTCAGGATCGACGGCAAGGAATTACGACACCTCGACAACAGCCTAACACTTGCAGGCCGTCTCGGCCAGATCATGTCCTATCATGGGACCCTCATCGATATCACTGACTCACCGACTGCTCCCGGTAGTCAGCGGGTTTTCGGTTATCTCATCCCGCCGGAAGAAGCCGTTTCGGCCTCGGCGAGACTTCGGACCTTTGTCAACGGGAGAGCCATCCGTGATCGAATGATGGCCCATGCAGTGACTGAGGGGCTGCGCAGCTTTCTGATGAAAGGCAGGAATCCGGCCGGACTTGTCCATCTTGTACTTCCCGCAGGCGAGGTGGATGTCAATGTCCATCCTGCCAAGCATGAAGTACGCTTTCGCAACAGCCGCGATATCCACCTGTATATCAGCCAGGCTGTTGCCAGAGCCATGCAGTCCTGTCAGCAGCAGATCCAGAGCAGTATATTCGGCCGCAGCCAGATGCGGGAAGTAGAGCAGATTCCACAAGCGAACTCCGAGACCTGCAAAGAAGCCTTTTCGCAAGATCTCAATACCCCACGGCAGCCAATTTCTGTTGAGTTTCCAGCTGAGCATCATCGTGAGCAACGACACATTCCCGTGCTTCGCAGCAGCCAACCAGCAACCACCACCACCTCATCCCACTATAAACAAATCTCCCCGCAACCACCGGCAACGGCTGAACCTGAACCGGCAAAGCAGCAACCCTCTTCTCCTCCGGAATTTGCGAAACAAACCCGTCTCATCGATACCGATCATACAGAAGGCAATCTACAGGTAATCGGCCAGCTAGACGATCTCTACATCCTTTGCCAGAGCAGCGAAGGGCTTCTCATTATTGACCAGCATGCCGCCCATGAACGTTTGCTGTTCGAGGATCTTCGCAGGCAATACTGCAGCAGTCGAATCAGCAGCCAGCATCTTCTCTTCCCGGAGACCATTGAACTTTCTCTCTTCCAATCGCAACTTGTTGAAAAATATCTGGAGGAGCTCGAAAAGATGGGATTTTCCCTGCGCCATTTCGGCGGCAACACCTATGTCATTTCGGCCATACCAGGTCTTGCCGGCAGGTGTGCAGCAGGCGAGCTGCTCCTCGATATGCTCGAGCAATTCGGCGCTGAAAACGGTGGTGCGGCCAGAGAAAACCGTTTTGACCACATCCTTGCTACCATGGCCTGCCGGGCTGCGGTCAAGGCTGGAGCCCGGCTCTCGGAAAAAGAAATTGAAGCGCTTCTTGAACGGATGGCCAAAGCGGATCTTTTCAGCCATTGCCCGCATGGCAGACCGGTATGGAAAAACATCAGCAGGGCGGAGATAAAAAAATGGTTTCACCGAACCTCATGAAACCCGCAGAAGAGAGCGGCTCACTCGCCAGACTTTACAGCCAAAGCTGTTTGTTCCTCTGTGTTCTCAGCCTGCTCCTCCTGGGTGGCTGCGCCAGCGCACCAGTAGGGCGGATCATGGAGACCACCGCCTATTGCGGCTGCTCGGCCTGCTGTGGCTGGGAACGCGGCAGTTCTGCCTGGCTCCATCTCGATTTCTGGAATCGATACGTGAATTATGGAGCCGCTGCAGGCCGCCCGTATACCGGCCAGACTGCCAGCGGAGAATATCCCCGGGAACCTCAGGAAGGTCTGTTTTCGATGGACAGCCTGCAACGCCCCTGGATGATTCCGGTCCGCACCATCCTCTTCCCGTGGTATCTCATGCCGGAAGATGGCACGATTGCCGCAGACACCCGATTCTATCCCTTCGGCACCAGGATGTATGTACCAGGATATGGCTGGGGACGAGTCAAGGACCGGGGCGGTGCCATCAAGGGCAAAGACAGGATCGATCTCTTCTTCGAATCACATCAGGAGGCTCTCTACTGGGGCAGGAGAAAGGTTCCGGTACAGATCTATTATCCCTGATCTACCATCATCTTGCACTCCGTTTCTCGAAACGACATCCTTACGACAAGGCAGGCAATGAACCCATCTCGAACAATTACCATCATAGGCGGAGGGTTAGCAGGCTGCGAGGCGGCCTGGCAGGCTGTCCGCCGTAACTGCAGGGTCAGACTTTTAGACATGAAGCCCCACGTCTACAGCCCCGCCCACAGCTCTCCCCTCCTGGCAGAACTGGTCTGCAGCAACTCCCTGCGTTCAAACGATGTCGAGTCCGCCGTCGGCCTGCTGAAAGAGGAGATGCGTCGGCTTGACTCGCTCCTGATGCAGGTTGCAGCCAAGACCGAGGTTCCTGCCGGCAAAGCCCTGGCAGTAGATCGCGAAAAATTTGCGGCAGGCATTACTGCCATTCTCGAGAACCACCCCCTGGTAGAAATACAACGACAGGAAGTGCGAGACCTGCCACCTCCGGTAGATACGACGACAATACTTGCCACAGGCCCACTCACCTCAGAGGCCATGGTCAATTCTCTGGTCCGGCTCACAGGGCAGGAAGGCCTGGCATTTTATGACGCCATCGCCCCCATCGTGGTCGCCGAATCGCTGAATCGGGAAATCGTCTACCAGAAGTCGCGATATGACGACGGCCCAGGTGACTATCTGAACTGCCCGATGGACAGAGAGACGTATCTGCATTTTATCGAGGAGTTGGCTCGCGCTGACTATGTGCCGCTGCGGCCTTTTGAAGAGCCGCATTATTTCGAGGGATGTCTGCCGGTCGAGGTGCTCTGTGCCCGCGGACCGGAGACTTTGCGCTATGGCCCCATGAAACCGGTTGGTCTGCCTGACCCAAAGACCGGATATGAACCCTATGCCGTCGTGCAGCTGCGCAAGGAGAACCGCGAGGGAACCACCTACAACATGGTAGGATTCCAGACCAAGTTGACCTATGCCGAGCAGAAACGCATATTCCGGCTGATTCCGGGAATGGAGCAGGTCGAGTTTGCCCGCCTTGGATCAATCCACCGTAATACCTTCGTCTGCGCCCCGCTCCTCTTGCAGCCGACCCTGCAGCTCAAATCCAGGCCTGATCTGTTCCTTGCCGGGCAGTTGTCTGGGGTGGAAGGATATGTCGAATCCGCCGCTATGGGATTACTGGCAGGAATCAACGCCGCTCGTCTGAGCAATGGCCAGCAGCCGGTCGTGCCACCGACGGAAACCGCCATGGGGGCCCTGATTAGGCATTTGACCGAAAGTGATCCCGATCATTTTCAACCATCCAATGTCAATTTCGGACTCTTCCCTGCTTGGGAGACAAAGATCCCCAAAAAGCAGCGGGGCCGGCAGCGGGCAGAGATGTCCCTTGCCGCCTTACAGCGCTGGCAGGAAGAATTGGCAGCAAAATTAACAGATAACCTGCCATTGCGATAAAATGCCGGAGTCATAAAAAAGAACACCCCGACTGTATCAGAATACAGTCGGGGCGAGAGGAATCCTGGGCGCTACGCCCCACCAACGGGCGCGGCCACGGGCATTAATTAGTAGGGCTCGCAACCACCGCGGCAATCATCATTGATATAACCCCTCGGACAGGGCTGATCGTAGTTGTAATCCCATCCACGGCAGTCATTGTCAGGCCGCGAACGGCGACCGCCGCCATAAAAATCATCACCACCCCGGCCACGGTCACGGTCGTCAAAGCAGCGGCGGGGCCCACGGCAGGTCCTGTAGCCTTGGGGAGAATCGTCGCACAGGGTTTCGTACTCCTGCCCGGGCTGACAGACGCCTGCATGGGTATTCAAGCCCAGATGGGCGCAAACACCACCTGATCCTGCCCGATACCCTGGTGGAATAGGACTGTACGAGCCGCTGCAATCTGTGGCAGCATTGCTCAAAGAGGTCGAAAAACATCCGAATACAAGCACAGCCAGAAAGCAGACAATCTTCTGTTTCATATTTTCTCCATAGTAATTTTGCCGAAAACATTCAATTATTGACACCTCAAGTGTGGCGTATTTTTTCCGTTCAGTCAAATAAATATCTTTTCCTGAGATTGCTCAAACAGCAATTCTTTTCTTTGAAATCCATCAAGGATAGCAGACACAAACGGCCTTTGCCCCAGAACTGCAGACTGATCCTGCCTGCAATCAATTTTCCTTTGATGTACCCGTACTTTCATCAGGCCGTTTCACAGAAGCCCCAGTAAGGGTAATCAAGAGTATAGGAAGCAATATGCCCCGGACTGTGCTCCCTGCTGGCCACAAGCCAGAGGGAATTCTTCCGGTGAACATCGCCCGAAGACTTCCCAGGGTCACCCTCGGGATAAAGGACCATGGCATTGTCGGCACTGTACTCGATATCCCCTGATCCCTTGAAAATCCCCAGATGGGGTTCTTCTCGGTACGTTCCGTCGCCTCCCCTGCCAAGTTCGGAGATGATCAAGAATGAGACCTGCAGTTCATCACGGATAGCCTCCAGTTGCCGCAACCAGGCATCAATCCCTGTCCGTCGCTCCGAAAGGTCCTTAAAAGGTAATTTATGCAGACTGTCGATCACTACCACAGTGTAATCTTTGGCTGTTTCGTGACGGATGAAATCTATGTGCCGGCGCATCAACTCCGGTGTCAATTTACGATCATTGACCACCCGAAAAGTAGTGAGCATCCTGCGGATGCTGGCACAGGCCTCATCGTAACGCCCCCTCTCTTCTCTGCTCAGTTCCCTGTTCCGTAATGCCGAGGCCTCAATCCTGCCGAGGCGACTGAGAGTGCGCTGATAAATCTTTTGCCGGCCATTCTCAAAGTCATAGTAGATAACCGGGATTCCCCGCAGGGCCATCTCGGAGGCAATCTGGATCATAAACAGCGACTTGCCCACCTTAGGGGCACCGCCTATGACATTCATGCCATGGATGCCGTCAAGAGCAGCATCAAGGCGCGAAAAGCCCGAGCGCATTTCGGCGTAACCGCTCTCCTGCTCTTCCATGAGGCGTCGAAGAAATCTCTGGTGCTCTGCCTGCGGGCTGGCAAAAGGAGAAAACGTCCGCGACGACTGGATCATGGCCGAGATGACGGTCGTACGGAATTCGCCGCCCTTGTCTCTGGCCAGTTGCAATATACTGTAATTCCGGGGCAATCCGACTGGCCAGCGGAGAATCCTGACTTTGTAGCCTACGCGCGCGGCAAGGGCCTTGGCGGCAGTCATTGACTCGTCTGAATTGAGAGTAACTATAAAGAGGGTTCGCACGAAGGCAAAAAGCTCCGGGTCAAGCGTAGTGAAATTGTTTGAAAACGGTACGGCAATCGCTGGAAATCCCAACTGTTTGAGCGGTAACAGATTGCTTTCCCCTTCACAGAGGAAGAGGGCGCCATTTTCGCAGCACTGGAGATCCCGAATATTGAAGATCTGAAAGGGCTCGGTGGCAAATTTCTCATTGCCGTGCCAGAAATAATCCTGCGGCCGATCGGGGAAAACGCAGCGGCCGGCGTAGCAATTGCCATCGGCCTGGAAGTAAGGATAGACAAGATAGCGGCCATTGTAGCCAATCTGCAACTCGGCCAGAACAGCGGCAGTTACGCCGGCGGCTTCAAAATCTGCCAAATGGCTGTCAGTCAGCCGATCGTGGTACTCCGCCACTTCCTTGTTAATGTTATCAACGGGATAGTCGACTACCTGGGCAAGAGCCTCATGGTCAGGATCAAAACCTGGAATTTCAGATGGATCGATACCGGCAAGCCTGCCGAACCAGAGGGGAAAACCGCCGGGCACGCAGCGGTTCAAACAGCGGAAATAGCCATGAAAAGGACCATCTTGGTTGAGGAAAACAACCAGATGCCCGGCAGGGTCCAGTCCCCTTTCACGGCAGAAAGGGCAATCTGCGGTGAGTGTGGTTTTCTCCAACCGTCCAGACGGCAGATGATTGAGATAGAATTCTGTAATACCGTTTTTCGAAGGCGCCATAGCCGTTCCCCTCATTCCCTGGATCCAGGACAGGATGCTGTGCGCCGAAGTCCTGCCGCAGCGCCGGCATCCTGCCTGTTAGAGGCCGGCCCGGGCACCCTCGGGAGAACCTTGCAGAACCCGCTGCAGCTCATGATGATGCATGTTCACATCAAATTTGACGTGCACCGAATATTCATTTTCCATGACGTGGTACCCTCTCACCGCCATTATTATACCCTGGCGCCCTGCAGCCTGCCCCGAGACCTCACTGCCCGGTAAAACAACCCGAACACCCCGGCCGAGCAGTAAGCGGGCGTTTTCCTTTTTGGAAATGCGCACAAAAAACGAGACGCCTCCGGTCGAAATGTCCGAGAGTTCCCCCTTGGTGCTCACGCCACTATTCTGTCCCTCGCTGTTCAACAGGGTCGCGCTGATTCTCCCCGATATCTTGAGGCGTTTGAATTGCCGCCGATCTCTATTCGATTTCTTGAAAAACTGATCAATCCGTTCGAAACTGCTGCAGAAATCGTTGAGCTTGGAATCTAGGGCGGGATACTCTTCTTTCCAGCGTTCAAGATCTTTCAGCTGGAGGGAGGATATCTCCGAAGAACCCAGGCTTGCGGCGGAAATAGTCCAGACCGAAGCGTCGAAGAATGTCCCTGCTCCGAGGACTTCGCCCGGAACCATGGTTTTCACCAGAACATCACTGCCTTCCTCCCGGAAAAACAGTTTGACCTTGCCCGAATTGATGAAAAACAATGAATTCTGCAGGGCCCCCTGACTGACGATAAGGTCCTCGTTGTGATAACGCCGATGTTCGAGACAATGATAAAGGGCGCTGAATTCATCCACAGAAAGGACATCGTAGAGCGCAGACCAGACCTCGAGATGTCCCTTGTCTATGGCCGCCCGTTTTTCCTCTTCAATGAGCTCAGCCGACCTGATAATTTCACTCAGGGCCATCGCATCTATTTCGATCAGCCAGTCACGCAGATCTTCTGCCTGCTTGAATTTGCGCATTCTGGCTGTCCGACCGATGAGGTCGAGAATGAGTTTTTTGGCAGAGTCCGTCTTGCCTTGCGCGAGAAAAGTCAAAACAGCCTGTTCTTCAGGCAGACCGGTGATATTCTCTCTCTCCTTGACCTGATTCCGGCCTCCCTGCCCTGCCATGCGCGTAGCTTCCCTGTGTTGCTGAGCAAGCTGCGCAAGGCGCTTTTTATCAGGTTTCTGTTCCGCCTGAATGAAGGCAAGGGCCTCTTCGGCCGCATTCCAGACCCCCTGGCTGATTTTTTTCCCGGCCCGTTTACCCTTTGCCTGCAGGAATTTTTCCAGGGCCTCCGAGGATTGCGGTAGAGGACAACGACCGAGTGTCTGACAGATCTCCAGGATAAGGGTCTCCCGATTATCCGGGGTAAAGAATTCCTGGTCTTCGAGAAGTTCGGCGAGAGCTTTTACCACCTCTTCGTCACAAAACGGCATCAAGGCCTTGATGATCTCAGGCTTCAGGATTTCACCCGCCCTGGCAAGCATTTGCAGGAGTACCGGCCTCCTGTTTCCACCGCTTATGTTGTAGAGGCAGAACATGGCCTCCCGCTGTACCCGCAGTTCTTCATGGGTAAGAAACGGCATAACGGCATCCACATGCTGCTCGCCGCCTGTCTCGGCCAGCAATTTGATGAGGTTGCGTTTACAGAACCACGGCATCGGTTCAGGCAGACGACTGACCAGAAGAGGAGGCAGCATCTGGCCTGCACCGCTCAACAGCGTGCTGATTTTGATACGTTCTTCGGCATTTTCGGAAGCTAACAAAGCATCCACGAGAAAGCGCAGGACAAGCGGACCCTGCATGATAATTCTCCGGGTGAGCTGCACGTCGGAGGAATTCGCCAGGTAATCCTTAATCAGAGCCGGCAGGGCAGATTTATCGATCCCCTGGTCCTGTACCCTGCCGACAAGGGCCCTGACCGGAGGAGATTTACGCAGAATACCGGTGCGAATCTGGTAAAAAGATTCGAGAATACTGTCGCCAGCGGCCATTGATCCAGCCTTCCAGGCCTGCACCATTGAAATCTGGAGGATATGGGCAATTATTTCAAAGGTGTAATCTCCCAAATCGATAGTGCGAAACCATTGCAGAATCGAACCGGCAAAACGGGACAGGAGATCCCAGCGACCGGCGGTGATGAAATTTTCTCCTACTACTCCCAGGCTTTTGGCTATTCTGTTCTGCGTTGCCGCATCGCTGTCCCGCAACTGATCACTGAGAATGACAAGGAGAGCCGTAACCTCCTCATTTTTTCCATCGGCCAGCATCTGCTGCAGGGCGTCGGGAATTCCCATAACCAGTTCATCGTTCTGCAGGCCGCTGAGATTGCCAAGCAGAAGCGATTGCACCCCGGCATGCACTCGTTTTTTCTGCCGCTCCTTTTCCCCGGATTCAATGATACTCCTGGCTTTTTCAAGACCGAGAAAATGGCGCCCCTTGCCGGTATTGAGCAATTGCGTCAGAGTCTCGTTGATCAGTTGTAGGCGTGGATCGTTTCTGTCTCCGGCAAGGCGCAGACTGCTCGCCTGATCGCGGAAGACACCGACAATGAGCCCGAAGAGGCCGGTTTCCGTCTGGCTGACCAGGGCGTCAAAAAACAGAGCGCCGAATCCTTTTGGAAACTGCTGGGCCAAAAGAACAGCCAAACCCTTCTCCTTGAGGCTGCGATGCACAAGGAGGGCGGTCTGCATCGCGACAGTACGCAGATCATTGACCTCGACAAGAGTCTGGATATTTTCCAGCAGAGTCTGGAAAGCAGGTGGCGCGATCAGAATCTTCTGGCTCTGCAGCTCAAAAAGGAGATGACCGACAGCCGCTGCCAGAATCTCAGATGCCCTCTCTGGATCTTTCAGCCGGGTTTTGAGTTCATCAACGATCTCTTTGGTCTGCTGTCTGCCAAATAAAGGGGCTAGATACTCATCAGGGACAGAAGGAATGAGTGCCAGATCCACCAGTCCCTCGTCGGCTTTCGCGGCGTGTTCAGGGGAAGCATACTGGTATTCTTCGGGGAAGTACTCTTCAAGCTGCAGATTGACAGCAAAATCACGGCCTCCCCCCTCCCGCTTGATCTTTTCGACCCTCGCAGTAAACATGAAGAGAATCTGGCCAAATGCATGACGGTCTATTCCCGATCTTATGACCAGGTATTGAAGTCCGAGGGTCTCGAGTTGACGAAATACGATGAGATTCGAAAGAGATTGAACAATCTGCTCTGAGAGTTCTTCACCGCAGAGAATGGGTGTTCTCTCTTCGCGACTGAGCACGAAATCACCATGCTGGCGGAGATAGAGCTTCACCGCCTTGTATCCCCTTTCGACGGCATTGGTCACCTGCGGCGCCATGGCAGGATACATGCGAATATTTACGATGGCATTATTAAACGACTTGAGCGTTTCAAGCGCGTCACGCTGCCTATCTGCCTCTGTCATTGCCGGGCTCCTGAAATAAAGTCAGTCTCATCGATGGTCACTTGCACGTACCTCTTCATCAATCCGGTATCGACTCAACCCCCAAAGGTCCCCCTCTGGAAGGAGAAGAGAATGCATATATTGAATATTAGCAGAAAATTCGAACTGATGGAATTTTTTTTAATGGCAATCGAGATACTCTTCGGCTACTGCACGATTCCTCAACCCACCACGAGCATGTAAATTCGAAGGGCAATGGCAGGGCGGTAGGTGGAATATTCATCATGCAATAACCTTCATCTGTCTACACACCAACATGCTGAAAGTCAAGCCACGCTGGACATTCCAGTCCCTAAAAATTCCAGAAATTGCCCGAGATGCCAGCAGTCGAGCAAAAAATGGAGGAGACCATGACCTTATTTTCTGGCTTCGATCACCCCCCGACACAGAAGTTCGAGAAGGACTTCGTGCAGGGGGATGCCAACGACATTCGAGTACGAGCCCTCGATCTTTTCCACGAGAAATGCCCCTTTCCCTTGAATGCCATATGCCCCCGCCTTGTCCAGAGGCTCGCCGGTGGCGGCGTAGGCCCTTGCCGCATCCAGAGAAAATTCAGAGAACCAGACAGATGTCGCAACGGAACTGACGACCAGCACATCTTCTTCCTCACAGGTCACGCAGTACCCGGTCCGCACGACATGCTCCCGACCGGCAAGAGACATCAACATGCCCACAGCCTCCTCTTCATCCTGCGGCTTCCCCAATATCATCGAACCCAGGCAGACCACCGTATCGGCGGCGACAACCCAGCTGCCTGGAAACAAATGCCGCACAGCCATGGCCTTCTCCCTGGCCATTCGCCTGACAAAGGCATCGGGATCTTCCTCCCTGGCCACCCGTTCATCAATATCGGCGGCGTGTACGGTAAATGCCAGACCGAGGTCCTGGAAATATTCCCTCCGTCGTGGAGAATTTGAGGCAAGAACAAGTGATTTACGACTTATGAACATACAATTATCCATGATATTGATGGCTGCCGGAGCTCGCGGAATGCCGCAGTTCCAAGGCATCAGGTTTTCCTGAATTGAGTTGTTTCGATAATCAGGGTGCAGATATAGCCTGCAAGCCTTAAAAAAACCAGCCGATTTATCCTCAAGGGATATTTACCGGCACGCTGCAGACAGGAAGGCGGGGCATTCTATTTTTAACCTGATTTCCCCCAATGACAGTTGATAAGTAAGAAAGAAGTGCTACACTGCTGTTCATAATTATTCAAGGAGTTGTCCATGACCGACAATGAAGCTTTGCTCACCAGGATTTTCAAGGCAGGAGAGACAATTCTGCGTGAAGGGGAGACGGGGGAACACCTCTACCTGATCATCAGCGGATCGGTCGAGATCCTGAAAGAGCAGCCAAACCGCCCGCAGCAGGTCGCCATTCTGGCGAGCGGTGATATCCTCGGCGAATTTGCGGTTCTCAGCAACGAACCGCGCTCGGCTACGGCCGTGGCCCTGGAAGACACCAAGGTGGTGATGGTAAAAGACCAGATTCTGCATAACGCCTTAAAGGACGAACGTTTCCCCTTGATCCGTCCGCTGACCAGACAGCTGGTCCTGCGCCTCAAGGAATTTGAGCAGCAGCACGTGGCCAGCCTCCAGAGAATCGCCAGACTTGAAGAGGAGTTGCGGAAAATGCACGAGCGCCTTCTCCCCCTCGATCTGGCTACCGACAACCCGGAGTAGTCCCCCTGTCGCGTTCTTTTCCCACCGTCCATTCACAAGCCCCCGGAGAATTGCTATAGTGGGGAGATGGAAAACGCGGCCCGCGCCGGCAAACCGGCCACACTCATCAAGGCAGCCATCGCCCTGACTTGGCTCATCCTTTTCGCTCTACTGCTGAAAAGAGACATCTTTATTGCCACTCTCGACCCGGGGGAATCAGCGACGCTGCAGCAGGCCCAGCGAGAGGAATACCAGGGAATCTATTTTCAGGACAAAAAGATCGGCTTTGTCGCCAGCACTTTCGAAGGTCATGAAGACAGGACAGTAACCATGACCCAGAAGGCCAGGATGAACCTCAACGTCGCCGGCAGCCAGCACCTCATTGATCTTCGCCTCACAGCGAAACTGGCCGCTGACAACCGACTGCAGAACTTCACGCTCTCTTTCCAGTCGCCGTTCTACAGGATGCGGGCGGATGGCAAGGCAGACGGCAACAGGGTAGCATTCACCCTGTCGACCGGCAGCACCACCATTAAAGACAGCCTGAATCTTGACGCTCCACCCATGCTCTCCACCTCACGACGGGCCTTTCTCCTGCAGAAAGACCTCGAGGTCGGTGAAAAAATCCGCATCCCCTGGTTCGATCCGCTGTCTCTCACCGGCAAGGATTCGGTTATCGAATATCGCGGCAAGGAAAAAATCCTGATCCACGGCCGGGTCCAGAATCTGCACCATTTTGTCGAAGTCCTTTCCGGGGCCAGGGTCAATTCCTGGATCGACGATGAAGGCGATGTCCTCAAGGAAGAATCTCCTGCCGGATTTGTCTTTCTCAAGGAGGCCAAATTCAAGGCCCTCTCGGGCAGCGAAGAGGGACCAGAACTGCTGTCGGCAGTGTCGCCCAGACTTATCGGCGCCATGCCTCGCTACGAAACTCTCGCCAGCATCCAGTACCGTCTGCGTTTTCCCGAGGATGAAACCTTCCAGCTCGACTCGGGCCGGCAGCGTTACACCTCGGGCCTCCTGACCATCGACCTCGAAGTTCTGCCGGATCCAGCCATGGAGAATAAACCCTGTCCGCAGCCAGAGAAATATCTCGCGGCCACCCCGGCAATTCAATCCGACCACCCTGAAATTCGCCGAGTTGCCGAAAAAGCCATCGCGGGTCTCTCTGGCAACCTGGCACAAGCCAGGGCTCTCGCCGCCTATGTCCACAATCACCTCGAAAATCGCCCGGTCATCGGTCTGCCAGA
>JFJP01012328.1_pt1 | contig 12549 bp, 10 predicted proteins | sample 431651 | NCBI WGS metagenome assembly JFJP01 (sample SAMN02602958, study PRJNA72255) | Microbial mat metagenome, whole genome shotgun sequencing project. | biome: fresh water; feature: sink hole; material: water; isolation source: purple microbial (photo- and chemosynthetic) mats found in... | reverse complement strand
TACAATGATCCGCCAAAATGCACGCCTACGATATTGCGGTTAAGCGGAGTCAATTTCATCTTTACACGGATGGTGCGCTCATCAATGGTCTGTGAGTGAATCCCTGCGCCAAATAGCGGCGGGTAGAGATTGATCAATTTTTCCCGCAGGCGCATCCCAAAATTGCTCATGGTTTTATCAAAGCCTCCTTTTTCAAATTATACGCGATGCTTTTGAATCGGTTTTTTCGTTTACAATCTCACCCATGACACAATCTCTTGCGCTTGTCACTGGCGGCGCGCAGCGGCTCGGCAAAGCCTTTGCGTTGACCCTTGCTCGTCTGGGGTATTCCGTCGCACTGCATTATCGTGGTTCTGCCACAGAATCAGCGCGGACAGTAAAAGAAATACGCGCCTTGGGCGTGGACTGCATGGCGATCCGCGCCGATTTGACCATTCCTAAAAAAGTGGATTTCCTATTTGGCATGGTGGACGAATTCCATGCGCCTTTGAAAGTCCTCGTCAACTCTGCGGCGCTGATGCCTGTTGGTAACCCGCGTGACCTTGAGTTACGGGATTGGGACTCTGCCATCGACCTTAACCTGCGCGCGCCATTTTTGCTGGCACAGCAAGCCGCCAAACGTATGACCGCTGGCGGGTTGATCGTCAATATCAGTGACATTGCCGCACAGAAAGCATGGAGCCGCTACCCGTCTTATTCGGTTAGCAAAGCGGGCTTGGAATCGCTCACGAAACTACTTGCCCGCGCGTTTGCTCCAACCATCCGCGTTAATGCCATTGCGCCGGGGCTTGTCCTGCCGTCTGATGTAGTTACGCGTGAGCAGTGGAATCAACTCGTTGAAAAACTTCCGCTCAAACGCGCCGCCACCCTGGATGAAATTACATCTACTCTCGAATTTCTCATTCACAACGAGTATATTACGGGTCAGACCATCACTGTTGATGGCGGCTATTCGTTGATATAAACTCGCAACTCGTATCTCATGACTCATCTCAAAAAAATCCTCCCCGATCTTTTCACCTCCCTTGCCCTTGTTGCGGTTGTTCTTTTTTACGCAGCACGCTACATTGATTTCTCCATCGCGCCGTTTGAAGATGCCGCCATGCTCATGCGCTATGCTCAACATCTTGCAGATGGTCATGGCATTGTCTGGAATATTGGCGAACATCCCGTAGATGGTGCGACGGATTTTCTCTTCATGGTTGTTTCTGCCGCCTTCATCAAACTTGGATTGACCGTCGGGCAATCTGTGCGCGGTATTGGCTTTGCTTCGCATCTGCTGACTGTGTTAATAATCTACTGGACGAACCGCCGGATTCACAACGCAAACATTCCCCTTTCTTTCTTAAGCGGATTGTATCTCGCCGTTGGAACTGGACTCTCCTACGTGTCTGCATACTTCGGGACACCTTTCTTTGCCCTTGCCGCCGCAGCTACCTGGGCTTTGGGGTTGATTCTGATTCAACAGCAGAATCCACGCTTTGGGTTGATGCTCGCCTTTGCCCTGAGCGGACTTGTCATGGGGCTGATTCGCCCCGAGGGCGTCATTCTCGCATCGTTGATGTTGCTTGCAATTCTCATTCTGCGTGGATTCAAAAACTCTGTTTCAATCATTGTTATCTTTGGCGCGGTCTTTCTTCTGCTGGGCGGCGCGTACTTTCTCTGGCGTTGGAATTACTTTGGATACCCTCTGCCCAATCCATTTTATAAAAAAGGCGGCAGTGGGTTGCATTGGGACTCGTACAACAACTCCCTGCTGAATTTGTTGCGTTTATGCCTGCCGCTTGTCATTGCTTTTATTCTCGGATTTCGTTCACGCGAAACCGCCAGGCAGACGATTGCCTATCTTATTCCCATTCTAGGCTTTGCCGCCGCGTTTATCTTGATTTCAGATGAGATGAATTATGGCGCGCGGTTTCAATATGCCCTTGTGCCGATTGCGCTTATGTCGTGGGTTCCGCTTGCGGGTGGATTAAGCCTCTTGAAACCGAATCAAATTTCAGCGTGGGAGAAGGGCGTGTACGTCGTCGCCTTAATTGCCGTATCCGCTGGTTTTATTTATTATTCGTGGTATCAGAATTGTTTCCTGACTTCCTATCAACAGACGTGCGCCCGCCCGTATGCAAGAGATGGGCGCTACGACATGGGCAAATTGCTGGCGGAGTATCGCGGCAAAGGGTATGTGATTGCAACCACTGAGGCGGGATTGATTCCATATTATTCAGGCTGGGATGCGATTGATACCTGGGGCTTGAACGATCAATTCATTGCGCACAATGGCGTTTTGACTGCTGAGTATCTCGACCAATACAAGCCAGAGGTCATCATGTTCCATGATTATTACTCGCCGCTTGTCCCGCCTAAATTGACTGAGCCCAATCTCGCACAGCCCTGGTTTAGCATGACGATTACGATGAAAGAGTACGCCGAAGCAAATGGATATGTGCTGGCGGCGGTCTTCGGTGACAGTCCCTACGACACGCACTACTATTATGTGCGGACAGATTTTGAAGACAGCAAGCGTTTGATCCAGCAAATTTCAACGATGAAAAAATATTACTGGAATATGACTGGCAAGAAGTCCATTAATTATGCGGAGTATGCAGAGCCGTAAACAGGTAATTTGGAGACGGAAAAACCATGAGCGAAGCGTTAGAACTTGCCGAAAAACTAAAAACCGAAGGCGAAAAATTTATCCGTATTTTTTCTGACTTGACAGATGACCAGTGGCAGGCGCAGGTCTATACCGAAGGCGAAACCTGGACAATCCGTAATGTGCTTTCGCACTTCGTCACCTCTGAGCGTGGACTGGTAAAACTATTCGAGCAGATCCGTCAGGGTGGCACAGGTGCGGCAGATGATTTTTCGATTGACCGCTACAATGCCGCGCAGCAAGAGAAGACGAAAGACCTGACTCCCGCTGAATTTCTCGAACAATATAAGGCGGTGCGCGCTAATTCTGTAAATTGGGTTTTAGGTTTGAAAGAGGAAGAACTTGAGATCAAGGGTCGTCATCCTTTCCTCGGTGAAACCATCCTGCGCGAAATGATCAAGATGCTGTATTTGCATAACCAAATCCATTACCGTGATTTGAAGAAAGTGTTAAAGTAAGCAGATAGACATGCAGTCCGTTTTCATCCTTCATAATTCAACCTTTATCCTTTCCCTATGACTCTCCCTCCTTTCAAACTCGAACGTTATTTTGCCCAATACGAATTCAACACTGAATTCCTGCTGTGTTCTTCAGACTGTGAAGCCATGTCAATTGCAGACTTGCTTGCCCTTGAACCTGGCGCGGCGGAAAAATTCCAATCCACCTGGCTGGGGTACACTGAGTCGCAGGGCAGCCCCACTTTGCGGAAAGAGATTTGCAATCTATACGACACCATGCAGCCTGAAAATATTCTCGTTCATACGGGCGCAGAAGAGGCGATCTACCTTTTCATGCACGCCATGCTGAAAGAGAATGACCACGTCATCGTTCATACGCCGCATTATCAATCGTTGAGTCAGGTAGCGAAGGGCATTGGCTGTCAGGTCAGCCCGTGGCTTGCGCGCGAAGAAAACGGCTGGGCGCTTGACTTGGACGAACTCCGTCATCTGATGCGGACAACGACCAGGGCGGTTATCATCAACACACCGCACAACCCGACGGGCTATCTCATGTCCCGCGCAGATTTTGACGAATTAAACAAGTTTGTGCAAGAGAAAAAAATACTCCTTTTCAGTGACGAAGTGTATCGAGAATCAGAATACAACCCTGCTGACCGCCTGCCTGCTGGCTGTGACTATGGCGGACATGCTGTGTCGCTGGGCGTAACATCCAAAACCTACGGCTTGGCTGGCTTACGCATTGGCTGGATCGCCACGAAGAATCAAAAAATTTATGAGCGCATGGCGTCGCTCAAAGACTACACCACTATCTGCAACTCTGCGCCCAGTGAATTTTTGTCTGAAGTCGCCTTGCGCAACCGTCAAAAACTGATTGACCGCAACCTCGGTATTATCCAAAATAACCTCGCCATCGTTGATAATCTTTTTACTTCTCACGCCTCACTTTTTAGCTGGGTTCGTCCGCGTGCTGGCTCAATGGGATTCCCAAAGTTGCTCAAAGGCGATGTTGAAGACTTTTGCGATGACCTTGTCAAAAAGTCTGGCGTCCTGCTCCTCCCAGGTACGATGTACGATGATTCGAGAAACCACTTCAGATTGGGCTTGGGAAGAAAAAATCTCCCGCAGGCTGTTGAACGATTGGCTGACTATCTGAAGAAAAAATAGCCGCCCGAGTTTTCATCATTATTACCGATGCCTGCTTTTCTAAAACTCATCCGCCCCCTGCACCTGCTTCTTGCCGCGCTGACCTATCTCCTCGGCGCGAGTGTGCCTGCGTATCTTGGGAAGTCCTTTCAGCCGCTGGCGTTCTTGCTTGGGCTGGCAGGCGTACTTCTTGCGCAGCTGAGCATGTCGCTGCTTGCTGAGGTCTTTCGTCCGCACAATGAACCGTTGGTCGAGGATGAAACCCCTCAGCAGAAAGAAACCCTGCGCAACAACATGCTTTATCTTTCAATCGTTGGGCTGACATCCAGCGCCTTTATTGTCTATCTGCTTTACATCAATCAGGTTCTTGCCCTTCCCTCCTTCATCCTTTATCTTTCATCCTTCATCCTTGTTCTTGTTTACGCCATTCCCCCTGTTCGCCTGCTTAATCGCGGATTTGGTGAGCTAAGTCTCGCGGCGCATATTGCCTATATCATCCCATCCATCGGATTTCTTTTGCAAGCCAAAGACAATCACCGACTGCTGACGATCATCATCATTCCGCTTACTGCGCTTGCGCTTGCTTATTTTCTCGTCGTCAATTTCACATCTTTTTCCTCCGACCAGAAATATCAGCGTGACACACTTTTGCGCAGACTCACTTGGGAGCGCGCTGTTCCCATGCATCACAGCCTGATTGTTTTTGCCTATGCCGTTTTTGCCATTGCCCCCCTGCTTGGCTTTTCTGCTCTCTGGACTGCCTTCCTCACCCTGCCATTCGCGCTGCTTCAAATCATTCTTGTTCGCAACATTTCACTTGGCGCAAAACCCAACTGGATATTGCTCACATCCACCGCTCTTGCCGTGTTCGGCTTGACCACCTATTTCATCACCCTCACCTTTTGGATTCGTTAAACTTTTGATTTTTCAACCTGGGACCCAACCCTATGCCTGAATTTTTGACTCTCCTTCCGCCAGACCAAGCCCGCGATAAATTGCTTTCGCATCTTCAGGCTGCGCCGATAGTTGATTCTGAATCTATCAACATTGTCCACGCCTTGAGCCGATTCACCGCCGCCGACACATTCGCTCCGCATCCACTGCCCGATTTCCTTCGTACTACAGTGGATGGCTACGCTGTCCGCGCAAGGGATACCTTTGGCGCCAGTGACACTCTCCCAGCATACCTAAAATTGATTGGCGAAGTGCCAATGGGCGACACGCCAGCCTTTGCGTTGGCTGCCGGACAATGCGCCTTGATCCACACTGGCGGAATGTTGCCCAGCGGCGCAGATGCGGTGGTGATGATTGAATACACCCAAATGGTTGGCGCGAATGTAGGGACGGGTATTCCAAAATCAACGGACTCTTCGATATACCCAGAAAGACCTGCTCCGACGGTCGAAATCGAAATCTTCAAGTCTGTAGCCGATGGTGAGAATCTCATCCGCATTGGTGAGGATGTGGCGCAGGGACAGTTGGTGATTCCCAAGGGCGCGCAACTTCGCCCCGCAGAAATTGGCGGGTTGATGGCGTTGGGGTTTACATCCATTAACGTGACAAGGAAACCACGCGTGGGATTGATCTCAACTGGTGACGAAGTCATTGACCCAAGCCAGTCGCCGCGCCCGGGGCAGGTGCGCGACATTAACTCATACACGCTCGGCGCGCTTGTTGAAAAAGCTGGCGGTGTGGCAATCCGTTATGGGATTTTTGGCGACCAGTTTCAGGTGTTGAAAGAAGCGGCGGCGAAGGCGTTATCTGAATGTGATATGCTCATCATCACCGCAGGCTCCTCTGCATCCACAAGAGATATGACCGCAGATGTTATCCGCGCATTGGGTGAGCCGGGCGTGCTTGTTCATGGAATCAACACGCGCCCTGGCAAGCCGACAATTTTGGGCGTGTGTAATGGCAAGGCGGTAATTGGCTTGCCTGGAAACCCTGTTAGCGCCTTGGTGAATGGATATTTATTTGTTGTGCCGGTTGTCGAAAAATTGCTGGGCGCATTGCCAAAACCAAAGGCAACTGTTTTGGCAGCCCTAACCGTAAATCTTCCGTCTCAAGCGGGGCGGGAAGATTGGCAGCCAGTTAAGTTGGTCGCAGCACGCAACACGCAACATGCCGCATACGAAGCCCACCCCATCTTCGGCAAATCAAACCTTATCTTCACTCTTGCATCTGCCGATGGTTTATTACGTATTCATCCTGACGCAACCGGTTTAAGCGCGGGTGAAATTGTGGAAGTCGTTTTGATATAGAAAGGATGTTTCCATGGCTATTGAAAGAAAAGAATCGCGCAAGAAGTTGATGGCATTCACACCCGTATATGATTTGCGTCACAAGTCTTTGGTCGGTTATGTGGGGGATTTGACCATGAAAGGCGCCATGATTATTGGCGAAAAGGCTGTGGAAATTGACATGCATTTAGTTCTAGGCATTGAATTTCCCGAAGCTCCGCCAATAATGGCTGTTACGCGGGTTGCCATTCCGTCACGGGTGGCGTGGTGCAGGCAGGATGATAGTCCGCAGTCTTTCAATATTGGTTTCGAGTTTACCGAAGTTTCGGCAGAGAATGCCGCGATCATTCAGGCAATTTTGGAGCGATACCAGTTCCGTTCGGTGCTGAGTGTCTCTGATTTGAACTCCTGATCTCAATGCGCTCCGCATATCGGCGGTCGGTGGAGCGGTCATGGCGTGTTCAAGCAAAAGTTATCAGGACTGGAGTCAAAAGTCACCCGACTTTCGAGCAAAATCAGGAGATTTTTCAGTTTGCACTGGCATGGTTTGCTTGCACGCGTCATGTCTCTGTAACAGTTTAATTCCCTGTCTGTTATATAATTCGCCATTCTGTTTTCAAGGATTGGTTCATGCCTCTTGAATATTCTCCGTATGTTTTGCCCCTGATTGCCGCCGCATTTGTTTCTGTGGCAGTTGCCGTGTATGCCTGGATGCGCCGCTCGGCAACTGGCGCGCTGCCACTGGTTATGTTGGCTCTATCTATTTTTATATGGGTGATTGGCTACTCATTTGAAATTATGGGCGCAGAACTTGAGACAAAATACATCTGGGGGGCGATTCAATATGTTGGCATTGCCTATTCCACATATAGCTGGTTGATATTTTCAATTGTGTACAGCGATTATGCGAGAATCATTACTCGCAGGTTCGTCATTCTGACTGTATTTATCCCATCTCTGACAATTCTGTTTGCCTTGACTACCAAGTGGAACGGCTTGATCTGGAGCGAGTATCATATTAACCGGCAGGGCGATTTTTCGGCGCTTGGTGTTTCGCATGGATACTGGTTTTTTGTGCATTTCGCTTATTCCTATCTTATACTTTTAATCGGCGCTGTTCTCCTTGTCCGCGCTCTTTTTCGCCGGCAGGGAATGTATCGCGGGCAGGTTGCCGCCATGCTGGTTGCCGTGCTTGCGCCCTGGATTGGCAACGTTTTATATTTCACGGGGAACAGCCCGATCCCGTATTTAGATTTGACCCCGTTTGCGTTCACTGTTACCGTTGTCGCGTTGACTTGGGCAGTCTTTGGCTTTCACCTTGTGGATATCACCCCGCTCGCGCGCGACCGTGTGGTTGATTCTATGCGCGAAGGCATGATCGTACTCGATGTGCGTGGAAATATTGTAGACATCAACAACGCCGCGGCGAGCATGATCGGTATCCCTGTTGTCAATGTGATTGGCAAAACTGCGGCTGATGTCTTTTCTCCCTGGTCGCATTTGGTTGAAAGATTTCGCAATGTGCTGGAAGCGAAAGACGAGATAGCCGTGGGGGAAGGCGCGGCACAACGGCGTTATGAAGTGCATCTCTCCCCATTACAAGACACTCAAGGTCAGCTTGTGGGGCGCGTCATCATGCTGCGCGCAATGGATAATGACGCACCTCAACCGCGCCTTGCTTATAGCACGGCGTCTACACAGCCCTTGCCTCGCACAATGGATGAAGTGCAAGAACAAAAAGAGAGGCGTACAGAAAATAGAACAGCTTCAATCTGGGACGCCTTCATCGGTTACTTTTTCGTGCAGATAAAAAAAGATATTCCTGTCCCAAGTGGAGTCAATCCCGTTTGGTATCGGACACGCGAACGTATCTTCACCGTCGGCGCGAGAATTGTGTCAAGCCTGGGTTTGATTGCGCTTGTGGTTGCCCCGCGCAATTTCTTTTCTGCTGCTGGTCTGGTATTTGCCGTACTCCTGGTTATCCTTTTGGTTTTAGGCGTGGCGCGAACCGTCAAATACGAACTTCGCGTAATCGGATTTCTTGTATTGGTATATGGTTTCGCATTCGTTGAGACATTTAATTTCGGCTTTTCGGTGGAGAGTTTTACTTTCTTCTTGGGTTTTGGAATTATCGCCGCAGTGCTAACATCACGCCGTGGGGCAATCAGCGCGTTGGTGCTTTCGACTATCTCGTTGGGCGTGTTTGCAATATTGATCGATTCCGGAGCTTTTATTCCCCTGACGAAAAGACTTGCAGGCGTTTATGTTCCCGAAGCGGGTTTCAGCAGCTTTCTGGTGTTTGTTGCCACTGCCACGGCAACTACTGCATTTATTGTTATCCTGCTGGAGAATTTGAACGCCGCCTGGCAAAAGGAATCGCAGGCATCCAACCTTCTGCGGCAAGAGCGCGATCTGCTTGAGCAGCGTGTGGAAGAACGCACGCACGACCTTGTTGAAGCGCGTGATGGCGCCATTAGGAGCAATACCGAATTGCGCAAGTATTATCGAGCAATTGAGCAAAGCGGAAGCGCAGTCGTCATCACGGATGTGATGGGAAATATTGAATACGCCAACCCAATGTTTGAAGAGGGTTCTGGGTATGCTTTGGAAGAGGTTCTTGGAAAGAATCCGCGTATTTTGAAATCGGGTATGCAAAAGCCCGAATTTTATGAAAAGTTGTGGTCAACCATTAGCGCGGGGCAAATCTGGCATGGTGTCTTTCATAATAAACGAAAGGATGGTTCGCTATATTGGGAATCCGCCACAATTGCGCCGGTACTGGATGGAAACAATGCAGTGCTTAATTATGTCGCCATCAAGGATGATGTTACCGCGCGTAGAAAAACCGAAGAGCAATTGCAAAAACTCTCGCGGGCAGTCGAGCAAAGCGGAAACACCGTCATCATTATGGATAAAAACGGCTTGATCGAATATGTCAATCCGAAGTTTACCGAAGTAACAGGGTATTCCCCTCAGGATGCACTCGGAAAATCTCCTATTGAACTGATGAATGGTTTTGGCACCATGCCTGATTTTAGTAAGGACGTGTGGTGGTTGACCGTGAATGCAGGCTACATCTGGCATGGTGAGTTTCAAAATCATCGCAAAGATCTTTCCATGTTCTGGGAATCAGCCACGATTGCCCCCGTACTTAACCGTGATGGTAAAGTAACCAACTTTGTCGAGATTAAACAGGATATTACCGAGCAAAAGATCATGCAAGATCAATTGCAGAAACAGAACGACTATCTTTCCATTCTGCATCAGATCACACTGGACTTGCTTAATCGCAGGGACCTCAACGACCTCTTGCAAGTGATCGTAGATCGTTCTGCTGTCTTGCTGGATGCGCCTTACAGCAAGCTCTTGCTCGAAAGGGATGGAAACTTGGTTGTAGAAGCATTTACAGGGGGGCTGGTCAATATAAAAGGCGAGCTTTCTCCCTCGAAACTCTCACGACAGGCATTTGATTCGCATCAGCCCGTTGTGCTCGAAGACTATCACACATGGGGTGATAGGCGCAGGGCGTATGACGATCTCGCGTTGCACGCCGCCGCTGAAATTCCTGTTATGGCTGGTAATCGCTGCCTGGGCGTGCTTGCTCTGGCGCGTACTCAGCCCAACTACACATTTACCGCCGAGCAGATCGAAACTGGAATTTTGTTTGTGCGACTTGTTGCGTTGGTATTGGATAACGCCAACCTGTATGATTCTGCTATGAAGGAAATTACCGAACGTAAACGCACCGAAGCCCTTTTGCTCGAAAGCGAAGCGCGTTTCCGTCAAATTGTGGAAAACGCAAGTGATATTATTTATCGAGCAGATGTGAACGGGAATTTCACCTATGTTAATCCATCTGCCTTGAAAATGATGGGATACGCCAGCGAACAGGAAATGATCGAGAAAAATTATTTCGACATGATCACGCCTGAGTTTCGTCATCTAATAAAACAGGCTTATGATCGGCAATGCGCAGATAGAATAAAAAATACCTATTCTGAATTTCCCACAGTCACGACTGATGGTCATATTGTCTGGGTTGGGCAAAATGTGCAGCTCATCATGGATAACGAACAGGTCATTGGTTTTCAGGCTGTGGCTCGCAATATCACGCAACTTAAACAAGCGCAGGATGCTCTTGCCCTCTCGCGTGACCAGGCATTGGATGCCAGCCGTTTTAAGAGTCAACTGGTTTCAAGAGTCAGCCATGAACTCCGCACCCCGCTGGGCGGAATTTTGGGCTACGCAGAACTGCTTGAATACAACGCCTTTGGTTCTCTAACCGAGGGACAACGCACTGCCATTGGCAATATCATCGAAAGCGCAAACTACCTCACAAACATTGTCAACGACTTGTTGGACGAATCGCAAATCGAATCAAAATCCATCAGCCTGCATTATGAATACTTTAATCCTGCTGACTTGCTTGAAAAAACAAAAACCACCATGTTCACACTGGCGGCTAAAAAGGGATTGACCTTCTCTGTTGAAATTGACCCTGATGTGCCCAGTGAATTATATGGTGATGTCAACCGCCTGCAACAAATTCTGATCAACCTGGAAGGGAATGCAATAAAATTTACAAAAACTGGCGAAGTCAACGTCAGTCTCAAACGCCCTGCCCCCGCGTACTGGTCAATTGAAGTGCGCGACACCGGTGCGGGCATTCCCATGCAGGACCAGCAAAGTATATTTGAACCATTCCGCCAGGTGAGCAATTCAATTACCCGTGAGAATCGCGGCTCAGGTCTGGGACTCGCTATTACCAAACAACTTGTTGAATTAATGGGTGGACATATCAGGCTTGAAAGTGAAGTTGGAAAAGGAAGCCTGTTTGTTGTCACATTGCCCATCACAAACGCTCCAGGAGAATAGTTATGCTACAACCTTACGCCCTTGTTATTGAAGATGACCCAAAGTTAGGAACAATCTATCAAACCGCACTGCGACAGGTCGGATATGAAACCGACCTCGACGAAAACGGAAATCGCTATCGCGCGCTTTTAGACACCCGCCGACCTGATTTTATTATCCTTGACCTTCACCTCCCCTTTGCCTTTGGCGGCGACATCCTAAATGAGATTCGAGCCAAATATCCAGACACAATTGTCGCAGTCGTTACCGCCGACTTCGTCAAAGCAAAGACGCTTACAGGCAAAGCCGACCATATTCTCATAAAACCTGTCAGTGTTGCCAGCTTGTTGCGGCTTGCCGAATCAATAAAAGGGTAACCCATGATCAAGCCCCTTGTTTTTATTGTTGAGGATGACCCTCAACTCAGCAAAATATTTTCACTCACATTGAGCGAAGCGTTTGAAACTGAATCCATTACTGACGGCAATCAAGCCCTGATACGGCTTTCGGAGATTGTTCCCCATCTCGTAGTTTTAGACATCAACTTGCCCGGCGCATCGGGAGTGGAAATCCTGCATGTCATCCGCGCTGATTCGCGCTTCGCCGCGACCCGTGTTATCCTCGCTACGGCAGATTCTCGTCAGGCAGATGAACTTCAAGACAAAGCCGACATTGTTCTGTTAAAACCGATCAGCATTGCCCAATTGCGTGAACTTGCTAATCGTTTGAAGTAGGCAAATACGTAACATGTAGATTTTTTCTTCTTTATTTCTCATTGACAACTGGATACTGGTAACTGATGACTTTTCTCTACTCCCTCTCCCAACCCCGACAATTGATCCTCGATGGCGCGACAGGTACCGAACTCAACCGCCGCGGCGTAGATACCGGCTTACCGCTCTGGTCAGCCAACGCTTTGCTAAATGAGCGTGACGCCAAAATTCTACAGGATATTCATGAAGACTACCTTCGCGCAGGCGCAGACATTATCACCACCAATACATTTCGCACACATCGCCGCGCTCTTGCTCCCAGCAGAAACGAAGACCGCGCTCTTGAACTCACGCGCCGCGCTGTAGATATTGCCCGCGCCGCAATTGACAGCGTCGGGTCTGATTCGCCAAAATTCATTGCAGGCTCCATCTCCACGCTTGAAGATTGCTATCGTCCTGACCTCGTCCCGCCCGATGATCAACTT
>JFJP01039823.1_pt1 | contig 12551 bp, 11 predicted proteins | sample 431651 | NCBI WGS metagenome assembly JFJP01 (sample SAMN02602958, study PRJNA72255) | Microbial mat metagenome, whole genome shotgun sequencing project. | biome: fresh water; feature: sink hole; material: water; isolation source: purple microbial (photo- and chemosynthetic) mats found in... | reverse complement strand
CCGGTTGGTGCCGTTGCGAAGTTTGCAACATCGGGTAAGAAAGTAAGGAAGAAAGATCTCGGAATGATGGCAATCACCTATGGCTATGTTTATGTAGCTCAGGTTGCGATGGGTGCAAATCAGGCTCACTACCTGAAAGTGCTTAGAGAGGCTGAGGCTTATCCCGGGCCATCTCTTATTATTGCATATTCTCCATGTATCAATCATGGTTTGAAAGCAGGTATGGGTGTAACTCAAAAACAGCAAAAACATGCGGTTGAGGCAGGTTACTGGCATCTTTATAGATTTAATCCGGAACTCGAAGCTCAAGGACAGAATCCATTCCAATTGGATTCAAAAGAGCCTGATTTTGCAAAATTCAGGGATTTTCTGAACTCTGAGGTTCGCTACACTTCCTTGCAACAATCCTTCCCCGCCGAATCTGAAGAATTATTCAGGGTGGCTGAGGAAAATGCAAAATGGAGGTATAAATCATATGCACGACTTGCAAGTTTGGATTTTAAGCCTGCAGAATAATTATATCTTCACTTTAACGTAAGATAGATTAATCACTTTTAAACCTGACAGGTCTTAGACCTGTCAGGTTTAAAATTTTAATTAACTTTGTCAGCAAATTGCTAAAGTATTGGGACGAATAATAGGTATTGATTACGGTACGAAACGTGTTGGGGTAGCGGTAACCGATCCGACTCAGATGATTGCCAGTGGACTTACAACGGTTGGCTCGCATGAAATACTTGATTTCCTTGCCGATTATTTCCAGAAGGAAAAAGTGGATGCAATTGTTTTGGGCCACCCAAAAAAAATGAACAATTCAGATTCTGAGTCGTTACAATATGCAAAACAGTTTGAAACGGCATTTAAACGTCGCTTTCCCAGCTTGCCGGTTATTTGGGTTGATGAACGGTTTACATCCCATCTTGCCATGGATGCTATGATTAGAGGAGGGATGAAGAAAAAAGACAGACAGATTAAGGGCAATATGGACAAGTTAAGCGCTGCCATTATTCTCCAGTCATACCTTGAACAATTAAACTATACTAAACAATAAATTATTCCGAGATTTCGGTGTTTTGTCATGATCTATCCAATTTACGTATACGGCACATCTGTTCTTCGTAAGAAAGCAATTGAAATCGATAAGAATTATCCCGGACTTGCTCAACTTATTGAGGACATGTATGAAACGATGAGGTTTTCAGAAGGAGTTGGGCTGGCTGCTCCCCAGATCGGCTTGGGCATCAGATTATTTGTTGTTGATGCAACAGGTTCGGGAAAGGATGAGGAAGGTATTGAAACCGATGAGGATCTTTCGGATTTCAAAAAGGCATTTATAAATCCCAAAATATCAAAATTATGGGGCGAAACCTGGACCTTTAACGAAGGTTGCCTTAGTATCCCCGATTTGAGGGAAGACGTTGATCGCCCGGAACTATTAAGAATTCAGTATTACGATGAGTCATTCAAATTTCATGATGAGCAATTCGATGGGGTTCGCGCTCGTATCATACAACATGAATACGACCATTTGGAAGGAGTTATGTTTGTCGATAAAATTAATCCTCTCAGGAAAAGACTCATTTCGGGCCGTCTGAAGGCGATTTCATTGGGAAAGGTAGACACTCACTATAAAATCAGAATCGCTGGAAAATAGGGGACAACATTTAAAAAAAAATGCCGCTGATTTTAAACCAGCGGCATTTTTTTGTGATTTACCTGAGCGAGAAGGTCTTTGTCAGATCTTCCGATTTCAAAAGTAGATCAATATACTGCGCTCTCTTGTATACAAATGGGTCTTTTGTGTTTTTTTCTGAGAGTTTGCCCTTGAAGTCTTTCAAAGATGTATATTTCTTGGATTTCATCCATTCGTTCATCTCATCGAGCATAACAGAGATGTGCGACAGCTTATGCTTGTAAAGCGTGCTGACAACCTGAACTGCGTCAGCTCCCACCATGATTGCTTTAATAACATCTTTTCCATCCATTATTCCGGAATTGGAACAGATTTTAGCTTTTGTACGTCCATAAAGCAGACCGGCAAAGCGAAGGGCAATACGCGAATCATTTTCGCTGCTTAGATTGAACGGAGAGAAATGCTCTTCTTTTTCCAGATCAATGTCTGGCTGAAACATCCTATTGAACAATACGATGCCATCAACCCCTGCTTTATCGAGTTCGGCTATGAATCTTAAAACATTTGTGTAATAAGGGCTTAGCTTAACACTTACTGGAATATTCAGTGTTTTTTTAATCTCCTTCACTATCGAAAGTTGTTCACCGACAATGTCCTTCCCCTCTTTTACGAAATCCCTCGGAATGGAGTAGAAATTTAATTCCAAAGCGTCTACCCCTGTATCTTCGATCAGCTTAGCATATTCAAGCCAAGATTCATGATAAACGGCATTCAAACTTGCTATTACAGGTATACTTACCGATTCTTTTGCTTTGCGCAGTTTATGAAGGTGTTCTTGTGGGCCTGCATGGCTGATGTCGGGAAATAGTTTCACCATTTCGGCATTTCTTTCATTGTACTCTTCCATCTGACTGTCGAGCTGGTAATTCTCAAGCTGAATTTGCTCTTCAAAAAGTGATTTGAAAACAATTGCCGAAGCACCCGCTTTTTCAGCTGCCTGCAGATTACTTGTGTCACTTACCAGATTACTGGCTCCAACAATGATCGGATTCTTGAGCTCAAGTCCGAGATAAGTGGTTTTAAGATTGATCATAGTTTCACGATTTTAATTTTTTCAGGTTCGACCGATATGAGGTAAATATAAACAATATACTTATACTATCGCAACTCTATAAACATGATTTTTGATCCTTTGTTCGACGAGGCAAGTCAATCTTTTAAAAAAATTGATTTAAGTGAATGATTTTTAAGGATTCGGCACATTAATAATATGGACATTTCGAGGGATATTAAATCGGTGCCGGTATTAAGACCATTTGTTGCAATGATCATCGGAATTTTGGCGAGGGGATTCTTTTCTTTACCTGAAAGACTGGTGCTCATTACAGCCTCTGCATCCTTGCTGTTCTTTGGCGGGATTCTCATTTTACGTTGGGCTTTGAAGCCTACCCATTCATGGATTTCAGGACTGGCGGTTTTCCTGTTTTTCATGTGTGCCGGTTTTATGGTCTCAAGCAGATTTCACTATAAAATTAAGCCTTTGGCCGATGTTTCATCACGCTATTGGATAGGAGAGGTCCTTACAGAACCTCAGTTTAAAAACAAACTTTTACGTTTCGATATCTCTATTTTTTCGAGGGATACAGTCGCCGCCTTTTGCAAATCACAAGTTTTTCTTCAGCTTGGCAAGGATTCCCGTATTCCGCAAATCGGTCAGTATGTTGTTATAAAAACAGTGCCCGAAAGGATCAAGGGGCCCACGAATCCGGGCGAATTCAACTATGCGGGTTACCTCGAAAAAAGGGGGGTGCTGTATCGCTGCTTTGTGAAGGAGGGAGAATGGTCGGTTCTTTGTAAAAAAGAGTCTCGCTCCTTAAAGATTACAAGCATCCGGTTTAGTCGTCAATTATGGAGCAAGATTGAAAATCTTGAAAGTGGAAATGAGAATCTGGGAGTATTGTATGCTGTTGCCTTGGGTTCAAAGAGCCTGCTGACTCCCGAAATACGCGAAGCTTATGCAGCAACAGGGGCAATGCATGTTTTAGCTGTCTCTGGGCTGCATGTTGGTCTGATATGGATGGTGCTGGGTTACATTTTCATCTGGGTGAAAAAACTTCCTGCCGGAAGATTTTTACAATTCATCGTGATTTCGGGACTTATCTGGTTTTATGCATTGATGACTGGTATGTCCCCATCGGTTGTGAGGTCTGCAGGCATGTTTACCTTGGTATCGTTTGGGAAAATTATCCAAAAAGAATCGTCGGTATATAATTCACTTTCAATATCGGCATTCTTTGGCCTGCTATTCAGCCCTCAATGGCTGACGGATGCGGGTTTTCAACTCTCCTATACTGCGGTGTTGAGCATCGTTTTCTTTCAGCCAAAAGTATCTTCCCTTTTTAACCCGCGAATTTGGCTCCTCAGGAAAATTTGGGATATCAGCTCCGTAAGCATCGCGGCACAGCTTGGAACACTCCCTCTTACCCTTTTCTATTTCAACCGCTTCCCGCCTTGGTTCATACTTAGCAATCTTGTGGTAATACCGCTGGTTACCTTGATAATGATGGTATTCATTGTTTTACTCATCTCAGCGTTTAGCCCTATACTTTTTGGTCTTGTTTTGAAAGTTTTGCTTTTTGTGATAGCGATTATGAACAGTTCTCTGGAATTTATCGAACGTCTTCCATCCCCTCATATGGACTCGATTTACCTTTCTGATTTTCAGATGTTTTGTTTTGTGTTTTTTTTGCTGGCTTTATCTGCTTTTATTAGGTATCGGAAAAATAAGTTTGTTTTCATGGGATTTACCGCAGTATTGCTCCTTTTTTCAAGTGGAACACTGCAAAAATATAATTCAACCCGGCACAAGGAAATGGTATTGTTTTCGGTGCCGGGTAAAATGATGCTTGGGTTTTTTGAGGGGAACTCAGGGAGAATTCTTCATAATGCTCCTGACAGCATTGATATCACGGGTAGTTACAATTTTAGCTGTAAGCCATACCTCATTGAAAGACGAATTCATCAACCCGAAATCTCATCTTTATGCGATTCTTCAATGCATTCGGCGGGGCTTCGGGAAATCCCTGGGAATTTCAATTACTTCTGCCGTTTTGGAAACAAAACCATTTTGATTTTAAATAATCCGGATTATTTTTCGGGATGGAACGTGGATAAACCATTAGTTACCGACTTTGTGATTGCGAATAACAGAATCCCTAGATTATGGAAGAACCAGGTTCCGGTATTCCTAACTTCTCAATTGCTGTTGAGCACTGCAAACTCAAGATATACTCAAGTAAATCTAGGGGATTTATATGTGGTAAAGCCCGATTATTATTACGATGCCAGAATTAGCGGAGCTTTCAGATATCCATTGCGTTAAACAGCTGATGACCAATCACGGAAAATATTTGAAGAAAGCTTGGGTGGAATCTGATTTTATGTGTTATTTTGCCGATTGTTCAATTGAACTCAAAAAGATGAAAATTATTATTGCCGGTGCCGGCGCAGTGGGATCTCATCTGGCAAAAATGCTAAGTAACGAGAGTCACGATATTACAGTTATCGATTCAGAAACTGTTCGTTTAAAGTCCGTTGGATCTTCGCTCGATGTTCTTACAATTGAAGGTGGGGCAACATCATTCGGTATTCTGAAAGAAGCAAAAATAAAAAAGGCCGATCTGTTTATTGCTGTTACCAACTCGGAATCGACAAACATTACAGCGGCAATATTGGCCAAACAATTGGGTGCACGCAGAACCATTGCACGCATCGATAATCAGGAATACCTCTACCCTGCAAACCGTGAAATGCTGATTAGCCAGGGTATCGACTATATGATTTACCCTGAAATGATTGCGGCAAGGGAAATTGTAGGCTTGTTGTCTCAAACCGGAATGTCGGATATCGTTGACTTCTCGGGAGGAAACCTTCACCTTTACGCTTTCAAACTTGATAAAAACGCACCTATTATTCATAAGAGCCTGAATGAAATTGCCGACCCTGACGATGTGCTGGAGTTTCGAGCAGTGGCAATAACCAGAGAAGGCAAAACAATTATACCACGCGGACAGGATCGCTTTGAGGAAGGAGATCTTGTGTATATCATTACCAATAAAGGGGGAGTAAATAACCTCCTGATGTACACAGGCAAAGAAAATTTCGAGGTGAGGAATATCATGATTCTGGGTGGCAGCCGAATAGGAATAAGAACGGCCCGCGATTTGGGCGATCATCATTATGTAAAACTGATTGAACAGGATAGAGAAAAGAGCTACACTATTTCTAATATGCTCGATAATACACTGGTTATTAACGGCGATGGAAGTAATGTGGAGTTGCTGGCTCAGGAAGGTCTGTCGAAGATGGACGCGTTTATTGCAGTCACAGGCAACTCCGAAACCAATATTTTATCTTGTCTGCTTGCTAAAAGGATGGGAGTTAAAAAAACCATCGCAGAAGTCGAAAACATGGATTACATACCTTTGGCTGAAACAATTGGTATTGATACCATAATCAACAAAAAACTCATCACAGCAAGCCGTATTTTCCGTTTTACAATGAACACCGAAGTTACATCCATCCGATGCCTTACCGGAACAGAAGCGGAGGTGCTGGAATTTATTGCTAAGCAGGATTCTCTTATTACGCAGGGGATTCTTCGGGAATTGGACTTTCCGGAAGAGGCGATTATCGGCGGTGTTGTAAGGGGCAACTCCAGTTTTATTGCTCAAGGCGACACTGAAATTAAGCCGGGCGACAGGGTAGTTGTTTTTGCTTTACCTTCGTCGGTAGGCCAAATCGGAAAATTCTTTAATTAAACAACCATGATCAATTCCAGAGCAATTATCAATATCCTGGGATTTCTCCTGCTTATTGAAGGCGTCTTTATTATGACGGCTATACCGGTAGCATTAATCTTTCAGGAAAAGGATTCGTATGCTTTTTTAATTTCCGGGATTATTTCCATCCTCATTGGGGGAATCTCATGGCTGCTTACCCGGAAGTCCCAGTTAAGTATTTCCAAAAAAGATGGTTACATCGTTGTTTCAGCTGGCTGGATACTCTTCTCTTTGTTTGGAGCCTTGCCCTTTGTGATTGGTGGTGCTATTCCTTCCTTTACCGATGCGTTTTTCGAGACCATGAGCGGCTTTACCACAACAGGGGCCTCCATTTTAAATGATATTGAGTCGCTTTCCCATGGAATGCTTTTTTGGAGAAGCCTTACCCAATGGATCGGGGGAATGGGAATTATTGTGCTCTCGCTGGCAATATTGCCCTTGTTGGGAATTGGAGGTATGCAGCTTTTTATTGCCGAGGTGCCGGGACCGTCGCCCGACAAACTTCACCCACGAATAAAAGGCACCGCCAAAAGACTTTGGATAATTTACCTGATTTTTACTTTTGCTCAGATTATACTGCTCTGGATAGGCAGCATGGATCTGTTTGATGCTATTTGCCATTCCTTCACAACAATGGCTACCGGAGGGTTTGGTACTAAGCAGGATAGTATAGCTCATTGGAATTCACCCTATATCCAATATGTTATTACCGCATTCATGTTTATCGCCGGAACAAATTTCACACTCTCATATTTTGCACTGCACCTCCAATTCGACAGGGTTTTTAAAAATGAGGAGTTTCGCTACTATTTGGGTTTTGTAGTAGTGTTTACCGTAATTATGACCGTGATCATGATAAACACTATGGATTTGCCCATTGAGGAATCGTTTCGAAATACGCTGTTTCAGGTAGTCTCAATAATTACAACCACCGGCTTCATAACCTCCGATTATATGCTGTGGACACCCGTTTTATGGGTAATGATTGTTGTGTTATTGTTTTTCGGGGGATCTGCAGGATCAACCGGGGGCAGCATTAAGATCATGAGAGTAATTCTTGTTCTGAAAAACAGCGCTCTTGAACTGAAAAGACTTATTCACCCTAACGCTGTAATTCCAGTGCGATTTAATCAACAAGCTGTAAGTCAGGGAATTATTACCAATGTGCTAGCATTTGTCTCATTTTATATTCTTATTGTAGTGGGAGGAACGGTTATTATGGCTTCAATGGGTTATGACCTCGATACCTCTTTGGGCTCTGTTGCTACTTGTCTGGGAAACGTGGGACCTGGAATCGGACGGGTTGGACCCGTTGAAAGTTTCAGCCATATCCCGGTCCTTGGCAAATGGTTCCTTTCTTTTCTAATGCTTATTGGTCGACTTGAATTGTTCACCGTTTTGGTACTCTTTACACCGGAGTTTTGGAAAAAGTAAACTCCTGATGATATAATTGTGCTGAGATTGTGAGGTAAAAACATATTTCCGGATTTTAAGCACGGAAAACCGGTCCTTCGCTTTTAATGCCTAACGCATAACCAACTCGCCCAAACCCTTTCTTACCACAACGGGTTCATCTCCGGTACAATCAACTATTGTGGAAGGCACATTGCCTCCATAACCGCCGTCAACCATCAGGTCTATCACATCCTTGAAATTCTCGTAAATTACCTCCGGGTCGGTGGTGTATTCCACAATGTGATCCGAATCGTGTATCGAAGTGGTTAATATGGGATGACCCAATTCCCTCGCAATCTCAAGGATAATATTGTTATCCGGAATCCTTATACCAATGGTCTTTTTCCGATTCTCCATTATTCGGGGTACTTTATTGTTTGCCGGAAGGATAAATGTGAAAGGCCCGGGCAGGTGACTTTTCATTAACTTGAAAATCTTGTTGTCGAAAGGCCGGGTATAATCTGAAAGATTACTGAAATCATGCACTATAAACGAAAAATTGGCCTTTTCAGGCTTCAGTCCCTTAATTCTGGCAATCCGCTCAACAGCCTTTGGCTTAAAAATATCACAGCCAAATCCGTAAACAGTATCGGTAGGGTAGATTATTACTCCCCCTTCCCTCAATACCTCGCACACTTCCCTCACCTGCCTGGGATTAGGGTTTTCATTGTATAAGCGGATGTACATAATTTAATTTCAAAGGGACAAATGTAATGGAAAACCTATTACATTCATCCCTTAGGTTTGTAAAAAAGATACCTTGGTTATTCAAACAGCTATTATTTTTGAAGACTATTCAAGGTACTTATTTATAAGTCTTTCGATAAGACTATTAAGAAGTTCTACTTCATATTCACCTACAGTTGGTACCAAATGCTCGTTTCCTATGCCACTGTCGTTGGTAATAAACACATAAGTTCCATTGGTAGCAATAGATAAAAATCTCATCAGGAACTCGGTTTCCTTATCGATACCGCTGGCAACCACGGGGATGATTTTAATTCCCTTGCTGGCCGCAAGTACTACTTGACTGTGGATTTCAGCTACAATCTGCGGTTCATAGTGGGGAGGAGCATCGAGTACCAGGAAAATAATTCTTGAAGTTGCATTGCTCGACCATTGCAAGTCCTTAACCGCCTTGCTCAGCGCTGTATGCACTGCTTCCGGAAAGTCTCCACCGCCATTGGCCGATTGATTTTTGATGAAATCAATGGTTTGGTTGATATCTGTTGAGAAATTTGAAATCCGTGTGACATATTCATCATCCGTATCCCGGTAAAACACGGATCCCAGATTAATAGTAGCCTCCGGATTCGTGGCCTTTACTCTTCCGATTACATCAATCAGTTCAACTTTCAGATATTCGAGTTCGTCGCCCATCGAGCCTGTTGCATCCACTACGAAAGCGATATCGGCTTTTTTGTTTTGAGCCTGACTCAACTCAGTCCTCAGGTTGTTTATTCCTTGAGAATAGGGGAGAATGCCTGTGAAGATTTGGCCGTTTATTTTGATTTTAAGGTTTTCAGCGGGAGTATCTGAATTATTCAACAAACCCGGGAACAACTCGGCATTACCAAAATTGTTTGTTTTCGCGGTCCAAAGTACCTGATCACTTGCGGTAAGCAACTCAACGCTAACATCAATCAGATTTTCGTTGGCTGAGTTTTGCAGATTGACGGAAATACGGTTGTCAATAGTAAAGGACCAATATAGCGGCATGTTGCGGTACGCTTCATCTTGCCCAAGATTGTTCCAGAAATCCCAGTTTGCAAGGTCGTTCCATTCCCCCGCAGTTATTTGTCCGGATTGAATCGGATCACCGCCCTGCCCACCCGGATCCCCAGGGCCTTCTGAACCGCCTGTTCCAATTGAGGAATCGCCGGTAAGACCTGAATACTTGGACTCGTCGGAAGAGCGAAGTCCCTCGTCATCCGATTTCGTGCAGGAAAATGCAAGACCTGCAATAGCCAGAATAAATAGGATTTTTTTCATTATGTTAAAATTGGTATGTTGTTTTATTAAGCTTTCGTAATGAAGCAATCTGTATAATTGCGAATCTTGTAAAAGATGCAAAGATTGTGCTAAGGGTTGCGTGGAATGGAAGAATCTTCATACAAAATATCCTCTGGTGGATCGGGGGTATCATCATCGGACTCATCTTCCCAGGAATAGTGTTCTTTTTCGGGTCCGAGCGCCCGGTAATTATATGCGAGGAAAAAGCCTGTAAGAGCGCCCATCAGATGCGACTCCCATGAAACACTATAATCGTAGGGCAGGAGTCCCCATACCAATCCCCCGTAAAGAAAAATCACCAGAAGCGAAATAGCCATGAGGTTCCTGTTTCGGCGAAGAACCCCTGAGAGGAAGAGGAAAGCAGCAAAGCCATACACCAGTCCTGATGCACCGATGTGATAGGCTTCGCGACCACCAAGCCAGACGAGGCTCCCCGTAAGGAAATAGATAAGGAAAAAAATTTTGTAGGCGATTTCGCGGTAGAAGTAGAATATGGCTAGGCTTAGAAGGAAAACAGGTATCGAATTGTCGGCCAGATGCTTCAGGTCGGCATGGATAAGAGGGGAGGTGAGTATTCCAATCAGCCCCACCATTTTTTGGGGGAGAACACCAAAACGCACATAACTAAGTTCCAGAGCCACTTCGGTAAACTTGACAAACCAAATCAGAAACAAGAAAAATGCAGGGAAAACAAGACTGTGATAGAATCTTTTCTTTTCGTTCATGCAAGTGTTGAATTGTTCAAAAAGCAGGTGTTTAAAACCCAAAATTACAAAAAAGGACTCAATCTTTCTCCATGGACAAAAAACATTGTTTCATTCTAAAATAGTTTATTAAATTATTTGGCCTCATGGAACTTCCATGCGACTAGCTTCATGAGTTATGCGTAATTCTCATGCCATTTTGCGCCTCCTCCGCTTGAAATAAAAATTGTGGCATGGAAGTTTCATATGGCTTTTTTGATGTTTGTTCATTTCAAAATATTCTTTGGTCAATGAAAAATGGCGTTTCACCTAAAACTCCTGTTTTTAGCGCTGACTAAAGCTTAAATACTATATTTTTAGTGAACTATTTAACCAAAAATAATTTCTAAACCTCTTTAACCTTAAACTTATGAAAAAGATTCTGACAATTTTTCTTCTGTCCATTTTCTCTCTACCCTTTGTTAGTGCACAAGACAATGTCTTTCTTGTTGGTGACAAGGTTGTTAACCTCGGAATAGGACTTGGTTCCACCTTGTATTCTGGTAGTTATTATAAGAGTTCAGTTCCACCGGTTTCAATTTCTTTTGAAAAAGGAATATTGGATGGGATTCTGGAAAAAGGAGTTGTTGGTGTTGGTGGATACTTAGGTTATGCTTCCTACAAATCCGAATATGCATTTTTTGGAGATACTTACGGTTGGAAATATTCAAACCTGATCATTGGAGCAAGAGGTAGTTTCCATTATCCGCTTGTTGACAAACTTGACACCTATGGAGGTCTTATTCTTGGATTCAATATTGCTTCTTCAAAAGGCTACGGCGACTATGGAACTTATTCTGATCCCTATTCAGGCGGTGGTTTGGTATTTTCCCCCTATGTTGGTGGTCGTTATTTCTTCTCTGAGAAATTTGCAGCTATGGCTGAACTTGGTTATGGAATTTCTTACCTGAATATCGGTATTTCCATTAAATTGTAAACCGGTATTTCAATACACTCAAAATACAAGGCCGTCACAAGATAAGTTCTGTGACGGCCTTTTTCTATTTATTACTCTCTCTTATTTTACAAATATAATTCTAAACTTACCAAGGGCAATATTAAACATGTAGAAGGCTATTTGCAACTTGTCAAAGCTCATCTTAAACTTACCAAAGGCAATATTAAACTTGTAGAAGGCTTTCTGCAACTTGTCAAAGCTCATCTTAAACTTACCAAGGGCAATATTAAACTTGTAGAAGGCCATCTGCAACTTGTCATAGCTCATTTTAAACTTACCAAGGGCAATATTAAACTTGTAGAAGGCTTTCTGCAACTTGTCAAAGCTCATCTTAAACTTACCAAAGGCAATATTAAACTTGTAGAAGGCCATCTGCAACTTGTCAAAGCTCATCTTAAACTAGTGGAAGGCCACATACAACTTGACAAAGGCAATTTTAAACTTGTTGAAGGCTGTGTTCGATTTACGGACTACAAATATTTCGCTGCCGTTCGACCAGGCTCACCGAAATCTCTGCAGCTTCAATACTTCGTTAATATTTTATCGGACCCTATTGTTTTTAGTATTAACCAAAGAAAAAAAAGACGGGATGATGTAAAGTGTCTTTACCACCCCATCACCCCGTCAGGTATTTTCGGCCGTCACCTCGTCACGTCATCACCCCGTCACCTCATCACCTCGTCACGTCACAATCATCACGCCTTCGGTCTGAGTTTCCTCACAGCTGCCCCGGCTTGCCACATTTCTGAATCGTGAATGGTCTTGAGTTCTGCTTCGAGTTTTACACGATAGTCTATCTGGCGGTTGGCTTCGATGGTGATTTTTGCCTCGTTGCCTGTAGCTACACTTTCGTACAAATCTTTGAAAACAGGAGCAACAGCATCCCTGAATTTGTTTTTCCAGTCGAG
>JFJP01039822.1_pt1 | contig 12551 bp, 12 predicted proteins | sample 431651 | NCBI WGS metagenome assembly JFJP01 (sample SAMN02602958, study PRJNA72255) | Microbial mat metagenome, whole genome shotgun sequencing project. | biome: fresh water; feature: sink hole; material: water; isolation source: purple microbial (photo- and chemosynthetic) mats found in... | reverse complement strand
ATTTTGGCTGTTATTTATTTCTCAATTCGCTGTTTTTCAGTTCATTGTCAGCAATTTCCAATTGTTCAAACCACTCTTCACCAAACTTTCTAATTAGCGGCTCTTTTAAAAATTGATAAACAGGAATTTTTAATTTGCTTCCTAATTTTCGGGCACAATTACATACTTTCCACCTATGGTAATTCACAGCCGTATAGTCTTCATATTTTTGAAGCCTAACTGGGTATAAATGACATGAAATGGGTTTGTAAAAGTTAGTTTTACCTTCGCGATAGGCTTTTTCTATGGCACATTTGCATTCGCCTTTTTCATCAGTGTAAGTAAATACACATTCAGCTCCATTTACTATTGATGTAACAGGTTCGCCATCATCATCAATGTACGAAACGCCTTGTGCCAATATCACTGCTTTTGATTTTTCGCTTAAATCATCCCAAATTATTGGAAGTAATTCTTCTATAATATTTACTTCGTTAAATTCTAGCGGTGCGCCATCATCCCCTTCGATGCAGCAGATGCCTTTGCATGTGCCCAAATCGCATACAAAGTGTTCATCCAAAAGGTCAAGACTAATTATGGTATCATCTATCTGAAGCATGTTTTTTTTTGATTATTGCTATTCGTAATTATAATATTTTAGATGGAGTTTCATCTTCATGACCCCTTAATATTGGTAAGCTAATGTGATACTTAACGGCTAGAATTCGAGCAATAATGACAGAAACAGCCGATACAATTTGAATTATAAAGGGAGCGAAATACATTTTTGTACAAATATAAAATACAACACCACCCAGCAAACAAGATAAAGCATAAATGTCTTTTCGGAAAATGAGTGGCTCTTCGTTAATAAAAATGTCACGAATAATTCCGCCAGCCGATCCCGTAATCATGCCCATTAATATAGCTACCCAAAATGGAAATCCTGCAGCCAAACTTTTTTCAATGCCCACTACCACAAACAAACCTAGGCCTATGGCATCAAAAATAAAAAAAGTATTGTTGAGTCGAATTACAAGTTTTCCTAAGAGAATTACAAAAACCAATGCTAGTGCCGTTACTATCAGATAGGAGGGCTGCAACATCCAAAATGGCGTTACGTCCAAAAGCAAATCTCTTAACGTACCACCGCCAATTGCCGTTACTAGTCCTACAACGTAGGCGCCAAACCAATCGAATTTTTTTGCCGATGCCAACCTAATGCCGCTAATAGCAAATGCAAAAGTGCCAGTATAATCTATTAAATGGATGAAATTCATTGGTATAGGCCAATTTTGTAAAACGAGGAACTATAAAAAAGAAAGCGCATCAAAAAATAATTTGATGCGCTTTTTATTTTATCGGTAAAATTATTTTTTTGCTGGTTCAGCGGCTGGAGCTTTTGCTGCTTCTGGAGTTTCGCCAAAATTTGGTGCAACTACACCTGGCTCTGATTGTTTTGTGTTTTTAATTTGTTCTATAATTTCAGATTCATTCGTATTTGATGGTTCAGAAGAACGAACACCTACTGTAGCTATTGAAAGTACAACAACAAATATTACTAAACCCCAAGTAGCCTTTTCTAGGAAATCTGTTGTTTTTCGAACACCCATTATTTGATTTGTAGATGAAAAACCTGCTGCCAAACCACCACCTTTAGAGTTTTGAACTAATACTAACAAAGTGAGCAATACAGATGCGATAACAATTAAAATTGTAAGAAGAACGTACATAATATAATTTATTTTTTTGAGTTTTCAATGACTTTTTCCAAAAAACGAATTTGGTCTGCAAAGTAAACACTTTTTTTTGGATTATTCAAATTTAATTCCCTCAAAATTGAAATTGCTTGACTATACTTTCGCTCTAGTATCATTTTTTTTGCATTTTTTTCTGAAATTTCTATCTCTTCTGATTGAAAATAATCTTGCGCTGTTTTTTTTAATGGTGTTTTTTCATCGCTTTCTTCCGTTTTCTTTACCTCCAAAATGGGTTTTGCTACAGGAGTCATAACCATGGAACGAGCTGATTTTAAACGTTCTGCTAAGTTTGACAACGATTTTTTAGTATCACCCCCCTCATTGTTTATTGCTTGTATTATATCGAAGTAGCCCCCTGTAGCATTTTCACTACCCACTCTACGATATGACTCCGAAGATAATTCTTTTTCGGGATAAATGTAGTAATAAAGCCAACGCTTATTAGCACAATATAGAGAAGCCAATGTTAGGTTTCTTGCAAAATGGATACTATTGGATTGTTGTGAAGCTTTTGCCAAAAGTAATCTTGCAGACACAAAATAGGGATAATGTTCCACCATTTCCTTTAAATCAATCAAATTTTCAGCTCCTACTTTTTTTGGTTGCCTAATAAGTGCTATGAATTGTTGGTGAGTCATTAAATTTGTTTGGTTTAAATTTAATCTTGTTGATAAGACAGTTGTGCTCGATTATTTTTTATAGAATTGTTTTTTTTATTCTAATGATGTTAGCCCACTAATGATTTGTTGCTTTTGCAATAAAAAAAACGCCAACGTAAAAATATGATTTATATAGCATTTACACTTACCATTTTGCTACTGTATCATTGTATATATTATCCACCATTTCTGCTACCATTATTTTCATTAACTCATCTTGCACTTCTGTTAGCATTCTGTTGCTATCAAAATTTTGAAATGAAGAATAGCTTTTTTCAAAGTCGTCGGCTGGATTTTTATCGTTTGTAAATCGGACTTTTATTGTCATTGTCAACTTTGTTTCAGACGAATAGCTGTCGGCACTAATTGACATTGGAGTGAGTTGGTATCCAATTATTTCGCCTTCAATGTGCATATCTCCTCCTTTTTTAAGAAGCTGAAGCCTTGTTTGTTTGGCATAGGAATCCCTTAATGCTTCCGTAAATTCTTGTGATAGAGGTGGATATATAAGTTCAGCCGTGTTTGGGAAATCAGAAATTGAAAGGGATTTTGTTTTGCTATAGTCTATAGAAGAACCATTGAATTTATACGAAACACTACAGGAAAATAGTAATAGCACAATGCTAAAAAGCATTAAATTTAAAAATATGCCATTAAATCTGTAATTACTGTTTCTACTGTTGAAATTATTCAAGGCCATATTCTTTTATTTTTCTGTACAATGTTCTTTCTGAAATTTCCAGCTCCTCGGCTGCCGATCGGCGTTTTCCCCTATATTTTTCCAGCGTAAGTTTAATCATTTTTCGCTCCATATCTTCCAGCGACATTGGTTTTATTGGCGCTTTTTCTTCTTCCTCTTCTAAGTACTCTTCGGCCTCTTGAAATACCTCAGGGTCTTCTAGTTCTCTAAATTCAGCATTTTCATGTGTTGCATTTTTGTCCGACTTGAAGTCTTTGTTGCTAGAAGGTGTGTTTATCCTAGCATCGTTGTTGCTTATAATTGTAGCAGGAAAATGTGTGTCATTATTTTGTATTTCAGCGTGTTGCCCATTCATTATGTTATGAACCAATTTTTTTAAATCGTTCATGTCTTTTTTCATATCAAATAAGACTTGATATAAAATTTCACGTTCGCTGTTAAACGATTTTTGCTCTCTGCCCGATGTTGAAAATAAAGCAGGCAGTCTTTCGGCCTCCTCTTTGGGTAAATATGTTTTAAGTATTACAGCAGATATTTCTCTTTGTTGTTCAATAACCGATATTTGCTCAGTAATGTTTTTTAATTGTCTTATATTGCCGTTCCAATAGTAATTTGAGAGTAATTGCTTGGCATCATCGGTTAACTTGATTGGCGGCATACGGTATTTTTCCGCAAAATCAGATCCGAATTTACGAAATAGCAAAACGATGTCTTCTTTTCTCTCTCTTAAAGCAGGAATTACAATGGGTACTGTATTCAATCGGTAAAATAAATCTTCTCTAAATCGGTTATCTCTAATGGCTTGCACCATATTTAGATTGGTAGCAGCTACTACCCTTACATTCGTTTTTTGGGTTTTGGATGATCCAACTTTGATAAACTCACCCATTTCGAGCACTCTTAATAAACGTACTTGTGTGGAAAGTGGTAGCTCGCCTACTTCATCCAAAAAGATAGTACCACCATCGGCAACTTCAAAATACCCTTTTCTATCAGCAGAGGCCCCAGTAAAGGAGCCTTTTTCGTGCCCAAAAAGCTCAGAATCGATAGTGCCTTCTGGTATTGCACCACAGTTTACAGCTATGTAAGGGCCATGTTTTCGGTGGCTATAATTATGTATTATCTGCGGAAAATTTTCTTTTCCTACACCACTTTCTCCTGTAATTAATACGGATAAATCTGTGGGAGCTACTTGTACTGCAATATCTATTGCTCGATTGAGCAATTCAGAATTTCCGATAATTCCAAATCGCTGCTTTACTGCTTGTATTTCTGACTGTTGCATAATATAAAATGACTAAACTGCAATTATGGCATATTTTGCTGACAAAATTACTAATAATTTAATTCATTGCACATTAAAATAATAAAAAAAAGAAGCATAATTTCTTATGCCTCTTTTTTTTTTTGTTTTTTAATGAATTATTTTTTTCCTTTCATTGCCTTTGTTATTCCACCAATCGCTTTTATTGCGGTTGCATTAGTGGGTTCAATTGTTATAATTTTGTTCCAATATGAAAGCGAAAGCTCATTGTTTTTCTGAAGGAGAGAGTAGTAACCCAAATAGCTGTAGCATTCTATCAGTACAGTATTGTACCTAGCGTCAGCCTTTGATTCGATGAGCGTAGCTGTTATTTCATAATAAGGTTTTGCCAATCCTTTTGTTGTTTCTGGATCCAAAGCCGAATTTACACGCGCTCTCCAATAGTTACCTCTGTAGTTAGTGGTCTCCAATAAGGCTACTTTTGCAAATAATGAATCAGCACTTAAAAGAGCTATAGCCTTTTTATCAGGTCCAATATTTTCAGAGTTTCCTAAATTGGTGTATAATTTTCCCAAAGTCATATCTGTATCCGAATTATTATTTTCAGGATTTATTTTTGATATGTACTTCTCAAATATCAAAATAGCATCGGAATAATTTCCATTTTCGCTGTGCATGTCCGAGATTTCTTTCAGCAGGTCTATCTTTGTTGTGTCTAATTGATACGCTTTTTCGTACTCCTTTACAGCTAAATCAAATTGCTTTTTACCTCTTAATGCCTGTCCATAATAAGTATAATCGAAATATGTAAATTCCGGTTTTTCTGATTTGTTGAAAAAATTATCAGCAGCAATTAAAGCCTCATCAAATTTCTTTAAACCGACATAATTATACATAGCCAAACGGTTAAATGCAGGGTTTCGTGGTGATTTTTTAATGCCTAGATTTGCTACTTCCAATGATTTTTCAAAATTTTGATTGAAAAACAGGGTCATGGCATATTTTGTTAGATCTGCGGCACTTGAATTTCCCGATTTCAAATAATTTTCATAAAGTTTGGCTGCTTTATCAAATTTATTTGTAGCATAATAAATATCTGCCATTTCCTTATCAACCAATAGAAATGTAGGGTCTTTTGCTTTTAAGGTTTCTAGTTTTTCTATTGATAAAGCCGCGTTTACAACTTTGTATGCACGAGCATATTTTATGTAAGCTTCTTTGCTGTTTTCATCAAAATAAATTGCTAAATCATAATTGCTACAAGCTTTTCCAGTACTATCTAATGCCAAGCTTATATCGCCCAAAAGTACATACACTGGTGCATATTTTGAGTTTAGTTTTTGTGCTTTTTTCTGGTATTCATTGGCTTGTTCTATTAAATTGTTTGCTAAATAAGCTTTACCAATTGCCAAGAACACATCAATATTTTTCTTATTAGGTTTTTGCTTTAATAAATTTTGAATCTCAATTTCAGCTTCTGGAAGGTTGGTTTTCATTTTAAGCATTGATAAACCAACGCTATTCAACGCATTTAAAGGATTAGCCGCCAGACCTTTGTTGAAAAATATAGTTGCAGAATCAATTTTGTTTTCCCCAAAATAGATATTTCCTAAATAGTAACTGTTTTCGGCAGTACTTGAAGGGTCAGCATTTATTTCTTCTACTAAAATTGGTTTAGCAACCTGCGGAAAACCGGCATTGTAATAGGCTTTACCTTGACCAGTATTCGCCACTAATGATGTTAAGTTTACGAAGATACTAGATATAGAAAGTAAAGTGATAAATAAAAGTAATCGTTTCATTTTTTTTTTGATTTAATTATCAATTATAGTTATTCGTCTTTGATATTTACAATTCGAATTGGTTGCGTAGCAGGTACTAACCCTGATTTTAATATAATACGTTGCCCTCTGTCGGATGTCAAAAAAGAGGTTAGACCTGAAGGTAAAGCCCCTCGTGGGTCATTTAAAATTATATATACGCTTCGTGTAAGCGGATAATATCCATAAAAAAGATAGGCTTGAAAAGGTTTATAGCTATTTTCAATTGTTGCCACTGCTTCGTTGCTTACAGCCATTACTCTAATCTTTTTGTTGAATGATAAGTTAGTTGTATCGCTTGTGTTGCCAAGCCAATTAACTCCTATTACACCTATTGAACCAGGTGTTTGAGATACGAAATTAATCACATCTGTATTGGTTTTCTGAGCGTTAAGTTCTTTAGATAGTGGTTTGCCGTTGCAAATAGAATCTATAGCATATCTTATGGTACTTGAATTTGGGTTGTCAAAAACCACTGTGATTTTTCCCAATTTCGATGTGGGATAAATATCTTTCCAGTTTTTTATTTCGCCCGTTAAAATACTTCTAATTTCGGAAACTGTAATAATTGAATCCGGATTTTGATTGTTGCTAATTAATGCAATTGCGTCTGTGGCTAATTTGTAAGATTTTGGTGCAAATTTCTTACTTTTCATAAAATCCTCTTCTGCCTTAGATAAGCCACGAGTGACTATGGCCACTCGCACGCTATCTTTAAGTAAATCATTAATTGCCTCTACCTCGTCTGTATATTTTGGCACAATTCCAGCATTAGGAAATTGGGCTTCAAACACATCCAACTCTTCTTGTATAATTGGTTTAAAACTTTCATCTACACTGATTTTAATTACTCCAGCAGTGTAAGTATCAGTTTGACCGTCTTTGTTTTTTGTTTGACAAGAAACAATAAACAAAAACGATGCCAAAAACAATAAAGGAAAATAATTGATTTTAGTCATTTAATTTTTATTGTAATCTAAATGTAATTGGTAGTGTGTAATAAACTGGAACATTAACACCGTTTTGTTTTCCAGGAATCCATTTTGGAAGAGTTTTTACTACTCTCACGGCCTCTTTGTCGCAGGAACTGTCTAAAGATCTTAAAACCTCTACATTTGAAACTACCCCAGTTTTTGAAACAACAAAACGTATAATTACTCTACCTTGAATACCATTTTCCTGTGCTATAACAGGATACCTGATACTTTTAGCAATAAAAGATAATAGCTCCGATTCCCCACCAGGAAATTGTGGCATTTGTTCAATTACTTCCCATACTTTTTCTTCTACTTCCTGTGTCACATTTTCTTTGATGTCTGCAATGTCTTTACCATTTACATCATCGTTGCCTTTAACGTCAGCAATTGAGATAGCTCCTTTGGTATCGGTAAGTTCTTGTTGACTTTTGATTTCTTCTTCTTCTTTTACCTCTTCGTCTTTTTTGATAACTGGTGCCGTAAATTTAATGGAGCTTTTCAAGGCTGGAGGTGGCTCTACAGCTTCTATTTTCTTCACATCGTTTTTTACCTCTGCCTTGTCTAAACGTGATAGAGCAGTCACTTCGGTCATCACTTCTTTTTGTTTTGGAGTGGCCAATTTTATAAGTGTTGGCAAACTAAAACCTATCAGAGCAATAGCCGTAATAATTATCATTGATATATTATGACGTTTGTCTGAGTCTCCGCGTAGTTGATATGCTCCGTATTTTTTGTTCTTACCTTGAAATATGATTTCTCGCCATTCTAAGGAAGTCAAGTCTATTTTAGCCATTTTACTTTCTGTTTTTTAGGCGTTTAACTATTTTGTAGTGTTTTTTGAAAGTTCACCCTTAGTTTCTCTATTCTTCATTAAGAATAATTCACCAGGAGTAATCTTATCAATAACATATTTCCCGATATTGCAAATTTGCATTTCGTCAAGAGCATCTATTAGATTTTTATACGTAGCCCTATCTGCAGCTTTAATAATAACAACAGGTGTGTTTTTCCCATTTTTTATTTCAGTTGCTTGTGCCGTAAACTGTTCCTGTGTAATTTTAAGATCTAACTTTTTCTTTTTCAAATCATTGATTTTCGAAACTGCTTCACTGTTCCTCTTTAAAAGTAACGACCGTATACCATCTGCTTTATATGAACTTAACTTTAGTGAGTTGAAATTCTTATAGTCTGGTTGTCCAGTATAATAGTATATTGAATCACCACCAGCAAGTACTAAAGTAATTGCTTGCGAGGCTTTTACTTTGCTTTGGTCTTGTTCTGTAATTTTTTTATCGTTACTCGGCATATTTATTTCCATCGTTTGAGGTTTGCTCAACGATGTACACAGCATAAAGAATGTAATTAGCAACATATTCATATCCACCATGGGTGTAAAATCCACGTGAACACTTATTTTCTTTTGTTTGCTACCGCCTTTTTTCTTCTTTCCGCCGCCTTCATTACTTTGTATTTCAGCCATATTATTTTATAGTATTATTAATTAGCAGATGTGACTTTTAACGATGTAATTAAATTGTATCTGTTTTCCCTCAAATCTTGTAGGGATGTCATTACACTTTTTATTACTTTATAAGGCGTTTCTTGGTCTGCTTTGATAGCTATTCTCAAGTCGGGATTACTCATGCGTGCGTTTTTAATCCAACTTTTAAATTGATTATCTAAGCTATCTGTTGGAATTCCATAATCTTTCAGAATTTTATCCTGATTATCAGCAGTCATAGCTAAATAAGCTTTCATGCTTTTTATAGGAACGCCAAACGTTTTGAGAATTTTGAATTTTTGAATTTCTTCAGGAGTAAATTTAACCCCTAAATCTTCGCCAACACTTGTCAAGGTTGCCACCATATCGCTTTGTTTATCCAAACTTAAAAAGACCTTTCCCGTAGGGTCAATCAATATCTGTAAGATATTTGTTTCAGGTATTTTAATTTCGGACACAGAACCGGGAGTTGTTACTTGTACTGGCTCTTTTTTTACGAACGTTGAGGTTAGCATAAAAAAAGTAAGCAGTAGTACCGTAACATCACTCATCGCAGTCATGTCGATTAGTGTGCTCTTCCTTGCTACTTTTACTTTAGACATAGCATTTTATTTTTTTAGAGGAATGATTACTTGTGAGATGCAGCAAATGTTTGAACGATTGAAAAACCTACTTCGTCGATACAGTAAGTGATTGAGTCAATTTTGCTTGTGAAATAGTTGTAAGATACAACAGCCAAAGCACCAGTAGCGATACCAAAAGCAGTGTTAATCAAAGCTTCAGAAATACCTGCCGATAATGCTACCGAGTCAGTACCACCTGCACCTGCCAACGAAGCAAATGATTTGATCATACCAATAACTGTTCCAAGAAGTCCCATTAATGTACCTAAAGTTACGATTGTTGCAATAATTGGAAGGTTTTGGCTCAACATTGGAAGTTCAAGAGCAGTGGCTTCTTCTACCTCTTTTTGAATGGCAAGAATTTGTTGTTCTTTTGATAATGTTTTGTCTTCTTCAACTTCAGAGTATTTTACTAAAGCAGATGTAACTACATTAGCAACTGATCCTTGTTGGTTGTCACACAAAGCTGTAGCACCTTTAATGTCACCTTTTGATAAGAATGATTTAAGTTCAGCCACAAATTTCACTAATTTACCTTTGCCATAAGCCGTTTTGATAGCGAAGAATCGCTCAATGCTTAAAGCTAAAACTGTAAGTAATAGGGTTTGAATGATTGGTACAATGATACCACCTTTGTAAATAAGACCTAAAAAGTTACCTTCTAGTGGATGGTTTTTAGGGTCGCCATTCAAAAAGTTTGCTGGATTTCCTAGAATAAATTGATAAATAAGAATAGCAAGCACTAGACATGCTAACATAACAAGGCCTGAAGACTTGATACCTGTAAAAGATTTGCTTTTTTTTGATAGATTTACTTTGTTTTCCATAATGTTTTTTTTGAATTTTAAAAATTATTTTATGTGTTGTAATGTATATTCTGTTTGTGTTTAATATACTTTTTGTGCGGCGACTATTTTGATTGCTAATAATTAAACTAAAAGTATCTATTGCCACTTTATATTGGAATCAAATTCTTTTGCCACAAATTGTATTATAGTTCAACTATTTTAGATTAAAAATGTGTGCTAATTGATTTAAATCTAATAGAATTATTAGAATTTGTAACAAAAGCGTGCAAATGTAGTAATAAAATATTATATACGCTCACTTTCATATTGTTTTTTTTTTTTTATTCTATATTCTTTTGTCTTTAAGGGCTGCTTTAGCTAAAATCTTCCGTCTGTTTTAATTTTATTGACCGGGCTAAATACTTATGTTTCGAAATTGTTACAAATGCCCTTTATTGTTTTCTTTTACTTCTATAATGTCAATATTTTGTTCGTTTATTTTTTAGATAATTTATTTATTGGGTTCTACTACTTTTCGTGTGGGTTTTGATATTTCACTATTATTAAAGCCGCTTTTTTTAGGTTTAAAATTTCTTTTAAACCATACCCAAATAATTGAGTTTAGAACCATTTATAGTGATATATTTTGTTTCCCTAGTTGATAATGATGCAACCCATTTATCAATTGTATGTTTCTTTTGAGATAAGCGCACATTACTTTGCAGTAAAATAAAAAATAATAGAATCGTATTGATTCTATCATTAATATACAAGCCGATTTTTCGGTTTTTTAAATACCGTGAAAATGTCAAATAAATTTGCTTTATGTTCTATCTTAAGTAATTTGAATTAGCTATTAGAACATTTAATTCTGTATTAATTTTTAATATTCTCTACAACGACAATCGTTAATTATTCAATACGACACAAATAGCCTAACATTACTCTAGTTATATTTAACGAATTTGGTTGATTTTCTCCAAAACTTTTAAAAGTACCTGAACGCCAAATTTTTGTATTTCTATTCGAACATGATTGATTACATGCTCTGTAAAATAATTGTAATTTTAAATCTCGTTACTAAGATTTGTGAGGCTCCATTTATTTCAATTCAACCTTAATCACTTTATCCATACTAGTTGGTCTATTGGGCGAATGTCCCATTTTGATAAAGAAATTACCATCGTCCATATTTCCAAACCAAGTGGAGTAGGAGGGGAGTTCGGCTCCCGAGGCCAACATAAATACATTTTTCACCTGTTCCTTATGGAGACCTTTTGCATTAATATCACCCAAATAAGTATTGAGCCAATGGGCATAGATTAGGTTTCCTTTTTGTGTATAGCGGCCCCAATCTTGCCTTTCCATTTTGCTGGCGCCGCATCCATAGATACTTTCGCTATTTTTGTCCATCCATTTACCTACTTCCGAAAGTATTTGAGTGCTTGCTTCAGGGATATTTCCTATGGGGTCGGGGCCTACATTGACCAACAAATTGCCATTTTTACTTACGCAGTTGACTAGGCAATTGACTATTAATTCGGGTGTTTTCCAGTTTTTTTCAAATTCGCTGTAACCCCAAGTAGGATTCAAAGTTAGGCATGTTTCCCAAGGAATAGCATTTCCATATTTATCCACAAGCGGAGTTTCTGGAATGCCTTGTTCGGGTGTTTCAAAATCACCCAATTCGCCCACTATGCGTTGTTTTGAGGATGTTCCCTCGTGTACTTCCAATCGATTGTCCAAAATGATATTTGGTTGATAACTGCGAATCATTTTTACCAATTCTTTGGCTTTCCACTTTTCGCCACTGTATTCCTCAAAAGAATAGTCGAACCACATAATGTCAAGTTTTCCATAGTCTTTGACCAATTCTTCCACTTGTCCATGCATGTATTTTAGGTAGTTGTCCCAATTGAATTTTCGCTTGGCATATTCCTTATCGCCAAATTGTGGATGATTGCCCACGTTCGGATAATCGGGATGATGCCAGTCGATGATGGAATAATACAGTCCCACTTTCAATCCTTCGGCACGAAATGCTTCCAGAAACTCGCGCACCACATCACGTCCACCAAATTGCGAGCTAAGTTTATAGTCAGTTAATTTGCTGTTGAACAGACAATAACCATCATGATGTTTTGCAGTAAGTACGGCGTATTTCATACCAGCAGCTTTGGCTTCTTTTGCCCATTTCCGAGCATCGTATTCCACGGGATTGAATGCATCGATGTATTTTTGGTACTGATCTGTGGTTAAATGTTCTACTGATTTGACCCACTCGCCACGTGCCGCAACGGAGTATGCTCCAAAATGAATAAACATACCAAAACGAGCTTCGCGCCACCATTGGGTGCGGTTCATTACATCTTGATATCTTACAGAGTATTCCTTTGAAGGAAGTTCTTGAGCAAAAATCATTGGTATCCAAAACAAGCATAAAAATGCAAATACTGATATTTTTGTTTTCATAAAAAAAA
>JFJP01044262.1_pt1 | contig 12552 bp, 12 predicted proteins | sample 431651 | NCBI WGS metagenome assembly JFJP01 (sample SAMN02602958, study PRJNA72255) | Microbial mat metagenome, whole genome shotgun sequencing project. | biome: fresh water; feature: sink hole; material: water; isolation source: purple microbial (photo- and chemosynthetic) mats found in... | reverse complement strand
GACACCAACAACAGCAATTAGAAAGTGCCAAAACCGGTGTCCCTCTTATCTCCGAAACAGGAGTCCCCTTTATAGCCAAAATCGGTGTCCCCACCGATTTTTCTGAACAGTATGATATTGAAGCTATTAGGAACGAAATACTATCGGATATTAGCCAATGTATTGAATATTCGTTTGCTGTTTCAAAAGAATTAGAAACAGTTGAGGAGAAAGTAGTTGAATGTCTGCGGTTTTGGCAGGTAGCGCAACTGAATGTGGAACATATTTGGGAAAGCGGCACCATGCATCAGGCAACTTGGTACAGTCAAAACGATAATTATCAGCGATTTCCAATATATGCACATTTTGGCAGCCCCACAGCCGGAGCTTTTGATGCAACAATTAGCGAAATGGTGGGTATTCCGTTGCTTATACGCACAAGCTATCAGTTGATGAGCGACAAAGAGCAACGCGAAGCATTTTCACAAATATTTACAAAACAAGGTTTTATTTCGTTGAAAAACAGCGTAAAAAACGAAGTTGTTGAATCAATAGAATATCCCGAAAAAGGAGTGTATTATACTACAAATACTGCTGTGGTAGTGGCACTTGCAGTGGTGGTAGGTGGTAGCAATCTGCTTGTAAAAGGCGGAAAAAAACTGTTCGAACTATTCGAAATCCTCGAAACACTTGGGCAAAAATTCAAAGGTTGTACAAATATAATCCAGTATATCAACAAGTTAAAAGCACAGAACCTTAAAACCTCAATCATACAATTTCAAGAATTATCCGAAAAAATATCCCCCGAAAAATTGGAAAATATCATTCGGCTTGTTCCAGATAATGAAGTAGATGAGGTGATGGCAAATTTGCACAAATTAAAAGACACCCCCGATTTCGAACATTTAATTTCAAATACTCCAGAGGAGGTAATTTCCGTTATAAAAAAGAGCGATGTCAATTCGGAAAATTTGAGTATATTTGCAAAAGAAACAGGGAATTTAGTTGGAAAATATACAACGAAAATCAAGTGGGGAACTCGTGAAATTGATGTAAGACCTTTTGGCGACAAGGGATATTGGGGCAAACGGGTATCTCAAACCAACTCAAGAGTTGATGCTTTTGAATTGAAAATTAATCCTAACAATGAGAGTTTTTATGTTTGGAATCCAAATAAAAAGCGTTTTGTGCAGTTTGAGAATATTTCACCAAATTCATTACAAGATGGAAAGTGTGTACTACAGGCAAATAAATCAATTTACAGGGTTTACGACCGACCTGAATTATTTTAATTGAGGCAATAGAACAAGTTGAGGCAGCAACAGCAAGTAAACTAACAGTCGAATGGCTTGTTTCTGATAAAGTAGCGGTAGAACAGCTAACTCGCTTATTTAGAGAAAATAATATTAATATTTTAGTAAAATTCTTAGCAGAATGAATTTAATTGACGATAACACTTTCGAACTTTTAAGAGATAATATTGATTACTCAGAACTATCTGTTAATCAGCAGTTAATGAGTGATAGTGATTTAAAGTATCCTCTTGAAAGGTACTTGATTTTATCGCATTACAGCGATAAATTCAGTAATGTTAAACCAATTCAGTTGTATTACAACAAATATTATTGGTTTACGAAATTAAATCGTGAATATTTAAGAAAATTTGGCAACGATGATTTGAATCTGCGACAAGAAGGGTTTAAAATTTTAGAAGAAGCCGAATTATATGACAATATGGATTGGAATGAAATTGAGCATATTTCAAATTCAGTAAAATGAAAAGGCAAGATTTAAAAGAAATTAAGTCGAAATACAAAGTATTTTCAGAAAACATTACGGATAATCTACAAAAGGCAAAACGATTATTAAGTGTTTCAGAATTAACTTTTTCGAATAAGCCCTTATGTATGGAAAATAAGGATTGAAAGGGGCAAACTTCGTGAACCTATTAGTGAAAAAATTCGTGCTGCACAAATTCCTTTGGAGGGTTACTAAAGGTATAATCGAATAAATTGCTTTTATTACTTGAATCCTGCAAATATTTGGCAATAAGCCAATAACTCATCTTTCCAAAGAACAAGAGGTAGAACAGGATAAAAGGTATAATTTTTATCTCGAAAATCCAAATGTCGGAAAATCGTGGGAAGAGGTTAAAGCCGGACTATAAAAAAGCAGAATATGGTAAACAAACTGATTATTAGTATTCAACAGTCATAAAATACTGATTAAATAAAATAAACAGGCAATAAGTTATTGATTTTAAAATGCAAAAAATACTTTATTTTGATATTGACGGTGTATTTATTAATAATAGGTTAGAACCTAAAAAAGCATTGCTAAACAATCAATTACTAAATAGATTAAAAGCTCTTGGCTTCGATAATTTTGTATGTTTAAGCACTTGGTCAACGTATGTAAAACATCAATATATTCCTCTATCGGAAAAAGAACAAAAAGAAAAAATCTATAGAATGGTGGAAGCGAGCATCTCTGATAAAGAATGGTTTATGCCAAAGCTAATTTTAGAAGACGACACTGAGGAGAATAGATGTAAGCATATTAACTTTGAGCAAGATTGGTATTATATGGACAATCAGTCTGAATATTATTTCGCAAAAATTCATGGTAAATCTGAATACATCAAATACTTGAATAATAGAATTTTAGATGTAAAAACCAATGCAAGTGGAAAAGATATTTTGACTTGGTTGGATAATATTAATCAATGGCAAAAGTGAACTTTGTGATACATATTTAGCTGAAAAACAATAATATAACATTCCCCCGATAATCGTTGTTTGTAACTAAAACAGGCAGACTCAAGGCTGCCCATGCCCAATACGGCAATATTGCGTAGAATGGTAGTTATGAGTAAGTTTTCATCAAAACTGTGGAGGCACATTGGTTGAAGATAAAAACTACAAATACAAAAAAAAACACTACCTTTGTATTGTTAAAACAAAACGAATTGTGCCATGAAAATACTAAACCCAATTTACGACAACGCCTTTAAATACTTGATGGACAACGAGGAGATAGCCAAAATGGTTTTATCCATCATACTCAATACCCGTGTTGTTTCGCTGCAATCCAAACCACAGGAAACACCCCTTGTTATGTTGGGCAACATACACCTTTCGCGTTTCGATTTCAAAGCCGTTATCCGCACCGAACAGGGAGAAAACACCACCGTACTTGTCGAAATACAAAAATACAAAACCCCCAATCCGATTTCGCGATTCAGATTATATCTCGCCCAAAACCTAATGAAGTCGGAAACCATTGCCACAGACAAAGGTGAAGAAACAAAATCGTTACCCATTATTTCGATATATATTTTAGGTTTCGATTTGCCTGAATTTGACTGCAATGCCATTCGAATTGACAACACCCCGCACGATATTATCGGACAAAAAACACTATCCATAAAGAGCGAATTTGTAGAACAACTTACACATAAGTGTTTCATTTTAATAGCCACCGACAAACCCAAAGCAGAGAAGAAAGGCACGCGGTTAGAAAAATTTCTAAAACTGTTTTTACAGAAGTTAGAAGGCGAAGCCTCGAACCCCATCATCGAAATAGACGATGATATACAAGCCGATGAAGAGCTACAAACCATCATCGCCCATCTGAATCGTGCTACATTAAACGAAGAGCTTATTCGCAGAGTTACAGCCGAAAAAGAATACCTAAAAGGCATCGAATCGCTTGAAATACAAATAGAAGAAGCCAAAGCCAGAGAAGAGGAAGAGCGAAAACAGAAAGAGGAAGAGCGAAGACAGAAAGAAGAAGAACGAAAACAGAAAGAGGAAGCAAAAGCCAGACTATTACTTAGTGCTCAACAAATGAAAAATTTTGGAATCCCTATTGATGCAATTCAAAATGCTACCGGTCTATTGAAAGAAGAAATTGAAAATTTGTAACCCTTTAAAATTCAATAGTGGCAGGATTCAAGTAATAAATGCAAATAGAATATATTTGGGATAAAGATTTACACGCAGAAGTGGAACGGTACTCCCTTTCGATACCTGCCAATTTACTATTATAAATGAATGAAACATGAAAAAACTAATTCAAATAATCTTACTACTTGCTCTGTTCAATAATAGTTATTCTCAATCTTTAATTTCCGATTTTAATTATAATGTCAGTTATCATAAATGTTTTACGGCAAATGCTGAATTTTGTTTTGATCAGTCAAGCACCGAGGATACCGATTCTGTATTTTGGGATTTTGGTGATGGTATCAAAATTAAAGTATTGCATAGCAACTGTGCTTCACATAGATATACAAAGAGGGGTAGCTTCGCAGTAAAACTAACAATTTGGAAAAACGGTATTAAAAATGAAATAATAAAACCAGATTTAATCATTATAAACAATCCACCAAGTGTTAGTATTGATTTGGATGTCAAAAACATAGACTCATTATATGCACCAACATCAATTAAATTTAGAAGTTATACCAAAAAAGGAGATGGTGATTCTTTGAAGTATTCTTGGACGTTTCAAAACAATATTTCAACAAATGATACATGCGCAACTTTTCAATTCGACCACCCCGACACTTATACAATTAGTTTAAATGTAACTGATAATTTGGGTTGTTCGGTTACTGTGTCTGACTACATAATTGTTAAAGACTCGGCGATTGTGGTTTCGATAAACACTTTGTAATTCACGAAGACACACTAAAAGTTTATGGATACATTCGTGGAAACTGCTGTACAAAAAAAACTGCAACAGTAAGAAATACAATGGACACCGTTTACATCCGAACATTTGAAACCGGTCTTGAATGTACGTGTGCATGTGGTTTTTGTTTTTCAATAAATGAATTAAATATCAAAAAGGACTCAATAATTGTTGTATTTAATGGAGAACCGTATATAGCCAAAAGGGAATTGTCAAATATTCAAAATACTACAAACAGAAACAAAATACAAATTTATCCGATTCCAATAAATAACAATTTTACTATTTCCTTTCCGTTTGCAAACTACGATAAAACCATCGTCGAAATTTTGGATATATTTGGTCATACTGTTTATAATGAACGAATTATAAATGGAAATGAAACACAAATAAATACTGAAATGTTTACATCTGGTCTTTATATAGTTAGAATACTATGTGATTCAAACGAATTTTATACAAAGAAAATATTGATTACTAAATAAAATTCATAAAAGTAAAACACAATGAAACCAAACCCTACAGAAAAAGCAAGCGTTTTTTCGGGCGAGATAATTTTATATTTCTGAATTAAGTTTTTAAATTATCCACAACAAAGTCATACATTTGCTATACCAATTACAGAAAAATGAGCAAAAAACAAAAGGATAAAAAGACAGAGGAAATCAACAACCCGCACGATAAACTGTTTAAAGCCACCTTAAGTCGTCGTGAAGAGGCTATTTCGCTATTGAAAGGTACATTGCCACCAGAAATAATGAATGACATTAAGCAAGAATCTATAAAAATAGCCAATAGCAGTTACATCAGCAAAGAATTGCGTGAATCGATGTCGGATGTAGTATATGAAGCTGAATTTGAGGGTTTTCCGGTAAAATTGGCTTTCATAATGGAACATAAAAGTTATGTCCCCGAATTTCCATTTCTACAATTTTTAATGTATTTTGTCAATTGCATTCAGGAGCAGGTAAAACAGAAAAAGAAAAACAAACCGTTGGAGCTTGCACTACCCATAATCATGGTTGTTTATCATGGCGAAAAAGAATGGGTTGTAAAACCGGTTTGGGAGTATTTTGGCAATGTACCCAAAGGTATTCGCAAGTTTGTACCCATGTTTGACTACCTTTTAATCAACCTCAAAGAAGACGATTATATCAAAATAAAAGAACGCTTCGAGTCGTTAATATTAAGAGTGTCGTTTATGACTATGAAAGGAGTTTTCGATAGAGATGGTTTTGAACAGTCTATCGAAATGGTATTTGAAGGCATAGAAAAAGTATTTTCGACCGAAAGCGGTGCAATATTTTTCGAACAATTGATGAGATATATTTATGAATTGTACGAAATGAGTATTGAAGTAATAAAACAAACCATTAACAAACAAACCAAAAAGGGAGGACAAAATATCATGACAATAGCAGCAAAACTTAGACAAGAAGGAAAGCAAGAAGGCAAATTATTAGAGAAATTAGAAATTTGCCTCAATTTAGTAGAACGAAATTATAATGATGATACGATATTAGATATCACTGGATTAGAGCCAAGATATTTAACCGCTTTGCATACGTTACGTAACGAAAAAGGTTCAAAAACCAAAGATTATTTAGATTCACTTATTGAAATGTAACAACTTCAATTTGAGCTTCTTGCAAATACCTCCCTTAGATAAGCGTAGTTTCCAAAATCCTTTTTGTTGAAAATAGCACACTGATTTACAATGATAAACCAGTGAAAATCTGTTTTATCAGTGTTCCTAATTTTACATCTTTCCACAAAAGTATTCCGAGAGCCAAAATTTCTTAATAACTTTGCGGATATAGCACCATCACTTGAGTAATCAATCATTAAACTATCTATCACATGAAAAAAATACAAATATCCGTTTTTGTACTTCTGCTCTGCCTTGTAATAAAGGCAAGTAGTGCGTTTGCGCAAACAGAAGCCTCTACGTATGTGCTGCCCAAAGACCCGAAAGTGTTGGAAAATCTTAGGAAGTGGCAGGGCTATAAATTCGGTTTGTTAATCCACATGGGACTTTATTCGGAGCTTGGCATTGTCGAATCGTGGGCATTGTGTCCCGAAGATTGGGTAACACGCGATGGTTACGACGATTACTACACATTTTGCAACGACTACCGAAACACTAAAACAAAATTTAATCCGGTAAACTTCGACCCCCAAAAATGGGCAAAAATGTTTAAAAATTCAGGGGCAAAGTACATGATTTACTCGTCGAAACACCACGATGGTTTTTGCCTGTACGATACCAAATACACCGATTTTAAAGTAACCGATAAAGCTTGTCCTTTTTCGACAAACCCCAAGGCGAATGTATTAAAGGAAGTCCTTGATGCCAGCCGAAAAGAAGGATTGGCAACCGGCATTTATTTCTCAAAACCCGACTGGACTTCGCCTTACTTCTGGTGGAGCTACTATCCGCCAAAAGACAGAAATCCAACCTACGACATAACAAAGTATCCCGACAGGTGGCGAAATTTTGTTGAATATACTCAAAATCAATTAAATGAATTGACAACCGAATACGGCAAAGTGGACATTCTTTGGCTCGATGGCTGCTGGGTATTGCCTAAATCTGCAATAAATGAAAAACTTGCAGAATTTTGCAAATATCCACACGATATGGATATCAACATCAAACTGATTGCAGAAAAAGCACGGGCAAATCAACCCGGAATGCTTGTTGTTGACCGTTGGGTACCCGGCGAATACGAAGATTATCTGACACCCGAACAAAAAACACCCGATACGCCTTTGATGGTTCCATGGGAAAGCTGTATTACTATGGGTGGAGCGTGGGGTTGGGTTAAAAACGATAATTACAAATCATCGAAAGAACTGGTGCAATTGCTGGTAAACATTGTGGCAAAAGGTGGAAACCTTCTGCTGGGCGTTGGTCCAAACGGAAAAGGCGAATTCGAACCCAAAGTATATGAAAACCTTGAATTGCTTGGCAAATGGTTACAAGCAAATGGCGAAGCGATTTACGAAACCAATCCCATAGAACCTTACCTCGACGGGAAAGTTGCCTATACTGCAAAAGGGGAGAACACCATTTATGCCATCTATATGCCCGCAAAAGATGAGAAAGAATTACCTGCGGAGATAATTGTCAAAACAAAATTAACCGGAAAGCTGAAAGTGAGTTTACTATCACCCAATCAAAAATTAAGTTTCAAAACCGTTGATAACGGAATTAAAGTACTAATTCCTAAGAACTTAAGAGCAGAATTAGCAAAACAAGAAGCTGTGGTTATCAAGATTACAATTTGACAATGTTAAATTCAATCTGAATTGTTGCTTATAAATCGGTAAATGAAATTGCCTAAGAATCTGGGTTTTAAATATCCTCATAAGTTACCCAAAAGCAGGTTATTGTAACACTCTATCCACGCAAATAATTCAAAATCAACCATGAATGAGCAATTGAACAATACTGCAAGTTTTTTCGACAATGTATATGAGGTTGCCTGCCTTATTCCCCAAGGGCGAATAACAACCTACGGTGCCATTGCCAAGTATTTGGGCACAGCAAAAGCAGCCCGAATGGTGGGTTGGGCAATGAACAAATGCGGCACATACTCCAAATACGTTCCCGCTCACAGAGTGGTGAATCGCAACGGATTACTCACCGGAAAACACTTTTTTGGAGGTTCAACTACCATGAGCGAGCTACTGCAAACCGAAGGTATTGAAATAGTAAACGACCAGATAATACACTTCGATGCCCATTTTTGGGATCCGGCAAAAGAACTTCTTTAGCTGATTAAAATACAAGGGCATTTGCTGATATTGTTTCATATTCGTACTTTTGCCACCTTGTTACTAAAACCAACGGATTTTAATCCATTTCAATGAACGAACGTACAGTTGCATATTACACTTTGGGGTGCAAGCTCAATTTTGCAGAAACTTCAACCATAGCACGGAACTTGACTCAAGCCGGATACAGGAAAGTAAATTTTTCGGATAAAGCCGATATTTATATCATAAACACTTGTTCTGTAACCGAATACGCCGACAAAAAATGCCGCAATGCCATAAGCAAAGCTCACCGAACCCATACCGGAGCTATTGTGGCGGTGGTGGGTTGCTATGCGCAGTTGAAGCCACAAACCATTGCCGCTATGCCCGGTGTTGACCTCGTGTTGGGCGCAAACGAGAAATTCGATATTCAGAAATATATTGATGCCATTGGCAAAAACACGGGCATCTCCAAGCACAAAGAAGCTATTGTGGTAGCTTCCGACATTGAGCAGGTGAATAGTTTTTTCCCATCATTTTCGGCTGGAGACCGCACCCGCGCATTTTTCAAAATTCAGGATGGCTGCGACTATGTGTGCTCATACTGCACCATTCCGTTGGCGAGAGGCAAAAGCCGAAATCAATCGGTGGCAAAAACCATTGAGGAGGCAAAAAAAATTGCACAAACCAACGTAAAAGAAGTGGTACTAACAGGGGTAAACATTGGCGATTTTGGACGTTCGACCCAAGAATCGTTTTTCGATTTGATTCAACAACTCGATGAAATTGAGGGAATTGAACGCTTCCGTATTTCGTCTATCGAACCTAATCTGCTCACCAATCAAATCATTGATTTTGTAGCTCAATCCAAACGTTTTGTGCCTCATTTTCATATACCTTTGCAATCGGCTTCAAACAAAATACTCACTGCCATGCGCCGTAGGTACAAGCGCGAACTGCATGCCGAAAAAGTAGAACTCATAAAGCAGGCTATGCCGTATGCCTGCGTGGGTGCCGATGTAATTGTGGGTTTTCCCACCGAATCGGAAGAAGATTTTGAAGAAGCATATCATTTTTTGAACGAAATGCAACTATCTTATCTTCATGTATTTAGCTTCTCTGCCCGACCCGATACCGATGCCTATGCCATGGGCGAAAAAGTGGAGGCACACGAAATAGCCCAACGCAGCAAAATGCTAAATATTTTGTCCGAAAAAAAACGCCGAATGTTCTACGAATTGCATAAAGGAATGGTAAAGAGCGTTTTAGTGGAAGCCGAGCGAGAGGGCGATTTTATGTTTGGTTTTACCGACAACTACATAAAAGTTGCCATTCATTATGATAAGAATTTGATAAACAAGCTAATAGATGCAAAACTCACCGAAATAAACAGCGAAGGAGTTTTTGAAGCACAAATAGAAACAATGTAAGTAATTAATAATCAATAAATTATAAATCATTCATTACGTATGTATCCAACAATCAGTCATTTTATTCAAGATGTTTTTGGGGTAAATATCCCGCTGCCCATTCAAACTTACGGTTTTTTTGTAGCCTTGGCATTCATTTTAGGAGGCTATATTTTGATGCTCGAACTCAAACGAAAAGAAAGTTTGGGCTACCTATCTACATTTAAAAAGAAAATCACCATTGGAGCACCGGCTTCAACGTCCGAAATTGTTATTTCTACCCTTGTGGGATTTTTGGTGGGGTTCAAATTGGTACACGCTGCCTTCAACTATATCGAATTTGTTGACAATCCGCAAACATTTATTCTATCCGCAAATGGTAGCTGGTGGGGTGGTTTGCTTGTTGCTGCTGCATCGGGCGGCTGGGCATGGTACGACAAAAAACGGCATCAACTCCCCAAGCCCAAAACCGAAATCATAAACGTACACCCTTACGAACAAGCCGGAAATTTACTGCTTGTTACGGCTGTTTTTGGTTTGTTGGGAACCAAAATTTTTCACATTCTCGAAAACCTCGATGATTTTGCTCAAGACCCCATTGGAGCAATTTTTTCGTTTAGCGGACTAACTTTTTTCGGTGGTTTAATTGTGGGGGGTATTGCCATGGTTTACTACGGGTACAAAAATCACATAAAACCATTGCATATTGCTGATGCTGGCGCAGTTGCCGTTTCGTTGGGTTATGCCATTGGTCGCGTGGGGTGTCAGATTTCGGGCGATGGTTGCTGGGGCGTACCCAATCCGCATCCCAAACCCGCGTGGATGAGCTTTTTGCCCGATTGGATGTGGAGCTACGATTTCCCGCACAACGTAAATAGGGTAGGGGAGATTATTGACAATTGCACCGGAAAATATTGTTATGCCTTAGATATGCCGGTTTACCCCACATCGTTCTACGAAACCATGATGATGCTCGTTGTTTTTGGCTTACTTTGGGCATTCCGCAAAAAACTCAGCATTCCGGGTTTAATGTTTTCGGTATATCTTATCCTTCAAGGATTTGAACGCTTTTTTATCGAACAAATACGTGTGAACAACCAATTTCACTTTTTGGGAATGGACGTTACTCAAGCCGAAATTATTGCTGTTTTACTTGTAATTAGCGGAATAACAGGTGTTTATCTGGTTTCGAAAAATAAAAAACGATTAGAGAACTATTAACATCAATAGAATGAACACACAAATTGTGATTGAGATTCTGCTTTTTTCGTTGCTTCCGCTTGTTACAATGGTGGTGGGAGGTTTTGTTGGGATGAGTTTTAAGGTGAGCCCCAAATTCAGAAGCACGCTTCTGCATTTAGCTGCGGGAGTAATTTTTGCGGTTGTTGCCATAGAGCTTTTACCCGCTATTGTTGAAAAACACAATATTACCACTACTTCCATCGGTTTTTTTGCCGGATTGTTTGTAATGCTTCTGATTAAATACATCACTCATAAATCGGAAAAACAGCACAAAGAAACCGACTCCACCCTGCAAACTACCTCCAAAGTAAACAGCACATTGCCTTGGGGCTTACTGTTTGGTATTGCCGTTGACATTGTGCTCGATGGTATTTTGCTGGGAGTTGGGTTTGCTGCCGGACAGTCGGAAGGTATGTTGCTTGGCATCGCGCTTAGTTTAGAAATTTTAGTGCTCGGATTGGTAGTTTCCACCGAATTGAAAGCCGAAAACTTACAACGAAAACTCATTATGCTCATCATATTTTTGCTGGGGATAAGCATTGTTTTGGGTGCATTTATTGGCGCATTGTTGTTGAATTTTGTAAGTGAAAGTGCACTAACTGGAGTGTTGGCTTTTGGGCTTTCGGCACTTATTTATTTGGTTACCGAAGAACTTTTGGTAGAGGCACACGAAAACACCGATACCCCGTTTAGTACAGCCGTTTTCTTTGTCGGTTTTTTTATTTTTCTTTTGATTTCAATTTCGCATTAATTTTAATTTTTATGAATAACCTGTGTAAACAGAAGATACGCAAATAAAAGTGGCAAATTTTACTCAGGTTATTCATACGAAATAATATTTGGTGTAAAATCAGAAATATATTAAATAGTTCGATGCTAAATTGTTACCAAACTAATATAATAATTTAATGTTTCTTTATAACAAAATAAGTGATTTATTATCAACACTTCACAAAGAAGGAAAACTGATTGATTTGATTTTCGGGACACAACGAAAGGCAATCAAATACGACGATTTATTGAATTACGATTACGAAGCCCAACATATTGAAGAACTTATCCGAAAAAACATATTAATTAAATCGGGTAGTTACGTTGAACTTAATTCCGATTTGCGTGATTTTTTTGAGAAATTTACCGATAATTACAAAGAAATAAATACCGATTATACAGCGGGAGTCATTCGTGATATTCGAGAAAATTTGCAATACTATACCAACGAAAACAAGACAGAGAAAAAACAAGATTATTTAAGCAAAATCAAACGCAATCTTCGTGATGTTGGAAATGATATTTTAAGAAATATCAACAATATACGGGATTACCATGAAAATGACGTAATTACAGAACAAAATTTTAAGCTAACAAAAATAAAATTAGAGAATCTCGACAAACGAAAAAATGAAGTTGATACATTGATTTCTGAACTTAAAATTCTTTTAAAGGAAGATACACTTGATTT
>JFJP01031779.1_pt1 | contig 12552 bp, 15 predicted proteins | sample 431651 | NCBI WGS metagenome assembly JFJP01 (sample SAMN02602958, study PRJNA72255) | Microbial mat metagenome, whole genome shotgun sequencing project. | biome: fresh water; feature: sink hole; material: water; isolation source: purple microbial (photo- and chemosynthetic) mats found in... | reverse complement strand
TATTATCCAATTGCCGTTGGCTTAAAACGAAAAGTCTGTGTTGTATTGTTTTCTTTTACTTAAAGTATATTAATTTATATAAAACTATAGTAATGTTTTGGCATGAACACTCAGCTTATGCCAAAAAAATAGGAGTCAGCTATCAAGCTGCATGGAATCATTGTCGTGCAGGACTTATTCCTAATGCCAAAAAACTCCCCAGCGGAATCATTGTGATAAATGAAAAAAAAACAATCTCCCTGAGCGCACGGCAGTTTATGCGTGCGTTTCATCCTCAGAAAATAAAACCAATCTTATTTCATAATCCAAACGAGTGCAGGATTTTTGCGCTACAAAAGGTTGGGTTGTTTCGGTTGTGGTTGAAGAATGTGGCAGTGGACTAAACGATGACAGAAAAAAATTACGCAAATTATTGCTGGATAAATCTGTCACTCGCATTGTTGTTGAGCATAAAGACCGCTTAACCCGCTTTGGATTTAACTATATTCAAGATTTATGGCACGGTGAGATTGTCATCATCAATGAAGTTGTCGAAGATGAAAGCGATTTAATGCAAGATTTTGTGTCGGTAGTGACTTCATTTACAGCACGATTGTACGGACGACGGCGTAGCAAACGCCAAACTGAAAAACTGATTGCAACCCTAAGCGCACCCGAAAATGACAACGCTTAAAGCCTTCAAATATCGCCTTTATCCAACGAAACAACAGCAAGTTTTGCTGAATAAAACGTTTGGTTGTGTGCGGGTTGTTTGGAATCACAACGTGGAAGTGTTTAATCAGTATGATAAAAATATTGCAGAACAGCAAAATCCACTGACTTCAACGCAACTTCGGCAAAAATTTGAATGGATGAATGAAGTCAGTGCGGCGGCATTGCAACAAAAGGAAATGGATTTTAAAGCGTTTAAAAAAAATTATTTTTCTAAAACCCGCAAGAAAAAAATAGGCAGACCGTCCTTTAAAAATCGCGATTCACGGCAAAGTTATCGTTTACCGAATCAAAAATTTACTTTGAATCAAAATTCCATTCGACTTGAAAAAATTGGCAAAGTAAAGTTAGTGCGAGACCGCGCCGTGCCTGACTGTTGTAAATTTATGTCGGTGACGGTTTCTAAAAATAGCTGTCATCAGTTTTTTGCCTCTGTCTTGGTTGAACTGGAGATTACTCAAAAGCCAAAAACAGGTCAAAAAATCGGTTTAGACATCGGATTGAAAACCTTTTTAACCGGAAATGACGGTTTTATCATTGAAAATCCAAAATTCTTTCGCGAGAGCCAAGCGAAATTAAAACTTGCCCAACGTTTGTTTTCACGCAAAGTGAAAGGGTCAGTGCGGCGTAAAAAGGCAAAGTTAAAAGTTGCCAGAATACACAACGATATTGCCAATCAACGTAAAACTTTCATTCAGCAAATAACCTCGCAATTAATTGATAGTTATGACTTTATTGCAATTGAAGATTTGAATGTTGCAGGTATGGTGAAAAATCGTAAATTGGCAAAATCCATCAGCGATGCTGCTTTTTCTGAATTTTATGCCACTTTAAGCTACAAAGCGGCGTGGTATGGAAAAGAAGTTGTGAAAGTTGACCGATGGTTTGCCAGTTCTAAAACCTGTTCGTGTTGTGGTTGGAAAAATGAAAATTTAACGCTGTCAGATAGAGTTTTTAACTGTTCAATTTGTGGGCTGTCAAAAAACCGCGATTTAAACGCCAGCGAAAATATTTTGAAAGAAGCACTGAGAGTTAGCAGTGCTATACGAACGCCGAGCGAATGTCAGACTGAAATAGCTTAGGCTGTTTTAGCAGTTTGCAATGAAGCGTTTAGAAAACCAATTAGATACTTTTATATGGTTTTCGTAACTATGAGTTCTCGATTTTGGGTTGTTTTCAAACAGGCGTTTGGGAACGGGTTAATAGCTGTCCATTTTGTAATGATTGACAAAACAAGATTGAAGTTAGATGAGTGAAAAAACTTTTAACAACAGCTAAAAAGCATTTATTTTGTTAGAATGAAAAATTTAAGACTTTTTACTAAATTACGTTATGCGAAAAAAAATCATTAGTTTATTGCTGACCCTGATGATGGGTCGATTGGTTTATGCAGTCGATATAGATACAGATGAGTTGGATAAGGAAATTCAGCGTTTACAAGAAGAAAAAAAGCTGTGGATAGAAACGGTTTCCAAACAAAAAGAAACAAAAGACGCGGCCGCCGGCATTGTCAGCGTGATTACGCAAGAGGATATTAAACGCTATGGTGGGCGAAATTTGGCTGATGTGTTAAATCGTGTGACCAGTCTCTATATGACCGAAACATCGGTTTATGCAAACAGTGTTGCTTCAATGCGTGGTGATTTAGCCACCATTACTAATAATCACACGTTGGTTTTAATCGATGGTCGACCCGTGCGTGACACTATGCAAGGCGGTTTGAATCAAATGGTGTTTCAAGATTTTCCGATTCACCAAATTGAACAAATTGAGGTAATACGCGGTTCAGGTTCCGTGTTGTATGGCACGAATGCAGTCAGTGGCGTGATTAATATCATCACGAAAAAAAATAAAGACAATGCACTGACTGTACGCGGTCGCTATGGCAGTTTTAATACGGGACAAGCCGAGGGCGAATTTGCCTGGAAAGATGCAGAAGCCAGTGTCACTGGCGCAGCACGTTATCAGGATTCACGCGGTTGGTTACTTTCTGCAAATGATGAAAAAAATCAGCCCAGTGCGTTTCACACCAGCAGTCAAGATGTCAGCACAACGGTCTCAGCCAACTGGAAAGATTTTACACTCAATGTCTATTTTGCAGATATGCACAGTACACATTGGAATTCTGCCCCCATTGGAGCGGCTGCGCCGATGACCTATCAACGGTTATTTGTTGATGGCGGGTATAAAACACAAATTAATTCGCATTGGTCCACACAATTGAATGTCACTTACAATCACGCGGCAATGTACACCTATTCTCTTGCAAGTTCTCCGTTTCCTTTGCATTCCTCGGAAGACAATATTTTGCTTGAACAAACGCAATTTTTAAACTTTTTTGACAATCGTTTAAATCTCACCTTAGGTGGATTAGCTGAATGGCAAACAGGTCAAATGATGCAACAAGATACCTCACCGCCTATTCCTTTTTATTCATACATAAAAAGCAGTTTATACGCTGAAGCCAGTTATAGCCTTTTAGATAATTTAAAATTAATTGGCGGTGGACAATGGCATCGTTTTGATGCGTTAAATCAAAACGTTACCAATAATTTACCCTATAAAGCCAGCACTGGTTTAGTCGGACGATTGGGTTTAGTTTATGAAATAAATTCTAATATGGGCATAAAAGTTCTTTATAACCAATCTTTTCGTTCACCTAATGCAATAGAATTAAAAATTAATTTACCCGGTATCGTGACAGGCAATGCGTCCTTGCAATCGGAACAGAGCGAGAGCATTGAAAGCCAGTTTTTTTATCACACACAAAATTACAGTGCCTCGCTAACCGCCTTTAGAAATCGCCAATCTAATTTAATTAATCGTGTACCCCAGCCAGTCTCTCAAAATGGATTAGTGTACGCAAATGGCGGCAGCGGTATTTTTCAAGGGCTTGAGTTAGAAACCAAAGCAACTTTGTTTAAGAAATTACACTGGACAGGTGCTTATACCTTTCAAACTAATCGGGATAACCAGGGGAGAAATAATCTTAGCGTTGTGCCTAATCATATTGCCAAACTTGGCTTAAGTTATGATGTGACCCCGCAGTTGCAATTGAGTGTTTTTGATACCTTTTTTAGTGCGGCAAAAAAAATTCCAGCGGCAATGGAAGTTAACCCCCCAGCAAACGGCTATCACAACGTAACGATGAATGGCAATTATCGCTTAGATGAACTATTCGGTTCACATTTTGCCAAACACGTTACCTTGACTCTGTATGTCGATAACTTATTGAATGAAAAGATTTATTATCCTGAATTTAATCGCAAACGTATTAATACAATTCCTGCCTCTGGGGGACGGTCGGTGTTTGGTGAAATTGCACTGGAGTTTTAAACGCAACTTTTCAGAATCCTCGTTGGCTTTAATTTAAGTCGCTAAAAGTTGCCGCACCCGCTGCAAATCCTCTTCCGTATCAACTCCCGCAGGCGGCGTTTTTGCTACTGTTTCCACTAAAATAGCTTCACCGTGCCACAAAATTCGCAACTGTTCTAGGCATTCAATTGTTTCCAGCGGTGAGGTTTGCCATAAACAATATTGCTGCAAAAAATAAGCGGTATAGGCATATAAACCAATATGGCGCAAATAAGGAATGGCAGGAGTTAGCGTCGCGCGATCCGTAAATTGTTCTCTGTCCCAAGGAATCGGCGCACGACTAAAATACAGCGCGTAGCCATTTTTATCGGTCACTACTTTGACGGCGTTGGGATTAAAAATTTCCGCTGTATCAGTGATTTGTGTTGCTAAGGTGGCAATATTGGCTTGGGATTGCCGTGCCAGTGCATAGGCAACGTGTTGGATATATTCAGGCGGAATCAGCGGTTCATCCCCTTGTAAATTAACAATAATATCGTCGTCTTGCCAACCGCGTAATCGCGCCACTTCGGCAATCCGCTCTGTGCCACTTTGATGATAAGGACTGGTCATCACCACGGGAATGCCTAATTTTTCTACCGTAGAAAACACCCATTCATCATCCGTTGCGACCACTACTTCATCCGCATGGGCTTCTAAGGCGCGTTGACAGACATGAGCAATCATCGGTTTGCCTGCAATATCCAAAAGCGGTTTACCCGGCAAGCGAGTTGAACCATAACGAGCAGGAATCACGACTTTAAACAGCGGTTTCATTGGTGCAATACATCTAATTCATCTTGCGTTAAAACCCGCGCCTCTTCTTCGAGCATCACAGGAATTCCATCACGCACAGGAAAAGCCAAGCCATCGGCTTTGCAAATTAATTCTTGTTGCACGGCTTGATAAAGTAAGGGGCTTTTGCACAACGGGCAGGCAAGTATATCGAGTAAGTTTTTATCCATTATGAGGTTTGTTTAACTAAGGTTAGAAGTTGAGAAAAGAAAGTTTCTGGTAAGTGTACCGAAATTGGCACAACCCAGTGATTTTCACTAGCAAATTCAGTGCATTTTACCGCGTCTTTTTCGGTCATTAACACAGGAAAGCCATTTTTAAATTGTAGTTGTTTGGCTTTAAAAACATGATGGTCAGGAAATGGATGATTTTCCGTGGTTAAGCCATGCGTTGCAAGCAGCTCAAAAAAACGGCTTGGATTGCCAATTCCCGCAATAGCATGACAGGGTTTTCCGATAAAATCGCTCAGGGGTTTTTGCGCATTGGTTTTTAAATTAATCGCATTTTCTGCCAGTACGGTCATGGGGATTTCCCTTTCCTGTTCAGGCGTGCCATTGACAACAATAAAGTTTACTTCATGCAGTCGCTCTAATGGTTCACGCAAAGGCCCACCAGGGAGACAGTTATTGTTGCCAAACCGCCGCTGTCCATCCAGCACCACAATTTCAATGTCACGCTGTAAAGCATAATGCTGCAACCCATCATCGGACAAAATCAGATTGCAGCCTGTTTTCTCGCGTAATAATTCTGCGGCTTTTACCCGCTCAACCGCTACGGCAACAGGGCAGGCGGTGCGTTTTGCCATTAATACCGCCTCATCGCCCACCTCCTGCGGGGTGCTATGTTCAGTGACCAAGACAGCCTCTTTATTTTTGCCACCATAGCCACGGCTAATAATCCCTGGACGATAACCTGCTTGGGTTAAATAATCTGCCAGTGCCATGACTAACGGAGTTTTACCTGTGCCACCGACGCTAATATTGCCCACGATAATCACAGGACAGCTCAGGCGGGTGCTTTTTAAAAAGCCTTTCTGGTATAAAAATCGCCGAAACCGTGAAACATCTATAAATAACATAGTAAAAACAATCAGCAAGGTCGCGATATAAATATCTTTATACCAAACATAATGCGCACAGCGGGTAAAAAATTGTTTCATGGGGACACTTCGGGTTCTTTGGTGGCAAAAGCGATGTGTTTAAAGCCAACTTGACTGGCAATATCCAACGCACGAATGACAGCTTGATGGGGGGTTTTACCATCGGCACTAATCACAAAAGGGGTTTGTGGCGCGTTACCCATGACACGGGTTAATTCTTGGCGCAACGAAGTGATTTTTTCATTCACTAATTCACCTGAGCTGTTATCACGGGTGGCAATATAGTAATTGCCTGTTTTATCAATCAGTAAGGTGATGACATTTTCTTCTGCACTGGATTGTTCACCTTTGGCTTCGGGTAAATTAATTTTGATGTTGGTGTCGTGGGTAAAGGTAGTGGAAACAACAAAGAAAATCAGCAGCACCAGCAACACATCAATCATTGGAATGAGGTTAATTTCCACCCGGGTGCGGTTATGTTTATTGCGATGAAAGTTCATGGTTGCTCTCTGTGTCGCCGTGAATCATGTCCATTAACTTGATGGATTCTTCTTCCATTTTTAACACATATTCATCAATTAAACGTTCAAAATAGCGGTGAAAAAACACGCTTGGAATGGCAACTGCTAAACCTGAGGCGGTGGTAATTAAAGCAACCCCAATGCCGCCTGCTAATACCGCTGGATTGCCCATACCGTTTGCCATTAACGAAGCGAAAATTTGAATAATGCCTGTCACCGTCCCTAATAACCCTAACAACGGGCTGATTAACGCAATAGACCCTAAGGTATTTAAAAACCGTTCTAATTCATGCACCACTTGCCGCCCGCTTTCTTCAATGCGGGATTTCATAATGGCGCGGCTATGTTGGCGATTGCTTAATCCTGCTGCTAAGACAATTCCCAAAGGAGAGTTTTCCCGCAATTGTTCAATTGCCATGTTATTGACTTGGTCGCTTTGCACTAATTGCCAAATTTGCGGAATCAATTGTGGCGGCAACACTTTTTTGCGTTGCAACGTCCAAAAACGCTCGCCGATAATGCCCATTGCTGTGATAGAACAAAGGATTAAGGGAATCATAATCCAGCCGCCGCTTTTTATTATTTCAAACACGGTTTTTTCCTTTTTAAAAAAACGATTGATGCGTATAAATTTTGTCAGCTATTTTACCGCAGGTTAAGAAAGTTTTGCGCCTTTGAGTGACTATAACTAGCATAAAAAAAGGGTCTTCAAGCAAGACCCTTTATTTTTTCCTACAAATTTAACACAACGCAGTGATTATACTTCGTTTGTTGATTTTTCCACTTCTTTCATGCTCAATCGAACGCGCCCTTGCCGGTCAATTTCTAACACTTTAACCTTGACCGTATCACCTTCGGATAATTTATCGCTGACTTTTTCAACCCGCTCATCAGAAATTTGCGAAATATGCACTAAGCCATCTTTGCCTGGCAAAATAGTGACAAACGCGCCAAAATCCATCAGGCGGACAACTTTGCCTTCATAAACTTTGCCCACCACAACTTCGGCAGTGATTTCTTCAATAATGCGCCGCGCTTCTTCACCCGCCGCCTTATCGACAGAAGCAATTTTCACGATGCCATCATCGGTTAAATCAACGCTCGCGCCTGTTTGCTCGGTAATTCCACGAATGGTTGCGCCGCCTTTACCAATCACTTCGCGAATTTTCGCAGGGTCAATTTTGAAAGTGATAATACGCGGGGCAAAATCAGACATTTCGCCGCGTGTCGCTGATAAGGCTTTATTCATCTCGCCTAAAATATGCAGCCGACCGTGTTTTGCTTGCTCTAATGCCGCTTGCATAATTTCAGCCGTGATGCCATCAATTTTGATGTCCATTTGCAATGCGGTAATGCCATCGGCAGAACCTGCCACTTTGAAATCCATGTCGCCGAGGTGATCTTCATCACCCATGATGTCAGACAGCACCGCAAATCGCTCGCCTTCTTTAATCAAACCCATCGCAATTCCAGCAACCGGTGCTTGTAAAGGAACGCCTGCGTCCATCAGAGCTAAACTGCTGCCACACACCGAAGCCATTGAGCTAGAGCCATTGGATTCTGTGACTTCCGAAACCACCCGAAGCACATAAGGAAACTCATCCATATTCGGCAATACTGCTTTAACACCGCGTTTGGCTAATCGACCGTGACCAATTTCACGCCGTTTGGGTGAACCCACCATGCCTGTTTCCCCCACACAATAAGGAGGAAAGTTGTAATGGAGCATGAAGCTTTCTTTATATTCGCCTGCTAACGCATCAATTACTTGTGCATCGCGAGCCGTACCCAGTGTTGCAACGACTAAGGCTTGGGTTTCACCGCGAGTAAACAAGGCTGAACCATGTGTTCTTGGTAAAACCCCAGTGCGGATGGTAATTGGTCTAACCGTCGATAAATCACGCCCATCAATACGTTTTCCATCATTCAAAATGGAACTACGCACGATTTTTGATTCTAACTTTTCGATAATCACCCAAATGTCTGCACTGCTGTATTCGTCATCAATACTCAGTTTTTCAATCACATCAGCTCTAATCGCTTTCAAAGCTTCTTGTCTGCTTAATTTTTCAGGAATTTGATACGCCGCTTCAATTGCCTGTGTCACTTCAGTGGCTACCAAACCTTCTAATACAGTATCGGATTCAGCCGCTGTCCATGCAAACGCAGGTTTTGCCACTTCTGCGGCAAACTCGTTAATCGCATTAATCGCAGTTTGCATTTGTTGATGACCAAATAGCACCGCACCTAGCATAACCTCTTCAGATAAACCTTGGGCTTCTGATTCCACCATCAACACAGCTTTTGCTGTGCCTGCAACGACTAATTCTAATTGTGATTCTTTTAACGCAGTGACAGACGGATTTAATACATAGTTTCCTTCGTTATAGCCCACTTGTGCTGCACCGACAGGGCCATTAAAAGGCAAACCTGAAATTGCCAATGCCGCAGAAGCACCTAATAATGCAGGGATTTCTGAGTCGATTTCAGGGTTTAATGACATGACCGTGGCAACAATTTGCACTTCGTTGGTATAGCCTTCAGGGAATAACGGACGAATCGGTCTATCAATTAAGCGGGAAGTTAAGGTTTCTTTTTCGGTAGGACGACCTTCGCGTTTGAAAAATCCCCCTGGAATTTTACCTGCCGCATAGGCTTTTTCTTGATAATTCACTGTTAAAGGAAAAAAATCTCCGCCGCTGGCTTGTTTTTTTCCAACTACTGTGACCAATAACGTTGTGCCATCCACATCAATTAATACTGCGCCGTCCGCTTGGCGGGCGATTTCGCCGGTTTCTAAAGTGACAAGATGATTGCCATACTGAAATTGTTTCCTAATAGGATTCACTATAAGGCTTCCTTTTCGTTAAAATTATTTTGCGGATCTATATTTTATGACTACCTAATGTAAAAAAACGGTAATCTAGTAGGCAGAAAACGGCACTTTCATGCCGTTTTTCAGCTTTATTTGCGTAACCCTAAACTGGCAATTAATGCCCGATAACGCTCTAAGTCTTTCTTTTTTAAGTAATCAAGCATTTTACGGCGTTGATTGACCATGCGCAATAAACCACGGCGGGAATGGTTATCTTTTTTGTGCGCGGCAAAATGCGGGGCTAAATGGGTAATATGCGCGGTTAACAACGCAACTTGCACTTCGGGTGAACCGGTATCGGTTTCGGAACGGCGGTAAGTTTCAACAACTGCTTTTTTTTGTTCTACGGTAAATGGCATTTCTTATTAAGCCCTATCAAGCTATATTAAAATAATGAATCACTATGTTTTAGCGATTCGTGCGGTTACATCACTTCCACAATAGGGTGTAGAAGTTCGTGTTTATTCCCGCTTCCGTTTTTGTTTAAAAGGAAACAGGAGGATTTGTCTAAAGGTTAAACAACTTTCTGGGAGCTAGTTTACCATTTAATAGCGTTTCCCCCAAACCTAAAAACTGTAAGTCGTCATATAGGCGCACCATGCCCAAAAATTTTTGCCCAAAATCCAGCGTTTGACCATATTTAATTGCAGTGGTTTGCTGGGGAGTTAAATAAATCGCAGGCATCTTTTCCAACGGCTTATCCACTGCCAACAAGCAGCTCTGTAAAGTTTGGCTATCCATTGCCGCTAATTGTTCCACGGTAAAGGCATCTGCTAGTTGAAAACAACCCGCTTGTAAACGCCGCAACTTTGTCACCGTACCACCGCAACCGAAATAATGTCCCATATCTTCCGCCAGTGAGCGAATATAAGTGCCTTTGAAGCAAAACACTTCTAGGGTTAAAAATGGCGTGGAAAAATTCAGTGGTTTTATTTCAAAAATCGTAATTTTTCGGGCTTTGCGCTCTACGCTGATGCCTTCTCGCGCTAATTCATACAACTTTTTACCTTGATGCTTTAACGCAGAATACATGGGCGGGACTTGGGCGATTTCTCCCGTAAAATACGCTAAACAAGCGGCGAGGGCTTCTGCTGAAATTTCAGGCACTGGTTTTGTTTCTAAAATTTGTCCTTCGGCATCGCCCGTGTCAGTCATCACGCCGAGCTGAATTTCCACTTGATAGCGTTTATCGTCATCCAGCATCATGCTGGAAACTTTGGTTGCTTCGCCAAAACATAGCGGCAATAATCCAGTGGCTAACGGGTCTAAACTGCCTGTGTGTCCAGCTTTATTGGCATTAAATAATCGCCGTACTTCCTGCAAAGCGCGGTTAGATGAAACGCCTAAGCGTTTGTCTAACAATAAAATGCCGTGAATATTATTGCCTGAGGTACGTTTGCTCATATTGAATCCTGTGTAATCCTATCCCCAAAAGTGTGACCAGAAATTAAAATTTGTTCTGTTATTTTTTCACGTTTGTGCATATCCAGCAGTTCTTTTAAATAGGCGCAACCCGCTGTTGCAGGGTAAGTTATTTCAAACGGTAAGTGCCGTTTTTGGATTTCAAAAGCCAGTTTATCGTTTAATCCAGTTTTCAAAAATCAGTTTCTCAACGCGCTGAAATTCTCTGACGTTATCAGTCACCAAAATTGCACTAACCGCAATGCAATGACCAGCGATTAAAGTATCATTATGCCCAATCGGTGTGCCTTGCAACTCCAGTTGTTTTTTGATGCGAGTTGAAGCTTCAACCGCTTTTTTATCCCAAGCTAAAACCGCATGAAGTCTGTCCACAAATTCTGCGACAATTTCCGGCATTTTAGGACTGGCTTTTTTATTGATTGCGCCGAACATAAGTTCTGCATAAGTAATCGAAGAAATCACAATCTGATGTTGCAATTGTGTCATTTCTTGCAGTTTATCCAGTAGATATTCCGGTTTGCTGCGAATCAGAAAGCTGCAAATATTGGTATCGAGCATATAAACAGATTTTGACATCAAAAAATAACCCTGTCCAGTTGCGCAATATCAGGTCTTTCTATGAGAAAATCGGCATCGGCTTGGGCAATCTCAGCGAAGCTTTTCCAGCTTTTGCGCACTGGCATAATAATCAGTGTATTGCCTTTTTTGCGGATTTGAACTTGATTAATGCCGCTAAATTCAAATTCTTTCGGTAATTCCAGTATTTGATGCGAATCTTGGTTAATTAAATTGGCGGTAATCATGGTTTACTCCGTTTGTGTCGATTGTTTTTTTAACAGTTCGTTAAGCTCTTTTAAATAGGCGATTTCCCGCTGTTGCAGGGCAAGTTCTTTGTCTTTTAATCTATTGGTCATGTTGTTCAATAAACTTTAACGCATAAAACACGTCGATTTTTTCGCCAACGCCGATAACTGACAAATCTGCGTTGTGTTTATGATGTGGCGCATTCGGCAATTCAAGATGGTGCGGGGCGTTATCCCAACGGCTTTTTAATTCGCCCTGTGCGGTTTGCCAATGAAAACTGTATTTTTCTATTTGGACAGCCTTGTTTTTTACCGTCACATATTCAAAAAATTCAGCCACATCGCCATTTGAGAACGAAACTTTTAAGCGGATTTTACCACTCAGCGCAATCATTTCTTTGCGGATAATTTGATAATAAGCGACATGAGCAGATTGCAAAAGTTGTTCTTCAATAGCATTAAATCGTTGATTGATAAGAGAATTCATTGTTCAACCGCAATGTTTAGCCATTTGAGCTGTTTTTCAATTTGGGACAACATGTCTAAAGTGGCAGACCATTCAATAAAATCCATGTCATCGCCTAATAAGCCGTTATCGTATTGGGTTTGAAAGTGTGTCGATGGCATTGCGTAGTGTGTTTCAAATTGGTTGACATCGGTCAGCAGGCGGTTTTGCATTTCGCTGATGCGTTGGTATTCGCGGGTTAAGAGTTTGTTAATGGTGTGGTCAATAACAGGGTCAACTAATGTGTTGCTGATAGTTAAATACTGTTCTAACGATTTGACTTTTTCCAGTGTGTTTAACATGATTTGTCACCTTGATTTTTTAGCAGCGCGTTGATTTCTTTGAGTTGTAACACTTGTTCGCGTAAGTTTTCGATTTCACGCTGTTGCAGGGCAAGTTCTTTGTCTTTCATTTCAAACGGTAAGTGCCGTTTTTGGATTTCAAAAGCCAGTTTATCGTTTAATCCA
>JFJP01041413.1_pt1 | contig 12556 bp, 13 predicted proteins | sample 431651 | NCBI WGS metagenome assembly JFJP01 (sample SAMN02602958, study PRJNA72255) | Microbial mat metagenome, whole genome shotgun sequencing project. | biome: fresh water; feature: sink hole; material: water; isolation source: purple microbial (photo- and chemosynthetic) mats found in... | reverse complement strand
CTGTCTGTATCCTGGGCCTGTTTACCGGTGATCACCAGGTCATAGCCGCCCTTTTCAACCACTTTTCTCAGAACATTGGCATAAACAAATGAATCTGCTTTGGCAAGAGCTGGATCATCCACATGGATGCCGTCGTCAATGCCCATGGCATAACATTTCCGGATAATATCTGCATTATCGCCGCCGCCAAGGCTCACCAGGGTTGTCTCTGCATTGTTTTTTTCCTTCAACTGGACAGCGGCTTCCACTGCGTTTTCATCCCAGGCATTGATGACATACTGGAGCCCGTCTTCCACAATGGCGCCATCCTTTACATGGATGTTCAATTCCACATCAACTACTTTTTTTACGGTTGTGAGAATTTTCAAATTGTCCTCCTCATGATTACATTTTATTTAGGTTCGGTCATTTTCTTAAAAATCAAATTTTTTTTCCTGTTTCATTCCCTTTTGATGCGGTTTTCTCCGCTGAAAATGATCAGGTTTTTGGATTCAAATGCACAGGCAAGGGTCATGTTCAGGGATTTACCCATGTCAACGGCCAGTGCCGTGGGCCGTGACTTGCTGATGATAATGGGAATCCTGGCTCTTGCCGCCTTCTGGACCAGTTCATAACTGATCCTGGAGGATAAAACAAGAAGTCTTGCATTTTTCAATGTTCGGTTCCGAAAAAGATTTCCAATGGCTTTATCCAGAGCATTGTGACGTCCTACATCCTCTGAAAAAGACGCCACATTGAGATTCTCGTCAAACAACAGGGCGGCATGGGAACCTCGGGTACGCGGATAAATATTCTGTTTTTCGGAAAGCTTTTTTATGCATTCAAAAATGCGGTCGATCTTCACTTCAAATCCATTGTCCGCAGGTTTGAGAACCTGGTTCAAATCTTCCATCATTTTTTTTCCGCAGATGCCGCAACTGGTCTGGCTGACGTATGTTCTGCGCTTAAGAAGGTTCGGGATCAGTTTCCGACGTTCCGGTGTCAGCCAGATATCAATGAGATTGGGATCAATATCCCGGTCATACCCGATGGTCGTTATATGTCCGCATGACCACGGAATATTCCCTGTCATCCACCCGGATCATGAGGGGCTCCTCTCCGATCAGCTCCAATGAATCCTGGGTGAAAACCCCTTTTTCAAACCGGAATACCGGGCATATTTTGGTAGCATTTCCTGGACTCAATTTTTTCCTAGTCCTTTAACCCCTGATCCTTTATTTAAAAAAGGTGCTATCGTATCCCAAACCTATTTCTTTACTGCCGAGTCAGGGAACGAAAGCGCCTCGGTCAGAACAAACACGGCCTGAAGATAGGAGGTCGGGCACAGGGGGAAGCACTCCTTGCAGGCGTGGCATTCTTTGGCCGCGATCTCCGGGATAAAGCTGATCTCCTTATGAACGCCTCGGTCCACAAATCCGAGAGCGTGTTTTTTGGCTACTTCGGCGCAGTATCGGACGCAGAGCCCGCAATGGATGCAAAAGGACGGGTCCTTTTCATACCGGTTGGGAACGGCTCCATAGACTGCGGCCATTTCCAGGAGCTGGGGAGCATCCGGGGCATGGGCCATGAGCAGCTCGATGATGGTTTTGCGGATCCGGTCCACTTTTGGGGAACGGGTCCGGACAATGATATTTTTTTCGGCCGGGTACACGCAGGAGACAACGAGTTTTGTCGCGCCGCGGCTTTCCACTTCCACGATACAGACCCGGCAGGCCCCGAAGGGTTCGAGTTTTTCATGGTGGCAGAGGGTGGGGATGTAGATCCCTTCTTTCTGGGCCGTTTCCAGGACTGTCATGCCTTTGGATGCGGTTACTTTTTTCCCGTCTATTTCAAATTCGATATCATTCATTTTCTTTACTCTTTTTTTTAATCGTTCTTTGGTCTTCGGGGATTGGTGCCGGTACCGGTACTCCGGACAGTTTGGTCACAGCACCGAATTTGGTGGGGCAGACTTCAAAACAGGTGCCGCACTTGGTGCATTTATCCTGGTCAATGATGTGGATTATTTTTTTATCCCCGTTGATGGCCGAGGCCGGGCATGCTTTACGGCAGGTACCGCAGGCCTTGCACTTTTCAGGATCAATATAGAAGGATATCAGTTCCTTGCAGGAGAGGGCCGGGCAGCGTTTTTCAGTGATGTGGGCCTCATATTCTTCACGGAAGTATTTCAGGGTGGACAGGAACGGGTTGGGTGCACTTTTTCCAAGAGCACAGAGAGAGGCTTCCACGGCTGTCTCCGCTAATTCTTCCAGGAGTTCGATATCCCCTTGTTTGCCCTGGCCTTTGGTGATATTGGTCAGGATCCGGTGCATCTGGCGAAGCCCTTCCCGGCAGGGAACACATTTGCCGCAGGACTCGTCGGTCAGAAACGAAATAAAATACCTTGCCACATCCACCATGCAGGTGTCTTCATCCATGGCGATCATACCGCCGGACCCCATCATGGACCCGGCCCGGGTGAGTTCATCAAACCCCACGGGAAGATCCAGTTTGTCCTCGGGGATACACCCGCCGGAAGGTCCGCCGGTCTGCACGGCTTTAAATTTTTTGCCGTTGGGGATACCGCCGCCGATGGTAAAGATGATATCTCGCAAGGGAGTTCCCATGGGCACTTCCACTAGCCCTGTATTGGTGATCTTGCCCACAAGAGAAAAGATCTTGGTGCCTTTGCTGGAGTCTGTGCCGATGGCGGTGAACCAGTCTGCGCCCTTGTTGATGATCATGGGGACATTGGCCCAGGTCTCTACGTTGTTCAGNNGAGGCCATAAGGGCCGTGGACTCTCCACAGACAAAAGCGCCTGCCCCCTGGTGCACATGGACCTTAAAATTAAAGCCTGAGCCCAGGATGTTTTCTCCCAAAAGCCCGTATTTCTCCGCCTCTTTGATGGCATGATGGATGTTCTGAACCGCCATGGGGTATTCCTGCCTGACATAGAAATAGCCTTCATTGGCTTTGACCGCATACCCGCCGATGATGAGGCCTTCCAGGATGCAGTGGGGGTTGCCTTCCAGAAGGGCACGGTCCATATAGGCTCCCGGGTCTCCTTCATCGGCGTTGACGATGACATATTTGATGGGTTCGGGCGCATTTCTGGAGCCTTCCCATTTGACCCCGGCCGGGAACCCGGCGCCGCCTCTTCCCCTTAAATTGGCTTTTTTGACTTCGCCTAAAACTTCCAGATCCGTCATGGTGGTCAGGGCCTTTGAAAGGGCAGAATACCCCCCGATGGCCAGGTAGTCATCAATGCTTTTGGGGTCGATGCTGCCGTTGGAACCGAACACCAGCCGTTCCTGGTTTTTATAGAACGGGATCTTGGATTCGTGGATGATCTTTTCATTGACCACAGGGTCATTATACAGGAGCCGGTCAATGATCTTTTTATTTTTGATGGTCTCGGTGATGATCTCGGCCACGTCATCGGGCTGGATTTGAAAATAACAGATCTCGTCCGGATGAATGACAATGATGGGTCCCCGTTCGCAAAACCCGTGGCACCCGGTTCTCCGGATGTCTACCTCTTCGCTCAGGCCCTGGGTTTTGAGTTCTTCTTCAAGCCTTACCGCCACTTCACTGCTGCCGGAGGCATGACAGGCCGATCCGGAGCATAGCGTAATACACGGTTTTTGCGGGTCTCTTTTGGATAAGAGGTCCTTTCTATAGTCTTCCAATTGAGCCGGTGTTTTTAACATAATTTTACCCTATTCATAATTTTTGAGTACGCTTGCCGTCTGAGCCGGCGACATTTTACCATGGGTTTTGCCGTTGATTTCCATGACCGGGCCAAGAGCGCAGCAGCCAAGGCAGTTGACGGTCTCAACGCTGAATTTCATTTCCATATCCGTTTCCCCGGGTTTGATGCCCGTGGCTTCCTCTACCGTGTCCAGGATGCGGGAGGCGCCTCTGACATGGCAGGCGGTTCCCACGCAGATATGAACCTTGTGGCGGCCCTTGGGGACCAGGGAAAAGGCTTTGTAAAAGGTGGCAATATGCTGGATCCGGGTTAAGGGGACGTCCAGCCGTTCGCTGACCCTCTTCAAAACCTCTTTGGGAAGCCAGTTGTTGCTGCTCTGAAGCTCCAGCATGATCTGCAAGAGATTGCTGGCTTCGCAATGATGCTTGTCGATGATCTGATCTATTTTCTCAATTTCCATAACATGTTTTCCTTATGCCTGAACCAGGGTATAGCATTTGCTGTCTGTATCGTACCGCACCATGCCGTGACGGCTGGAGGTGATCATATGCCGGGACACATCCGACGCCTTCAGGCCGAGCTGTTCAGAAATCGTACCGGTGGGCAGCGGGTTTTTCTTTAAGAGCAGCATGATCCGGCTGATGGCCAGTTGTTCTGAAAATATCTTGTCAAACAGGGCATGGGTGTCAGGGGATTCAAAAAACTCCTTGTAGGCTTTTTTGGATTTCACCGGCACCCGGAACCGTTCTCTTTCCACAAGCCGCATATAGGGAATGAGTTTTCTGGCCGCCTCAAGGTTGAATCGTACCGTTTCTTTTTTCAGGCCTTCACTGGAGCCAAGGGCGCCGAGGCCCCTGATCTGATGGGTAAATTCATCGGTTTTTTCGGCTAAAAGCTGTCCGTCGGCTCCGGACATGAATTCGATCCTGAGCCGGTCCGGGTTGATGCCCAGGTGCTTCAGTATTCTTTTGGTCAGATAGGTATTGCTCAAGGCATCATAATTGCCGTGGGTGACATAATTGCATTCATCCAGTTTGCATCCGCCGATAAAGACGCCGTCCTGCCCGTTTGCAAAGGCTCTCAGGATAAATTCAATATCCACTCGTCCGGAACACATGACCCGGATCAGTCTGATCTCGTTTGTATATTGTAGTCTGGAAACTCCAGCCAAATCCGCAGCACCGTATGCTCACCAATGGCATACAAAACCGAGAATTTTTGGTTTAAATTCAAGAGCTGCACTCATTTGTTGCCGCCTCCTTTGTTGATCAAATTCATATTATACCTCTTCCAGGACTGCATCGATTTCTGCCAGGATACCTTCAGCCGTATAGGCCGCATCAATCTGGTGCAAGAGCGCATCATTGGTAAAATGTTTCAGGATGATGGCGTTGGTCGGGCATTTGGCGTTGCACAGGCCGTCTCCTTTGCACAGAATCGGGTTGACCCAGGCTTTTTTGCCCTTGGGCGTGTCGACAAATTCAATGGCCTGGTAGGTGCAGGCCGTGATGCAGGCGCCGCAGGAGACGCAGTCATATTCGGTGACTTTGGCCACCGAGCCTGAAGCCACGACGGTGTCGCGGGACAAAAGGGTCAATACCCTTCCGGCTGCCCCATAGGCCTGGTTGATGGTCTCTGGGACATGTTTGGGATAATGGGCCGTGCCACAGAGAAAGACCCCGTCTGTTGCAAACTCTACGGGTTTGAGTTTGACATGGGCCTCTTTGAAATATCCGTCCGGGCTAAGGGTGACTTTGAAGAGACCCGCAATCTGTTTGGTGGATTCTGAAGGAATGACGGCTGCTGCCAAAGAAAGCACGTCGGCATCCAGTTCCAGTTTTTTGCCCAGGATATAATCCGGCACGGTGACTCTTAAGACATTCTTTTTGCCTTCTTTGACGGCTTCTACCGTGGGTTTGTCCTCGGGTTCATACCGGATGAATTTGACATCCTGTTCCGAGGCTTCGCGATAGGCATCTTCCCTGAATCCATAGGTTCTCATATCCCGGAACAGGATATAGATCCGCATGTCGGGGTTTTGTTTTTTGAGTTTGAGAGCATTTTTGACCGCATGGCCGCAGCAGACCCTGGAGCAGTAGTTCCGGTCTTCGTTTCTGCAGCCCACGCACTGGATCATGACCAGAGTTTCTGCGTTGAGGACGGTTTCGTTGCCCTTGGCAATTTCCTGCCCGAGTTCCATGTGGGTAAAGACGTTTTCGTTCTGCCCGTAAAGATATTCTGTGGGTTTATATTCTTCGGCCCCGATGGCCAGGACCGATGCCCCATGTTTGATCTCTTTGATCCGGCCTTCGGTTTCTATGGTGGTGGTGAAATTGCCGAGGTATCCGGCCACATCCTTGATGGTGGCTTCATGGGACACATGGATCAGGGGATTTTGATAGACTTCCCGGATCAGGTTATCAAGATACGCCTGGACATCCAGGCCTTCGAGGGTGGTGTGAAGTCTTCTGGCCATGCCGCCGAGGTCTTTTGCCTTTTCCACGATATGGACTTCATGGCCCTGTCTGGCTATGGAGAGTGCACAGGTCATACCGGCAATACCGCCGCCGACCACAAGGGCGGTTTTGTTGACCGGCAGATCGAACTCCTGCAGGGGTTCGAGTTGGCTGGCACGGGCCACGGACATTCTGACAATGTCCTGAGCTTTTTGGGTCGCTTCATCCTTTTGTTTGGAGTGGACCCAGGAGCAGTGTTCCCGGATATTGGCCATGTCAAGATAATACTGGTTGAGTCCGGCTTCCCTTAACGTATCCCGGAACAGGGGTTCCAGGGTTCGGGGGGAACAGGCCGCAATGACCACGCGGTTGAGGCCCTTTTCTTTGGCCAGATCCGTGATTTCTTTGGCCGAGTTGGTGGCGCAGGAAAAGATCTGCTGTTTGGCATAGACCACGCCTGGCAGGGTGAGCGCATATTCCACCGTTGCAGGAACATTGACAACGCTGGAGATATTGGCACCGCAATGGCAGACAAAAACGCCGATCTTAGGTTCTTCCTTGGAAACATCCCGTTCGTCCGGGTAAACGCGCTGGGTGCTGAGTTTGCCCCTGCGGTAATCTAAGAGTTCTCCTGTCTGGGACCCGGCCCCGCAGGCCGTGAAAACCGATTCCGGGATGTCGGTCGGGCCCTGGAAGGCGCCGCTGACAAAGATGCCGGGCCGGTTTGTCTGAACCGGGTTGGAGGATTCTATTTTGGCAAATCCGTGCCCATTTAAATCAATGCCAAATTTCTGCGAGATTTCTTTATAGGCGGCAGGCGGATTTAAACCGACAGAAAGGACCACCATGTCGAATTCTTTTTCTTTGACGCCTTCATCGGAAGTTGCGTACCGGATCACCACGTTTTTGCTGCCAGGGATTTCTTTTACAATGGAGGCATAGGACCGGATGAATTCTACGCCCGGATAGGCCGCGGTCCTCTGGAAATACCGTTCAAAATCTTTGCCGAAAGACCGGATATCGTTGTGGAAAATGGTGCATTCGGAATCCGGTTCATGGTCTTTTGTCAGGATGACCTGTTTCTGGGTATAGGTGCAGCAGACGCCTGAGCAATAGCTGTTATCCCCCGGTGTGACCCGTCTTGAGCCGACACATTGAATCCAGGCGACTTTTTGGGGATGTTTTTTATCGGTCTTTCTTAAGACTTTGCCTTCATAGGGTCCGGTGGAGGACAAAAGCCGCTCATAGTCCATGCTGGTGACGACGTTTTCATATTCCCTGTACCGGTATTCTTCTTTGACCGACGGGTCAAAGGGGGTGATGCCGGCAGATAAAATAATGGCCCCGACATTGATGTTCAACCGTTTGGGGGTCTGTTTGAAATCAATGGCGTCCATTTTGCAAACGCCCCGGCAGATGTCGCATTTGCCTTCTTTCAAAAAAAGGCAGGAATCATCTATATATGCCACCAGGGGGATGGCCTGGGAAAAATACACATGAACGGCTTTGTTCATGGAGATTTCCTGGTTAAACCTATCCGGGTATTGTACCGGGCAGTATTTGACACAGGTGGTGCAGCCTGTGCATTTGTCTTCTATGATATATCTCGGACGGGTTTTAAGGGTGACGGAAAAGTTCCCCTTTTCACCTTCTACCGCGTCTACTTCCGTGAATGTCAGAACCTCGATGTTGGGATGCCGGCCGACCTCGACCAGTTTAGGAGAGAGAATTCACATCGAGCAGTCATTTGTCGGGAAGGTCTTGTCGAGCTGGGACATGTGCCCGCCAATGCTGGGTCCTTTTTCCACGAGATATACCTTGAACCCGGCTGTGGCAAGGTCAAGGGAGGCCTGGATACCGCTGACGCCTCCGCCCACAATCAGGACGTCTCCAAAATTCTTGTCACTAAGGCCGGTTGCAAATTGTTGTATGATTTCTGTCGGCAATACTTCGTTTTCCACTTTCTTTTCTCCTCATCATATATTTTTCGGGCTTATCCATACCGGCCCGCCGGTATGGCCCGCTGATGCTGATTCTGTTCTTTAAACCAGGTCACTGATGATTTCGGTGATGTCTTTCACCTCGATCATGTTTTCATAGGCAAGGTTTAAACGGCTTTCTTCAAAATTGGTGATGCAATAGGGGCAGGAGGTGGCCAGAACTTCGGCGCCCGCCTCTTTTGCCTGTTTCAACCGAATGTCTGAAAACCGCTCTTCCTGGGGCGTATCCATCCAGATCCGGCCGCCGCCGCCGCCGCAGCAAAGGCTATTTTTATGATGGTTTTCCATCTCCACCAGTTTAAGTCCAGGTACCCGCTGCAGCACGCTTCTGGGTTCATCATAGACCCCGTTGTGTCTTCCCAGGTAACAGGGATCATGATAGGTGACGGTTTTCGGCAGTTCGCCCTTGAGCGTCAGTCTGCCTTCCTGAAATAATTGCTGCATGAACTGGTTGATGTGGATCACGTCAAAATGGACCATGAATTCGGGGTATTCGTTTTTAAAGGTATGATAGCAGTGCGGGGAGGAGACAATGATTTTTTTGACGCCCTGGTCGATAAAGGCTTTGATATTGTCTTTGGCCAGCTTCTTAAAAACTTCTTCACTGCCGGTCTTCCGGATGCTTTCTCCGCAGCAGTTTTCTTTTTCTCCCAGGATGCCGAATTCTACCCCGGCTTTTTTGAGAATATTGGCGGTAGCAACCGCTACTTTTTTCATCCTCGGATCATAGCTCAGATAACAGCCCACAAAATAGAGGGCTTCCATGCCTTCGCTATAGGGTTTGACCGAAACCGCCTTAGCCCAGTCGGCCCTTTTTGCCCGGTCTCCCTGCAAAGGGTTGCCTTCGGAAATCAGGCTCGATCTTGCCGTTCTCGCTGATTTGACCGAGGCCGGGAAGAGTTCATAACTTGAGGCCACTCTTCTCAGGGCCACGCTGATATCGATCTGTTTTACGCCTCTGGGGCACTGGGACGGGCACATGCCGCAGGTGGTGCAGCGCCAGATGTCTTCTCCTTCGACTTCGCTCAGCCCAAAGGCCGCTTCCCGGATCAGCTTTCTCATGCTGAAGGATCTGACCCGGTTCCACGGACAGACCGAATCGCACAATCCGCACTGAAAGCACATCTTGAAGATCTCGCCGCCGGACGCTTTTATCTCATCTATGACTTCTATGAAGGGGGCTAATGTTTCCACTTTTGTTTCTATCCTTATCTATTGGCCTTATGTTTTACCTTACTGTTCCGGGCCTGTAGTTCTAACTCTTTTTTGACAGCCTTGCAACGGCATCCATAATCTTGTCCAAACCGAATTTGCTCGCCAATGATTCCAGGCCGATTTCCAGGTCTTCCGGCTCTTCCTGTTCTTCGACTTCCTCTTCCCTTTCTTCCAGGATCAATGCATCATGGGTGCACCATTTTACACACAGGGGTTCTGCTTCTCCCTCACACATATCACATTTCAGCGGAAGACCGGAATCGGGTTCTTTGAACTCATCCCTGGAGGGGCAGGATGCTCTGCAAAAGGAGCATTCGTCATATTCTTTTCCATCTATGGTGTATTTGTCTCTGCCAGCACATTCAGCCACTGTATATTCTCCTGCATAAACAGGAATATACAGATCTCTTATGGGCTCACGGATAATCCGGATACGGGACCTGGCCGGATTATTGCTGCTGTATCTGGGTTCAGCGTGAAAGGCGGAACAGATTAATTCACAAGCACGGCAGCCATTGCATTTATCCACATCAATTCTGATTGTCTTTATTGTTTTTGTTTTCTTATCGCCACTCAAGGTTCATGCCCTCCACTCTAATTGGTCTCTTTTTGCGCCAAAATATTTACGCCGGGTGCATTCTCGCCCTCTGTCAGAATCCCTCTTTCCATGAATTCTTTTGCCACGTAATCCAAGCCCAGGTCATTTAGGGATTCCATGGTAGGAATACCGTCATTGTTCCATCCCTTGAATTTGTAATAGGTGTCTAAAAGTTCTTTTTCAAGTTCAGGGAACCTTTTTTTCCAATGATCTTCAGGCGGTATCTCATCTATACGTCTCATGCCCCTTCGGATATTGATGGCCCGTACCAGGGTTCGATACCGCTTGGCGGCCTTGGATAATTTTTCTTCATCCATTTCAATTCCAGCCCCGGCTGAAATAAATTTCGGGTAATTGTGGATGTGATAGGGGGGTTTCAAAGGGAATGAGGACAGACCGGCACATTGTCCCAGGGCATCATCAATATAGTGCATCCGCTCCTGCCAGTCGACAATATCACAACACATGTCCACGGTCGGATAAAACGGCATTGATTTTTCTCCGCGCATCTCCCAATCCAGGAAATACTGTTTGAATTTTTCATCCGGAACCTGGATCCAGTCTTTTACAAATTCTTCTCTTTCCGCTAGTGTGGGGAACGGGGCCTGGGGGAACTGACCTTCAATCTGGGTAATATTGATCTTTTCTCCGGTACAATACATGAGATAATAAATGGGATTCAGCATGGACAGTTTCAGCGGTAACTGTTCAATCTTCTTGATATTGTTATGGGCATAAGCTTCGGCGCCGTTTCCGATTTCTTTGGCAGCCCAGTGGGTTCCATTGGCCAGAATATCCCCGATGCCTTCCCGACGGACGATTCTGTCCAGAAGCCAGTAGAATCTGCCTTCGTTGTCTTCGGGCATGCCTGGAAAATCCTTGTCTGTTAATATGCCGTTTTCCAGAAGTTCCAGGGCAAAGGCCATGACCTGGGGGGCGGAAAAGCCGTCCACGCCGTACTCAGTGGCTTTCTGAGCGATTCTCAGCCCGAAATCCAGATCTGAAAAAGCCCCCATGGTATAGGTCAGTTTTGTAAAGCATTTCATCATATAAGTCGGCAGTCCGGGCATGGAAATGGTTGCCCCGCAGGTCATGGGACAATTATAGCAGGAAATCAGCCTTGTCCTTGCCTTATCCAGGGTTTCCATCCATTCTCTGGCGACCTCGTCATTCCAGAAGTCTTTTCGCCTGACACGGGAATTTCCCCAATTGAAATTTTCAGTATGCCATTTTTCATCATGGACCTTCATTTCCTGGGGTGAGCCCAGCCCGGCCAATATGGGCATGACACCCGGGATGGGGTTCTCATTCCGGAACTGGATATAATCCATCACCTCGTTACAAAGATCCATATATTCGGTGGGCTTTGCAACATTAATGTCCAGGGTGCCGCGAACCACAATGGCTTTAACCCCTTTGTCGCCCATGACAGCCCCTATGCCGCCCCGGCTGGCACTGGATCTGCCCTGTTCGATGGACGCATAAAAAACCCGGTTTTCACCGGCCATGCCAATGGCAGCTACCTGGGCTTTGGGCTGTTTCAACTCTTTTCGAATTATTTCTGCGGTTTCAATGGCGCCCTTCCCCTTTAAATGAGAGGCATCCCGAATTTCAACCCTGTCATTGTGGACCCACAGATATACCAACTCCGGGGATTTGCCGCGAAGGACGATTTTGTCATACCCTGCATATTTCAATTCCGGTGCAAAAAATCCTCCCATCATGGAAAATACCAGGAGTCTGGTCTGGGGAGATATGGTGGAAACAATCGTGCGATTACAACCGACAGCCGGTGTGCCGCATAAAAGACCGGCACCAAATATCAACAGGTTGTCGGGTGAAAAAGGGTCTACCTCAGGCGGAACCCTGTCCCACAATATCTTGGCATTAGTACCGAGACCCCCCAGATAAAGCTCGGTGTCTCTCGGGTCTGTCGCGACCTTCTCAATGTTTCCTCGGGTTAAATCAACTTCCAGATTAAACCCTGTCTCTGCGTACCTCATTTTTTTATTCCCCTTTTATCAAAATCCATGCTAAAAGCCTTTAATACCGAATCAAAAAATTTTTACGAAAACAAACCCCTATCCTATTCGGTACAATGTAACTATATATAAGCTACAAAATAACTACGTGTCAACAAAAAAACCTGAAAAAAATCTGAGTTTTTTTACCACATGGAAGCTACTACCAGGATCACCAGAATTTCTGTTCCATTGTTCAGAAGACTGTGGGCAGCGCCTGTTGGAATCCAGGTGGCATCACCGGGATTGACCTGCCGTTCTTCGTTATCCACCCGCATGACTCCTGTGCCGCTCGCCACAAAATAAATTTCCTCCATGGGGTCCACATGGGATTCAATTTCTTTTCCCGGTTCAAGCCTTGCAATGGCCAGAAACCCGAGTTCCTGAAGGGTCCGGCGGTCCAAGACCATCTGGGCGATGGCGCCCCCATGGGCACGATAGGTCGTTTCAAGCACTTCTTTATCATTTATATTGCGCACAATCATGATATTGATTTTCCTTTTATATATCACTCAAACCAGGTCAGGATCTCATTGACCGGTTCCCGTTCAGGCTTAAAATTTGTTTCCGGTGC
>JFJP01043205.1_pt1 | contig 12558 bp, 8 predicted proteins | sample 431651 | NCBI WGS metagenome assembly JFJP01 (sample SAMN02602958, study PRJNA72255) | Microbial mat metagenome, whole genome shotgun sequencing project. | biome: fresh water; feature: sink hole; material: water; isolation source: purple microbial (photo- and chemosynthetic) mats found in... | reverse complement strand
GAAACATTGCTAATGAATTTGGTACGGGGTACAGGCCTAAAAGGTCTTACTGGAATTGCAGCCCACAATGGAAATGTGGTCCGTCCCCTACTCTGCTGTACCAGAAATGAGATAGAAAAATATATTGTGCAGTATAATTTGGAACATATTACCGATTCCACAAATGCTACATTGGATTATCAACGCAACAAATTTCGCAACCTCATCCTGCCTTTATTGGAAGAGATAAATCCGTCGGTAAGGCAAACCCTGTATCAAAGCATAGATAGATTTGAAGGCACTTTTGCCATTTATCAACAAGCATTAGAGCGTATTGAGAAAGAAATTGTTGATAATGAAGCTGAAACAGTGATTATGGACATTGAAAAACTCAAAAATCAACCCCATCTACCCACTATTATGTATGAACTTCTGCAAAAATATGGTTTCGGGAATGCTACTATCCAACAAATTACTGAACAGCTTGACGGAGAATCGGGCAAACAGTTTTTTTCAACTACTCATCGATTAATAAAAGACAGAAAACAGTTGATTATCAATAAAATTGAATTTAAAACAGAATCCAATTATTGGATTTCATTGTCTGATACTGAAATAGAAAAGCCCATTAAAATGGAAATTACCAGATTTTCAATTGATACTGAATTTCAAATTTCAAAAAACAAAAACTGTGTTCAATTTGATGCTTCCAAATTACAATTTCCACTACTCCTGCGTCATTGGCAAGAGGGAGACGCATTTATACCTTTTGGCATGAAAGGAAGCAAAAAAATAAGTGACTTTTTTATTGATAATAAATTTAGCATTCTAGAGAAAGAACAAACACGATTACTCATTTCGGGTGATGATATTGTTTGGATTGTGGGACATAGAACCGACAACAGATTTAGAGTAACAATGGATACGAAAGAAGTTGTTCAGGTTAGTATTATTTGATAATAAATGGATACAAAAATGGAATCAAACACGATAAGCAACCTACTTGTTGACAAAAAATATCTACTCCTGCCATTCCTGAAATACTACAAGACAAACATGCTCATTTTGGCTTAGTAAAAGTAAACGGAACAATAGATGAGTATCAAATAAGCAATTACCACCTAATGCCATTGGGGAATGGCGTATTATTTTTACCTGTAAAAGCTGAAATACGCAAAATTATTGGCAAGAATGAAGGCGAATGGGTACATATCAAACTCTATTCGCAAAATTTACCCACTGTTGTGCCCGAAGATTTTTTAATTTGCTTAAAGGATGAACCATCAGCATATCAAAAATTCAATAACCTATCTGAAAACGAACAAAAATCATTAATTAATTGGATTTATTCTGTAAAAAATGACGAAACAAAAATAGATAGAATAGTCCGATTATTGTTTAGCGGAAGTACAAACTTTAAAATTTTACGATTTTGTCAGAAAAACGCACGCTAATAAAAAAAGAAGTTCATGCCATTCGTCCTGTTGCCGATGGTGTTTTTGTCATATCATTTGTTCGTGATTTTAAATTCAGAGCAGGGCAAGTAATTGCCATTGATATTATACCCGACGGAAAACCAAGGCTTTACAGCATTGCAAGTGGTGAAAAGGAAGATTATGTGGATATTCTTTTTGATGAAAAAAAGAATGGACAACTCACTCCTTTTTTATCCAAACAACAACCTGGGGATGCCATTTATGTTTCAGAACCTTTTGGTACTTTCGTTTCCAGTTCCGAAAAAGCATACTGGATAGCAGCTGGAACGGGTGTTGCTCCGTTTGTGTCGATGGCGCGTTCGGGATTGGCTGGTAATAAAATTTTGGTGCATGGAGCACGTTTTGATGAGAATTTCTATTTTTCAAACTTATTAGTAAAAATACTTCCAGATAGATATTTCAGATGCTGTTCTCAACAAGAAGAAACACTTCATTTTAACGGCAGACTAACAGAATGGATTAAAAATGAACAGAATTTACCCGTAAATTATCAGTATTATCTTTGTGGTAGCCCAGAAATGGTGGTGCAAGTACGTGACCTATTAATTGCAAAAGACATTCCGTTTAAAAATATAATTTCAGAAACGTACTTTTAAAATTCGAATAATCAAACCATTTTATCTTTTAACCGCAACAGGCACAATAGGTTAACACTAATGCTAATTAAATTATTAAAATTAGTATATTTCATTTTCTCTATGTGTACCTATTGTGGTTTTTATTTTTTATCAAAATCATTACTAATTTCAATGCCCCTTTAGCGTTCAGATAGCCCCCAATAGCTATCGCGGGCGGGATGGGAAATTATCATTTTAACTTTTTATGAAAATCAATCTCTTCGGTCACACTCCCGACCAATTAAAAACAGTGGTTTTATCGCTTGGCTTACCCAGTTTCACAGCCACCCAATTGGCTGACTGGATGTACAAAAAGCGAGTTATTACTTTCTCTGAAATGACTAATTTATCCAGACAATCTTGCGAGAAACTGGAAGCCGATTATTGCGTAAACCTCACTCCCGCCAGCAAAGTACAAACTTCCACCGACGGAACAAAAAAATACCTATACCCAACTTCGCAAACCGCTAAATTTATAGAAGCTGCCTACATACCAGATGCCGACAGAGCTACTTTGTGTGTTTCCACTCAAATTGGGTGCAAAATGGGCTGCTTATTTTGCATGACTGGAAAGCAAGGATTTCAGGGAAATCTTTCGGCAGGTGAAATAATAAATCAAGTTCAGTCATTGCCTGAATATGAGAAACTTACCAACATTGTGTACATGGGAATGGGCGAACCAATGGACAATATAGAAGCCGTATTGAGCAGCATTGAAATTATGACTTCTGAAAAAGGCTACGGATGGAGTCCAAAGCGAATAACAGTTTCTACTATTGGAATTATTCCCGCTATGATTACGTTTCTCGAAAAATGTCAGGCGCATTTGGCCGTGAGCTTACACTCCCCCTTCGATAACGAACGGCGTGAAATTATGCCCATACAAAGTGTTTATCCTATTACTGAAGTTATTAGCGAAATTCGTCGTTGGGATTTGGGTCGTCAGCGCCGTATCTCATTTGAGTACATCATGTTCAAAGGTGTAAACGACACACCCAGGCATGCAAACGAATTGGTACGGTTGCTGAACGGTATAAAATGCCGTATCAACCTCATTCGCTTTCATGCTATCCCCGACACACCGTTGGAAGGAACTTCAGAAGCAGGTATAGTATTCTTTCAAAACCACCTCAAAGCCAAAGGATTGACAGTAACAATTCGTGCATCGCGGGGCGAAGATATTTTTGCAGCATGCGGTTTACTTTCTACAAAAGAATTACTAAAAAAACAATTGGAAACCGATTTTTGAAAGAATAACGATAAGTTGAAGCGAATAAGTTACAACCGAATAGCAAATTTCTTTAACCTAGCATCCAACATGTGAGAAGGAATGATTTGCTTAACACACTCGGCCACAGCATTCAACATACCTTCGCGCACAAAATCATGTCGGATAACAACGGAAATTTCGCGAGTTGCTTCTGGATTTACAATTTTCCGAAGATTTAGTCTTTGTTTTTCACTAAGCAATTCGATGTGTAACTCAGGAATAACAGTATAACCACCATTTATGTCCACAATTTTCACCAAAGTATCAATACTTCCAGCCTCGTAAGTAGAAGTATGTTGCACTTTTTCTGTACAGAAATTAAACACTTGATTGCGAAGACAATGCCCCTCTTCCAGCACCCACAGCTGTTCTAAGGGCATATCGTTGGCTGATAGTTCGGCACGCTCATAAATGGGGTCTTGGGGTGAAATATAAGCTGCAAATTTTTCGTAATACAATGGAACTTCCAATATTTTGGGGTCATCAAGTGGTGTAGATAGAATGGCCATATCAATTTCTGCAATACGCAACTTTTCGATAATAGTATTGGTATGCATTTCGCTCACTTTCAATGAAATATCAGGATATGAATTTTTAAAAGCAGCAATAAATTGTGGCAATAAATAAGGAGCAATAGTAGGTATTATGGCCAAATGTAATGTTCCGGACAGCAATCCCTTTTCGGCTTGTACGGCTTCTTTTAATTGATTGGCCTGAATAATAATTTCTTGAGCTTGCCGAATAATTTGCAGACCAATCTTGGTAGTTTCTAATGGATTGCGCGATCGGTCAAATATTTTGCAGTCTAGCTCATCTTCCAACTTTTGTACCATGGCACTCAATGTGGGTTGAGTAACACCACACAATTCTGCCGCACGCACAAAATGACGCGTTTTTTCTAATGCCAAAACATATTCCAATTGCTGTAAAGTCATACTCTAATAGTTTTAGAAAGTAAGTATAATTAATTCGTATTTATAACTTGAATGTAACTTCGATAAAAAATATTTTCAATAAAAGGTAGAGAAACACACTCAAAACATTTATGTAATTAAGAATGAACAATTAATAATTAGTAAGACATCGTAAATGAGTCTCTTGCGAATTATCAAATATATCAATAAATAATTTCAACTACTTAATATAATGGGTCGTTATAAAAAGTCATATCGCATTGATTAATATAGATTTAAGTTGAATTATTTAACGATTTGAAGCTTTACTCAAAACTTTAAATGCCTTATATTCAACAACAAGAGAAAGAACGCTATCCCGATAGCTATCGGGACAAAAACTTTCAGTTTTTCTTTGCGGCTTTGCATCCACGATAGCTATCGGGATAGCGCCTTTGCGTTCAAAAAAACATTTTTTATAACGAACTATTGTAATATAAACATTCAGTATTTAAAGGTAATTAAAACAGAAAGATTTTGCAAGATAAGCTCACTGAAATTTTGTTGGAATACGAACTTACACAACAACAATAAACTGCTACTTTTCATACAGTTGACAATATATCAAAATAAAACTCAATTTGACATTGTTTTTAGAAGCAAAAATACACAAAATAAAATACATTCTCAATTATAAATAGACTCAATTATAATAATAACCACATTTTAAACACGCAGGCAAAAAGCACTATTTTCATATTAGACTAATTATTAGCCTTTTAATGGACATTTAAAAAACTTGAACTAGATTGATGACATAGTGTATTGAAACAAAAATGAGCAAAAAAAGAAATAATAAGGGAGATACAATTGTATATTGGAGTCCATACGTATTCAATTTTATCATCCAAAGCCCCTAGAATAAGTGTTAGTCACATCCTAACTTTGTGTCCTGCCAATGAAACAAAGATGTTCTACTGGTAGGTTTTTCAATATCATTTTTACAATCTCACTTTTCAGAATCGATTAAAAACGTAAGCATTACCGTAAAATATAGTGAACCATCCTGATAAACATCAAGATGGTTCACTGTATAGGCCAAAATAAGTATTTTCAGGCTCTTTTAATTTGCATCAAATAGAGAGCAACTTACATAATAAAAAAACAAATTATATTAGTTGGCCAAAAGCTTTTCAACCTCTGTCCAATTTACTACATTCCAAAATGCTTTGATATAATCCGCACGTTTTGATTGATACTTAAGATAATAGGCATGTTCCCAAACGTCCAATGTCAATACCGGAGTTCCTTTTACATCGGCTATCGACATTATAGGGCTATCTTGATTGGCTGTAGAGATAATTCGCAATTTGCCTGAAGGTTCTTTAATTAACCAAGCCCAACCCGAACCGAGCCTACTGGTTCCAGCTTTTGCAAACTCTTCTTTAAAGGCTGCTACGCTTACAAAATTTTCAATCAATATCTTTTCTAACTTTGGAGACATATTGGCAGTTCCTGCTGGAGCCATAATAGACCAGAAAAAATTGTGATTATAAAAACCACCACCGTTATTACGCACCGCTGTTTGAATATCTGCTGGCACTTCATTAAAATTCTTGAGTAATTCTACAATATCCTTTTTGGTCATATCGGGATACTTAGCTAGTGCTTTGTTTAAATTATTGGTATATGCAGCATGGTGCACATCATGATGAATTCTCATTGTTGTGCTATCAATATAAGGCTCTAGCGCACTATATTTATACGGCAAACCTGCTAATTGATATTGTCCAAAAGCAAGTGAAATACCTGCTATACAGAAGATAAGAGATACTTTAATTTTTTTCATGTTTTAATTTTTTATTTAATTTGATTAGTATATTGTTTTGAATAGTATAACAAAAATAAATCGTGTTTGTTTATTCTAAAAAAATAAATTTTAAATAATCTTTTATACCGCACAAACTAGTTCAATTATTACTTTTAAAAACAAAACAACAAGAAAAGTATCTGCAATTTAATTGAAACACAAGAAAGCCTTCACAATCAACTGATTTACAACAAATTGAAACATAAAAGACAATTATAAAAAGAAATAACTAATACCAGTATATTCAAAAAAAAAAGACTGAGAAATCAGTCTTTTTTTTTGAATATAAGTGCATCAACAAAAATTTAACAACATATCAAATTGGAAGTACCAATAAATACAATCAAAATAATGTCAACCATACAAATTAAATTCCCTCCACGATAGTTACCGGGATAAGGGTTAGGGGCGTATTCCCCTAAATCCATCTTACATAACAGAAATCCTGACGATGTGGTAAATCTGCATTTTTGGGGAACATACGGAAACCATATTTGAATGTTCCAGCCATTGTAAGTTGTTTTTCAATGTTGAAGTACATTTTTGAGCCTTCAGCTTTAACAAGTGTCAACTCTTCAACACTATATAGTACGTCAACATTATTTTTACCTATCTTAGTAGCTACCAGCTCAATACCAATGCCTTTTTCGTTTACATCTTTCGTATCAATTACAATATTGATAGAATTGATTTCGCCTACTTCAGGGTTGTGTATCATTTTTTCAGGTACATCTACTGTCACCACTTCAATATTGTCCCATCCTGCTGCCAGTTTTTCTTTCCAAGCAGCAATTTCTTTTGCTTTTGCAAAGTTATTATCTTTCAATAAAGCAGAACGAGTAGCTAATTTGGTGTAAAACTTAGCGATATAATCATCAATCATACGCTTAGTAGTAAAACGTGGAGTGATTAATGCCAATGAGTTTTTAATAACTTGAATCCACTCTGGTGAATATCCTTTGGTATTTTTAGCAAAGTACAACGGTACAATTTCAGTTTCTAACATACTATAAATAGTAGCAGCATCCAATTGATCTTGGTGTTCATGGTTTTCGTAGGTTTGCTTTTCGGTCAATGCCCATCCAGCACCTTTTACATACCCTTCGAGCCACCATCCATCAAGTACCGAGAAGTTTAGCACACCGTTCATTTGTGCTTTTTCGCCCGATGTACCAGACGCTTCCAACGGACGAGTTGGAGTATTTAACCAAATATCCACACCTGAAACCAGACGTTTTGCCAATCGCATATCATAGTTTTCCAAGAAAATTACTTTTCCTAAGAACTGAGGCATACGCGAAATTTCGATAATGCGTTTAATAAGCCCTTGACCACCACCATCGGCAGGGTGAGCTTTTCCTGTAAATAAGAATTGTACTGGGCGAAGTGGGTCATTTACAATTTTTTCCAATCTATTTAAATCGGTAAATAGTAAGTGCGCACGCTTATAAGTTGCAAACCGGCGACCAAACCCAATAATTAAAGCATTAGGATTAATAGCATCCAACACCGACATAATACGAGATGGGTCACCTTGATTTTTCAACCAGCTATCTTGAAATTGCAATTTGATATAGTCTACCAATTTATTTTTCAATGACATACGGGTATTCCATATCTCTTGATCAGGAATTTTGTACACACCTTCCCAAATTTTAAGGTTGGATTGATCGGTATAAAATGCTTTGGTAAAATACTTTTCATATACAGCTTTCCACTCACTAGAAGTCCATGTAGGCAAGTGAACACCATTGGTAACAAAACCTACATGCATTTCTTCAGGGAAATAACCCTTCCAAATAGGTTGAAACATTTCTTGCGATACTTTTCCGTGTAGCCAGCTCACACCGTTTACTTCTTGACAAGTATTACAAGCAAAAGTACTCATGCTAAATTTCTCGTTACGGTCGCCAGGATGCTCGCGGCCCATATCAATAAATTCATCCCACGTCAGCTTCAATTTTGCTGGAAATTCGCTCATATATTTACTGAACAAACCCTCATCAAAACTATCGTGACCAGCAGGCACTGGAGTATGCACAGTATATAATGAACTAGAACGCACTACTTCAAGCGCTTCGTTAAATTCTAATTTATTTTCAGTAACCAAATCAGCCAGACGTTGTGCATTAATTAAAGCAGCATGTCCTTCGTTACAATGATATACCTGCTTGGTAATACCTAATTTTTTGAGTGCCAACATACCACCTACACCCAACAAGAACTCTTGTTTCATACGATTTTCCCAATCACCACCGTATAATTGATGTGTAATAGAACGGTCATATTCGCTATTCAAATTATTGTCGGTATCAAGCAGATACAATGCAATACGCCCAATAGAAACTTTCCATAAATAAGCATATACAGTACGTCCTGGATAAGGCACTTCCACCACTACTGGCTCATCATGCTCATCTTTTACCTGTTTAATTGGCAAGTTATTGAAATTTTGCGCCTCATAAATTGGCACTTGTTGTCCGTCAATCGAAAGTGATTGGGTAAAGTAACCGTAGCGATACAAAAATCCAACAGCTGTTAAATCTACATTGCAATCACTAGCTTCCTTAAGGTAATCGCCCGCCAAAACACCCAAACCTCCAGAATAAATCTTTAACACTTCGGTCAAACCATATTCCATACTGAAATAAGCTACTGAAGGTGTGGCAGGATTTTTTGGTACATTTATATAAGCCTTAAATTCATCATATATTGTGTTCAATTTTTTGATGAATTCTTCATTTTCACCAATAGACACTAACTTATTGTAGTGCAGCGTATTTAGCAATTGAACTGGATTTGATGAGGCTTCTTTCCATGCTTCTTTGTCTATCTCACGAAATAACTTTTTGGCATTACTGTCCCACGACCACCAAATATTTTGTGCTATTTCATCTAATTTGCTTAAACTTTCGGGTAAATGCGATTTTACATTTATTCCCTTTAAGTTGCTCTCGTTTACTTTGTTAACTCTAATTTTCATAAGCTTTATGACTCTTTAAATTTCTAATACGATTATTCTATGATACTATATACTCTATAAACACTGTATGTACAGCATTTGTAATGTTGACCTTGTTTGTTCTATAAAATTTATGTATGTGTATGGCAAAAAATTATTTATTCGAAAAAAAAACATAATTGAATTGCATCAATAACCTCATAAAAAAGAAGTTACACCTTTCAACTGATTTAAATTGGGCAATTAGAAAAGGACTCTAAAAGTCAATTAATTATAAATTTAACTATTCCACCTTAAAATTGATTCTCAAAACTGTGGGCAAAAATAATACAAATGGACTAATAATCAATAAATAAATATCGGAAAACTTTGAGATTTATTTCAAACGTTTGTAATTACCATTCAGGTTATATATTTAAGCTTTCAAAACAATATGTTTTCGTGATTATTCTTAACTATTAATTAATAAAATGATCCCTAGCTCTGACCTCTATCCCCCTTTTTCCTTTCTCCTAAATTAGAAAGTAATAATAGAACCTTTTCCTTTTTTGGAGTGATATGCAAGTATTGATTACTTAAGACTATTACTTAAGACTATTCCTAAATTTAAACTGAAAAAAATCTTTAACCTTTCTAATGAAGGCAGACCAAAAAAACACAAATCTTGATTTTTGTCCCGTTTTTTTTTACTGAATAGCTAATAACTCTGTGAGAGTTTAATTTCTAACTCTGTAAGAGTTTTCTATGCGTAACCCCCAGATTTATCTGGGGGAAGTGAATCAGTGTAAGAAGAGAACTCTGTAAGAGTTTCCCTAATACACACCTTTAATCTAATCGTCAAATAGAAATTTTTCATCAAATTCAATACCATGTTCAATTAGTAAAGCTCTCAATTCATCCTCAAAACTTGTGATACGATGATGTTCCTTCTGATTTTTTATATAATTTATAATCATTTCTTTATCTTTATTGCTATATGATAAACCACAATAACCTTCTGCCCAAGAATCAAATTTAGGATAATCACCAGATGCTTTCATCCATATATTCGTTGCTGTTTTAATTTCTTTAATAAAATCAGCTAAACCTATTGTAGAATGTATGTCACAGAATATATGGATATGATTTTCAGTGCCATTAATTCGATATAAAACACTTTTTCTTTTTTTAATTATTCCCCATATATACTTGTACAACTCGTCATGTCTATTTTCGGGAAGTGTATTTTTCCGTTTGTAGGTACAAAAAACGATGTGGAAAAGTGATTTTCGATAACTGTTCATTATAATTCAATCTAGTTATTAGAATTTGATATGGGGAAACCTCTATGAGGTTATTTAATTATTTAACTTCCATCCCCCAGATAAATCTGGGGGTTATGCACAGAAAACTCCTACGGAGTAAAAATCAACTCATTATACATAACAAAAAAGACTGTTGAGTTTAAAATTCAGAAAAAACATTTACTATTTTTTCGTCCTACTGTTTTTGTTTGTAAGCGCAATATGATATGCTTCGTCGTAAAAATGAATAAAATGCTTCCATAATGCTTTCTCGGCAATAACGGAAGCTTTTTTACGCACTGCTTTTACCTCGGCATCGCTGTAAGCAGCAAACTGCTTCATCATTTCAGCAATTTGTGAAGCCACAAAGTAGCTATTATAATCAGACCGATGAATTACCCCTACTCCATTTTCGATGCCTTGAGGCTGCTGCGACACCCATTGTCCAAAACCAGACAAATCGGTAGTAATGGTAGGAACACCAAATGCCACACTTTCTAGTGGAGTGTAACCCCATGGTTCATAATAAGATGGGAAAACTGTCAAATCCATACCAATCAACAAATCGTAGTACGATTTATTGAATATACCATCAGCCTCGTTGAGGTACGACGGCACAAAAATGATTTTTACTCGTTCGGACTTGCTATTATTAAAGTGGAACCAATGAATGGCTGCCATTACATTATCGTGATAATAATCGTGCAAATCGTGAGTAGTAAATTTATTTTCGGGGCAAAAAGGATGAGTTGGATTACTTAATGCGTATGCCAAATCGGCTCTAGGGCCAACAATATAGGCTGGAACCATGATAAAAACCACCACTTCTTTTTGTAAATCGGAATACTCCGTAAGTTGTTTCAATCCACGAATAAAAGTATTGATACCTTTGTTTCTGTACTCGTATCGTCCTGCAGTGCTAACAAGCAGTGCATCAGGGCTTAGTTCGTATCCTAGCAATGTTTCGGCCACTTTGCGCAAGGAAGCTTTGGCGGCTTTACGACCGGCAGTAAAATTGCGACCCTGTGGTACAAAATCGTCTTCAAAACCATTGGGAGTAATAATATGTGGCTTTTTATCAAGCAGTTGAGTACATTCTACACCAGTAATTTCACTTACCGTTGTAAAACAATCCACAATATGCGCTGCTGTTTTTTCGGTGCTGTGCTTAGACACCATGTTGAGCTCATACGCCATTTGGTCACCGTTGTATTCATTCAAATAATCGTACAATGGTTTGCGATTGCCAGCTATAGAGCGACCAATACAGGTGGCATGGGTGGTAAATAAAGTGGCTACTTCGGGCAAATGCTCATTAATGTAAAAAGCACCAAAAGTTGTCATCCACTCATTAAAGTGCGCTACAACTCGGTGCCCTGCATTGAGTTTAAAAAAGCGATAATAACTTTCTATGATTATTCCAGTAGAATAACCAAATATTGATGATTCGTCATAATCACCATAGGCAGCCATTGAGTTAACGCCTACTGTTTGCCACACTCGACCATAAATCTCGTTTTTTTGATCCATTAAAGGCATAAAATCGACCAATACAGCTATTGGTTTTCCGTGGATATTCCAACGACCAACCCGTATTTTCAAATGATATTCCTTTTCGGTAAAAGCTATCCAGTCGGTATAAAGGTTTTTAGACTCTTCGAAATATGGATTCAATTTGTCTTTCCATACATCTGGACCAATAAAAATTAACTTATCGGGATGTGCTTCTTGTAAGGTGGCTGCGCGAGTAGATAGTACAGTATATATACCACCTACCATATTACATACTTCCCAACTTGTTTCAAAAATATATTCGGGTATCAATGTTTCATTCATACATTGTAATTTTAAAATGATTGCAAAGATAAGATTTTTTTTGTGGGAAATACTGTTAACTGTGTTTTTATGTGGCATTTTGTGTAAATCCCTTCATTTTTAAAATCAAATTGACACAAATAATTAGAAAAAAGATAATTTTAGCTACCAAAAAATGTCTCATTAAAGCATTTAGAAATCAACAACTTATAGAAACCACATTTTTGTAATAATTCAGATAAATACAAACAATCCGAAAATGTATTGATTTTGTAATAAATATCCATTATCTTTGCAGAATACAAATAAAAAAAACTATTCACTCTAAAAAAAGAAAGAAAATGAGAAAACTTACTCTATTATTATCATTCGT
>JFJP01019799.1_pt1 | contig 12559 bp, 10 predicted proteins | sample 431651 | NCBI WGS metagenome assembly JFJP01 (sample SAMN02602958, study PRJNA72255) | Microbial mat metagenome, whole genome shotgun sequencing project. | biome: fresh water; feature: sink hole; material: water; isolation source: purple microbial (photo- and chemosynthetic) mats found in... | reverse complement strand
GCTTTAGCTGGCAAAACAGAACTTTGGCACGGCGTTGGGCGTCAAGAATATTTCAGGATATACTTCCCAGATGACGCGCTCTTGTCAAGCAGAAAGATTGCCGCGCCGCGCGGAAACGCTTATTCCGTGCAGGGCTGCCCATGTTGCAGGTATTGCGCGAGGCGGCGCATCCCGGTTTCGATTTTCGGCAGGGCGTTGGCGTAGGAAAAACGCAGATAGCCTTCGCCATGCGCGCCGAAATCAATGCCCGGCGTGACAGCGACGTGCGCATGCGCCAAAATATCAAACGCCAGCTTGTAACTGTCCGCGCCGAACTTGCGGGCGTTGGCAAAAACATAAAACGCGCCGGTCGGTTCGACGGTCACGCCGAGGCCGATCTGCCGCAAGGCTTGAATCAGATAACGTCGGCGTTCATCGTAAATCGTCTTCATCCGCAAGACATCGGGGCCGGCTTCGCGCAAGGCCGCGATCCCGGCCCATTGACTGATGCTGTTGGCGCAGATAAAAAAATTCTGTTGGAGTTTCTGCAAAGGCCGGACGAAATCGGGCGGCGCAATCAGATACCCCAGACGCCAGCCGGTCATCGCGTACAACTTTGAAAAGCCGTTCAACACAAACGCCTGATCCGTATATTCAAGAATCGAATGCGCCTGCCCCTCGTACACCAGACCGTGATAAATTTCATCGGCAATCACGCGCGGGCCAAGTGTCGCGATCTCAGCCATCACCTCCGGCGCGAGCAGATTGCCGGTGGGATTCGAGGGGGAATTGATCAAAATCCCTTTCGTCCGCGCCGTCAGTTGCGCGCGAATGCCTTCCACCGTATATTGAAAGCCCTGTTCTTCTGCCACGTTGACATAGACTGGCACGCCGTCCAACATTTTGATAAAATTCGGATAACAGGCGTAATGCGGATTCGAGAGAATAATTTCGTCGCCCTGATCTAAGATCGCGGCAAACAGCAACAGCATGGCCGGTGACGTGCCGGACGTCACGAGGATTTGCTCCGGCGACACCGTCACGCCGTAGGTCGTCCAGTAATGTTCTGCGATGGCTTCGCGCAATTCTAACAAACCGAGGCTGTGGGTGTAATGCGTTTTGTCATTTCGCAAGGCGCGGGTCGCGGCCTCGATGATACACGGCGGCGTTGCAAAGTCCGGCTCGCCGACTTCCAGATGGATGATGTCATACTGCCCGGCGCGCTCCATCTGTTGCGCGCGTTCCAAAACATCCATCACAATAAACGGCGGGATGGCTTGCGCTTTTGTTGAGACGAACATGCTGGCCTCCTTTTTCTTCACGTGCGAAAGTTTTCCGCTGACGGTGCGAACTCGTCCGTTCGGAACGGTTTCAAAAGGTGCGGCGGCTTTCCCGGAGTTCGCTTCTGAGAAGGGCTGACAGCCCTTTTGATTGCACGTATTTCAAGCAAAGAGTTTTAGGCAATAAAAAAATTCGCTTTTTATAGTTGACAAGGAGAGCGTGTTCTATTACTTCTCAACTATCATGAATTTTTCTGCGCCGGGTACTGCGTTAGAGGATCATGAACGAAATTTGGTTGTCACAGATTGCCGAATGATGGCGAAGCGCGTGACATCTGTACATGCAGGGAGGCGGCGCAGCGGGGTGCCGTCAATACGCCTTGTCGTTGAGAGTGTTCTTTCTATGGAGGATGGGTATGAAACTAAAATCATCAATGTCGTATGTTGCGCCAGTAATTGTCTTGTTTCTGATCTTGAGTTTCCTGGTGGCAATCTTTGCAATCGAAAATTCGCAGGTTGTCAAGCTGCGGTACCAAATTCCCTTAACGGGTCAACATTTCCCGGCAGATAATCCCGATACGCCGGAAAAAGAAGCGGTTGAGATCAATTTGGTCTATGTGATTTTACTATCGGTCCTGTTGGGGATTCTCGTGATGCTCGTTTTCATCGCGATTGCCGGGATCGGCTGGCGCTATTATCTGCTGATGAACAAAAGTCGCGACCGGAAAGAACGCAAAATTCTGTGGGATAAACGCGAACATGCCATCGCGTTCAGCTTGATGGGCTTACATCGCCGCGCGATTGAACAGTTTGAAACGATTATTGATAAAGACAATCCGCACGTCGAACTGTATGTCGGCTTGGGCGAAGCGTATCAACGCGAAGGCGAGCATCAACGCGCGATTGAAAGTTATAATACGATTCTCTCACGCTATCCTGAAAATATGCGGGCGTTGTTTGGCGCGGCGCGGAGTTGGGAAGCGTTGGGAAATGCGAATGAAGCGATTAAATTATATAATCGCGTGTTAGACGCCGAACGCGCCAGCCCCGCAGCTTTACAAAAAGTGCAGGAATTGCTGGAAAAATCGGGACGTTATGACGAAGCCATCCAGATTTATCATCGCACCAGAGTGTCGCAGCCAACCGACGAAACGCAGGCCACGCTCGCCTCGCTGTATTATCGTCTGGCCGTCCAGCAAATCAAAGCCGGCGAACTGAAAAGTGCCGAAAAAACCTTGAAAGAAAGTCGCAAAGAATACGATTTCTATGTGCCGAATATGTTAGTGTTGTCCAATCTGTACCTGAATACCGGACGCGAAGGCGAAGCGAAACGCTTGCTTGAATTGACCGCGGAACAAACCTTAGCCACGATTATTTTCCGGCGCTTAGAAGATTATTATTATGCCCAGGAAGGCACACCAGAGAAAAAATTGGAATCTGTGATCGATCTCTATAAAAACCTGATCGAGACGCACGACGCCAACCATCTCCGTTTAGCGTTGGGGAAATTGTATCTCAAACTGGAAAAATACGACGACGCAGAGCAAATCTTCATGCAATTCCAGAGCAAAGATTCCAGCATTCCGCAAGTCCATTTATTGCTGGCTGATTTGTATCATCAACTCGGTAACGTTGAGAAAGCCCTGGAAGAATATCGGATTTCAGCGCAATTAGTTGATATTAAAATCGCGGATTTTAAATGTCTGCATTGCGGTTCCATGTATGAATATTGGGCTGATCATTGCCCGTCATGCGGAAAATGGGGTACGATTGAGGATATTTTTTACACCAAAGGCCCGAAGGCGCTGTTGCCGGAATTGCAAGCCCGGCCCGTGCCACAGTTGCCGCTGCCAAGCTCGCAAACCGAGCCGAGCGCAACGCACGCCAAATAAACAAAAAACCATGCGCTGACAAAGCACAGGCCGGAACACAGTCATTGTGTTCCGGCCTGTTTGCGTTTCAGATGATGTTGGTTTGCGCGCGTTGCAAATCCTCATGCGTGTTCAGATTGGCAAATGAGCGAAAATGGGGATCGATCTGGCGAATCGCCTCGGCGGCCAGATAATGCGTCCGCACGAGTTCGAATAGCGGCGCGATTTTAAGGCTGTCGCGCGCTAACAAGCCGTGAATCGGCTCGGCGCATGGTTTCGTATAAATAGCATGCAAGGGATGCAAACCATCGGGCAGGCGCGGCACGACCACGTCCCAATGCGCGGCCTGGGCTTGGATCAAACGGATCACGTTCCGATTTAACGTCGGCATGTCGCAGGCCACGCAAAACACCGTCGGATGCGTCGCGGCGCGCAACGCGGTATAGATGCCGCCTAATGCGCCTTTGTCGGGCCAGACATCCGGCACCGCCGGCAGGCCCCAACCCTGATATTTGGCGGGCGTATTCGTATTAATCAGCACTTCGTCAAAAAGGGGGGCAATGGCTTCGATGACACGTTCAATCAGCCATTTCCCCCCCACTTTGACAAATGCTTTATCCGTCTGCATGCGCCGACTCTGACCGCCCGCAATAATCACAGCCGTCATAGGCATCTGTGCCATCGGCGTTACGAGGCCAGGGCAACCTGGAATTGTTCCTGATGCATCGTTTTATCTTCCTGAATTTGAATTTTCCGATGATAACTTTCCACGAGCGCCTCGACGATTTGCCGTTCTTCCCCTTTGAGCATGGTAATCACGGAAGGATGGGCGCGCACAATGATGTTGCCGCGGTCCGTCGTCGAAACTAAACGTTGCAACGCGCCTTGAATTTCATAACAAATCGTTTCTTCCGATTTGATAAAGCCCATGCCTTTACAATACGGACACGGCTGATAAAGCATCTGTTTCAAGCTTTCCCGCACGCGTTTCCGCGTCATTTGCACCAGCCCTAATTCCGTTAACTCCAGCACGTTCGTCCGGGCGCGGTCATTCAGCAGCTCTTGTTCCAGCGTACTGACCACCAATTTTTTATTCTCTTCGCTCTCCATATCAATGAAATCAACGATAATGATTCCACCGAGATCGCGCAGGCGCACCTGCCGGGCGACTTCTTTGGCGGCTTCCAGATTCGTCTGGACGATGGTGTCTTCTAAATTGCGTTTCCCGACAAACTTCCCGGTATTCACGTCAATCGCCACCAGCGCTTCGGCGCGGTCAATGACTAAATAGCCGCCGGATTTTAACCAGACTTTCCGTTGCAGGGCTTTTTCTAATTCTTCTTCAATCTTATAATGATCAAAGATCGGCAGGTCTTTCACAAATAAGCGAATCCGATCGGTCAAATGCGGCATCGTCAAGTTAGTAAATTCGGTGACGCGCTGATATTCTTCTTCCGAATCGATCACGAATTTCTCAACTTTATTGGTAAACAAATCCCGCACCGTCCGCAGCATGAGATTCAAATCTTCATGAATCATCGCCGGGGCCGAGACCGTCTCATTTTTTTCTTTGATCGTACTCCACAGCCGCGTCAAGAAATCAATATCCGCGCTCAAATCGCCTTCATCGCGCCCTTCACACGCCGTCCGCACAATAAACCCGGAGTTCGAGGGTTTCAATGATTTGATGAGTTTGCGCAACCGATTTCGTTCGCCCTGACTGACAATCCGCCGCGACACGCCAATATGATCGACGGTCGGCATAAATACGATATAGCGCCCGGGCAGCGAGATGTGACAAGTCACGCGCGCCCCTTTGGTGCCCAGCGGTTCTTTCGAAATCTGCACCACGACTTCTTGATCCCGCCGCAATAAATCCTGAATCACCGGCCTGCCGTAAGAGCGCTTCTTCCGCGTCGGTGCCGGCGTTTCCTCAACTTCTTCAAACTCCTCATCTTCTTCTAAATTGTCATACACATCGGTGACGTACAAAAACGCATCTTTCTTTAAGCCAATATCTACAAAGGCGGCTTGCATGCCCGGCAGGACTTTGGTCACGCGGCCTTTATAAATATTGCCGACGATGCCCCGATGTTTGCGGCGCTCGATGTACACTTCCGCCACCTGGCCGTTTTCCAGCAAAGCCATGCGGATTTGCTGCGGCGTGGCATTAATAATAATTTCTTGCGACATTCCCTACATGTTGTTCAGACAAGGCTTTAGCAGCATCAAAGATTCTCCGTGCGTGTCATCTGCGCGCCAAGGAACTCGCATCCATCATCCCGTCAGTTCGTCTGGTGCGCGTCCCGAACAACCGCCAGACGCGCGCATCCCCGCGCCGCGCCGCCAACCCGTTCCAACATACGGAAACCGGCTTCAGCGCGACCAGCGCAATCTGCTGCATGAGACCGCAAAAGATCCACAGCGACCCCATCGTCACATCTATTTCGGCTGCTTCATACGGCTGCTCCGACATATTCCATCCCGCTGACATGCCCAATCCGACACGCGCGGCGACTCCGCCGCGAGGCCAGATTAGGATGACCAATCTTGCGATTTGACGTTCCAGACACACGTCCTTCACTCTGATACGACAAAACCTTCGAACCAATTCATTCTCTCGCAGGAAGCCTGCCGCGCTGCGATCAGGCGACGCCGCGCAGACGATCTGCAACCGCCCGCACCATGCCTCGCCGCCCTCTCAAAGACAAACGACTCGCGTGTGTCACGCTGGTCAATTGTCTCACCTCAGGCGTCAGATTTTCCTGCTTCAACTGTTGTGTTTGAAACCTGAGGCGGTTCGCCGCACTCAGATTCCATTGCTAAACGCACAATCCTGACAGCTAAAATTTTTTCGTACGGCAATTGGCACACCTGATGCAAAATATCTTCCGGCTTGACGATCCGTTCGCCGGATTTCACCAGCGTCATCTCAAGCCGAGGCAGATCAGCCGCATCCCGCGTCACAGCCAATGCGGCCACCAATGGTTTCAGATCAATGGCAATATCCGTCCGTGCCTGGCCCTTCTGTCCGAAGTACACTAACTGGGCGTGGAACGCCTCGACATAAGGGGTAAAATACGCTTCGGTATAACCTTGTTCAACTAAAATCGTTGGAATCCCGATGGCATAACTAAAACGTGTAAACAAGGCTGACAACGAAGGTTCTTTCAGGCCCACCGGATATGCGTCAACAAGCGCAATCCCAGTCGGCAGCGTGGCATTCAATTGTTGGCGAAACGCATGCGCCTCGCAAGGCTCAGTCAAAAAGAAATCAACCTGTTCCCGCAGCCCTTCCGCGCCAACCGGCAGCGCCGGGCCAAATGCGATATGCGGATGGGGATGAAATCCTTGCGAAAACGCAATCGGGAGTTGGAGGCGCGCGACCGCCCGTTGAAACAGACGGTTCAAATCAAGATGCGACAAAAACCGTAACATCCCGGTTTTCGTATAAATAGCCCGCATCCGAAAAGCTTTGGGACGAAAAAGCGGCGGCGCTGCCAATGCTGTCGGCACGCCCGCATCTGCGCGCGGGACATCCGGCGCAGGCGTCGCGGCGACAACCTGCAAGTCCTCACCACACACCCCACATTGACGGCACGCGCGGTCACACGGCGCGGTGACTTCGCCGCGCAAGGCGTTCAGCCGTTCCTGCCACAAATACGCGCTGGAAACGCCGGAATGCAGATGTTCCCAGGGCAACACTTCCTGCGCCGAGCGTTCGCGCGCGACATAATTCGCGGGATCAATCCCCTGTTGCGCGAACGCTTGCATCCATTGGGCAAAATTAAAATGTTCATTCCAGCCATCAAAGCGACATCCCAGCCGCTGCGCGGCGCGCAACACCCCGCCCAAACGGCGGTCGCCGCGCGCGAAGACGCCTTCTAAAAAACTGGCCTCGGCGTCATGCCATTTTAATTGAATGGCGCGATGGCGGATACGAGCCTGTAACGTCTCTTGTTTGTGTTGCAATTCAGCGCTTGACGCCATGCGTTCCCATTGAAACGGGGTATGTGCTTTTGGCACAAACGACGAAATTGCCACATTCAAATTCACCTTCCTTTTGACAAGACGATTTCCTAAATTGCGAATCCGATACACTAAATCAGCCAAACCCTCAAGATCGTCCGCCGTCTCGGTTGGCAAACCGATCATAAAATACAGCTTCAACAAATCCCAGCCGGACTTAAAGGCTTCTTCCGCGGTGTGCAGAATATCGGCATCCTGAATGCCTTTATTGATCACATCGCGTAAGCGCTGGGTACCGGCTTCCGGTGCCAGCGTAAAGCCTGTTTTCCGCACGCGGCTGATGATGGCCGCCATCGCTTCGGTTAACGTTGTAATGCGCAATGACGGCAAAGAAACGGACACTTTGGACATCTCGCAGGTTTGCATTAACACGCGCAATAAATCTTCAATCCGTGAATAATCGCCCGTGCTTAATGAGGCCAACGAAATTTCCTCATAGCCGGTTTGCGCTAATAACGTCTGCGCGACGCCCATTAAATAATCAACCGAGCGTTCCCGCTGCGGCCGGTAAATAAAGCCCGCCTGACAGAAGCGACACCCGCGCGGACAGCCGCGCATAATTTCGAGGGTGATGCGATCATGCACTAATTTCAGGAAAGGGATCACCGGCGCGGTCACATACGGCGTCGTATCCAGATCAGGTTCCACGTAACGCTCAATATATTCCGGCACGCCCGGCTGATTCGGCGTGATCGCGACCACCAGCCCCGTGGCGTCATACCGCACATCATAGAACGCGGGGACATACACGCCGCGCAAACGGCTCACCTGCCGCAAAAATTCCTGCCGCGCCTGACTGCCCGAACGTTTCCACTCGTCATAAAGATCGGTAATTTGGCCGATGACGGTTTCGCTGTCACCCAGCACCACCAGATCAAGCACCTCGGCCAACGGCTCAGGATTACACGCGCACGGCCCGCCGGCCATCACAAACGGATCCGTCAGCCGACGTTCCGCCGCCATGACGGGAATGCCGGCCAGCGTCAACATATTGAGTACATTGGAATAACTTAATTCATATTGCAGCGTAAAACCGAGCAAATCAAATTCCGCTGCCGCGCGATGCGATTCAAGGCTGAATAACGGAATGCGCTGCGCCCGCATCAAGGTTTCCAAATCCACGGCCGGGGCGTAAATCCTTTCCGCCAGGGCATTTTTACGCGCATTGACAATCTGATACAACAAATGCAGCCCTAAATGGGCCATGCCAACTTCATAGAGATCGGGAAAGCACAGGCCGACCTTGACCGCGACCTCATGCCAGGGTTTATGAACCGCGTTCAACTCTTCCCCAACATATTGAATCGGCTTGCTGACGTAAGGCAGTAAATCGGTAATCGTCTCACTGATATTCATGTTAAAAATCAAACCGCCGATAGCTGACATTTTGTAGTAGTCCGAGGGCTATCGCAATGGAAAAAATTGACGATCCACCATAACTCATCCACGGCAGCGTTAATCCTTTGGCAGGCAGCAGGCCGGTCGTGACGCCGATGTTGACAAACATCTGCGCCAGCAACACACTGACGACGCCGACTGCAATTAAACAACCTAACTTATCCCTTGATTTCGCCGCGATGTTCAGACCTTTCAAAATCAAGATCAAATACGCCAACAACAATACACACGAACCGACAAACCCCCACTCTTCGCTAAACACCGAAAAAATAAAATCCGTCATTTGTTCCGGCAAAAATTTCAACTGACTTTGCGTCCCATTCATATACCCTTTGCCCCAAAATCCGCCTGAGCCAATCGCAATTTTCGATTGAATCACATGATAGCCGGCCCCTAAGGGATCGCTGTCAGGATTAACAAACGAAATCAAACGGACCCGATGATAGGGTTTCAAATTCAGCCAGACTAACGGCAGCGCGGCCAGGCCGGCGACAACCAGACTGATAATATATTTCACGTCAATCCCGGCCACAAAGATAATCGAAGCGAATACCGGCAGCAACAAAACGGTCATGCCTAAATCGGGTTCTCGAAAGATTAAGACCACTGGGACTGACAATAGTATAGCAGAAATGATAATGTCGCTCAGAAAGACGGTATCTTTTTTCTTTTCCGAAAAATAGCGCGAAAACACTAAAATCATCACAATTTTCGCCAATTCGGACGGCTGAAACTGAAAGGCCCCGATTTTAATCCAACGCGTGGCCCCCATATTGGTTTCGCCCACGAACAACACCGCCGTCAACACAAGAATCAGCCCGAAATACGCAGGATAAGCGAGGCCGCTGAGAATCCGATAATCAATACTGGCGACGATGACGACGATCAAAAATCCAATGCCAAACCAGGCCACTTGTTTCCAGACGACCTCCGTCGCCTGTTCAATCAACACCTCACCGGAGGTATTTTGGACACGTTCCCGGCTGACAGAGGCGCTGTAAACAGTTAACAGACTCAAGGCCACCAGCACCAACGCCGTAATTAAAATCGTCCAATCAACTTTATCATAAAACGGTCGCGCCATAACGTCAAGCTTGCTTGCAGAGTATGTCAGGCTATGTGCCTGGCACAGCCTGTTGAGTTTCCACTAATAAATCGTCCGGTTTGTGATACAAACGTTCCAAAATATATTTGGCGACCGGCGCCGCACTGCGCGAGCCGCCCATCCCATGTTCCACAATAATCGCCATCGCAATTTCAGGATTCTCCGCCGGTGCAAACGAAATAAACCACGCATGGTCGCGGAATTTGACCGGCAAATTTTCCTGCAACGTGTGTTGTAACTTCACCACCTGCGCCGTCCCGGTTTTCCCGGCAAATTCAAAATCTTTAATTTTCGATGCTTTCGCCGTGCCGCGTTCGCCATTGACCACCATCCACATCCCTTTGCGCACGATTTTAAAATACCGCTCATCCACCGGAACTTTGCCCAACACACTTGGCTCAAGATTTCTGACGGACGTCCCATCAGCCGTCGTAATATTTTTGACGATCATCGGTTTGTATAATGTTCCGCCATTCACGACAGTCGCCACCATATTGGCTAATTGTAACGGCGTGACCGTCACAAATCCCTGCCCGATGGCGGCATCCATCGTTTCCGAGGGATACCAGCGGTCACCGATAGTTTCTTGTTTCCATTCGCGGGTCGGAATTAAGCCTGGTTCTTCGTTGGGGAGTTCAACCCCGCTGCGCGCGCCGAAGCCATAGGCTTTGGCATAACGAGCGAATTCATCAATCCCAAGCTGCAAGCCGGCGCGATAGAAAAACACGTTACAGGACTGCTCGATGGCTTGTTTGATATTCACATAGCCATGCCCCCCCTTTTTCCAGCACCGTTTCATCGTATTGGCGAGATGTACCGAGCCGCTGCAACTCAGGCTGGAGCCTTCGCCAACCACCTTATTTTGCAAGATGGCGGTGCCGACCATCACTTTGAACGTTGAACCAGGGGCGTAATGGTTCTGAATCGTTTTATTCCGCAACGGTTTATCTTTATTCCCAACCAATTTTTTCCAATCCGCCGCGGAGATGCCGCCGGAAAAGAGATTGGGGTTGAAAGCCGGACGACTGACCATCGCCAGGATATGCCCGTTATACGGATTCATGATCACAATCGCCCCGGCTTGATCGCCTAAGGCTTCTTCGGCGATCAATTGCATGTGCAAATTCAACGTCAGCGTGAGATTATGGCCGGGCATCGGATTCTTCTGACTGATCGTCCCTAATTCACGGCCTCGCGCATTCACTTCAATCTGCTTTCCGCCGGCGCTGCCGCTCAAATACGCATTAAACGTTTTTTCAATGCCGCTTTGGCCGATCAAATCACCCATGTAGGTATCCGGGTACGTGCCTTTATCTTTCAATTGATCTTCGGTGATTTCTCCTAAATATCCGACCACATGGCACGCGCCGACATCATAAATATTATAGCGCAACGGCTCGACTTCGACCATCACGCCGGGCAATTCGACTTTATGTTCTTCGAGATAAGCGACTGTTTTCAGGTTGACATCACGATAAATTAAGGTCGGTTCAAAGGCCGGGCGGCGCGATTTTTTCACTTTTTCAATTATCTCGGCCTTTGCAATCGGCAGCAGCGTTTCGAGGCGCGTCGCCGTTTTTTCCAATTCCTGCACATCTTCGCGAATCAAAAACACGTTAAAACTCGGGCGATTGCGGACAAGCGCAAAACCATCAGTATCGCTGATAATCCCGCGCGGCGCTTTCACACGTAATAAACGAATCCGATTTTCTTCCGACTTGGTCGCATACTCTTCGCCTTGAATAATTTGCAAATACCAGAGCCGTCCGACTAAAATGGCAAACATCAGGCAGACGACGCCCGTAAAAATTTTCAACCGGAAAAGCATGGTGACATTGTTAACATTACGCATATTTGAAACCTGCCATTCTCCCCAATCTTCTCGTCACGCGAGGCAAATCGCGCGTTGAACACTCTTCTTCGCGGCATGTTTGAGTCCAAAGGAACAGTGTCAGGGAAACAATTTTTGTCAAGCCTTTTTATTTTTATCCCGCGCGCGCAGCGCGACGCACCGGCTGAATTCGCGAAGATCACCAGTCCGCGCTGACATGCCGCGTCCGCCGCCTCTCAAAAAATCCTTGACAAGCGGTGCCGTCCCGCAATTTAAAGAAGCGCGTCGCTACCGCCTCATGCCGATGTCTTATTCGTTCGCCACCAAAGGAAATTGTCGCATGGATACGCTGACCTATCGTGCCATCATTGATCAACGCCAGATTGGCTTTTTGCAAAGTATCCTCGATAGTTATGAAGGCGTTGCCGTCGTCCGCTCGGTGGATGCGCCGGCCGGCATTGTTGAATTATGGATTCCGCCGGCCTTTGAAGAACTCGTCAACGCCATCATGACCAACCTGGCCGCTGAAATCGGCCTTCAATCGTATTACAAAGCGCAATTCCGCTTAGCGGACTGAGCGGCGGCGGCACTTATAATAAAATTTCACCGACACGCTCGACGACTTTGATTGGACTAAACGGCTTTGACATATATTCATTCGCGCCGATCATTTTTTTCTCGTCGTCGGCCGGTTCGACGCCCCGGGCGGTCAGGATAATGATATACATGCCTTGACAGTCCGGATCATTTTTTAATTCCCGCGACACCTCGTACCCGCTTTTTTTCGGCATCATGACATCCAGAAAGATCAAATCCGGCTTTTCCGCGCGCGCCACGCGTAAGCCTTCTTCGCCATTTGACGCGGTAATTACCTCATATCCTTTTTTTTTCAGAATAAACATCAACGGCCTGACAATTGAGGGTTCATCATCAACAACAAGTATTTTACGCATGCCTTCTCACCTTTCGTGTGCAATTTGTTTAAGAGCTTATCCCTGAATAAGATATTGAGCATGGTGGAACAGACCTTCCTATCTGTTCCGGGCAGACAGGAAGGTCTGTTCCA
>JFJP01039817.1_pt1 | contig 12560 bp, 20 predicted proteins | sample 431651 | NCBI WGS metagenome assembly JFJP01 (sample SAMN02602958, study PRJNA72255) | Microbial mat metagenome, whole genome shotgun sequencing project. | biome: fresh water; feature: sink hole; material: water; isolation source: purple microbial (photo- and chemosynthetic) mats found in... | reverse complement strand
GCGGGCTGCGATGCTGTGATGTTGGTGTTCTGGATCAGCGCAGCAAACTGTTGCAGAAGCAGGCCAGCCCGTGCGTAGTCCTGATCGGACAGCAGGGGGTTGCGCCCGTCGCGTCCATCTACAGGCATGCCTTGGGCTGACGACCCCTCAGCTATGATGCGGAAATTTCCACGACGCTCCAGCCCCGGACGATTCTCCGTGGCTGGTTGTGCGTGCTGTGTGAACAGACGCCGTGTGAGGTCAGGGCTCATGCTTGGCTCCTAACGCCCAGGATCACTGGATGCGGCGATTGTAAACCTTGAAGCCGCTCAGGGTCAGGCGGATCTCGTTCTGGACGCCAGAGAGGTCGGTCAGATCGAAGGACAGGGTGGTGTTCGCCGGCAGGAGCAGGGGCTTGTTCAGCTTGGCCGGAAGCTGGCCGGTGCCGAGGAAGATGCTGCTGTGGACGGCTTGGTTCATCAACTGGCGATCCGACGAGTCGGTGCGCATGAAGATGAGCATGTCCCCGTTGACCACACCACGCACGTCCATGGCGACGAAGGCCGCATCGGCGGTGATCTTGATGCTGTTCTGCACGGTCGCATTGGCTGCGATGGCGTTGTTCGACAGCACCGTGTTGTTCAGCGAATACTGGTAGGGCAGCACGTTGTCCTGCGGGTACGACCCGAGGATATCGAAGAGCGCCTGACGCAGATTGTAGATCGCCTTGACCTGGGCCTTGTCGCCGGGCGGCAGGGCTGCGAGTTCATCGGCGCTGAGATTGAGGGGGTTCGCCATGGGGGTTGCCTCTTGAGGGTATGGTTGAGGTGGTGGCGCATGTAGGGTATTGGTTTTGTCGTCCCGTGCAACATGATGGAGATGCACCATATAAGGTTACGGGTCATGTCTGTACTCCTCGTCGAAGATAATCCGGAACGCATCAGCAAGTTTCGGAGGGCGTGTATAGGGGTTTCATTAACAAACCTGACAACAGCACGCATGGCTATTCAGTGGCTTGAGGATCACACCCCACAGTTGATCTTTCTGGATTATGACCTGCATGAGTATGGGTTAGATAGAGCAGAATCGGGGTGTGGCGGAGACGTGGTGACATGGATGACAGGGTGTTCAAAACGATGGGCTAAGACAACGGTCGTCATCCACTCACTAAATATTGCTGGGGCAGAACGGATGTTTCAAAAACTGTCTAGGAAAGATATCGTAAGTACAAAAATCCCGCATATCTGGCAGAGGGAAAGCGATGTTGCTCTGCTTTTGCGCGGAATCCTGTAATTATGCGATAATTATCGCCAAAATAGCTGAGAAATGCGCAGAGGATATATACACACCTCCGTAAGTGCTTGCTACATAAGGACTTGCGTGAACGCCCATACCCTGCGCAGATCAAAAGAGGCGCAAGAACTAAAGGATTTGATCCCCTAATTATGAAATAATTTAATAAAAATTGATTTTACCATTATTTTTTAACCACTTGTTGCTTTTGTAACCTTATACCTTACAAGCATAAGCATGACAGCCGTAGCAGAAAATACCGCTCAGTGCCGCACATGCCTTCAAAACAAGCCTGAATCAGAATTTTACACAAGTAAGGGGCGTTTGGCATCACAATGCAAAGCATGCACAATAGTAAAAATACGGCAGTATAACGAGGAAACCAAGAAAACATGCGAGGCTTGTGGGGAGTCTAAGCCTCTTAAACAATTCCCGATCAGAAAGCAAAAGCCGTTCACACGCATGCATAAATGCAGGGATTGTGTAAAGCAGAAGCGGATTCGTGTGCGGGTCCGTACCCCAGAATCCGGGGCGAGACGAAAGAACAGGGTTCTAGCAAAAAAGAAGTTTATACTGATGTATCTCAAGGACCACCCGTGTGTAGATTGTGGGGAGACAGACCCTGTGGTTTTAGAATTCGATCATCGTGATCCGAGTCAGAAAAAGAATGGTTTATCAGCATTAGTCGGTAGAAGTTATAGTCTGCACACGCTGATTACAGAGATAGAGAAATGCGACGTTAGATGTTCAAATTGCCATAGAAAAAAGACATCTAAGCAAGCCTCCTGGGACTGGCTCCCACTGCTAAATTCCAATCTATCTGACTGTTCACACCAAGAATAAAGAAGGCCCTTGCCAAGATTTATAGTAAGGGTATGGGTATCTGACCATGCACCAATCCCTATCCGACTTCATCTCCGAAAACAATCCAGATGCCGTAAAATTCGATAATCTTGATGCGGCTATCATAGGGGTGGGGAACCAGTACACAAAAAACTCCATTGTTGGTGTACTCAGCGAAGAAAATCATGCGCTGCTTGATGAAATCTATGACCTACGATGAAGCCGCCGAGTGGTACGGGCACAATATAGAGTGCTTGTGGGCTGGGGACCACACGCCCATCATCGTTGAAGACCGATTTGAAGCCGACCTGAAAGATCAACACCCACCGACTGACCAGATCCGGAGAAAACAACGTGCTCTATCACCGCATAAAACTCAGCGTCGGGACGGCCCAGCGCCAAGGAAAGATATTCCACGGGTACAAGGCAGCTTGCGGAGCGCCGATCATCAGCCTCGCCCCGCTGGCCGTCGGATCTACCGTCGCAAGCGGACCTGAGCCACACGCGCAATGTGCAGCGTGTTTCGCGGATCAGCAGGAGCATCGTGAGGTCGAGTTGCTCGATGATCCGTTGTCGGCCCCCGTGTACGATGAGCATGGGCGCAAGCTCGATGCTGTCCGTGAACGGGAGCCGGGGCAGGTGCAGCGGACGGAGCGCATGTCCCCCGTTCAAGACAGTAACGGTCTGGGTCAGTGTGAGAATCGTCCTTACGGTTGATTCTGTCTCACAAAGAGGCACGATGCCTCTGCATGGCATACCTCAGTAATCCCGTCTATACGGGCGTCGGCGCTGTCGATACTGCGGATGGTGTATCCGCTATCGTGCGCTCGGCACAGTTTGACCGCACCTTTGCACAAGCCCTAACTGCCCTGCGCAGTATGTCTCCTGCTGATGTGCAGCGAGTCGCGGCCTATGCCCAGCAGACGTTGCAGAGGTTGCCCGTGTCGAAACAGGCAAGCGTTGTCAAAGCAGCAAATCTAGCTGCACAAACTCTTGATTACCGTGCTGTGCCTGGATTGGGAAACCCTGCCGCTGCCGCAGCAGGGGCTGTCGATATAACTGCCAAGATTGCGAACATCGCAGGCGTCATCGCCAGCATGGCTACGGTAGGTCTGAGTATTGCGACGTTCATCGACTCCAAGAAGCAGAGCAAAGAGCAGGCCGCAGCGCAGGGTCGGCAGGAGCAGATGGCCCGCGACCAGATGAATGCCGATATTGCTGCCAAGAAAGAGCAACTAGCGATGACGAAGGCTGCTGCTGATGCCGCACAGAAGCGTTCTGATCTCGAATCCTCGGGCATGATGATTGATGCTGAAGGCAACGTCATCAAGAAGCCCACCAACCCCCTCGCCACGGTCGGAGGCGTCGCCGCCGCCGCTGCCGCAGCATTCTTCCTCAGCAAGTAAGGCTCCCCATGAAAATCAATTCCCATCTCCTCGGCATCGGCATTGGTGTCGCGGCCATCGTCGGCTACTTCTACTTTGCGGAGAAGGAGGTCGAGGTGTTTCTGGGCTACCGCATCTACAAGAAGCGCGGCACCTTCCTCGCTGAGCGTGTGAGCGGCGAGCGGTTCACGAATCCGACCTTCGACACCATCGAAAAGGCGCGTGCCTGGATCGGCACCCAGGTCGCCATGGACAAACTCAAGACCGCGATTCCCTGGGGAAACTAACATGAACAAGGGCATCATCCTCGGGGCGCTTGCCGTCGGCGGGTTCCTTGCATACCAGCACTTCCGGGAAACGGTCGTGGAAGGTGGTTTCGCCGGCTACGACATCGTGAAGAAGGGCGGATTCTACTTCGCTCGCAATCCCACGACAGGCAAGGTCAGCATGGATATGCCTGACATTCAAACTGTGCAGAAGTGGATCGGTGCGAACAAGGCTGCGGATTCCATCATGTCCTGGATTCCGGGCATGGGTGATGATCTGCTGCTGCCTCCCCCTGGACGCACCGTCACGGCGAGCGGGCAGGTTGTCGGTGGGCTCGGCGCGAGCTTCGATGCCTATGACGCGGCTCCTTATCAGTATCAGCGTGGCGTGGTCAATGACCTAGCAGGTTGGGGTAGTTTCGTCTCAAGCATTACGTCGCCTGTGAAAACAGTCGTGCAGGCAGTCGTCGCGCCGGTCAGCAAAGTCGTGAATGTGGTCGCCAAGCCGATCAACAAGGTCGTGCGTCCTGTCACCGGGTTCGTCAAGGGGGTTGTGCTCAAGACAGGGCAGGCAGTGGGTATTGTCAAGAAACCATCAGCGCAGGTGGTTGGCGGAGGTGTGGAGTACAGGGATGCGGACGGAAAGGTGATTACCAAGGAAGAATACGACAACCTCATAGCAACATCTGAAGCTACGCAGCCAAAGAAAGCCGCAGATTACAGGGGAAGTACAATCTGGACCGTTGCTAGAATCAAGGTGGCCGGTCCGGTGAGTGGGTTGAGCGGGTTCGTCAACCGTGGGCCACAACCCAAGCCATTCAATTCTGCTTCCAAGGTGCAGGGTACTGTAAACGGGCGCATGAAAGCTAATGAAGTGGCGGCTAGGGGGCATAAAAACACGAAGTTTGCCAATAGGGCTGCGGAAGCAGCACGTGCCCGTCAGGCTGCGGAGGCGGAGGCAGAGCGTGCTCGTCAGGCTGAGGCGGAGAGACGTGCTCAAACTGTCGAAGTGGTGCCAAAGATAGAAACTTCCGGGGTTGTGTACCTTGTAAACTTTAATCCCACAGATTACTCAGCGGACGGATCCTATGACACTATGGCAGACGCCAAGGCGGCGATCGATGCCATCGTTGGTCCTGCCGTGATCGCCACTCCGACCCCGGTAGTGCAGACGCCGGCTGTGGTGCGTCCTCCGCCCGTAGTGCAGACGCCGGCTGTGGTGCAGACGCCGGCTGTGGTTGCTCCGCGCTATGATGTGGAACAAGCCGCTCGTGAGCAGGCGAGCATGAATCGCTCGTCGTCTAATGATTCTGGCATGGGGCCGACCTACGACGACTCGGGCTACGGACGGACGCAAACCGTAACCGAAGAAGGTGCTCCGGCACTGCCAGAAAACGTCAGGTCGGTAGAAACTCCGAGTGCGCAGACGCTTCCTGCCTACGTTGCTCCTGCCTACGTTGCTCCTGCCGACGCTAAGAAAGGCAACACTGCGGTCGGTGTCGTTGTTGGCGGAGGCATACTTGCAGCCTTGGCTGCGGCGGCTTTCTCCTAATGTTCCCCATCCGCTCACGAGTAGTGCGGGCTAACGGGCTCGGATGGGCTGAAAATGCGTTTATGCCAGCAGGCACGGTCATTCATGGAAGCTCAGCGCCCGGAGCACAGGTGCGCTACTCTATGCCTGCTCCCGTAGCGAGCGGTGTTGCAATGTATAATCCGACGGCTGCTTTCCAGCAGCAGGCGCAGAATGTAGAGGCTGCCGGACGCACCTCCCTGAACACACCGCAAGCGGGTAAGCCTGCTATAATCTGGCGTAGGCCACAAGATGTAAACCCTCCGCCCGTGGTGCAGCCGCCTCCAGTAGTGCGTCCTCCGCCTCCAGTAGTGCGTCCTCCGCCTCCAGTAGTGCGTCCTCCGCCCGTAGTGCAGCCCCCTGTGCAGCAGTTTGTCGCTCCGGTACCCATGCCTGTACAAGCTGTTGTGCAGGCTCCTCCGGTCGTGCAGGCTCCCGCTGAACCTCCCAAAACAAACTCCACGGCTGCTGTCGTGGGCGTAGGGGCGTCGGCCATCCTAGCCGCGCTATTATTCCGATGAGCTTTCCAGTCAGATGCTACGTCGTTCAACCACGACGCCTTGTTCTGGGGGAAGATGATTTTTCCAAGGTGATGAGCAGTGCCGGCTCAGACCTTGAGGAAGCCATAATCAAAGCCGTCATCAAACAAGCTGCATTTTCCATGGGGGTGCAGATTGCTCTGATGTTTGTCCCTGTCATTGGTTGGGCTATAGCCGGTCTTTTGTCCGTGACACAGATGATTGTAGGCAAGCACTATCAGCGTGAGATGAACAAGCTCATCGCTGACACCACTGCGAACATCAAAGAGCGTGCTGCGGCTGCTGAGTCTCGTGTTATGGAAGCCGCTCAAGCGGTGTACATGCAGGAATTGCCTGCTGGTCGGGCTTTAGCTATGAGCAGCCAGCCCCTGGGTGAAACCATCTTTGAGCGTGCATACCACGCGGTTGTGAATCTGCCTAAGACAGTTTTGCGTGCTGCGGCACGTCTTGAGGATCAGACAAAGATCATTATCAAGGATCCCAAGAAACAACTCAAACTGCTTGTGGACATCTCGCCCGTAGGCTTGGCGCGTCTAGCCGTCAATGCTGCAACGGGGGCCGTGCTTACAGGGGCTAAGGCGCTAGAGAGCACAGGGATGGTTAAAGAAGGCAAGTTGAGCAAGCCGATAGCTGAGACGCGTGCTACAGTTTCTGATGTGACACTGAGTGCTGCCCGTCTTGCGAGCCCGTTCACGGCTGTTCAGGAAGGTGCGGGGCTCACAGCCAAATGGTACGGTGAGGCCGCAGGCGCAGCACTTGATCTTGTTGGTAAAGATGGCGCGGCTGAAGAGGCTCGGCGCATAGGTCGCGGCGTGCATAGCGGAGCCCAGGAGATGATGACTGCACTTACTCCCACTGGCTCGTACAATCTGCTGAGCGGACGTGAGGGGTACGTTGAGGCCAAAGCTGCGTGTGAGGCGATGCGCACCAAGGCGTATGCCTCTATCGATGCGATGACCCGCGACGGTATTGCAAAAGTGCAGTCTGAAGAGGGGCGCAAGAGCATGCGCGTATCCATAGCAAAACGACTGCGTGAGGATCCTATCTTCCTTCAGCAGATGGAAGAAATGAGGCTCTTAGAGGAGCAGGAAAAGGCTATGCTCAATAAGAGCGAGCAGGGGCTTACAGACATTGTTGGACCACCATCTGAAAAACCTGGGGTGGGAACGCTCGTAGGAATCGCTGCTGCGGCAGCCGCAGCGTTTGCCTTCACCTGATACTTGCATCACAGCAATAAGACACAATCATACCGAGGCAGCTATGGCGCTCATCCCGACCTACGACAAAGACGTGATCCTCAAGCTAACGCCTGAAGAGGCTCGGCGTGAGGCGATCGGCAAGGCACTCGGCCTGATCGGCACGGTCATCGGCGTGACCGGGACGGTGATCGCGCTGTCGGTCAATCCTGCTTTCAAGGCTACGGCTTCCGCAGCGTGGGAGAAGGCTCCGGATGCTGTGAAGAAGAATACGACGGGCACGCTGATACTCGCCGGGATCGGTGGAGCCCTGCTGCTCGCATGGTTCATCAAGGGCAAGGTCGCCAAGCAGGCGGCTGAAAGGTACGCATGAAAGTCAGCTTCCGTCGCGGCAAGGAGAATGTTTCCTTCACCGCCCACCCACGCAAGAAGAAGTGCCCGGCGCGTCTGAAGAAGTACCAGTTTAAGTCGGGGACCAAGAAACTGTCGTCGGCGCTGAAGAAGGCACGAGCCAAGCTGCGCAAGAGGGGCTGGAAATTCCGGTGAGCATCATCCTCGTTCGCATCGGCAAGCGATTCTACAAGGCCAAGGTCAACCCTTTGGTCAAGTCGCGGAGCCGTGCGAGCGTTGGAAAGAACATTTCCTGGCTGCTCAAGCACCCCAAAGAGTTGACTGCCAAGACCAAGGAAATGCGCCACAAGCAGGCTATAGCCATAGCCCTGTCCGTGTGGCGCAAGGCATCAGGTAAAAAGCGGCGATGAGTAAGGTCGTTCATCACCGAGACGGGTCATACACCGTCACATTCTCCAATGGTAACAAGGCCACCTTCGGCAAGACCAAGAAAACTTCTGCCGGACATATCACAGGGACACCCTACGTGTTTGCCTCCGGCCCAAAGATTGAGCTACCGTCAGGCGTCGCTCACGGTATGATCTTTGAGCATCGTCGCAAACTCTACGTCGCGTTACACTACCGTGGTACGGATTCTCTCGGCCGTCGTGCCGGGGCGTGCTACGGTCAGCCGATCACACTCACCCGTCCTTCGTAAAGGAAAGACACCATGGCACGTCGCCGCATCCGTCGTACTCGTCGCAACGCCCCTCTCACCGATGCTCAGGCTTCCGCCCTGAAGAGCATCCTCGCTGCGCATGGCGATGCCCCCGCAGCCCCGGCCAAGACCAACCCGAAGCGTCGCGCTGGCAAGAAGCGTCGCATCAGCGCCAGCTTGCGTCGCAAGCTGATCGCCAATCTGCGCAAGGCCCGCGCTGCGAAGAAGCGCAAGGCCAGCCGGCGCGGTCGGTAATACATACCGTCCCCCTCTGCTCCGCTGCACCATGATTGCAACACATCATGGTTGCAGTAGAGTCAAACCACATGCCCGTCAACGGTAACATCCAGGTTCAGCGTTCGGTGCTTCCCGATGGGATAGCCGGAGTGGACACGACGGTGCGCAAGATCGTGGAGCTTGCGCATGGCGTCTATGGCAGCAAGAGCGCGAAGATTCGTGCTCTTGCCATAGACATTGTGCGCAATGCTGGGGTTCCGGACAAGGACTACTACGGCGAAATGGTCGCCATCCATAATTGGGTGCGCGACAACATTCGCTACACACGGGATCCGGTCGGGCAAGAAACGCTGAGCTACCCGGAAGAAACAGTTTTCAATTCTCGTGCTGGTGATTGTGATGACATGACCACGCTGGAAATTGCCCTGCTCGGTGCCATCGGCATCGAAGGGTATCCGGTCGTGGTGGGCATGTTCCCCAATCACTTCTCCCATGTGTACCTGCACGGCAAGGTGCCGGCTGGTAAGGGTCGCAATGCGGGGAAAGTCATCCCACTGGACCCCATCATGAAGAATTGGTCGGCTGGGCGGGAAGCCGCCAATGTCAAGGCGAAGAAACTGTACCCACAACTGTCAAACCCCATGACGATGAATGGACTCCCCATGAGCGGCGACCTCGGTGACCTTGGAGCGTACGCTATCGCTCCGTCCTACCTCGACACAGAAGATTCGCATGCCGGCAGTCTCGTGGTGCCCGATGCTAAGGCGTCGAACCTCCACGCGGACAAGACCGTGGCGAATTCCACCCGCGTCAACATGCCATTCGAGGGTCTGGATGGGCTCTTCGGTGGTGGTTTTAGCGAGACTTCAGCCGGCGACGGCGGGACGATCGTGGAGAGTGGCGGGCAGTTGGTGCCCAAGGGTTTCATCCGCAAGGAACCTGATCTGGCCCAGGCTATGGCGATGACTCCAGCCACCAGCAGGGATCTCGGGCCGCGTGGTCCGATATTCGCTCACCGTGCGTCTGACAACCGCGATCGGCTGACCACCAACGAGGATAACAATGTTGTGTCGCTCGCGCAGCAGATGCGCAAGGGCGGCAAGCTGCCCGGCAATCGTGTCGGGCAGGCAGTCGGGGTGAAGCGGTACGAGCTTCCGAGTGTGCAACAGGCGACCCGTAATGCCAAGGGGCTCGTCGCCAACCCGGTGCGCCCGCTCAACGGCAACAAGCATGTGCGCGTTCTCGAATCGATCTCTATGGATCGTCTTGACCGCGCTCCCAAGCCGCTGCCGACGCTGGGCGAGGAATTGGCTGGGTCTGAGTACGCCCTGGCCGGATTCATGCAGCGCCGGAACGAACTTGCCGACGCTGAAAAGCAGCGCCAACCTCTCGCCATCGCTGAGGCGACTCGCGGCGAGCGTATCAGCATCGAAGCCAAGATCGCGGCTCTGGAGCAGCGGATTCTGTCTCTGCGGCAACAGCTTCGCACGCAGAATGCTCCGCAGGCTACGAAATATGGTTTCCGTGCGGCTGCGGTCACTGCTCAAGAGGCGCAGGCTGTGCGCAAGAAGTTTGGGCAGGCTGCCCCTGAGCAGCCGCAGGCTGTGCGCAAGAAGTTTGGGCAGCCCGTGAACGGCCTTGGCGAAGGCATCATGGACGCCCTGAAGAAACCCATCGTGTGGGGTCCGATCGTCGCCTTCGTCGGCGTCATGGCTCTGCGCATGTACCTCAAAAAGCGGCGTGCTGCCGCTGCACCTGCCGCCTGAAGGAAACTCCCATGATGTATATGCCCATCCAGTCCAACGCGGTCACGCAAGTGTCGCGCAACCCGGCCCGGACGCTGCCGCGCCCACAAGTGCAGCGCACCTTGGTGACCCAGCCGGTCAACCTCCGCCCGCTCGGCAACACCGTCTCCATGACGGTGCCGGCCGAGATGCCGTTCCTGTCCAACAGCTTCACCGTGGTGACGCAGGCCAGCGGCGGCATGGCGAAGCCTGACCCGCGCATGACCACACGTCCCCGGTCGATCAGCGGACTCGGTGCTGATGTGAGCGCCGACGAAATCACCGCATGGTACCGGGCCTATGACGCCGACGGTGCGGCCGGCAAGGCAATCACCCCGGCCAAGGAAGTGTACTGGCGCGGCGTCATCAGCCAGGACAAGGACAAGAAGGCGGCTGCCTCCTCGGCCAAGACCAGTGCGAACATCAGCAAGGGTCTGGACATCTTCACGACCACGCTGACTGCCGGCACGAGTGCCTACAGCAGCATGCAGCAAGCGAAGATCGCTGCGGCGAACGCTCAGGCTGCTCAGGCCCAGGCCGACATCGAGCGCACTCGCTCGTCTGCCTTCGCCTCTCGTCTGACCGATGTCTCGCAGTACGGCGCTGGCATGGCGGCTCGCAAGAGCATCACCGTCCCCCTGCTGATCATCGGCGGCGGTGCGCTCGCCGTCGCCCTGTTCCTCTTCCTCAAGAAGAAGAAGAATGCCGCTGCGGCGGCGTGAAGGAAACTCCCATGACCTTTGCTCTCGCTGTGCCTCGCCCTGTGCAGATCCCGAACGGTCGCGGACTCGGCAACACGCTGGCTCGTCCGCAGGTGATCCGCCTGCTGACCCCTGCTCCCGTGCGTGGCAATGATCTCGCTGGTGTGGGAGAAGAGTCCACAGCCTACGACAACACCAACAAGGCTATGGCCGCGTTGGCGAGCACCATCAACGCAGGAACGAAATTCTACGTTGAACGTCAGGATATGAAGTCGGCCACCAGTGCTGCCAACACCGCTCAAGCTCAGGCAGCGGCAGCGCGGCAGGCTGCTGATCTGCAAGTGCATGCCGACGCTGAGGCTCGTCGCATCGCCATGATCGAAGCAGCCAAGGGTGGTGGCATGCCATCCTGGGCGCTCCCTGCCATCATCGGGGGCGTCGCCCTGCTCGGCCTCGGTGCTTTCTTCCTCCTCCGCAAAAAGAACGGGTGACCCATGACTGATCGCTCCATGAACTATGATCTCGACGGTATCTTCTCGTCGCGGAACCAGGGCCAGTTGATCTCCAGCGAACCGGCCCAGCGTTCGGTCGTCCGCACGCCCGGCATGGTGCCGATGCGCAAGACCCTCGCCGGCTACGTCGAGGCTCCGAGCTACAGCGGCACGGCCGGCTGGATGGACGACACCACCGATCTGCCCCTCATCGGCACCGTCTCGAACAAGATGCTGCTGATCGGCGCTGCCGGTCTGGCCGGTGCGGTCGCTCTGTTCTTCGTCCTGAAGCGCAAGAAGGGTTAAGCCATGGCGTTGCCCAAGCCGGGCATCACGCCCGATGGAAAACTGAAGTATGCGGTGAAGTTTGACCGCGAGTGGCGCGAGTGGCAGGTGCGTGCGTACAAGCGCAGCGCGACCGGCGCGTGGAAGTTTGTCGAAGGGCCGACCTACTACGCCAACGACAAGGAAGATGCGATCCAGACCTTCCATCACCTCGTCGGCTACGCTCCGGGCTACACGCGGGCGAACCCGCCAAAGTCACTGGCTCCGATCGACAAGACCATCATTGCCTACGGCATGGCTGTGGTTGATGGTCAGGGAACGATCCACTGGACGGGCGGCGGCGTCACCCACTGCGGCAAGTCCGGTATCCGCACGGCGTACCGCACGGCTGCTGAAGCCTGCATGAAGCACGCTGCGAAGTGTCACGACTACAAGGCTGTCGAGCGCATCGCGCACGCCCTGCACGCTTCTGGATTCTGACCGTGAAGGCCCTCCTCTGTCTCGGCAAGCTCACGAAGCTCGGAGTGGTCCAGGTGGATTCCGACCGCGAAGCGAGCATGCGTCTCAAGAACACATGGCTGGCCTGGGATGGGCGCAACCTGCACATCTGCACCGTCAAGGGGACCACGACGGCGAAACTTCCTGCAACCGTCGTGGCGCGACACAAGAAGTTTCACACAGTCGGCCCGCGTGGAAAGCCGTTCGTCGGGGACTGCCCCACACCCGTAGGTCGCTGCACCCTGCTCGGGCTGGTGAAGTCGTTGATCTACACGGTCCCGAGGAAGATTTCGTCTCCGGAGAAGAATCCGTACCGCTGGAACCATGCGTTCGGGGACACGGGGCACGCGGGTGGGGAGTACCCGAAGCGCGTCATGCCTGCGCTGGTGAAAGATCAGAATGGAAATCTGTTCATCAAGCGTCGCAAGGGAAACATTTTCAAAGT
>JFJP01027734.1_pt1 | contig 12561 bp, 18 predicted proteins | sample 431651 | NCBI WGS metagenome assembly JFJP01 (sample SAMN02602958, study PRJNA72255) | Microbial mat metagenome, whole genome shotgun sequencing project. | biome: fresh water; feature: sink hole; material: water; isolation source: purple microbial (photo- and chemosynthetic) mats found in... | reverse complement strand
TATTTGTTAATCCCCATGATATTATTATTATAAAAGACAACAAAACTCCAAAAATCATAAATAAATTTATTTGTAAATTAAGCATTGGAATCATGAAAACGATCCTATAAAGATATGATCGCATGAATAAATTGCTTAGAACTTGATTCGAAAAGAAAACAAACGAATATAAAGCCAATAATGAGATAATCACCTTATAAACGATCAAAATACCCTCATAGAAATAATTAAATAGTAGAAATAGAGGAATTAAAGAGAGGAAATAACAAAATGTCCGTAGGAAATTTATATTGATCGCAACATGTTTTTTTTTTTGGGACATTATTTTGGAGATTTTTAATGCGAAGAACAGAAATAAAGCTACTGACACCCCCACAATTATCAAACTATAATCAAATTTATAATACAAACCATTTTTATCATTACAAATTTTCACGTATGAGAACTCCAATTCTTCAATACTATTCATAGTTGTTGGGTTCAAAACAACTATTGCAACATCAATTACGGTATAGAATAAATCACTCTTTTCATTTAATTTTTCACAATTGTAATTTAAAGATAATGTTATTGAAGACCCTGGGTCCATGTCTACAGGGAAATCACCATCAAAAATTGGGTTTGCAACGTTTTTATCAGCATTCAGTGTCTGTGGGATTATTTTATAAGAATTGCTAGAATCTTTGTTTTTTATGATAAAAGTTGCTTTTCTTTCTGATGATTTTGCATGGTGAACATTGGGAACTTGACAAGAGAATCCATTTTGACCATTATAATCAAAAAAAGTATCTTTTTCTCCGTCATTAAAGACTAATTTGTCATCACTATAAATTTCAAAAGCAGGCTTCACGATGAACACGCAGAGATTGAAAAGGAAAAGTATTTTATGCATTATAAGCTAATAAAAATTTGATTTTTTGCAAAAGTATTAAAAAAAAATCTTTATGAAAGAAAAACAAACAAAAAATCGAAGAAAAAAAAAAAAAAGCAATAAAAATTTCTTTTTTTTTTGTAAAAAAATTAATTTAAAATTTCAAACTCTAAAAAAATCAAAAATACTTTCAAAAAAGCAAAGAAAAATTCAACAATTATCTTTGGTTTTATAATTTCACTAAAATGGATACTGCTTCCAACAGCGCTACCAAAGAAGAAGCCCTCTTTTTCATAAACCCCAGCACGACGAACACTTGTATAACCAACGATGGTTTTCTAATCGATGTCAGTCCTGGCAAATTGATCGGTTTATGGGATCCATCATCTGGCAAATGTCTGAAAATTTTTTCCAACATAATAACAAGTTTCTATTACAAATTGAATTATCTGAGTTCCATTGACAAAATCATCATTTCAGATGAGAAGAGTCTGAAATTATTCGATTACCATCTCGAAAAAATCCTCAAAGTGATTCCCATCAACATATTTCTGGATGAAATCATCGATCATTTTGATCCCAATAAGCTAATGGGCATAAATTCAGGCATGTTATATCTCTGGGATATGGAAACAGGCCAACTCATCAAAAAATTGAATACTGGCAGCAAGTCCCGCAGTGGCATTCGTTTAGAAAATGGCAATTATTTGATACGAAACAATGAAGGTGACATATATTCCATCAAAGGTGACCTTTCATCATATGAGTTGATCAATACACAAGGTGCCGTCTATAGTTTCTGTCAGATCAAGAATACTGAATTTGCCTTGGGTCGCAACCAATCCATTCACATCATGGAGGCTGAAAAAAATTCTATTTTCAGCATATTGAAAGGTTTCGATGAGATATACATCAGTTTATTACATTTGGGCAATGGAAGGATCCTATCTGGTAGCAATAAGGCTACTTTGAGGATTTGGGAGATGAAATCAGCTAAATGCTTCAAAACGTTTGGGATCAAAGAGGATTTGAAGTATTTGGAACTTTTCTTGATTAATGGGAGTAATAGGATTTTGAGCAGCAATAATGAAACGAAAAAAATGAGGGTTTGGGATCTTGGCAATTTAGAAGAGATTGAAGACCAGCCGCAATCGATAAAATTGATCGAAGGTGAAGTGAGTAATATACAAAAGATTGTGAGATTAGATGAGGAAAATATAAGTTTGTTATGTTTTGCACAATATTTCGATGGTCAATCAGTTTTCCTGCAGGAAATCAGAATCTTCAATCTGAAGACCAATACCTTTACCAAGAAGAAACCTATACATAGAAGTCTGTTTATGGTGGAGGCCACTTCAATGATGAGTGTTTACGATGGGAAATTATTAATGTATTTAGCAAAATCTGTGGTTGCTGATAAGGATATTCTCCATTTATGGGATTATGCTGCAGATCAAGACATACCTTATGATTTCCAAGTGGAAAAAAACCCTAATGTTTTCTTCTATAGTTTTGAAAGAGTTGTGATCACTTATTGTCTTACTGCGGTTTACACTCCCCCTTTGCCACCGAATCTTGTATCAAATAACCCAACTTATAGAAGTTTTAATGTAAAGGGGCCTTCAGGTATCACAATTTATGATTTTTCTATCAGACCTTTGTGGAAATTGGAATTTGATTGCGATTATCTGTGTAACGCGATAGAAATGATTGATCAAAACACACTGATTTTCATTAATTCTAGAAATCAAATGGAATGGTGGAACATTAGAGATAAGAAAATACTGAAGAAAATTGAATGCAATCCAAATGTATTCAATTTCATCAAATCTTCCAATAAAATACTATTCATGACCAATAACAATTCGGAAATCGTGCTTTGGGATGCAGAAACACTGGGTTGTTTACAAAAGAAGAAGAAGAATGCGAATAGAAATATCTTGAAGATTGAAACGATCTCGGAGTTTGAAGTGCTGATTCTTTATAATGATGGGGTTTTGGAAAAGTGGAATATTAGGAAGGGAGATATTAAAAATTGCAAAATATCTCAGATAAAAGATTTCTTCATTGAGAAAAAGCAAGTTTTTTTGTTAGGAGAAGTGTTGATTCAATCGGCTGAAATCATTAAAATCTTTTAAAAATAATTTGTTTTTTTTCAGTTTTTAGTTTTATGAAAAAAAAAATCTTTTGAGAAAAAAAAGCCACAAAGAAAATAAAAAAGAAAAAATTGTTCGAAAAAAACTTAAAACAAATTTTTAGATTTTTTTATTTTTATTAAAACTAAGGTTTTTTTATTAAATTCATAAAAAAAATAACTAATTTATCAAGGAAAACCAAAATTTAAATTGCTTAATTTTGCGATTTTCAATTTCCTTTAATTTTTGGTAAGTTATTCTCTCTTTTTTCACCCCGAATTTTTACAAAAGGTAATTTATGTTCAGGAAGTGTTACTAATCTCTTAAGCAACTCTTTTTGACTTCTCACAACCCTATTAACTTTAATGTAGTCTTTCAAAGATATCGCTCTTTGTGATTCCATGAAAAAATCAGGAATTCTGGGTCTAAAACCATACGAGCTTTTATTGTAGCATCTCAATGTTGTTATATAGCTAGGATTCACAATAGAATTTGCTAAGATTCCCCCTTCATCAAACCTATAAAAAAATATAAGCATTAAAATTAATTTCGATTTATATTTAATATTTTAACTTTATAAACACATCTCTTCCAGTGCCATCAGGAGAATAGTGGACGGTTTTTGCTGGAATACTCGGTTTTTTTGATAAATATTTAGGACTATGGAAATAATGAGCTTAATTCAAATTAATTATTTTGTTTGGGTTTTTTATTCGTTAAACTACCTGATTCAAAAGGATCCATGTTATTTTTCTTTTTCCAGAATCCACCATTGTTAAAAGAGATATAAGTATCACGTCCTTTTAATTTTGTTAAAAAAAAAATTAATATGTGAGATTGAGGAACCGTCGCCTTTAGGGGCGTACAAAGGCATTGAGATAGAGGCTCCTCCATTCGCAACATGAAAATTATTCATTGATAGATGAGTTTTATTATGTTTTTGAAAAAGAAAAAAATGAATTATTAAATTTTATTTATTTATTTCTTTTTTATTAATAATACAAATTTTTTTGAAAATCTAATCCGAAAATAAATTGATTGAAAAAAATGGATCAAGCTTCTGACGATATGCTTTTGAAAGGCCTTTTTGAACAGCGTAAACAAATAAACGAATCCATTAACAAAATCATTCTGAAAAAATATCAAAAATACCAAGGGATGAGTGTTGAAGTAAAAGATGATAATCCATACAGGTTTTTCTTTCAAAAATAAAATATTTAAAGCCCATTAAAATTTAGTCGTTTGATGGCTTTAAAAAAAATGGGAGTCGTTGAGAATTATGAAGTATTTTCTCAATTTGAAAAATATTTCTTAAGGAATAATCTTTTAGAAAATTAGAGATTTCACGATTATTATTGTAGGTGTAGGAGGTGTTGGTTCAGTTGTTGCAGAGATGTTAACTCGATGTGGTGTCGGAAAATTGATTCTCTATGATTATGACAAAGTTGAATTAGCAAACATGAACAGGTTTAAAAAATAATTTATGATATTTTGGTGATATTTTTTAATAATATAGATTATTTTTCACTCCTCAACAAGTCGGACTTTCAAAAGTGGATGCCGCTAAAGAAACGCTGCAATTTATCAACCCTGAATTAACTATAGAAGTCTTTAATTTCAATATATGTTCTCAAGGTATATCCTATCAATTCTCATCAACCATCAATCCCATCAATCCCCATCAATCCCCATCAATCCACCCATTAATCCCATTAACATTATATATATATATTATTAATAATTCTCAAATATAATAAATAATTTTCTATTTCAAAACCCCTTTCATTTTTTTGCTTTAGATGGATATTCTCACTTTATTGACAAAATTACCAAAGGAGGATTAAAAAATCAACGTGTAGATTTAGTCTTAGCATGTGTGGATAATTACACAGCAAGAATGTCAATAAATGCAGCATGTAATTCCCTTGATCAAATCTGGATCGAAAGTGGTGTTTCCGAAGATGCTGTATCCTCACATATACAAGTAATGATCCCTGGAGAAACTGCTTGCTTTTGTTGCGCAACTCCGTTGGCAATTGTTGAAGACAATGAGGCAGATATTAAAAGAGAAGGTGTTTGTGCTGCAAGTTTACCAACCACTATGGGGATCACTGCAGGTTTTATGGCTCAAAATACACTTAAATTTTTGCTGGAGTTTGGAGAATTAGCATATTGCTTGAGTTATAATGCAAGATTGGATTTCTTTAATAATTATAGAATCATGCCAAATCCTGAATGTAAAGATAGAGAGTGTGTTGAAAGACAAAAAGAAAAAGCGAAGATTGAGGGGGTTGTGAAAAAATTGGAGAATAAAAAATTGAGGGAAAAAGAAGAAAAGAACAAAAAAAAGGAGATTCATGAACAAAATCAATGGGGGATTGAATTAGTTCAAGATAGAGATGAAGAGAAAAATCAAGAACAGGGAAAAAATGAAATTAGTGAAGAGGAAAGAAAGAATGAGAGTTTAGACGATTTGATGAACAAATTAAAAGGGCTTTAGCATATTTTTTTTTCTGGAAAAATAAAACAAATGTTTTTTATTTTTGAAATTAGTGAAAAAAAAATTAAATTCAAGTAAAAAATTTTAAATTTAAAAAAAGGAAGCAAAATTCAAGAAATTTCAAAAAAGCAAAATTTTTGCAAGCAAAAACTCAATTATGCAAAAGAAAAATAAAAAAAATTCAAATTAAAAAAAAAAAATTAAACTTATCTTTTAAAATGAGTCTCCAAAATGATTATGATTTTCTCTTTAAACTGCTTCTCATTGGGAATTCCGCCGTTGGTAAATCTAGTCTCCTTCTGCGATTTTCAGACAACATCTTCAACGAAAGTTTCTTGCCCACAATTGGAGTAGATTTCAAAATAAGAACCTTCGATTTATCAGGTAAAACAGTGAAGTTGCAGATATGGGACACTGCGGGTCAAGAACGTTTTAAAACTATTACTAGCTCCTATTACAAAGGCGCCCATGGGATTATATTAACTTATGATATCACTGACAAGCAAAGCTTCAAAGATATCGAGAATTGGTTGACTGAAGTGGAGAAATTTGCTAATGAAAATGTTATTAAATTGCTAGTGGGCAATAAAAGTGATTTGGAATCATCTAGACAAGTGAAATTTGAAGAAGGGAAAGAATTTGCTGATAGTTTGGGAGTGCAATTCATTGAAACCTCAGCCAAAAATTCGATCAATGTTGAGAAAGCTTTCTTTACTTTGGCCAATGAAATCAAAGGCAGAGTGCAAAAAACCAATGATGGTGATAATAAAGGCCAAAGCAAACAAGCGGCCAAGAAATTGGATGCTGGAACAGACGTCAATAAAACCAAAAATAAAGGTTGTTGCTAAAACATCAATTAAAAAAAAAATGAAAATTAAGAAAATAATAATAAGTCAAATTCCCATTTTTTTTGAAAGAAATTCTTTTAAGAATTCAAATTTCGGTTTTAAATATAATGTTGAAAAATCAATTATTAATCAAATGGAATTTATTGATAGATTGGCCAGTAGAATAGATGTTCTTCATGTCCATGATATCTTAAATAAAATAAAGCCGCTATTGTGAGAATCGTGAAAAAATCATTTCTTCTATTCTTTTTCTTTTTTTAAAAAAAATTATTATTGTTTATAAATTTTAAAAAATTGTGATTTTTTTTTAAAAAAGAAAGAAATTTTTGGCATAAAACACAAATAAAACACTTACTTTTTTTTTAAATTCAGGATCATCATTTATGTTCCAATACCTACGCCATTCAGTTGTTTTAGAGTCGATTTCCGGGTTTGAAAAGGGGTTTTCCAAATCAACTTTTAAATAAGTGTTTTTGGTTTCCATGTCCTTTTTTCTTTGTTCATCGAAAGTTGAAAAGTTTGATTGATTATTTAGAAATAAACAAGGTTTTTTTCCTTGTAATTTGAATTTCCAAATTTTTTGTATTTTTATCATAAAAAAAAAAAAATTAATTATTATTTAATGAACATTGGATTGGTGCTAATAACTAAAAAAAAAATTAAAAAATGAAACATTTATTGACATTTAACTCTTTATTTGTGATAGAGTAGTTCATAAGCCCGTCTAGCTCAGTCGGTAGAGCGCCAGGCTCTTAACCTGGTGGTCATGGGTTCGAGCCCCATGGTGGGCGTTTATTTTTATAAAAATTTATTTTCTAGAATACAAATGAAAAATTTTATTATGTTGTATATTTTACTATAAAAATTACTTATTTTTTTTAAAAGAAAATTTACACATAAATTTCTTTAAATATTGAAATCCTTTTTTATTTTATTGACGAAACTAAAATGCTAAGCCTTTTGGAGATAATCATTGAAATAAGTATTAAGAATTAAGATGAGATTTTTTTGAGTCTTAATGAATTAGTTGTTGTTTTGAGCCCAACTATTGGATATATTTCTCAGATCAATTTGATTCGCAAGGATAAAACCACTGGAAATTTTTCTTTGGATGTATGCGCGATTTTGATTTTTGCCAATATTTTAAGAATATGTTTTTGGTTCATTTTTTTTTATATGTTTTTTTTCTATTTTTTGACAAACATTAAGGTTCGGAGAAAGTTTTGCAACTTCCTTGTTGCTTCAATCAATGATAATGATTTATACACAAGTAAATTTTTTGTCGAACAAAAAATTGCAAGGAAATATTCAATACTTAAAAAATAGATCTATTTATTAAGAACTTGTTTGAATTATCGCTCTTATACACCTGTTTCTTCGGGTAAAAAAAAAATTATGTTCATATTTTGAAAAATAAAATTTTTTAGATAAATTTGATCCAAAACATTTTTGGAGATGGGGTCCATTTTCAACCTATAGTATATATAAGATATCTCATTGATTTAAATTTATGATTTAATAGTGGAAATGGTTGCAATATTTGCTATGATCTCTCTTTTTACAACATATTTATTTCTCAATTTCTATTTCATCATACAATTCATCGGATTATCTTCTAATCTTATTGAAGCAATATTTAATTTTTTTAATATTATCTAAAAAAAATTCTGAAAAGGCTTGCCTTCCTTTACCACAATTTTGGAGCAATTATCAAAAAAAAGACACAAGAGGATTGAGCTATGGATTAATAGGAAGTTGGTTTTTAGGAGATCTATTTAAAACAACTTATTTTGTCACCAAAAACCAGCCTTTTCAATTTATTCTTTGTGGAATTTTCCAATTAATTGTCGATTCTTCAATAATTGGACAAATGTTTCTTTACACTAAAAGTGATAAAAAAATCTAATTTTCTCAAAAAAAAATGAAATTAAAAAAAAATTCTAAAAAAAAAAAATTTCCTTAAATTATTTTAAAATTACAAAAAATACTAAAAAATTAAAAAAATTCATTTAATTTTTCTTTAACATATAATTTATTTTTCATCCGAAATTTTCTTTTTAATAAAGATCGAAACTCTTGACTTTTGTGGTGACATCGAAGGTGAATCATTATATTCGCTATTATCCTCGCTAATAAACGTTGGGCTTTCTTTGTCATATATGCTTCGTAAGTTCAATTTTGCTGTGCTTTTCTTCCTATCACCTTTTTTTAAGGTTGATTTTCTTGTGAAATTTTGTTGAGAATTCTTTCTTCCTCTATGAACATTAAAGTTTTCTTTGCTCCTGAATTTTTTTCCTCCAGAATTCAAACAGGTGCTCATAATCTTAATATTATCAACAAACATCATAATATTATTAATAGTTTTGTCCTTTTCATAGAAATGTGGAAATTCTAAATCCTGGGTTTTAATGATTGTTTGTGGGTCTATTGCTCCGTTTTTTATTTTTCTTTTGTATTTTTCAAACATCTTTGGGAATTGATTGTCTCCTAAAGAAAATCTATAGATTAAAGGTATTGAATCCAAAAGAAATGGGTCATTGTGATCTTCGAAAAGGCTTTTAAAACTTTAGAAAAATATGAATCATTGATTAATAAAATAAAAAAATACAATGAATAATTAAATAATTTCTCTGATTTGTGATATTCTAAAATTTTTTTCTTCAGGTCATCCTTTGAATTTTTTTCAAAATTATTGAGAGAATTACATAAAAAGCTCATCATTTCATAATAAGAGATTTTATTCTCATTGTCTTTGTTTTCAATATGGAGCTCGATCAAATGTTCGATGAATTCTTTATAAACGAATTCATCTTTTTCAAAATTAACGTGTGGTTTGAAATATTTATCAAAAGCCGGCTGATTTGGATTTATACAGAATTCGTTCTCAAAATATGAGCAAATTTCTTTATATTTAACTAAAAATAAATTAATTTTAAATAAATACACATGAAAAACTAAAAAAAAAATTACCTAGACCACAATTTTTTTTATCCATTTTTATCAAGATTTTGTTCAATGTTTCGATAACTTCCCATATATCAATTAATTTAAATCTTTCCAAAAGAGTGGTGATTAGAGGGAAATCTTGGGAAGATGTGATAGTATGATAGAATTTTTTGCGTGACCTAAATTCAAAAGAAAATTAATCAATAAATTAAAAGAAAAAAAATTTAATTTTTTTACTCTTTTTTTGACACTTCCATTTCTTTCCCGTGCAAAATAAATGCAGATTGAAGGCTTTGCTTTAGGCTTTCATAATCAGAAAAAGTTTCTTCGATCGTTTCTTCGAAATCCTTTATTTGAAAATAAACAGAGATCTCTGGATCAGCATATGCAATTTGTTCTTTTTCTTTGTAGTTTTTAAATCAAAGAAGTTAATATCATTTGATATCATTTCAAACTTTAAAATCCCGAACAGTTTTGAATAAAACAGAAAAAACTCATTCTTAATTTCACTTTTTGATTTCAGATAATCGCAAATTGCAGTCAATTTGAACGAAACATTAAAAGCATTCTCGAAATTCATTAACAAATGCTCAACAAATAAACCAGCTGGGTTTTGAGATGGGATGCCTTTTTCAGCATCTAATAAACAAAAAACAATAAAGATCATTTTAGATTTTCATTATAAAAATTATCAAAATAACCCATTCTCGATAAAAAACCATCCAAAATTAATCCGATTTCATATGATGAAGGTCTTTCAATAAAATTATTGCTTTTTAAGTTGCCGAAATTCTTTAAGAGATAGTAATTGAAAGGATGTTCAAACAAACTTGCTGGATTGAATTCCTTATGAATTAACTCTGCAGTATTATATATCTTTTTGCCAAGATCATCATTATCATTTTCACCAAACGATGTTGATCTTTTTAACATTTTATTCTTTTATTTGCAGAATATTTGTTTTTAATTTTATTTTATGAATAATTACGTTTTTGTTAAACCCAACTTTCATTAACTCTTTAATCCCTTTTGAAAAGATATATGTTTGTTCCTCCTATTATTATGATTGAAATATTAAGAGGAATTCTTATTTTGTCAATTTTCACGTTATATGCTTCAATTTTATTCACAAACTTCATCAAAGATTCACATTTTGTTTTCATTGAATAAGAATTGTCTTCAATAATTTCAGGATTCAGCATTTCCTCTATAATATAATAAAATGATATTTAATAAAAAATTATATAATATTAACAAATATACCTATTTTATTTTGCAAATCAAGAATTTGGGTATTGTATTCAAAATTTTCCTTTTTTAGCTGAGTTTGAACATCCAGAATTTCTTTTCTTTGAACAAAAAATTTAGTGTTGTTAGCTTTAATCGTTTGCTCTAATTCCTGGATCTTTAGGTATAAAGTTTGGTTTTCATTTTTATATTTTATCATTTCATTTTTTATTTCTTCATTTATCTGAAACCAATTTTAATTTTAATAAATAAATATACAAAATTACCTTTTTTCGATTATTTTCAATGACTTTTTCAAGCAAAATCAAGAAAAACTTGAAAAAATTCTCAAAACTTATAGCATAAAAGTCATCAACAAGTGAAATTTTCTTTATCAAAACCCTTTAAAATTTATTAAAAACATGAATAATTTTTTATTTTACGCTAAAAATTCATTTAATTCCTCAAAAAGCCTCTGAATCATTTCTTCTGAAACAATATCATTTTTTAGCAATGTTGGCATATACTATCAAATTTTATGACGATTTCACTAAAAATAAATAAAATACATCAGTCTCTAATTTTTTGAGATTCAATAATATCAAATTATACAAATCCTCATTTTTGTACTCTGGCTCTTTTGTTTTCGTTGTTGTTTTGCAACCTTCAAAAACTGAAAAAAAATTCAATTTGCAGGAATCTTTCATTTTTTCAAAAAATTTCAAATTATTAATGATCTCTTCATTTTTCGTGTAGAAAACCATAGTCTTAATTTTTTCAACATAATCCATTATTTCTTGGTTTTTATTTATTTTATTCCCTTGTATTTTTTTCTTTTCAGCATTATTCACTTCAAAATTTTGTGTAATAAAATTCGGAATAGATTTATTTGAGTGTGATTTGTTCAATAAAAATTGTTTATAATGAATAATTTGATTTGCAGTGAGAGGCCTGAAATGTGTTTCTTTTCTCTGATCGAAATTAATTGATTTAGTGTTTAAACAGCACTTTTTTTTTTTAAAATGAACAGGCATGCTTTCCTCCATACAATTCTGATAATCGTTTGAAACTTCGGCGTTAATGCAAACCATTGTTGATGTCGGAGATGAAATAATCGTAGTTGGGATTCGGTTGTTTTTCTTTGAGATATCAGAGGATGTCCTATCATGTAGTTTATTATTTCTATCAGAACACAAAGAACCTTTGTTTATATGTTATGGAATGACTAAAATATGAGTTTTATTTACTAGGTAGTTTTAATGTATAATCGTTTAGTTTCATTTATTTATTAAAAAATCGTTTTTTTCTTCAAGAAAGATAATTATATTGAAAAGTTTTCTGAATTTGTTTGATATTTTTTCAATTAAAAGAAAAAACGAAAAATTTGTGCAAAGATTCATTTAAAAATTATTTTTTTGTTCGCTTCTCATTAAAGAAGCCATAAATTTATGAAAAAATCCTCATATATATTAAGTTATCATTAAGAAAAACATCTCTTTTTATCACATCACACCTTTCTCAAAACCTTTGCAATAAGTGGTATACATGCCAGGGTAATTGGCAGTCTTATTGGTAAATCTGCCTTATGAATGACAAGAGCGATCATAAAATTTCCCAATCTTGATGGATTTTGGAATTTTTCTTCATCAATTTTGATTCCCACCTTCTTAATCAATTTTTTTACGTCCAAACCATTTGAAACAACCAGATACCAGGCTCCAAGATCTCCAAGGGAGAACGCTACATATGTGTAGAGGGTCACCTTTCCATATTGAGCCATGAAGGGTTTCATTTTTTCCTTCATTGACTTTGCGCTAAATTTTCTCAGAAAATTCATTTTGTATCTCTTTTTTTATATAATACTCTCTAATAAAATAAAATTATTTGAATTATTAAAATTCAGGGGTTTTTAATTTCAAATTTTAAACAAAAATAAAATTTTAGTTTTTCAAGAAAAAAATATTATCTCATTTTTCTTTACATAAAATAGAAAAAAACTCAAGATAAATTGAAAAAATTTATAAAAAAAAAAAT
>JFJP01018744.1_pt1 | contig 12562 bp, 7 predicted proteins | sample 431651 | NCBI WGS metagenome assembly JFJP01 (sample SAMN02602958, study PRJNA72255) | Microbial mat metagenome, whole genome shotgun sequencing project. | biome: fresh water; feature: sink hole; material: water; isolation source: purple microbial (photo- and chemosynthetic) mats found in... | reverse complement strand
CCTTGAGGGGCGGCAGTCGAAGCATGTCAAAACCATCCCGCCTGATTTGGGACAAAAATAATCGCCGACTGCACCGTTGCCGAAAGGACACACCTTTCCATATATCTCCCCTAATGACAGTCCGCCCAAATCTCGGTTTGTAGTCGTCGGACATACGGTAGTTCAGAGCAAGCGGCATTAGCGCACGAAGAGTTCCTGTAGCCAACGTCGTAAGAAAATATGTTCGGTGATCGGTTTCAAAGTGCTCCCATCGACCTACTGTGGGTGTCTTTTCCAAGGCTGAAACCGGGGGTCTGTCAACGCTCGCGATTTTGTTTAAGTTATGCTCAACAAAGGATTTTGCGTCATCTGAAACAAGAAGGAGTCTATTCAGATTGTTGATGCTGAACTTATCGCGATCCATGAGCCCGTACTGGCGTATTGCAGCACCAACCTTTTCATCAGCTAGCAATTTCTCAGCTAGAGTACCTAAAGTCCCATCATCATTAAGCCAAACAGAATAGTGAGTATCATAAGAATCAATTCCATCGAGGAGAGGTGTGTGCGGTGCCTTATCAAAATCAACAGACTTGGCGTATACATGAACGAACTCGACGTTCTTGACGATTGTCCCTTGCTGTGCGTTCACGGTTTTCGGGCCAGATGTAGTGGACAACTCAACAGCAATTGTGTCAATAAAGTTTAGTTCACCCATAACTTCGTCTAATAGGCGCCTGAGGTTTGGCGATTCATGATCATCAATGGACACAAAGATCACACCGTCATCGCTTAGTAGGCTCCGCGCTAGCCGAAGGCGGGAAAACATCATAGAGAGCCAGTCCGAGTGGTAGCGTCCGTTGGATTGCATGTTCTGCTCCAGCTTCCCGCCATCGAGCAGTCGATTGCCTTCATCGTCGCGCTGGCCCGATGCTTCTGCGTAGGCATCCTTGTTGGCGGTGAAGTTGTCCTTGTAGATGAAATCATTGCCGGTGTTGTAGGGCGGATCGATGTAAATCATTTTGATTTTACCCAGATACGACTCTTGCATTAGCTTCATTGCATCTAGGCAATCCGCTTCGATGTAGAGGTTGCCGGTGGTATCGAAGTCGACGCTTTCCTCACGGCAGGGGCGCAGAGTTTTGGTGATAGGGGCATTGGCTGCGGCGATAGCCTGCCGCTTGCCGGGCCAGTTGAGCTGGTAGCGTTCGACGGGGCCTTCGACGAGATCGGCGGACAGTTCCTGACGAAGCAGATCGAAGTCCACGGCACGCTTGACGGTGCCTTCGGCGTCGCGGGTCTCCGTGATACATCCGGGGAAGAGTTCGGCGATGCGGTCGAGATTCTGTTCGACTCCGTCTGGGCTTTGTAGCTTTAGTTTATCCATGGTGGGCTCCTTCATTGGCACGTCTATAATTGGCATTCCCAAAAATCGTTATTTGTAATCCCCAAGACGGCGGGGGTTACATGAGGCTCGCCTTGTATCAACTCCTTGACCTTAATCCCCCACCCGGTGCCTGGAGCTACTTTGCGCAGCATATACTCCAGCACGGCAATGTACCGCGAAAAACTGCCAGCGGGAAGAGCGGGCCAGTCAGGCCGCATGGAAGGCGGAAACAGCAGAGGACGGCCATAGATTTGGGAATGGTGCGCACAGCGGTTACGCAGATATGTGAGCGAGTGCATCCACGAGTCGAGCATATCCGGCGCGAGATCAAAGACCCTAGAAATCTGCTTTCTTGCTTTGGATTCCTTGAGGTGGGCATAGACGCGGGACCAGGTGCCCAGTGTCATAACCTCGATCAACATCCAAACCGGTGGTAGCTCGGGGCTGTCGTAATTCTGGTAATAGTGCGAGATAAAACACTCACGGCTCTGATGGCGCTCGGTACCCTCGGCAGCAGAATGACTGGTTTCAAATTTAACCTTTTCCAAAAAAACTGCGTGCTTGAACAAATCTGAGTCCTTGAACCACTGAGGATCCATGAACCAATGGCCCGACTGGTACTTGTGTGAAAGCTCGCACGCCATAACCGTACGGAAGGCAACTTCAATCCGCTCAATGGCATCCATCACAAGTAATCGCAAATGCCTGTCAAAGACATATAGTGCCAAAAGCATATCAAAAGAAGTGCCGGGGCGGAATATGTGACTGCGGTTACCTGCCAGATGCTCCTCTTCAAACAGATAGCCATAGCCGGACAGGCGATAGTAGTTGATGTAGCGAAGGTAGTGACGCGCCTTTTCTGTGTCGGCCACAATGAGCCCACGCGATTCCAGCAGCTCAACCATGCCTTGCAAAGTAAGCGGCGGCTTATCAAAATTACGATCTTCTCTAGACATAAAAAAACCCGCACTGGTACGCATTGTTAAGAGGCGCTGCGGGTGTTGTTGCCCTCTATAAAACACACACGCGGCCTCATTGCAAACATATTTTATTAAAAATTATCAATTCCCGAGTGTTATGCCCCCACCCAATAATCAAAGACTCCCGTAAATTCCTGCGCCCTATTGACCACTTCTATTGACATAGTTGCGTTTATTTGGCAAGTATTTGATCAATATAATGCACTGATTATGAATCACTTAACAAATTCAAAACCAAATTCAATGAGCATTTGCCCCATTTCTATGCCTTTATTTACCAAAAAATGTTTATAGACCAAGGATGCGCCTTTCAGCAAGCACCTCCTGCATTCATCTGCGAAAGCTCCGAGTGAAGCCTTCTGATTTCGGCATTGATCTCGGCTTTCCGGTTAAATTGCTTCTCCTGATGCAGCTTGGTTTCCAACTGGCGAATCTGGCGCTGTGTTTGGCGGATACGATATTCGCGGTCCACCAGGTCCGGCAGCGACTCACCTTCCGTGCGTTTCTGGGGGATATAGGGCAATAGCATCTGCTCATAGAGGCTTTTCATGTTGAGCGCCACGGGTAGCGGCAAGCCGGGGGTGTCGGCGGGCTCCCACGGCGTCTCGTAGGCGGCTACTACAACCCACTTGGTGGGGGCATCCTGGGCGGGCCGCTTGTAGGCGGCGGCGTGTCTTGCCTTGTCGCCATGCAGCAGGCGGTAGAAGACGGGGTACGGTATCGCCTTGTCGAGGGTCTGGATGACATCGGGGGAGAGGTCGGGCGATTTGAGGGCGATATCAAAGGCATGGAGTTCGGTGTAGCCGTCGGCGGCGGGAAGGTTGACGGTCTCCGGGGATAGCTTGAACTGCCAGATAATCTCGGCGATCTGCGAGACGATCAGGGCCTTGATGCGGGGCGACGGCTTGGCGTTGGTGTAGATCAGGGTCTTGGGGATGGTCTTGGAAAAGCGGGCTTTCGGCGGATAGGCATACATGGTCAGGCCTCCTGCTCGCGGATAATCAGGAAGGCGATCAGCTCAAAGTCGTCGAGTCCCGAGATGGTGTTCAGCAGGGCCGTGGTGCCGCCTGCGCTAAAGAGGCTTTGCAGGTCGCCCTCCTCCTTGACGGCGACAACGGAATGGATGGCCTGCTTGAGCAGGTGCGAATAGGCGTCCATCTTGCGGCCGTCGCGGGTTTCGCGGTTGAAGGGACGGTAGAGCTCGGGGATGGGCTCGGGGCAGCCCTTGCAGGCGGCACGAATCAGGTCGAGCGTCCGTTTGACCTCGGTATGGCGGATATGGACCTCGCCGTCCAGATGGACGTAGAGGATGTAATACGGGTGCAGGCGGTTGAGCTGGTCGATGTTGACGTCCTGATTGGCGTTGCGCAAGACGAAGACCGCGCCCGGGACCAGGTCGCGGGCCGGGGCGGCCGGAATCACGGCGTGCATGCCCTTGGGTACGGCATCGAGATCGCCATTGTGCTTGACGAAATTGACGAGATCCATACGGAAGTCGTTCAGGCCCATGTCCGTGATAGAGACGCCGGTTTTCAGGTCTTCCAGATCGAGAACTTCCTCCTGCAGGCGTTTCAGTTGTTCCTTGCGGAAAGCAAGCTCGTTGGCCTGGGCGCTGAGGATATTGTCATCGCCCGTGGCGGTGACGTCGGCAATCACCATTCGGCTCTCGACGCGTTCCTTGAGGTTGATGTAGTCGTCGAGCGTGATGTCCGGCCAGAAGTTCACGAGCTGGATACGCTGGTTTTGGGAGCCGATACGATCAATGCGGCCGAAGCGCTGGATGATGCGCACAGGGTTCCAGTGGATATCGTAGTTGACCAGGTAGTCGCAGTCCTGCAGGTTCTGGCCCTCGGAGATGCAGTCAGTACCGATCATGACGTCAATCTCCCCCGGCTGGTCGGGGAAGATGACGTCCTTCTCCTTGGCGCGGGGCGAAAAGAAGGTCAGGAGCGTCTGGAAATCCGTCTTGCGGCTGAAGGTCGACTGGTTGCGACCGGTTCCGGTGACCTTTGCGGTATGGAGCTGGTACTGCTTGCGGAGAAAGCCTGCGAGATTGTCGTAGAGATAGTCGGCGGTATCGGCAAAGGCCGAAAAGATGAGCACCTTGCAGTTATCGGGGTTCAGCGGCTTTTCGAGTTTGCCGTGGATCAGCTCCTTAAGCTGGATGAGCTTGGCATCCACGTCCGGCGTAACCTTCTGCATCTCTTTCAGGAGATCGGCGAAGATGGCAACGTCGCCCTCCAGATCGCGTTGCCAGGAATCGAGATCCATATCGGCCAGGCTGATCTGGACCTTACCGCCGGTCTTCAACTCGTCATCCGGCAGGTCGCCCGGCGACATGTCGTCGTCGTCATCCGGCTCCATGTCCTCATAGGCGGCGGTATTGTCCGCCACGGTGATGTTGCCCCCCGTGGTACGGAACTTGTCGATGGCGGCCAGCGTGGCGGCGTGGGAGCCGGAAAGCGATATCAGCGTCTTCCGGAAGGAGGCGACGGAGCTTTCAAGGCGCTTGAGCAGGTTGACCGTCATGAGCGACTGAAGGCTTTTTTCGCGGTCCGCCTGTCGCAACCGGGATAAACCGCCCTGAACCTGCGTATCGTACAGGGACTCGTACTTCGCCAGGCGGCTGGGCTGGATGTAGCGGAACGGCGCATAGACGGCCATCTTAACACTGATGAGCCGGGCAAATATCTCGTTGAAGTTAACAACGTCCGTACGGGTTGTCAGCGGGCAGTGGAACGAGAGCGGCTTGAGGCGTTCCGGGAACGGCCCGATATCGCTGGTATCGTAAAACTTCTGGATATGCTTGCGGGAACGGGCAATCGTGACACTGTCGAGCAGTTCAAAGAAGTCGAAATCCAGCGAGGCGAGGATGGCGTCCGGCGTCCGTTGTTCGGGGGGCAGTTTCGACCATTGATTGAACGCGGCCTGGGCACGCTTGAAAATCTCGTTGATGTCGCGTGAGACCCGTAGCTTCTCGTTAAGCTGCTGCGGGTTGCCTTCGTAGGCAATCGCGAGCTGGTTACGCAGGTCATTGAAGCGGTTATTCACGGGGGTGGCCGAAAGCATCAGCACCTTGGTCCGGACACCGGCCTGGATGACCTTGCGCATCAGCTTCTGGTAGCGGGTCTCGCGGTCCTTGAAGGCGTCGTTGTTGCGGAAGTTATGAGACTCGTCGATCACGACGAGATCGAAGTTCCCCCAGTTGATCCGGTCCAGCGGGACACCCAGCGACCAGCCCGAGGTGCGCTGGAGATCCGTATGGCAAAGCACCGTGTAGCTGAGCCGGTCGCTGGCAAACCGGTTCGTCACCAGGTTCTGGTTAAAATTCTGCCAGTTGTCGGACAGCTTCTTCGGGCACAGGACCAGCACCGACTTATTGCGAAGCTCGTAATACTTGATGACGGCCAACGCCGTGAATGTTTTCCCGAGACCGACGCTATCGGCCAGGATACAGCCGTTGTACTTCTCCAGCTTGTTGATAATGCCGATCGCCGCGTCGCGCTGGAAATTGAACAGCTTTTTCCAGATCAGGGTATCCTGATAGCCGGTGCGGTCGTTTGGCAGCTCGTCCTCGCAGACATCCTCCAGGAACTCGCTGAAGATATTGTACAGGATCACGAAATAGATGAACTCCGGGGCGTTCTCGTTATAGGCGGCGCTGATGTGCTCGCAAATCTGGGCTGTCACGTCCTGCAGTCGGGATGCGTCTGACCAGACCTGCTGGAAAAGCTCGAAATAGGTGCGGGTGGAAATCGGATCATCCAGCTTGGTCACGAAGTTGGACACGGCATTGCCCTGCTGGTACCCGAGGTCAACGGCTGTAAAGCCTGCAAGCGGAAGGTACACGGATGGCTTGGCGGCGGCATCGACGGCGGCAAACTGCTGCATGGGGGCGGATGTGGCATTCGAGCGGAAGAGTGCCTTCCGGCGGATCCAGTCGGCACATTCCCGGGCAATCGCCTTCTGGGTCAGCTCGTTCTTCAGGCGCAGCTCGAATGCCGAACCGTACAGGCTGTTTTCACGGTTCAGCTTCGGGATATGAAATTCGCGGTGTTCCTTGCGCAACTGGTAGGTGATCTGGTGCTTGCCAAGAAACGTGGGGGCGGTAAAGACAAACTGGAGCGATTCGATCTGCTCCAGCTCCTGCTTGAGCGCCTCGTAGGCGTAGATGGAAAAGCAGGAGGCGGCAATACGCAGCTTGGCGCCGGGGTTAAGGGCGGACTTGAGATCGTCGCCAAAAAGGCGATTTATGTTATCAAACAACTCCACAGGACACCCTTTCAAAAACCCATGATCCGGCTGGCAAACCAATACCACGGAACAAACCAAAAGACATGGAGAGTTATGCCACGGAAACGTGTGCAGTGCAAGGGGAAACGGAGCGAAAAACAGACCAAAGCGGTGCGACTGGCGGATGCAACGTTCGTCAAAATGCTTGACGGATCCGGGGCACCGTGATATGAGGCTACGCCAGTGGCCTGTGGATCGGGTGAGGAGGAAGTATGGATAGGAGCAGGATGGTGGTTATAGACCGCCGGGAAGGACAGAGGGACCAGAGATGAAAGATACCGTTTTGATTCCAAACAAGCAGCAGATATCGTGGAACGGCGACGCGTTCTGGGTCATGGATGAGCCGAACTGCTGGAAAGCATATAACCTTGAGACTCTCTCTCTAGAAGATTATTTCCCTGAACTATACGAAGGCCCCGAAAACGCGGTTGATATCCCGTGGGATGAGGTGAACCGGGAGCACGTATTGCAGCTACAGGGCGTGGAACTGACACTTTACGTCCACTTTATAACGGATGATCCGGAACCATTCGTTCCGGCAAGACTGGAAACGGCATCAACTGAGATCGGCAAGCACAAGGGCGGTGCGATGGTCACGCATGACGGCAGGAGGATAAGGCTACTGTTGTGCAGTGTGGAAACAACATCCACAGAAGACCGCCAGGCGTTCGAGGCCCACGAGTGGGCACGCCAGGAACTACCGACTCCTGCTTCAATCGAGAGTCCAGCAGACAGGCTAGCGACGGACATCAGGCTGTTAGAACTTGAGCGGATTGTCGCTGGAGACTTTCGCGAGCTGGCAAACAAATTCACGTCATCGTTTCCGTCTCTAAAATATGAAGAGTTATTCGCTGGAACGTTGCACATGAAAGGTGTCACTTGGGCCGAAATGGTAAGGCAAAGCGGCGTGACCAAGGCAACGCTTAAAAAACGGATTGATTCGTTTTTTAGGATAACAAAATTCCCGCGAGTTGACCGTCGAAGCGGCATGGGTGGCAAGAAATATCGGTTCGACGAGGCTCGTGATCATGCGCCCGAATCCGATTTTGACGATGAAGAGTGAACACGGTGAACACCGGTGAACACCCCTGCAAATAAAGGTGAATGCAACGACCGCAAGCCTGCAACCTGAAAACGCGAGCTCCTTGACATAAGAAGGTAACGACACCTTCAAGAATGAAAAGGAGTAGACATGCAGGATGACAACGAGAACGCCGTCATGACACTTGTTATGGCGCAATCACCAAAGTTCCGCCGGGCTCTCTTGGCGAAGCTTGAGAACAAGCATGCGGCCGCTTCAACGGTAGCGAAGCCGGAACGGATCGTCCGACGCAAAGAAGCAGCACTGACCTATGGCTGCACAACGCGAACGATCGACAACCTCTGCCGGACCGGAGCACTTCCCCGCGTCCGGCTTCCCGGTCGGGAGCGAGCCCTGGGAATCCGCGAATCGGACCTGATGGCGCTGATTACCGGCAAGGGTAAATGCGACCAGAAAATCGCAGAAGGGGGTAGCTATGTCGGATGATAAACAAGCTAAGGCAGGCGAACTAAGGAGATCGGAAGAGTGTACGAAAAAGGAGTGGGAATGCATCGTCGTACTAGACGGCAAGGAGAATGATCCCAATGCCAGCCCTATACTGTGCGAGATGTGCAAGGTACATCACGTACGATACGGCCATTATATGTGGCACGAGAGCACAGGTGCAATCCGAGTTGGACGCGACTGTGCCGAAAAGATGGCACGAGACGCAGCGGAGCAAAGATCCCGACATCGAAAAGCGATAAATCGAAGCCGACGGCGTGCAAGGTGGCTTAAACGGAATTGGGAACGCAACGGTTGGGGAATGCCCTATTTATGCACGAACGGGCATAAATTCTGGTATGAACCCACAAAAGAAGGCTGCTGGACCGCAATAATTGACGGCATTCAGCTTAGCACGGAATTCAGAGATCTTGATACAGCAAAACTCGCAACCTTCGATATCGTTTGGGTGCCATAATGAATATCAACGAATTTGTTGCTCGCCTAGAAGGCGTGCATAAACGAGGGGACCGATACTCGGCGAGGTGCCCTGGGCATTCGGATAGGACGCCTAGTTTGTCGATCACGGAGGGGGATGACGGGCGGGTGCTTGTCAAGTGTTTCGGTGGATGCCCGACTGAAGACGTCGTCGCCAAGATGGGGCTAAAAATGCGAGATTTAATGCCTGACACAGTCTCATCTGTCCAGCGGCCGAGAGGCGTAGCGCCAAGGGCGGATGCCCCCATTGCAGCAAAGCCAAATGGGCAGAACTGGCGTGAGCTCGCTTCGGCAGTAAACGCATTGCAACCGCCGGGACATAGGGTGGCAGCCGTTTATCACTACCCCAAGGAAGGTATGGATTATGCCGCAGTGGCCAGGTTCGAAAGTAGTGACGGAAAAACCTTCCGGCAATTTCATTGCGAGGGCGGAATGTGGTACGCGAAAGCGCCAACAGCTCTCTGGCCGCTGTACGGGATAGAAGAAGTCAACGAGCCGGTCCTCTATGTCTGCGAGGGCGAAAAGGCAACGGGGGCAGGCTGGGGCATCGGACTGCCCGCGACCTGTAGCTCGGGGGGCGCGGGTGGAGCAAAGAAATCCGAATGGTCGCCGTGCAAGGATAGGCATATCGTAGTGCTACCTGATGCCGACGAACCAGGTATGAACTATGCCGACGATGTCGTCCACCTTGCCTTTGAAGCGGGGGCCGCTACCGTCAAGGTTGTAATCTTGCCCGGACTCGGGGAAGGTGGTGACCTTTACGACTGGGTAGCAGCGCGAGAAGGAGCGGATCCCGAAGCGCTTCGCGCTGAAATTCAAGCGCTGGTTGATGCGACGCCAGAAGTCGAGAAACCCGCGTCCGTCGGGACAACGAATCTACCCATTGTGCTACTCCCTGGAGGCGACCGGACTATCAATCAAACGGCGTCTGAACTCGGGAAAGCGATCGCCGGAACGAAGCGGTTCTTTATGCGCGGTGGCGTGGTATCCGTGCTTCAGGTCGATCCTGATGACGGGCCGTCGCTGGAAGCACGTCGCCCGGCATCACTGGCCTCTGATTTTGAAACCGTCGCGACCTTAGGACGGGCAGGCAAGGGAGGAAAGGTTGCGCCGGACTGCTGTCGAGAGGCCGAAGCCAAGCTGATATCAAGCTCGCAAGCTTTCACGGTCGAACTTCCCGCCGTGAAAATCGTAAGTCCGGTCCCGGTATTGGTCGAACGGAACGGCGAGCTTGTGGAAATCACAGGGCACGATCCGGAGAGTCAGGTCTACGCGGGCGGTGTGCCAACGACGGACATTGACATCGAGCAGGCCAAGGCACTGATCATGCGAGTGATCGCCGATTTCAAGTTTGCAAGTGCGGCGGATCAATCAAGGGCGGTAGCCGCCTTGCTCACGCCAGCTCTGGTATTCGGGAATCTCCTTGGCGGGCGGGCACCAGTAGACCTCGGCGAAGCCGATTCTAGCCAGACCGGCAAAGGATTCCGGGCCAAGCTGACGGCGGCCATCTATGGCCAGCGCGTCAAGTCAGTGACCCAGAAGAGCGGCGGGGTTGGATCACTTGAAGAAACATTCAATGCAGCACTGATGCGCGGAAAGAACTTCATAGCACTCGACAACGTACGAGGGAAGATAGATAGCCCAGCGATAGAATCATTCATGACCGAAGACAGCTATTCGGCGCGCTGCGCCTATTGCCCCAACACCGAGATCGACCCGCGTCGCATCGTACTGCTTGCCACCTCGAACAAGGCCGAAATGACTACAGACTTTGCCAACCGTTGCGCCTGCGTCCGACTGCGCAAGCAACCCGCCGAGTACCAGTTCGCCAGTTTTCCGGAGGGTGACGTTCTAGACCATATCCGAGCAAACCAACCGATGTATTTAAGCGCCGTCCATGCCGTTGTCCGTGCCTGGCATCAGGCTGGCAAGCCAAGGACCAAGGAATACCGACATGATTTCCGGGCATGGGCACAACGGCTGGACTGGATCATCCAGAACATTTTCGGGGCGGCACCGCTACTGGACGGACATCGAGAAACCCAGATCCGAATGACGACGCCAGCCTTGAATTGGCTCCGGGACCTGGCCCTTGAAGTCCAGCGGGCTGGTGGCACGGGGCAGTCCTACCGAGCCAGCGACCTGGCAGACCTGCTATTCGACACCGAAGTCGAACTGCCCGGCATGGATCCGGGTGGCGACCTAACCGACGAGCTTACGCGCAAGGCGGTTCTCCAGGCTATGGGCCGCCGGTTGGGCAAGTGCTTCCAAACGGGTGACCTGGTGGTTATCGACGGAATGCGGATTACGCGCGTGGAAACCGAAGACCCAATCCTGCGGAAGACACAGCGGACGTATATTTTTGAATGAATACAACAACCCCATCTCAGGAGTCCTTTAGGCGCAAAACTTGATCAAACAACCGGGATGTGCGCAACCCGAGCGGCAAGCCAGCCGGGAACATGACACGTTGCGCCTAAAACGCACCTAAGCTGCGCCTAAGCCAGCAGCCTCTTTAGGCGCAATCATAAATACTTAACAGAAAGAACATTACAAAACACAACAGCAAGCTTTGCGCCTATGCGCCTAAAGGTTCGGGTAAATGCATAGAGGAATATGGAAAGAGACAACTCAAACTTAGTCTTATCGGGATGGTTCAGGCGCATAGGCGCAATAGGAGTGAACATATCGAGGGACGAAACAAGCAGAATACAATAATGTGGCATTACAATATTGTAGCATTTTGGCAAAATATGAAAGCGTTTCACATAACAAAGAGAAGGAAATGAAAATGACCGGATGCCATACATGTCCAACAAGCGCAGACATTGCGAATGGGGTTTATAAAAATGCAGCATGGAGCGAAGTCCCCTGTGCGACTTGCACGGCGGCCGATCAGGGCGGCTTCTCGCTGGAGTTTGACGAGGGTCGTCTAGAAGAGACGGCTGTCGAGGAACGTCCAGGGGATGCTGCCGATCACCTTCCGATCGAGGTAATGAGCCAGATCCTCAGGGGGCTACTGCTCCTGCCTGCTGGGGAGCGAGATGTAATTGCGATGCGATACAACGGATTTCATTACGCCGCCATCGGGAAACTGCAGGGGGTGACAACCGCCTGCGCCGAAAAACGGCACCGTACAGCGCTTAGGCGCTGGCCTGAGTTGCGGTTGCTTTTTCCTGAGAAGATAGCCAAGCAGGCTCGGCGGAAAACACAAGGAAAGGGAGCTGGAGCTCTCTGACCCTTGCGATGCAAGGTCAGGGGCAGCTCGCCGCCCCGCGCGAAACCGGCCAGAACAGGGACTTATCTGGCCGGTAATACAGTGAAACAGGGCGACAACCGAGATGTGAATTCGTGAACATGCAGCAAAGCTGCACGCGTTAATTCAATGCATCGCGTTGATAACCAAGGCAATAAGGCACTGACCGGAAATAACGTGCAGGCTTTTACAGGCGCGGGGTGGGACACGCACGGGCAAGACTGCAGACTGCAGACTGTAAACATTTGGACGACGGAAAGGACGAAAGGGACGAGAAGGGACGGAAAGGGACGAGAAGGGACGGAAAGGGAATGGGGGTTGTTGGGGTAGCGAACGGAGGCGGGCTTGGGCATCCCGCTGCATTTTTCCGGCGGGCCGGAATCGGCGGTTCAGCGGGGCGGTGTAAGAAGCTGGCCCCCATGGCAGCTTCGTCCGTCCCGATGGGGCGTCGATTCCGAATAGCTCGTCCGGCTTGCAGCGGCGGTGCCCGGGCTTGCGAAGTGAGCGGGTTGTTGGGAATGGAGGAGTGCGCCTGCCCTGCCGTGCACTTTGGCGCCTGCCGTCGGGGATGGGCAGGAACCAGGTGTCGGGCGCGGTGCGGGGGCACCGCTGGACCGAGCCGCCTCCCACGCCGGGCGGGCGTGGTT
>JFJP01032876.1_pt1 | contig 12565 bp, 16 predicted proteins | sample 431651 | NCBI WGS metagenome assembly JFJP01 (sample SAMN02602958, study PRJNA72255) | Microbial mat metagenome, whole genome shotgun sequencing project. | biome: fresh water; feature: sink hole; material: water; isolation source: purple microbial (photo- and chemosynthetic) mats found in... | reverse complement strand
GAAGATGATGATATTGCATATTTGGCAATGGAATATTTCAAAGGCGGTAATTTAGTTCCTTACACACGCATAGGAAATTTATTATCATTAAAGGATTTTTTTAACATTGCAATTAAAATCGCTGATGCGTTACATTATGCGCATTTGCAAGGCGTAATTCATCGAGATATAAAACCCGCGAATATTCTTTATAATCATGGTAATCAAAATTTAAAAATAACCGATTTTGGAATTGCGAGAATTACCGATCATAAACAAACTAAAACTGGCGCGGTTTTAGGAACACCATCTTATATGTCACCAGAGCAAATTGCGGGTAAGGTTGTTGATGGAAGAACGGATTTGTTTTCTTTAGGAATTACGTTTTATGAATTGTTAAGTGGAGAATTACCGTTTCAAAGCGATTCGATGGCGAGTTTAATGTACAAAATTGCGACAGAGCAACCGCGTCATTTATTAAAAATACGCCCCGATTTGCCTAGTGATTTGTGTGATATGATCGCGGTTTTATTAGAAAAGAACCCCGAACAGCGTTATTCTGACGGTTCGACGTTGGCGCAGGCGTTGCGGGATTGCCCATGATGGCGTTAGAAATTGCCTGCGATACCGATGTTGGGATGGTTCGCCACGAAAATGAAGATTATTTGGCGATAAATCAAGGACTTGGGATTGCAGTGTTAGCCGACGGCATGGGTGGTTATCAAGCGGGCGAAGTCGCGAGCCGTTTGGCAGTCGATACGATTCTCTCCGAATTACAAAGCCGTTCCTCACAAGTTGCTCTCGCAGATATTCACCCTTCCTCTGGCTTATGTTACGCTAGCCTATTGTTACAACAAGCAATTTTGCACGCCAACCAAGCAATTTGGCAAGCCGCTTGTTCTCAAAATCATTATCACGGAATGGGAACAACAGTGGTTGCCGTATGGTTTTATGGTGAACAATTAAGCATTGCTCATGTAGGGGATTCTCGATTGTACCGTTTGCGCGATAACGAATTGAAATCCTTAACAAAAGATCATTCTGTATTACAACAATTAATTGATGTTGGTTTAATTGAAGAGAAACACGCTTGGCACGCACCTAATAAAAATTTGATTACTAGAGCATTAGGCGTAAAAGAGCAAGTTGAAGTCGATTTGCAAGAGCATAAAGTGCATTCAAATGATTTGTATTTGCTCTGTTCGGATGGTTTAAATGATATGTTGCAAGATATTGATATACTTAATGTTTTAAATAAAAAATACTCAGCTTTAGAAATCGCCAATCAATTAGTTGCATTGGCAAATCAACTCAACAAACATGGTGGAAAAGGTTTTTAACATGGCTATCAAAGTAAAATTCTTTGCGCAATTGCGTGAGCAACTCGGTAAAAACTCCCTTTCAATTTCCTTTGAATCTCCCATTACAATTTCAGCACTTTGGGAAATAATTTCTCCAGATTTATCAATGCCTAACAATACGTTATGCGCGATAAATTTAGAATATGTCAGCAAAGAAACTGAAATCAAAGACGGCGATGAAGTGGCTTTCTTTCCGCCTGTCACGGGGGGTTAATCGTTTGTTTCGGGTGTTGCGCGAAGATAAGAAAAATAATTCATTGATATTTATAGCAAAAACTCAGTCAACGTAAGTTCCCCTTCTTCTAAAAGTGCAAGCAACGACATTTCTTGGTGAGAAGAAAGATCAAAAGAAGGTTGAGAAACTGGCGTATTCAACCAAATCGTTAATACAATTAAAGAAGGGATTGCAAATACGGTTGCAAGTTTTAAAGGTTGTTTCAAAGAAAACCACTCAAAAATACGTTTAAAAACAGAAGGTTGGGTTGATTTAAGAATCCGTTTTTGTAATGCAGCAGATAGTTGTGGCATGGGTGCAGCATCTAATAAAGAATCTAATTGCAATGCTTGTTTCTGCAAACGTTGTGCTTCGAGAGAATGATTTAAAAACTGCAATGCTGCCTCTCGCTCGTGCGCTGTCCAACGCTGTGGATTTCCACCGTAAGCCATTAATATTTCTGAAAATCTTTGCATATCCATGTTATAACTCTCCACTCACATATTTGTGCAATTGTGTTCTAAGGGTTCTTCTCCCGCGTGCTAATAACGATTCTAATGCCGCCACGCTCACATTTAAGATTTCTGCGGCTTCAATGTTGCTCAACCCTTGATAATAACATAATGCAATCGCGGTTCTTTGGCGTTCAGGTAACTTTTGTAATGCAATTTCTACCTGTTGACTTAACTCTTCTTTCAATAAATTATCAGGGGCTTCGGGGATTTCTGAAGAATCATCATCTTCCATTGATTCATCAAAAGAAACGGTCACTAATTTGTTCTTACGATGATTATCAATGCACAAATGATAAACGATGCTATGTGCATGATTCCAAGCACGCAGAAAGGCTTCTTGCACTATATCTTCGGCTTCATGGGAATTATTCATGATGCGTCGTGCAAACCCATGTAAAACCGAAAGATATTTTTTTACCAAATACTGAAATGCTTGCTGGTCGCCTTTCTGAACACGGTACATCAGCGTTTCATCAGTGATTTCACCAAAACTATTCACGCTATGCTCACTTTTTATTGCATCAGTCCATTTTTTCCTCGACCACGAGGTTGCATTTTGTTCTGTAATTGTTGAGCAATTTCTTCAGTTGTAATTACCCCATCACTATTTGTATCAAATTTGGTAAATAAAGGCAAATTATGAACAAATTCAGTGCGAGAAATCTGACCATTTGTATCTGCATCCAACATCGTAAAACGTGCTTGCAAACAACTTTGCGTATCATGACACTTTTCTTTCATACCATACAAATGTCCCATGAAATACTTTTCTTTACCGAGTTTTCCTTGTTGAAATTCCTCAAAACTCACCACCGCGTCTTGATTTGTATCCATTGCCGCAAAACGGGCTTTTTTACGTTCTGGATTTCCAAAGGGTTGTTGCAATAACTCATCTAAAGAAAGTTGACTATCTTTGTTTGTATCTAAATTATTAAACATTTCTTTTGAATGCGTTTGACGTTGTTCTTCAGCAGTGATAGCAAATTCTTCTGGACTTAGAAACCCATCTCCATTCGTATCTGCTTTCGTAAAAACAGCGTCACGCATTGCTTGAACTTCATCTAATGTAATTAGATTATCTTTATTCGTATCAAAGCGTTGCATAATTTTATCAATCACTGCTTGTTGACGTTCTGGAGAGAATTGTTTGTGTGCAAAAGCATTCGCCGTTATTCCCAAACTTAAAGCAATTGAAATCGATAAAGTCGTTAAAGTTTTCATGATAATATCCTCAAAAGTTAAACAAAGTTGAAATCCCTGTGCACTGGTTTTTCTATCCCGTTATACGCTTCCTAAAAACTTTTCTGTCGCCCAAATTTAAAACAATTTCTCCCCCATAGCTATCTTCATTGTGAATAAAGCTAAGATTTTTAGGCTTAACGCATTGAAATATAAAGAATTTATCTGATAAAAATCAAATGACGTTCTTGAGATAAATGAGGAACTGAGAGAGGAATTATTTGATAATTTGAAATATTTTCTAATTCATTTGTTGGGATTTTTCCTTTCATGCCAGCTAAGTATCCCGACGGCGCACGAAATGGTGAACATTGCTCATAAAATTGTTTCAAATCGCTATATGCTCGAGAAGTAATAACATCAAACTTTTGCTCTGTTTTCCAATATTCAACCCGAGAGCAAATTACTTTGATATTTTGTAATTGTAATTCCGCCATTGTTTGAATTAAAAAGCGGGTCTTTTTTGAATTACTATCTAATAATGTTATATGCCACTCTGGTCGAGCAATTGCTAACACTAAACCTGGTAGACCTGCGCCCGTTCCTACATCTAAAAAAGTGCGCCCTTTCAAATGAGGAATAATCGCCAAACTATCTAACAAATGCAATATCACCATTTCAGTTGGATTTATAATAGCAGTTAAATTATAAACCTTATTCCATTTTTGTAATAAAGCTAAATAATCAAGGAGTTGCTTGATTTGTTCGGGCGATAGGTTTAAATGAAGTTCTAATAAACCTTGCTCTAAAATTTTCTTTAAATGTGTCATATTCAAATGTCTGATTGAGAAAGCACTGTATTTATTTGTAACCATTGCGGTTCAACACGATATAAAAAAGCCAAAATTGTTCCCGTTATAATACTTTCTATTAACATGATCGGGAAATGTGCTAATAAAATCAATCCACTAATCTCTTGAAAGGTTTTTTGATCGGTCAAATAAAATGCTGATGACATTAAGAAACTTCCTAAGAAAATACCTAAAATACCTGCTAAACATCCTCTTAAAAAAATCGCTTTTTTGTTTAATTGCCACAAATCTTTTCCTAACAGATAATACAAAGGAATGGCGGGTAATGCCATAATTAGGGTATTTAATCCCAAAGTTGTAATGCCACCAAATCCGAATAAAATAGCTTGCAAAATTAAAACAACTAACATAATGGGAAATGCGATCCAACCTAACAAAATCCCACATAATCCATTCATAACTAAATGGACGCTACCAAACCCAATTGGCAAATGAATTAAACCCGATAAGAAAAATACGGCAGCTAACATGGCAGCTAAAGGAATTTTTGAAGGTTCTAATTGTTTTAATCCAATGCTAACGCCACCAATTGCTAAAAGGCTACTTACGACTAAAATAGGTACACTTATAATGCCATCTGCAATGTGCATAATTAAGCCTTTCTTTTCGTTATTAAGTACACAAAAAATCCAGCTAAACCAAAGATATAGCCTAATCCACCTAAAACATCATGCCAACGAATTTTGTTTTCATAATGATTGAGTTGTTCTTTAAGGCTTTGCATTTCTTGTTGTAAGACAGAAATAATATTTTTCTCTAATATATCTGTTTTACAATTTGACGAATGATTAACATATTGAAATTTGGTATCTAATGCTTGATTTAATTGTTGTTCTAATGGGTTAATGAGTTGCTTTTCTATAATAGTAATTTGGGTTTCTGCACGATGCCCTTCTTCTCCTTGAACCACCACTTTAAAATTTTGTGGTTTATCAATATTAAAACGAAACATGCCATTTTCATTTGTTATCGTTTTTTGTAATAATTTATCTTCTTTATCGTAAAGAAAAACCCGTTCATGACTTGCGGGGTTTTGATCAGCATAATAAGCACGCCCATCTATATGATCTTGTTGAAGATTTGCAAATAAATGTAACGCATGTGCAAAGGTTTCAGTGGTTGTCAACGTTAAAAGAATTAAAATGTATTTCATAAATCCTCAAAAAATAATAAGTTTGCAGTCCAAGAATTCTCATCAGTTTCTACTTCAGCGGTTTTTAATTTATGTTCAACCGTTACAATTTGCTTACCTTTTTGATTTAATATAATTTTAGCAAGTCCTTGTTCATTAGTGGTTGGTGATTGCTCAATTGAATTATGAAATACGGTTGTATTTGCTAAAGGATTTCCTTCAAATAAAACTTGAATAATAAGTTCTCCATCTTCACGTTTTCTTGGGATTATTTCTAATAATTGTCCAACAGGAAAAGACGTAATTTCTTCCCATTTTAAAATTGTTTTAGCAAAAAAATGTTTATGGAGACTTTCTTGAGTATTTGAAACGAGATTTTTAGGTTGATTTAGCCACGTTCCTTCTTTAGTTTTGCTCCAAAATCCGTCATCAAAATAAAGGGTAAGAAAAATAGGCTTTCCTTCAACGGTAAAATCTATTTGTTTCTCTTGTGGTTTCAAATGAACGGGCAATAAACCTTTGGTAATTCGAGCTTTAATTTCTTTAACTTTTTCAATAAGATATGGTTTTGATTCTTTTTGACCATATAATACGCTAAACCCTTGATTTTGCGGCTCAATCCATGCTAAATCAGCTTGAAGCGTTGCACTAAACAAAATAAACCATAAAACCAACCAAAAACGCATAAGAAATTTTCCGCATGTGATAATGTTTAAAAGCATAACATCAGATAACATTTGCTGCAAGCCTTTGTTCTATCGTTACAAAACAAAGGTTCGTAAATACGGATCATCTTCGGATTCATTCCAAAGCATTTCAAATGTTTTATGCAATTCTCGCGTATTTATACCGTCGTAAAAGTTACTAAATGCTTTAAAACTATCGCGATAAGGACGATGCCAGAAACCATTGATATCCGCGATGAGAAAGGTTTCTGGAAAGGTTCGATGGGTTTCTGCGGGACGACGCATTGAAAACACCGACGACAAACGTCGACCTAATTTCAAAAGTCGATGTCCACGCAGAGCAACTTGTTGAGGTTCTTGAATTAAAATTCTAATCTTCAAATGTCGCCCACCATTTAAAGCAAGTTCTTCAAATAGTTCAAAACTTTCTTCATTATCATAAAAGGAGGGATCAAAATCGTAAGTTAAAATATCTAATTGGCGAGTTGTTTGACGAATCAGGGAGTGCAAAATAGCTTGGTGTTCTTCTGGATCGGTACAAAGCAAAAGTTCTTCAGTTTCTCCCAAGATATAATTATTAAAAGATAGCATCATCAGATTCTCGTTTTGCTAATGCCGTTTCTCTCAATTGTTCTAAAGATGGCAGTTCTTCTAAATTCTTTAATCCAAAATGATCAAGAAAAGCGGGAGTTGTTCCATACAAACGCGGTCGCCCGGGGGTATTTCTTTGACCCACTATTTTAATCCATTCAAAATCAAGCAATGTTTTTATTGTTTGAACATTAACACTTACGCCTCGAACTTGTTCAATTTCACTGCGTGTAATGGGTTGTCGATAGGCAATTAAAATCAATGTTTCTAACAAAGCGCGGCTATAACGAGCAGGTCTTTCTGCCCATAATTTAGAGACTTGCAGTGCAACTTCTAATTTAACTTGAAATCTAAAACCACTCGCCACTTCTTTTAATTCGACTCCGTGTTCTTCAACACAAGTTTGAGCAAGTTCTTTTAAAATAGTTGAGATTTCTGTTTTTAGGATTTGCAAATCTGTTGTAGAAATCTCTGTTGAACTAATCCACAAACCCGCGAGTTCTTGAATGCTTAAGGGTTTTCCAGCCGCCAATAAAGCCGCTTCAACCATTTTTTTCAATAGAGCAACATTTAACATTTGTTTAATTGATCTAAATAAAGTTTCACGCCCGTTTGAACATCTTTAAACGGTTTTGAATAGCCTGCGTTAATTAATGCTTTCATATCAGCTTGCGTAAAGCTCTGATAACTGCCTTTCAAATGATCTGGAAACGGGATATATTCTATTTCACCAGAGTTATGCCAATTTAAAACAGTTTGCGCGACTTCATTAAAGGTTTGGCTACGTCCAGTTCCTACATTAAAAATTCCGCTAACTTGAGGATTTTCAAATAGCCACAGCTTAACATCTACCGTATCTTGTACATGAATAAAATCACGGCGTTGTTCTCCATTTCCATATCCATCACAACCTTCAAATAATTTCAATTTGTTTGAGATTTTAAGTTGATTATTGAAATGAAATGCAACACTCGCCATTCCCCCTTTATGGGTTTCTCGTGCTCCATACACGTTGAAATAACGCAAACCCACAACTTGGCTTTCTAAATCAGGGTCGGACAAATACTGACGCACATATTGATCAAATAAAAATTTTGAATATGCGTACATATTAATAGGTTTCTCATATTGTAATTCTTCTTTAAAAACCAACCCATTTCCATACACCGATGCACTCGACGCATAAATAAAAGGAATGCCGCGTTTCAAACAAAAATGCAATAATAATTTTGAGTATTCATAATTGTTTTGCATCATGTAATGACCGTCCCATTCAGTAGTGCTCGAACACGCCCCCAAATGAAACATTGCTGTAATTCTTTTCTTTAAAGATTTGCTTTGAAGTTGCTCAAAAAAATCCCGCTTATCATAATAGTCCGCGATTTGACAATCCACTAAGTTTCTAAACTTTACGCCATTTTTTAAATTATCAACGACGATAATGTTTGTGTAACCTTTTTCATTTAAGGCTTTCACTAAATTACTTCCAATAAAACCCGCCCCACCAGTTACGACGATCATTGTTTCATCCTTTCAATTAATTGTGTAGTTGAGAAACCCGCTAAGAAATCCAATATTTTCACTTGTCCACCCTTGTTTAAAACACATTGATGACCCGCGATTTGAGAAACCTCATAATCTCCACCTTTGACTAAAATATCAGGTAAGATTTTACAAATCAAACGTTCGGGCGTTTCTTCAGAAAAAGGTATGACCCAATCTACGCATTTTAACCCACTTAACATTTCCATACGTTGTTTTAACTTATTGATGGGTCTAGTATTTCCTTTGAGTTGTTTAATTGATTCGTCAGTGTTCACTGCAACGATTAAACGATCACCTAATTGTTTCGCTTGTTGTAAATATTGAAGATGACCCGCGTGTAATATATCAAAACAGCCATTGGTCATTACAATTGTTTCACCATTTTGCTGGGCAATTTTGACGGTTTGAACTAATATATCTTCTTCTAAAATTCCACTGTCTTGCTGTGAGGAATGTAATGCGATTTCTAATTCCGCTGGAGAAACGCTGACCGCGCCTAATTTGCTCACCGTTAAACCTGCTGCTAAATTCGCTAAAGCAACAGCATTGCTCCAACTTTGCTTCGCCGCCAACATCGCCGCTAAAACCCCAATCACGGTATCGCCCGCACCAGTGACATCAAATACTTCGCGTGCTTGAGTTGGCAAATGCAAAGGTTGCTCGGGTGGACAAATCAACGTCATCCCGTGTTCACTACGAGTAATTAAAAGAGCCGTTAAAGCAAGTTTCTCTCTAAGTTGCTCTGCTTTAGAAAGCAATTCTTCTTCGGTTTTCCATTCACCGACCACTGTTTCAAATTCACTCAAATTAGGGGTAATTACCGTTGCACCCGTATATTTTTTGAAATCTTTTCCTTTGGGATCAATTAAAATCGGTTTGTGATATTTTTTAGCTAATTCAATGAGTTGCAGAGATTGATGCAAAGTGCCTTTTCCATAATCAGAAAGCACGACGGCATCGATATTTGGCAGATGTTTTTCGAAAATTGATAAAAGATCGATGTTATGTAGATGATTTTCTTCAAAATCTAAACGAATAAGTTGTTGATGGCGGCTCAAAACCCGCAATTTGGTGATTGTCGGGGTATTTTCCAAAGAAATCCCATCGAAAAGAATATGTTGATCGGCGAGCAACTGTTGCAAAGTTTGAGCGGCTTCATCTTTGCCGACCGCGCCCATTAAAATAGTTTGCACGCCTAACGCATTGATATTTAAGGCGACATTGGCAGCGCCACCCGCTCTATTTTCTTGTTGTTGCACGCGAACGACAGGGACAGGGGCTTCGGGAGAAATGCGCGACGTTGCGCCGTGCCAATAGCGATCCAACATCACGTCGCCGACCACTAGAACCCGACAGTTTTTGAAATCTGGCAAATTTAAACGCATAACTACTTGATATTCCAAGGATAAAGACGCGGCAAACTAATTGTCAATAAGGTCGCAACGATCACCGAAATAATTGATCCTATGATAAATATTTGCCAATTATCGGGTTTTAATGTGCCCAAGGTGATAATTAAAAAAAGCATTGGTAAATCAAGGAAATGGGTAAAAGAAGGGACGTTTTCAGCGCGGGCATGTTGCAAAGCTGGCGTGAAAGAACCGATTTGTAATGCTTCTTTTGTTAAGCGTCGCAAACGCATGAAATAAAGGCGCGTCACGGTATTTCCTTCAATAAATTCAAAAGCAAATAGAAATACCATTCCCGCTAACCAAGGAATTTGGATAAAATCCCATCCACCAAACACGTCTGAAATCATAAAACTGCCAGAAATTAAAAGAACAATTGCACCAGGTACAACCACTCCATCATAAAACACAGCGATGTTTCTTACGGACTCCGAAAAAACAATTAAATCAGTGGCTTGTCGAGAACGAAGATCATTAATCCATACCCCAATTAAGCCCGCGCCCATGAGAACTAAACCGATTATGTGAAATAATTTCAGAAGATTATAAGCCATCTTTTCCTCGAAAAATTAAATGAATTGAACCTGTATTTTGCCATAAATGGATAAATTTGTGGATCATTTTGTGATTACGCATAAAAGTATTTAAGGAATTCCTCTGTCCATTCTTCCCCAAAACTTTGTTGCAATAATTTTAATCCAGAGGTATTAAGCCTATGAAAATCTTTATAATATTGCAGATTATGAAAATGTTTTTGGGTATCTGTTGAATTAAGCAATTGGGTTTGAGGCAACCATTGCCAGAATTGTTGTGCAATGTTTAGATATGCCGTGCACAAACGCTGGGTTTCTTCCCAATGCTGCGGTCGTCGACAAATATCGTACGAAGAACGGCATTGTTGATACCATTCTGGCATTTCAGTTTCATTGAGCAAATCCTTTAAAGTTGTTCGAATGTATTGATATTTATTTAAAATATAAGCATCTGATTTATCTAATAAAAATGGCATATCTATAATAAAAATTTGTGGTTGATGGCTTAAAACGACCGCTTGCAATGCTAAAATAGGACATCGCCAGTGTTCATTGGGAAAGAAAAAAGTATTAATAATTTCAATTTTAGGCGCTTGAATGCACACACTTCGATAAATTCCCCAGCGTCCAGCCTGCCACGCTCGACACTGCAGTTGCAATGCTTTTTGAGAAACTTCAACGTAAGCATAGCGTTCCGACACCTTTAACGGCTGAACATCGGGAATATATTTCTGGGGTTGGTAATCTAGCCACAGCCATTGCACGATTGACATTCTGCACATCCTTTAAATTTACGCTAAGATTACAAAAACGATTTCTATTGTGAGAGTAAGTATGAAAAAAATAGGCAAAGACACCTTATTAATTATCGATGATATGCCTCATCATCTCAAGTTATTACAACATTATTTGCAACAATATGATTTTCAGGTCTATCTTGCTGACAGTGGCGAGATGGCGTTGAACGTTTTAAACTTAGGCAAATTTAAACCCGATTTGATTTTATTAGATGCGATTATGCCAGAAATGGATGGTTATGAGGTTTGTCGAATCTTAAAAGCTAATCCACAACTCTCTGATATTCCTGTTATTTTCATGACCTCATTGTGGGAAATGAATGATAAGATTTCGGCTTTTTCGGTCGGTGCATCTGATTTCTTAACTAAACCTTTTCCGCCTGAAGAACTCGTTGCTCGAATGACCGTCCATTTAGAATTAAATCGAACCAAACAACGCTTGAAACAAGAAATCCTTTTGCGTGAAAGCAACTACCAACAATTAAATACTTTAGGGCAAGAACTAGAAATCGTTGCACGCTTTGTAGGACAGCACCTACACCATAAAATTAACACATTACAACCTACCTTAGAAAAATTTGCCCATCGTGAAAGAGCTCGTTATCAAGAAATTAAGCGAGTGTTTCAAGATTTTGATACAAAAATAGACGATTTATTTTTTATTAGTAATTCAGTTTCTTGGAAGCTCGACAAACAATCTTTAAATATGTCAGAAATTATACCCCCCATTCTTTCAAAATTAATCGATAAATATCCGCACCTTAAAATAACGTTGCCTGAAATATGGCTAAATGCAGAAGGCTATATTTTATGGGTAGAAAAAATTTGGGAAAGGCTCTTAACTTTTGCTATTCAACAAGCGGGTAAAAACTCCCAACTCTACATTACAAATGAACTTATTGGTTCTTCGGTGCGTTTCTCTATAAAAAATAATGGTGCTGCACTCACTAAAACACAAATTGCAGCTCTATTAAGTAATCGTGAGCAATCTGATATTGAAAATGAGCTGTTTTTGGTGCGTTATTTAGTAGAACGTTGTCATGGTGAATTTGGAATTACAACGAAAGGATTAATTGGAAACATTTTTTATTTTATTCTTCCCGTTTCTTTAGATTTTGGCAATACTTACAATCGCTATTTGAGTTTAGCATTGTAAAAAAGAATTGGTGAAATTAGAAATACTCATCAAAGCAAGTAGCCTAACATTTTTTAGGAGAAATTTCAAATGGATTGTGGATTAAAACCAGATCATAAAATAATTAAAAGTTTCTATGAAGAAACAGAATCATCAATATTGCAAGGTCATGATAATGAAGGAAATTTGGCGGGTTATTTTGCGAATATTTTACAACATTGCGTCAAGAAAAACCCTAATCGAGAGTTTCGCACGCAATTTGAATATATTGAGAATAAAAAGCGTTTGGTATTTGACGGCGCGATTTTCAACAAATTCAACGACACGATGTTATATGGCATTTGGGAAGCAAAGGATTTAAAAGATAATTTAGAGAAAGAAATTGCAAAAAAATTTAAAGATGGTTATCCAAAAGATAATATTTTATTTCAAACGCCGCATCATTTGGTGTTATTTCAAAATGGTGAACGTTGTTTTGATAAAAGCATCAAAGATTCGTCAACTAATTTAATTGATGGACTAGAAATCTTTTTTAATTATAGCAAACCCGCGTATGAAAACTGGGAAAAAGCGTCTGAGGCTTTTAAAGAAAAAGTCGAGAAATTAGGAACGGGATT